>Ga0335073_10015277_pt1 | contig 10738 bp, 10 predicted proteins | sample Lox_Sample_22_FD_207093 | JGI IMG/M metagenome (GOLD analysis project Ga0335073, IMG submission 207093) | Soil microbial communities from Loxahatchee National Wildlife Refuge, Florida, United States - Lox_Sample_2.2 | ecosystem: Environmental > Terrestrial > Soil > Wetlands | place: USA...
TGTTCTGGACCAGGAAGGCGTCGGCAAGCTGGTGCAGATGGCGGTTGAACTGGGCCGCAAGACCAACCCCGATCTCGAGATCGGCATCTGCGGCGAGCACGGCGGCGAGCCGAACTCGGTGCAGTTCTGCTATCGCGTCGGGATGGATTACGTTTCCTGCTCGCCGTACCGCGTGCCGATCGCGCGGCTGGCGGCGGCGCAGGCGGCCATCTCCGGCGATAAGGCGGAGACGCAGCGGACGGCGTAGTTTGTGAGTGGGGCAGGTCGCGGGATCTGCCCCACTTTGCTAGTTCGTGATTCTTGTCTCTTCCGATCGAGTACATGTAGATCTCTTCGGTCGGCAAGGCGATGGCAGTGGGACTCTCAGGTCCTTCAGTCGTCCGGAAGACACGCTCGAACTTCAGTTGCTCGACGGCAAGTTTACTCTCGCTGACATCTATAAGAAAATAGATCTGAGCTAAGCTGAAGCCCCGCGCGCCATTCCCTCGGCCCCCCGCCCCAGCATCGCGTACGCCTGCTTGCGAAACGAACTATAATAAGCCGCGCCCCAGATCGGCGTCTTTTCCAGGCAATACAGTTCGTCCTGTGCAACATTCCACACAACGGGCATTTCGAAGGCCGACCAATGCTTGGGCGGTGTCTCGTTGCGCAGGAAAGCCACCAGTCCCGGGTCGGCCCACTCCACTAAAGCCACGGGATAGCAGCACACAGCCTCGAAGAATCCGCAGGGCAGCCCGAACTTCTTGTTCTTCAATGCGTACTGAAACGCGTTGGCGGAATACGACTGCACTGTCGGAATGTCGGGCCGTTCCAGGCGCACAAAAACGAAAAACACTTCGAAGTTTCCGAACTTCGAGATTTCGAATCGTGAGCGGCGCGCCGCCGCCAGAAAATTGCCGGACGCGGCATTAGGCAGAAACTCAAAACCTTCGCCGGAAAGCCGCGTCTGAGCGCGTTGCAGGGCATCTTGTGGCGTCATGTCCCGTCAATCTATCACATTGGGCCCACAACGCCCACCCTGACTCCGCCAGATTTGTGCCTAGTTTCCGACAGCCGTCGATGGCATGGGCACGAACTTCGCCTGGCAGGAATTTTCGGCACCTTGTCCCGCCGATCCTTCGACGGTCACATCCACACCTTCCGGCTTGAAATTCACAGGCCCCGGACCAATTTTCACGACGGCATGGCTGCTGGCGAATTTGATCTTCTTCAGATCGTCGATCACCACATTGTCGAACGTGATTCCCAGGCGATGCTGCTCGTCGTAACCATCGAGCGTCACCTTCCCCTGCCCTTCGATACGGACGTTGCGCAGCATGATATCCGTAAATAACGGCACGTGGTCATGGTTCGGAGTGGGCGCGGCCGAATAATGCGTATCCATGAGGATCGGGTTCTTCGTGTCCCGGATGCAAACATCGTCGTACACCACATGCTCTACCTTCCCGCCGCGGCTGGCATTGGATTTGATGCGGATGCCATTATCGGCGCCATCGATGGATAGGTCGGTCACCAGCATATTTCGCAGGCCGCCATCGGTTTCGCTGCCGATCGACACGCCGTGCCCGGCATAGAAGTGATTGTGCGAAATCGTGATATTGGTAGTCGGCCCGGGCCTCCCGGCCTTCACCGCGACGTTGTCGTCGCCGGCGTTGATGTAGCAGTGGGTGATGGTGATGTTCGTGGAGTTGCCCGGGTCGATGCCGTCGGTGTTGCGGCCGGCCTTCGGGGTGTCGATCACTACGCCCCACGCCGTGAATCCGTTGCCGCCGTTATACGCCACGTGAAAGTTCGGCGAATTCTTCAACGTGATCTTATACAGCGTGAAATTATTGCAGCCGTTCAGCACCAGGATGCGCGGACATTGCTGATGGCCGTTTGTCCTGGCCTGCTGCGCCAGGTCCCACCACGACACGGTCTGGCCCTCCAGTTGAGCCCATCCACGGCCATCGATGATCCCATCGCCCATCACCCCCGCGTTGGCGACGTTATCCCCGGCGATCAGGGGTTTGCAGCCGCGGCCACCGTTATTTACGACCCCGCAGGAACCGGGAGTCACATCGTAGTCGCGAGGGTTGCGAGAAGCGAACAGCACCGCGCCTTTCGCGACGACGAGCGTCACACCCGCCCGCAACTGCAAGGGCCCGCTCAACAGAGCCCGGTTCGCGCCATCCACCTTCAACTCCACCCCTTGCCCGGCCGGGCAGGCATCGAGGGCTTGCTGAATGCGCTGCGTGTCGGCCTTGGATTCGTCCTCGGGCGCCAGGGTTTTGCCATCCACCACTTTGAGTTTTGCCGCCACAGACGAACAAACCGGCGGAATCCTGGGTTCGATGACGGTGCGCGTATCCTGCGCCCACACACATAGGGCGGCAGACTCCAGCGTGATCGCCAAAACCGCTGCCATCTTCATACAACCACCTCCGGGAATAATCAGCCCCTCAGGAACAAGGGCTGGATATGGCGGGAATACAAGTTCTCGGTGACATTCCGCGAAATCGACGCTTCGCACGCCACCAGCATGTCGAGGTATCGCTGCCCCATTTTGGCGGCGATCTTGTATCCGACGTGCAGCAATTGGCGGAAGTGCGGGTTGAACAACGGATTTCGTTGGTCGTGCCGGAGCGCGCCGGCATACTGCTCGGAAGTCCAGTGTTCCACCGTCTCGGGCAAAGGAAGGCACTTGAGATTGATGTCGATCACGGTGGCGTAGGGGGCGCACAGCTCGTCCATATGTTCGAACGCGCTGCGGTAGATTTCCTTGGCGGTCGCCAGTCCTTCCGGCGATGCTTCGGCCAGCCCGATCAATTCCTCCAGCCACGTGGTTCCGGCGGTCTTGAGGTGCACACCCGCGCCCGATTGGCGCAGCGAGCGCGCGATGGGCCCGTACAGCGAGAATTTATCGCTGCCGGAGTGCACACTCAGCTTCAGATTGGCCGGCAGCGAATACGCGCGCACCGCGTGGGCGATTACCGCGATGTCCGACGAAAACTCCCGCTCGAATTGTTCCACGTCGCCGACATAATCGACGCCTTTGTTGAAGCGTCCCGTGAACTTCGGAGCAATCGTCTGAATCGGAATGTTCTCGTCGGCGATCGCCGCCAGGATGATGAGCAGCTCCGGCGGAGTTTGCGGCGAATCCGTCTCATCCATCGAAACCTCCGCTACAAAAGTGCCGGCGCCCTTCTGTTCCGCGATATGACGATAGATCCGGCCGGCTTCCGCGACCGCTCCGAGATATTTGCCGGCCGCTTCCAGCGCGGTCTCCGGAGTAATGGATATAGCGTCGGCGATTCCCGCGATTTCGATCCTCCCGTTCAGTTCGGGGTGCCGCGCCAGAAAGTTCTCCGCGACTCCGGCCTCCGGCGGGCGGCCGATGGCATCTGCCACGTCGATGGTAAAGAAGTCCGAAACCGCCAGGAAGTTGGCCACCGTATCGAGGTTGATGTGATCGGCGTCCACGTAGTAGCTGTGCTTCCAACCCAACTCGCGAACAGCGGCGTCGGCCGCGCTTCGGGTGCTGGAAGGCATCGATCCGACGGTCTTGTGCTCGCGGTTCGATTTATTCCATACCGGAACGATCACGGCGCCCTGGCTTTCCGCGTGAAGACAAGCCGTCAACTGTGCCTTGGCCTGGTGAGCGAAACGGTCGCCGACACCGAGGCTGAGTTTCTCCAGAACGATAGGTTTGTTTTGGTTTGGCAAATTGCCACTATATCGACCTGACTCGGCGCAGGTCAAGCGGCTTTTCATGAAATTGCCGGCTTTTTCGAGAAAGTCCGTCCGGATCTGCACTGTGGCGTCCGGCAATCGGAACGGAAGCCGGCCCGCCTGGCTACATCGTCAATCGCAGGAGGTGCGAGGTGACCTGTTGGAAGCAGGTGTTCAGTCCGCTCAGCGTATTGTCGGTAGAGCAGTACATGCCGGGCGTCTGCCCGGTTTGGTACACCGTTTGCCCGGCGGCGACGTGCGATGAGTCACTGCCCACCGTCACGTAGTTCGGATCATTGGCAACGCGCGCCAGCCAGTCGTCATCCGGCGGTTCGGTCGAGGTGTTGCTGTAGTGCAGCCCGATGACGAACAACATGGGCGACAGAGTCGTGTCCTGCCGGATCAATTTGGCCAGGTTATCGGCGGCATTGAATGCGGCATAGCGTCCCATTTTCGGGTTGGTCATGCTGTTGCCGCCGGTCGAATAATAGCCTGTTTGCGTCGACAGGCCGGTTCCCGCAGTGCTGAATCCGGGAGGATATCCCGATCCGGAGCCCACATTGTCTACCGGCCCGACCGAGTTGGGGAACGCGCTGCTGGTGAAGTCATTGGCGACATTGGCTGTGTTCGAGTTGTAGGCGCAGCCTGCGCTGCTGGCCGCGAGGTTACTTGTCTCGGGCGTGGAAGTATACTGCGTGGCATACAGTCCGGTGGACTCATTCGGACTGGTCGGCGGCGGCCAATACGGATAGGAGCCGAGCGAAACGTAGGTCTCGAAAACCCCGGCCCGCTGTATCTTGCTGCTGCAGCTTGAGGAGGACTTCGGTGTCCAATAACTGGTAAAAGCACTGGGACGCCCGTCGGTGAGCAGCACGATCACATTCAACGCGCCGGGCAGATTCATCTGGTACAGCTGATACCACGCTTGATAGAGTCCCTCGGTCGTGTTGGTCGAACTGTTCGAATCGAATGGAATGTTGTTGATGGCCGTGCCGATGTTAGGCGTACTGCTTTGGAAGTGAGTGTTGGGCGAATAGTCCAGTTTCCATTGGCCGCCGAAGCTGACCATGCCGACTGTATCCGTGCCATCGACCATGTACGAGCTCGAGGATGTCGCTACGAACGTGGTCAATGCGCTTTGAATGATGCTGGACGCCCCTTCTCCCGTGACCGACCCCGACCGGTCCACGACGATCATCATCGAGATGTAGCGGACGTTCGATATCGCCATGGCTCCGACCGTGGATTGCGTGATGCCGAGCACCCGCATCAACAGCATGGGGACGTTGGCGCTGGCCGTCACGGTGATGGTCTTGCCTGACGTGGAACTGGCGGGAACGGCGCTGTAACTGGCAATCGTCGAACCGAAGTAATGTGTCGGGTAATTGGCGTTGAAATAACGCTGGGCGGCGTTGGTAATCGAGGCGTACTGAGTGGGATCGTTCAGGTTGGTGCTGGCGTGGAGCATATAGCCGGCTCCGATGGCCGCGGCATCGCAGGCTGTCTGCAGGCGAGCTTTGATGTTGTACAACATGCCGAAATCCACAGCCAGACCGGCCATGGGGATCAGCAGGAAAGCTCCCATCAAGGTCACATAGATCAATGCAAAGCCTTGTTGATTCCGCCGTTTTCGTGTGAGCCGCAGCATATATAGGAAACCTCTGAATCAGTTCGCTAGAAAATTGCCCGGGAATACACTTGTGGAGCGCCCGTAAGTCCGGGTACGCTCAGATCAGGAGTGTTGTTGTACATCTCCACCATGTAGCAGACCTCTCCGCTGTTCAGGGCCAGAATCGTGTTGAAGTTATTGGCGACAGCCCAGGTGTTGGTGGCCTGCGCCGTAGCGGAGACGGTGGTGCTGTAATCATTGGAAACGGCCGGCACTGTTGCTGGAAGACTGCCGCCGGAGGTTGGCGTTCCGAACGCGCTGCTGTTCGCCGAAGTGTTGCCAATGGCCACCTGCTGCGTAAATACCGGCTGGTTGAGATTCGTGCAATTGGAACTTCCCGTGGCGCTGTTGCACGCGGTCGCGGTTTCAATCTGAATGGTGGAGAAGATCACGACGCTGTTGCCGGTGGATGTCAAACCAAACTGGTTCGCCAGCGTTCCGGCCTCGGTGGCCGCGCCGGACTTCGTGAAATCCACCCCGCGGCTGTACATGTGCGCCAGGTCGCGAGTGATCTGGTCGGTCTGCTGCTTCCGCACCAGGCGGAAGCCGAAAACATATGTGCCGATCAACAGCGGAACGAGCACGCTCAGCGAGAGCGTGAACTCCAACACCGTGGCTCCGGATTGTTTACGATTCGCAGATAGTCGCATACAGTTACTGGTCCGTTGCATTTGTGAGGCAAGGTGAGGCGCCGGATAGCGGCTCGATCACATCGCTGGCGACAGCATAGATGTACAGGGGGTAGTTCAAGCGCTGGAACGGCGCCAGAGCCGAGTACTTGTACGCCTCGATCTTGACGTTGATGATGTTGCCGTACGCGTTGGTGCCCTGGCCGCCGGTGGATGGATCCACGAACTGAACGTGGATCGTGCCCGATGCCGGGCTGTTGTTCAGAAAGCCGAGCGCATGAGTCTTGACGACCGACTTGATGGAGTCGTCCTGGCACGGTCCTGGCGAATTCTGGCCCGTGATGCCAAAGCGGGCGCCCTCCCGGACGGCTTCCTGCATGGTCGTGCGCAGGAAAATCACCATCGACAAATCCAGCATGAGAAAGGTCATAAGCAACATCGGTACGATCACCAGAGTTGCTTCGACGGGCTCTGAGCCCCGCTCGCGGATCCTGCGGCTTCCCCTCATGCCGAAAAGACGTATTTACCCTCTGTGGTTCTTTACAACGTACGCACTTTTTTTACTTATTTTGTCCGGATTACTGAAGATAGCTGACTAAAGTTAGTGTTTAGATCATTATGAAGGATAAATGGGTGGCGCGGCGTCGGTTCCTTCAAGGATAAAAAACGGCCACCTCATCGAGGTGGCCGTCGTGTGGGTGGTAGGCCCAGGCGGTCGAGGCGCCGCTGATCTTATCGGTTATTGCGTCAGTCGAAGAAGGTGGGATGTGACTTGCTGGAAACAGGTGTTGAGACCGGCTAGTGTATTGGTCGCGGTGCAGTACATTCCGGGTGTTTGCCCAGCTTGATAGACCGTCTTGCCCGCGGCCACGTGCGACGCGTCGCTGCCAACAGTTACGTAGTTCGGATCGTTGGCAACCCGCGCCAACCAGTCGTCGTCCGGGGGCTCTTCTGAGCCGGCGGCATAGTGCAGGCCGATTGCGAAGATCATCGGAGATAGGGTTGTGTCCGTGCGGATCTTCGCTGCCATATTGTCTGCGGCATTGAACGCAGAATAGCGGCCGCACTGCGCATTCTTCATGTTGGTGCAGGACGCGGGCGGCAAAGACGCCGAGTAATATCCCGTCTGGGTCCCAATGCCGGTGCCCTTGGTGCTAAAACCTGGCGGATACCCGCTGCCCGATCCGACGTTGTCCACTGGCCCGACCGAACCGGGGATGGCGCTGCTGAAATCCGAGTACACATTGTTTTGGTTGGTCTTATATGCACAGCCGTTAGTGGGCGGGGCAAGATTATTATTCTCCGGCAGTGTAGAGAATATGCTGGTATACAAACCGTAGGAGTTGTTGCTCGTTGGCGGGGGCCAGGAGCCAACGGTCGTCGTGAATACCCCGGACCGTTGGCTCAGAGGGCTGCAGTTTGCCGTTGGCGTGAAGTAGCTGGTAAAGGCACTGGGGCGTCCATCAGTCAGCAGCAGAATCACGTTCAGTGAGCCGGGCAGATTCATCTGATATAGCTGATACCACGCTTGATAGAGTCCTTCCATCGTATTGGTGGAACTGGCATTGTTCACGGTGTCGAACGGAATGTTGCTGATGGCTGTTCCAATATTGGGTGTTCCGGATTGGAAATGGAGCGTGGGACTGTAATCCAAATTCCAGGTTCCGCCGAAGCTGACCATCCCAACGGTGTCGGTGCCATCCACCAGGTACGAGGTGCTTGATGCCGCGACGAAAGTATTTAGCGCGCTCTTGATGATGCCGTCCGCGCTTTCTCTGGTCACCGATCCGGACCGGTCCACCACGATCATCATGGCGATATAACGAACGTTCGACACCGCCATGGCTCCAACCGTGGATTGCGTAATGCCAAGCACGCGCATCAGCAACATGGGCACGGTGGCGGTGGCCCGCACGGTAATATTCTTTCCGCCAGTGGAACTGGCCGGCGTCGAGTCATAGCTGACAATCGTCGATCCAAAATAGTGGGTCGGATAATTGGCGTTGAAATAGCGCTGCGCGGCGTCCTTGATCGCGGCTACCTGCGTCGGATCATTCAGATTGGTGCTGTTGTGCAACATATAGCCGGCACCGATGGCCGCGGCGTCGCAAGCCGTCTGCAGGCGGGCTTTGATGTTGTACAACATGCCGAAATCGATCGCCAGGCCTGCCATGGGTATTAGCAGGAATGCCGCCATGAAGGTCACGTAGATTAGGGCGAATCCTTGCTGGTCTCGTCGCTTTTTAGTAAATCTCATAAATAGACCTTATTATCTGTTTTTGGATCAAAAAATTGCCCGTGAGTACACTTGGGGGGAACCGGTAAGTCCGGGAACACTCAGGTCGGGTGTGTTGTTGTACATTTCCACCATGTAGCACGTCTCGCCCGAATTCAGGGCCAGCACGGTATTGAAATTGTTTGCGACTGCAAAGGACATTTTGGCCTGGTCGCTGGCGGAGAGGGTCGTGCTGTAGTCATTGGCGACAGCGGGCACTGTTGCGGGAAGGCTCCCGCTGGAGGTCGGTGTTCCGAAGGCGCTGCTGTTGGCTGATGTGTTCCCGATGGCCACCTGCTCGACGAATACCGGCGAGTTGAGGTTGGCACAACTGTTGCTTCCGGTGCCGTTGTTGCACATGGTTGGCGTCTCGATGGTGATAGTCGAGAAAATCACGACGCTGTAGCCAGTCGATGTCAGACCGAACTGGTTGGCCAGCGTCCCAGCTTCGGTTGCCGCGCCCGATTGCTTGAAATTCACTCCGCGGCTGTACATGTGCGCCAGGTCGCGCGTAATCTGGTCGGTCTGCTGCTTGCGCACCAGACGAAAACCGAAGACATATGTGCCGATCAACAGCGGGGTCAGCACGAGCAACGAGAGCGTGAACTCCAACACGGTTGCTCCAGACTGTCTGCGCTTCAAAGTGGGTCTCATGAGATTACTGGTCCGTGGGATTGGTGAGGCAGGGCGAAGCCCCGGAAAGAGGCTCCACCACGTCGCTGGCGACCGCATAAATGTACAACGGGTAGTTGAGGCGCTGGAATGGCGCCAGGGCCGAGTACTTGTAGCCTTCGATTTTGACGTTGATGATGTTCCCGTAAGCATTGGTGCCCTGGCCACCGGTGGACGGATCCACGAATTGCACATGGATCGTGCCCGACGCCGGGCTGTTATTCAGAAAGGCAAGTGCGTGGGTTTTGACCACCGATTTGATGGAATCGTCCTGGCAAGGTCCCGGCGAATTCTGGCCGGTGATGCCGAAGCGGGCGCCCTCGCGGACCGCCTCTTGCATGGTGGTGCGCAGGAAAATCACCATCGACAAATCCAGCATGAGAAATGTCATGAGCAACATGGGCACGATCACCAGGGTTGCTTCTACGGGCTCCGAGCCACGCTCCCGGATTCTGCGGCTTCTCTTCATAACTGAGAGACGACTGGCGGAGTGACATTCTTTACGCATCGGAAAGCTTTTTGGCAGGGATAGCATAATATTAGTTAATTCCCAAAAATTAACTAAAGACAACCACGCTGAGTTACTCAACTGTATCTTGGACGGGGACTGGCCGGAGCGTAACATCGGTACGATGAGTCCGCGCGACCTTCCGTCCCCAGTGGGACTGAAGGAGGAAATTGCCGATCTCTTCGCCAGAGAATCCGCTGGCATGCTCCGCTATGCGTGTCCTCTGGCCGGTGATCCCGATATGGCCCGCGACGCGGTACAGGAAGCGTTTTTCCGCTTCTTCATCGTGCGTTCCTCCGGCCAATCCATCGTGTCGCCAAAGGCCTGGCTTTTTCGCGTAGTTCGCAACTATCTTTTCGACTATAGGCGAGCCGCTTCGCGAATCGCGGCCGGCATGGAATCGCTGCGCGACGTTCCCGATCCCTCGCCATCACCCGGCGGCGAAGATATCGTGGATCTGGTCCAGGGCCTGCCTCAGATCGGATTGTCGCCGCGCGAGGTGGAGTGTGTCCGCCTGCGCATGGAGGATCTGCGCTACGACGAGATCGCCGGCGTCCTCGGGTTGCAGCCGGGCACGGTCGGCGCATTGCTGAATCGGGCTCATGACAAGATCCGCAAAGCCGTTGCCGCCCGAATGCAACAGGAGCACCGTGCGACTCGCGCGCTCACCGAAGAGAAACGATATGCATCCTAGCGACCTGCGCTTGCTGGCTTACTGCGACGGCGAGGCCGGCGGCCGCATCGCCCGCCATTTAGCCGGTTGCCGGCGCTGCCGGGAGCGTTTGGAACAGATCAGGACTGAGAAGGCCGCTCTCGCCGCAGCCCATCCGATTGGTCCCGATCAAGAGCCGCAACTAACCGGCCTGTTCGGCGCGATTTCCGCCTGGCAAAGTAATGAAAGCAACGGCGCGCGTCTACACTTGCGGCGGCGTGTGCGGGAACGGGTGGAAACGTTCTGTGGCGCCGCGGCCGTGGGAACCGTCGATCATCCCGGGGTGCGCGAGGAGAAGTTGCTCGGAACGTCCAACGAGATCTTCGATGCGTTCCTGGGTCCGGCTGCCGCAGAGGTCATTCAGGACGACCTGCTGCGCGGACTCCGTTGGAATCTGCCATTGGGAGAAACGAACGAATGACCAGGGAATCCGGTTTCGACCGAATCCAATTTGCTCCGCGATGGGTGTTCCTGTTTCTCGGCGGGAACCTCCTGGTCCATCTGTTTCTCTTGTACGTCTGGAACGCCGCCGGTCAGGTCGTGTCGATCCAGGGAACCACCG
>Ga0335073_10015278_pt1 | contig 10738 bp, 9 predicted proteins | sample Lox_Sample_22_FD_207093 | JGI IMG/M metagenome (GOLD analysis project Ga0335073, IMG submission 207093) | Soil microbial communities from Loxahatchee National Wildlife Refuge, Florida, United States - Lox_Sample_2.2 | ecosystem: Environmental > Terrestrial > Soil > Wetlands | place: USA: Florida...
TCCCAGGAACTGCCCGCCCACCGCCGCATGGACATACTCCAGGACGGTAGTCCGGCCGCGGCCGGGCCCCGATTCCAGGCTGATGATATTTCCCGGCCGGCAGGCGGCTAGAATCTGATCGGCCGCGTTCTGCTGCACGGGTGTTAGTACACGTGTTTTGTGCATAAATAACTCGGCATTACTAGGAGATTCGCCAGGACACACTTCTGGTGTATGGCGGCTAACAGGATTGTAGGCTGGACTTAGACGTGAAAGAGGGCCGCCGAAAGCAGGCCCGCTTGCATTGCGTCAGCGTCTAACAACATGTGATTTGCGTTTCGTCGATAACTTTCCAGGATCAAGTCGTGCCTCCTTTCCTTGGTGATGAGGATCGTAGCTAGAGTACCACGCAATAGTGGTGCAGGCAAGAGCGATTTTGATTAAGTCGAGATTAAGCCGGCCAATAACTATCCGTCCACCGCGGCAGGTTGAAACCTGCCGGGTGGGAGCCGCATTCCGGCCGGATATCGTGCAACGGGTTACAGGCCTACCCCACGGTGGAACCGTCTCGGCCGGCTGCCGGCCGGATGTTTTGATTGATGCGGAAGAAGTTGTCCGGATCGTATTTCGCTTTGACCGTGGCCAGCCGGTCGTAATTCGCGCGGTACGTGGCTCGAATCCGCTCCTCGCCCTCTTCCATCATGAAGTTCAAATATGCGCCGCCGGCGCCGAACGGATGCAGGGCTTCGTAATAATTCCTGGCCCAATTGACGATTCGCTCGCGATTGGCCGGATCCGGGTCCACTCCCACAATCACCTCGCTCCAGACTGCATCCCGATGGGAATACGCGGTGTCGGTCTCGCGTACCCGGTTCGCTTTCCCGTTCACCGGATAGAGATGCATGGTCGATTGCCAGGTCGGCAGCAACGACGCATGTTCGAGATGCTTCTCGATTGCCGCGTCGCTCAGTTCCTTGAAGAAATCCGCCTTCCAGTACCACTGGAGGCCGGTGGGCAGAATCGGATCGAACATCCCCTGCAGCATGGGAAACGGCATCGGCACGAAGAACTCGAATGCGGGCGGACGGTAGCTGCGAATCGGCCCCAGGATGTGATTCGCCTCCTCCATAGAACCCTGGTAGCACCACACGATGGCGCACATCTTCCGCAGGTGCAGCTCTTCGGGGAACGGCGGTCCCGGAGGTACGCTCATCATGGCGACGAAGCCATTCATTTCTTCCGGCGCCCGCGTGATAAACTCCCGGTACCACTTGATCACATCCGCGGCATCCTCCAGGTTCCACAGCATAGGACCGGCGCAAACCGTATCTACCGGTTGTCCCTCGAACAAAAACGAGGTGACGATCCCGAAGTTCCCGCCGCCTCCCCGGACCGCCCAAAACAAATCGGGATTTTCCTCGGCGTTGGCCGCGACGAAACTGCCATCCGCCAGCACCATGTCGACCGCCAACAGGTTGTCGATGGTCAGCCCGTATTTTCGGGTCAGGTGGCCGATTCCGCCGCCCAAGGTGAGCCCGGCAACACCCGTGCTCGAGACAATGCCCGATGGTACGGCCAGCCCGAAGGCATGCGTCGCGTGATCCACATCGCTCCATCTGCACCCCGCCCCCACCAGCACCGTGCGCGACGATGGATCCACCCTCACGTAATTGATGGGCGCGAGATCGATTACCAGGCCGTCGTCGCAAACACCCAGTCCGGCGGCGTTGTGGCCGCCGCCGCGAACCGACACCCGCAAATCGTTGGCCCTGGCAAATCGAACCGCGGCCATCACGTCCGCCACGTCCGTGCACTGCGCGATCAGCCGCGGCTTGCGGTCAATCATGGCATTGTAGACTTTTCGCGCCTCGTCATAGCCGCTATTCCCCGGTTCGTGGACCGTTCCGCGGAACTGGCCGCGGAATTCCTGGATCGCTTCTTGTAAGGACATTCGTCCCTCCTCCTCTGGGGCGGGGTGTCGTTTTCCCGCCCGATAGGTCCACTTTGCCGTAGTTGCCGTTCTGGAAGCGTTCCGTGCAGGCGGATGCCGCCGTTCCTCCCAACAGGACGCATCACGGCCGCCCGGAGCGTTCATACACAGTCCGATAACCGCCGCCGGAGATGGCGCCGATACCGGCTCCGACACCGGCGGCGCCTCCAATCCAGAGGCCCGCCGGAGGATTCTGACCTTCGTTTCGAAAACGATCTCCGGCTGTGTTCGTCAACAGCGCGCCGGCCGCCACTCCGATAGCCGCGCCGATCAGCGCCCGTTTCGTCCGGTTGATGCGGGGGCGCCGGTAAACCCTGACGACGTCTTGTTTCGGCAACGTGATCACCTGGCCCGCGGCCACGGAGATGGTGGAATCGCTGAAACCCCGGAACTTGCCTTCGATTCGCTTTTGCCCGGCCCGGATAATGCCGATCTGGTCTCCCGGCTTGAGGTCGCTAAGATTGCTCCACAGGCTGCGGTCCCCCGCCAGGGCCGGGAGCGTGAAGATGGCCGTCAGGATCGCGCTAGCCGATAGTCGTTTCAAGGGCATGACCAAAATCCCCCTTGCGGGAGAATGCCGCCTGGTTGAGGTCCGGCCCCGCAACCGGACCTGGGGTCTTTTCCCCGCCCGGTAGCTCTACTCTGCACGCGTCGCCGTTCTAGAAACGTTCCGCGGAGGCGGATGCCGCCGTTCCCCCCGGCAGGCGTGACAGTTTTCGCTCGAACGCCGGCGATCCGGACCTCCGCGCGGCCTCGATGCCCTGCCGGAAACTTTCGAGCGCGGCCTCCGGTTTCCCCTCGCGGAGCAGCACTTCCCCTTGCGTCCGGTGCAATTCCGCCAGCGCCCAATGCTCGCCGTTTTTACTCGCGAACGCGAATCCGGTGGAGATGGTGGCCAGCGCTTCGCTCATCCTGCCGCTGCGCGCCAGGGTCTCGGCCAGCAGCGAAAGATAATACGGCAGCCGAAGTTCGGCGCTTAACCCACGCAAGGCGTCGAGCCCCCGTTGCAGTTGCGCCAGTCCCGCTGTCACGCCACCTTCGGCCGCCCTGGCCCACCCGGCGACAATATCTCCCATCGCCAGGTAGTACGCGAAGCCATGCCGGGTGCACACTTCCACCGCCTCGCCCCCGCGTTCCAGGGCCGCCCCGCTTTCTCCCCGGAACGAATGCAACAGTCCGGCATAAGCGAGTGCGATCGCCTGGCTGAATGGATCGCGTATCCGGTCGGCCGAGGCGATCGCTTCACCGGCGTGACGGTCCGCGCCTTCCTCTCCCCGGAGACAGTTCAGGTGGGCCAGATAAGAGTGACAAAAGACCCCCAGGTCCGGTCCGGCGAACATCGCCAACACCGGCTCCTCAGGCCTGTCGTGGCTGCCCAAAGCCGCGCGCATGTGCCGCAGCGACTCCTCCAAACGGCCCAGATGAAAGAGGCTGCTCCCCATCAGGAAATTTCCCGTCCGCAACAACTCGGCCGTCGCTTCCCGCTCCGCGGCGTGCAGAAAGTCCAGGCTGAATTGCTGCGCGGCCTTCAGATCGCCTCGAACCGCGTGAAATGCCCAGGCGCCGCTTAGAATGGCGTATCTGTTTCGGTCGTCGAAGCGTCGTGAGAACTCCAGGGCCCGATGGTAGGTGTCGCCGACTTCCGCCGCGGAATACCCTTCGGTTGCCACAAGCGCCGGGCCAAGAGCCGCCAGCAGATCGAGTTCCTGCTTCAATCGGCGGTCGGACTCGGGAAATTCGCGGCAGAGAAACAGCGCCTGCTTGAGAAGGCCCGCCGCTTCCGAATTCGCGTATCGCTGGCGCGCATACCCGGCCGCGCGCCGGTAATATTCGATCGCCTCTTCCGCCATGCCGGCCTGTTCGAAATGCGAGGCAATCTGCCCGCTCCAGATTTCGATGTCCGCTCCATAAACCTCGGCCAGCGCGCGCGCCACGCGGCGGTGGAAGTAGCGCCGGCGCACCGGAGTCAGTTCGGAGCACGCCACTTCTCGCAAGCGGTCGTGCGTGAAATCATATTCCGAAGCGCCGCGGGTCTCAATGATCCGCCGCCGCCAGAGTTCGTCCAGCGCTTCGGAAACGCTGAGTTCGTCCCAATCCGTCGCCTTCTCCAGCAGGTCGACCGTGAACGGCCGGCCGATCACGCTGGCGATGCCGGCAAGCTCGTAGGATGCTGCCGCGAGTTGCGCCAGCCGGGCCGCGATAACCGAGTGTACTCGTGTGCTCTGCAGTCCACCCCGGACGCTCTCCACTACGAACAGCGGATTGCCGCGGGTTGCGCTGAAAATCTCGTCAAGCTTTCCGCGGTCCAGCGGTTCCACCGATTCCAGCCGCGCCAGCTCCGCCGTCTCCTCCGCGTCCAGCGGTTCGAGTGAAATCTCTTCGGCGATCCCTGCCTGCCGCAGCCCAGCCGCAAATCGCGTAAACGGATGTTCGCGGCTGGTTTCTTCCGCCCGAACGGTTCCCAGGACAAGCACGCCGCCGGCCGCCGGCGAGGTCAGCAGGGAGTTGAGCCACTCCAACGAAGCGGGGTCGCACCATTGCAGATCGTCCAGGTAAAGAAGAAGCGGCTTCCGGCTTCTTCCCACCGCGGAATTGATCGATTCGTAAAATCGCAGGCGCTGCCAGCTCTCGGTGAGCGCAAGAGGCTCCGCCGGCCCGCGCCGTTCGACTTTGGGGAGGTGATCGCGGATTTCCGGCGCCAGCCGGGCCAGTTCCACAACCTCTTCGGATGTCAGGCCTGGCCATGCCGCGCGAATCACGTCGCAGCGCAGCCATTCCGCCACCGGCGCGTACGCCACCTGGCCCTGCCCGGCGTAGCACCGGGCGCGCGCCGCCGCGTGTCCCCGGCTGACGCAGGACTGGAATAACTCGTCCGCGAGCCTGGTCTTTCCGATGCCCGGCTCGCCCGCGATCAGCACCACTCGCGGCCCGATTTCCGCCGCGGCTTCCCACACCGCCAGTAGCTGGCGCCATTCGCGCGCCCGGCCAATCAGCGTCCGTGGTCCCGGAGGCGCCGGGACCCCCTGCGCCGCAAGTCCCGCGGTCTTCCCGCTCGGAGCTTCCGGCTCGGCTTTCAGGATGCGTTCAAACAACTGCACCGTCGCCGCTCCGGGCTCCACGCCCATTTCGCGCCGCAACACCCGCATGCACTGGTGGTAGGCCCGCAGCGCGCTCGCCCGGTCGTGATTGGCCGCGTGTAGCCGCATCAGCAACTGATGCTGCGCCTCGCCGAGAGGGTCTAGCGCCACCAGGCGCTCGGCAAATGGTATCGCCGCTCCGAATTCCATTTGCTGCTCGTGGAGTGCGGCGATCCGCCGCAGCGTCTCGCAAACGCGCTGCCGGTATTCTTCACGGATTGGCGTAAGCCAGTCGTCGTACAGTCCTGGCAGCAGGTCGTCTTCGCACAATTGCGCCGCCGCCTTGAGCGATCCGAGCTCCCGCGCGCTATCGTTTTCCGTGCGCGCCGATGCAGCGTCGCTGATCGCCGCCTGGAAATCGACCACGTCGATCTCGCAGGATGCCTGTACCCATCGAACCGAGTGATGATCGGCCACCAACGATTTGCATTCGGCCGGCAGCGCGCGTTTCAGATGGTGCAGAAGCTGCCGCAGGTTCGTTCGGGCCTGCGGCTCGGTCGATCCCGGCCACAGCACAAAAGCCAGCCGCTCCCTCGGCTGTGGCGTGTCCCCGTGAAGGATCAGGTATGCGATCAACGATTGCATACGGTTTACGTTGACAGTTGTAACCGGCCGGCCCGAGCAGGAAATTCGGAGGTCGCCGAACAGGTTGATCCTCATGAGTGCTGTTACCCTAAGTCTACGCCCGCCTGCGAACGCGACCTTCGTGCGGCCCCATTATGCCGCCAGATCTTTCGGCTAACCCGGCGCCGGAAGGGCAGCGCCGTACCGGCGTTCTTTCCCTTCAACCCGCCCACGCTCGTCCCGCGGCCGAATAACGCGAAATCGCGCGAAGACAGAACGCTCTGAAAACGGTCCCGGTGCGAATCTGAGACTGTCAACGGCGCCGGCCGGATCCCGGAGGGGATGATGTGGGAAAACCAACACAATCCAGCGATTCGGCTGCGCCTTCATGTCTGCCCGCGTGGGAAGACTAAATCCGATCGGACGTGCCGAAACCGGCGCGTCCGTAACCCCAAACTTTGAGCTCTGGCCGTTCCGATCGCTGCGTCCCGGCCGGCCTCCATTCCAGATGGGAAAGATAAGACGAAATGAAGAGACCCCATATATCCGCGCCGTGCCTGCGTGCCGCCACCCGTTCGCGCATGCTGAAAGCCGGCATTGTGCTGCTGGCCCTGAAAGCCGTCGCCTTCGGCGATACCTTCACTTTTAACACCGATCCGCTCGCGGGAACCATCGCTCGAGAGGTTCCGCAAAGGCTGTTGGTCGGCGGCGAATTGTTCATTCAGTTCAACACGGCCAAAGATACCTTCGCCTTCGCGCCGATCATCTTTGGCGGGGACACGCAGGCGAACTTTGCCGCCGGTCCGGTCAACGCTCTCCCTTCCGCTGCCAACGTCGTCGTGCTTCAGACGCTCGACGACGACAACAATCCCCTGACGCCGTTTGGAGCATTCAATGCCGCCGATCTGATAGCCGGCAAACTTACGGACCACGGGCCGGGAGTCTTCGTCTTTTTCGACCAGGACCTCTCGCTGCCGGAACTGATCTACTCCGACGACCTGGCCAGTAACCAGGCCGATTTGAAGGTGCTCGCCCGGCTGATCAATCTGTTCGGTCAAACCGGGATTGATTCGCTTTCCAGCTTTTCGGCGGCCAATTTCAGCCTTACCAGCTCGCCATCCGCCGTTCCCGAACCCTCAAGCGTGGCTCTGCTTGGCGGGGCGGTCGCGATCATAGCCATTAGCGCCGTCCGCAAGTGGAATCGAGCCCGGCAGTAACGCCTGGATACGGTTCGTATCTACAGATGTAACTACAAAGGAGACGTGTTTCACATGATTCTACAGATCAATTTCAATCTCGATGTGTCAGCCGCGGAATACCGGAAGATGACTGATTCAGTCGCCCATGCCTTTGCCGATGTGCCTGGACTACGGTGGAAGATATGGCTCCTAAACCCCGCTGCTCGGGAGGCTGGCGGTATCTATCTGTTCGATAGCCAGGCCTCGCTGGATGCCTACCGGAACGGTCCATTGGTGGCGCGGCTAAGAGAGCTTCCGTCCGTACGAAACATCTCGATCAAGCAGTTCGAAGTCATGCCGGAAATCACGGCTTTGACCCGCGGCCCCGTCGAAGTGGTAGTGACGTCCGGCGCATAGCCAACGCCCTCGAACGAAGTGACGCCTTTACCCGTCCGTAACGATTTCCTGATCGGGGCCCAGGCGATGGAAAAGTGGTTGTGTGCTCCGCCGATGCCTTCGCGGTGCAGCACTTTCATGGGCGCGTCACATTCGGCTACGGAGGGTGGATAGCCGGCGGTGGGCAGGTAGCGGTCGCGTGGTGGATCGAAGGAACAACGTCTGGACGATGTCCCGGTAACCCCAACCGCGGCCGCGCCCTGGTCCCCGCCTTCCTGTCAATTCAATTCGAACATCAGTTGGCCCGGACTCACTGATTCGCCGGGCTTCACGTGAACGGTCTTCAGAACACCGTCCACCGCCGCGCCAATCTGGATCTCCATCTTCATGGCCTCGATCACCAGCACCGGCTCATTCTTGCGAAGACTTTGGCCCCCCGCGGCCAGCACGGCCGTAACCCGGCCGGCGATCGGCGCGCGGCAGTACGTGTCTTCCAGCAGCCTCGACTGCGGGCGAGGACGCATCACGCTCTCCGGGATCTGCACTTCACCCGGTTCCCAATGGCGATAGCCGTTGTGAACGCCAGGCGGAAGCTCGACCGTCACGTCGTAGCTCTTCTTCTCGATTTCAATCCGGATCTTCATCTGTCGTTACACTTTCGTGCGGATGCCGGCCGGTCCAATGGTTCCAAAATGTTCGAACACCGCATTCCAGCGCGCGGAGGTGCGTCGTCAGGGGCAGTCCCGCCGCGCTCTCCTCCATCTCGACCACCACGGCGTGTTCGCCGAACAGCGCCCGCACGGCCGCCTGCGCGATTGCCTGATGGTGAATCGGGATGCGTTCGTTTGTCATAACGGGATCAATCCGTGCTTCTTCTCCGGCCGCCAGTCCCGCTTGCTCAGAAGCGACTCCAACGCCTCCGCCAGGTAACCCCGCGTTTGCGCCGGTTCGATGATGTCGTCTACCAGCCGTTGCGCCGCCGCTACGTACGGCGTGTAGAATGTCTCGCGGTATTCGTCGATCATTTCCTGGCGCTTCGTGAGGCTGCCCTCCGCTTCAATGAGATTCCCGCGGAACACGATCTCCACGGCGGCTTCGGCGCCCATCACCGCGATCTCCGCCGATGGCCATGCCAGCGTGCAGTCCGCTCCCAGATCTTTGGAGCACATCGCAATGTACCCGCCGCCATAGGCTTTGCGCAGAATAACCGTGATCTTCGGAACCGTTGCCGCCGAGTAGGAGAACAGCAGTTTCGCCCCATGGCGAATAATCCCGCCATACTCCTGGGTCACTCCCGGCAGAAAACCGGGAATGTCCACGAATGTCACCAGCGGGATGTTGAACGCATTGCAGAAGCGCACGAAAGAAGCGCCCTTGTCGGACGCATCGATGTCCAGGGCTCCGGCCAGCACCTGGGGCTGGTTGGCCACGATGCCTACGCTGATGCCGCCGATCCGCCCGAACCCCACCACCAGGTTTCGCGCGAAGTCGGCGTGAACCTCCAGGAAATCGCTTCGGTCGACCACCAGTGTAATCACGTCGCGTACGTCGTAGCCCGCTTTCGAATCCTGAGGCACCACATCGTTGAGACGCGACTCGTACATTCGGCTGTCATCGTGAGCGCCCCGTGGCGGATCTTCCTTATTGTTGGACGGTAGAAACGCCAGCAGACGTTTGCAGATCTCCACGGCATGCACATCATTCTCCGCCACGAAATGCACCACGCCCGCCTTGTTCATCTGCGCGCGGACGCCGCCCAGCTCCTGCGATGAGACAATCTCTCCCGTCACCTGCTTGATCACCGCCGGCCCGGTAATGAACATCAACCCGTCGCGAGTCTGAATGATGAAATCGGTGAGCGCCGGACTGTAGGCCGCGCCCCCGGCACATGGACCGCAAATCAGGGAAATCTGCGGCACTACGCCGGAAAGCATGACGTTCTGGTGGAAAATGCGCGCGTAACCCGCCAGGCTGGACACGCCTTCCTGCACGCGGGCGCCCCCCGAATCGTTGATGAAGATGAACGGCGTGCCCGTCCTCATCGCCGCTTTCATCGTGTCGGCGATCTTGTTGGCATGCACTTCACCCGCCGAGCCTCCCGCCACCGTGAAGTCCTGGCTCGCCAGGTGAACGGGCCGGCCCTCGATCCGCCCGCGCCCCGTGACCACTCCATCGGCCGGCAATTCCTTGTCGCCCATTCCGAAGTACCTGCCGCTGTGCCGGGCAAACAACCCCGCCTCCTGAAACGAGTTGCGATCCAGCAGGAGTGTGGCCCGTTCGCGCGCGGTCAATTTCCCGCTGTCATGCTGTTTGGCGATGCGCTCCGGTCCGCCGCCCATCCAGAGGCGTTCGCGGTTCTCGGCGAGTTTCGTGTTTTTGTCTATCGTCATTCGACAATTCGATCCCCGAAAAGACGCGGATGTTCTTTCGGTAAATACAATAATATCTGAAATTCCTTTATTGACGATGCGCCCGCGTATCCCCCGTCCGCAGGGAAGCGGCCGCGGGCGGCGGCGTGCGAGGATCGCCGCGCGGGACCGGAAGCGGCGGATCGCGCCGCCGCTTCAAAGGAGCAGCGTTTGCACGATGCCCCAATCGCCTCAACCGCGGCCGCCCGGCGCGCCTCGCCGAAACCGGTGCGGGCTGCCGGCAGCCAGGCTGCGGCGGCTACCCCCAAACCCGCTGCTGCTGTCTTACCGCCCGTCGCTTCCTTGCGGTTCCCAGAGCTGCAACGGATTGCCCTCCGGATCGCTCAGTTGCGCGAATCGGCCGTTTGGATAAACTTTCGGATCAATCTCAACCGCGATCCCCGCGGCGCGCAACTGCGCGGCCATCCGATCCATGCTTCGAACGCGAAAATTCAGCATCCACTGCTTGCTTTTGTCGCCGAAGTACGATGTCGTCTCCGGGAACGGCTGAAACGCGCATGTGCCGGCTTCCTGCCGCCAGGGTGAATCCTCTTTTTTCGAGGGGACAAGAGCGACGCCAAGATGATCGGAATACCATTTGGCAAGCGCTTTTGGGTCCTTCGCGCGGAAGAAAAAACCCCCGATTCCGGTCACTTTTTCCATATCCGCGCCCTCTGCCCTCGCCGCGGCTGCCGCCCCGACCACACCCAAAAAAATCCGCCGGCTGGTTTCCGTCGACAAAGTCCGCCTCCCGTCAGCACTGGATTGTAACCAAGACCCGAACTCGCTCAGCCCGGCCGCTCCACTCGATGCCGGCCTCGAACCTGCCCGCCCCGGATTCGGCAACAGCAGCGCCGGCGCCGCCCCCAATCACCTGGCTTCCAGCTATCCGTCGGGTTCACACTACCTGTGATTGCGGGTGCGTCGGAAAACCTTTCGCCCGGCTCAGGAACTGAGCGCCGCCGAAATCGCCAGGTTTTGACGCGCTGCCGCGATCGTCTGTGCGATCGTCGCGAAAGCCGGGAAATCCAGCACCGCTTGCGTCGCCAGCGAGGGATACTCGCTGAGTAGCGGCAGCACCAGATC
>Ga0335073_10015279_pt1 | contig 10738 bp, 10 predicted proteins | sample Lox_Sample_22_FD_207093 | JGI IMG/M metagenome (GOLD analysis project Ga0335073, IMG submission 207093) | Soil microbial communities from Loxahatchee National Wildlife Refuge, Florida, United States - Lox_Sample_2.2 | ecosystem: Environmental > Terrestrial > Soil > Wetlands | place: USA...
CCGGCCGGATCAGCACCGGCAAATCCGCCTGCCGCATGGTGGCGTTCATATAGATGTCGACGGCAACGATCTTGGCGCCGCGTTCCTTGCGCGCGCGTGTGGCGTGCGTCATCACGTTGACCTGCGTGTTCACCGCGTTGGTGCCCCAGATCACCACCAGATCGGACTTCGCCATCTCGCGCGGATCGGCGCCGGCGAGTTTGCCGGTGCCGGCAATGAAGCCGGTCCATGCCGGATTGACACAGATAGTGGAGAAGAAGCCGGAATATTTCTTGGCGTGGCGCAGGCGGTGGATGCCGTCGCGCATCACATAACCCATCGTGCCGGCATAAAGGTATGGCCAGACCGTTTCGGAGCCGTGCCGTTGTTCGGCCCGGGTAAACTTCTCGGCGATAAGATCGAGCGCGTCGTCCCACGTGATCGGAGCGAACGCGCCGGCGCCTTTCGCGCCGGTGCGGATGAGTGGCCGCATCAGTCGGTCGGGATGATGAACGCGCTCGGCGTAACGCGCGACCTTGGCGCAAATCACGCCCGCGGTGTAGGCATTGTCGCGCGCGCCGCGAACGCGACCGATCGCTGCTTTGCCAAAAACCTCGACCTCGAGCGCACAGGTCGACGGGCAATCGTGCGGACAGACGGAAGCGGCGATGCGCGAGCGGGCAGTCTGGTTCATCTCAGTTTTATTCTTAACGCATTCCAATCGTCGTGAACAACGTTCGATCTGACATGCGTAGAATGTGCGGTCTGCGCTACCGCAGCAGGGACGCCACCGCAGCAGGGACAATGCTGAAAGCGAGGTGCGGGCACCCGGGGCAGGTCCTCGATGCGAAGGTTTCTGCAATTGGACCACTTGACATTATAAGACGACCGGTCATATTAACGCCATGGCGAGACCCAACGTACGCGAACGGATCATTGAGGCGGGCCTCAAGTGCTTGCTTGAGAGGGGCTTCAACGCGGTAGGGGTTCAGGAGATCACCTCTTCGGCCGGTGTGCCCAAAGGTTCGTTCTACAATCACTTCGAGAGCAAAGAGGCGCTCGGTGCAGAGGTCATCGAGCGATACGGAACCGGCGTCCGTCGTCGGGAAGTTCTCGGCGAAAAGTCGGTTGCGCCTTTGCTGCGGCTGCGCCGGTATTTCGAAGCGTTGAATGCGACGTTTGTCGGCTCAAAGTTCCAGCGCGGTTGCCTTCTCGGCAACTTCAGCGCCGAACTCTCGAACCAAAGCGAACTTATTCGTGGCGGCCTTCGGGGCATGTACGCACGATGGACGAAGGACCTCGAGGCCGTGATCAAGGATGCACAGGACGAGGGAACAATTTCCAATAAAACCAGCGCTGCCGATCTCGCCGGGTTTTTGCTGGATGCCTACGAGGGCGCGTTGTTGCGCGCACGCGTGGAGCGTAGTTCGGCTCCGTTCGACCGCTTTATGCATCTGGCCTTCACCCAAATCCTAATCTGACCGAGCGGCGGCAATTGCCGGAATAAAGCAGGCCGCTCGAATCCAAGATGACCGACCATCTCGAAACGGGAAAAAGCAATGCCGCCCACCACTTCGCTCCGGAATAACAATGCCCCACTCGTCCTGCTGGCGCTCGGTACATTCGCTACCGGGACCGAAAGCTTTATGATCGCGCCGCTGCTGCCCAAGCTCGCGTCTGATCTGTCGGTCGGTGTTGCGGTCGCCGGACAACTGGTTACCGCCTTCGCGCTCACCTATGCCGTGAGTTCGCCCGTGCTATCGGCGCTGACGGCAGGCATCGAGCGCCGCAAGCTGTTGATTGTCGCCATGGCTGCATTCGCCGTCGCCAATGTCATCGCCAGCGCGGCGCACAATTATTGGCAGCTGTTGGGCGCGCGGATTCTACTCGCCTGCGCGGCCGGTCTGTATGTTCCGAGTGCAAGCGCTCTTGCCGGTGCCATTGTCGCTCCGGAGCGGCGCGGTACCGCCTTGGCCGTAGTCAACGGCGGCACCAGCGCCGCGATCGTGCTCGGCGTTCCGCTCGGCGCGATCGTTGGCAACAGCTTCGGATGGCGAGTGACGTTCGTCGGTGTTGCCGCGTTGGCGGCAATCGCAACCATCGGATTGATCGCTGGATTGCGTCGTGAAGTCGGCGTCGGCTTACCAGTGGCGAGCGTGCGCGAGCGCATTACAGTCGCGCGCCAAGCGCCGGTGTTGCTTGCGTTGTTGATCACAACGATTTGGGCGACGGGGGCCTATACGGTCTATTCGTATCTCGCCCCCTACGTCGCTCTTGCCACCGGAATCGAAGGCTCGCACCTCAGCGCCGTGCTGTTCGTTTGGGGTATCGCTGCGGTTGCCGGCCTGTTCATCGGCGGCGCGGCGAGTGACATCGTCGGCGCCCGGGCCGTCATGATTCCGGCTTTCCTGTTGCTCGCGCTCGCCTTCGCCAGCCTGTCGGCGAGCGCGATCTTTTTCTCGCCGGCCGAAGCGACCGTGCCGGTTTTCCTCGCGATCATTGTGTGGGGCGTGACGGCATGGGGCTTCTTCCCGGCGCAGCAATCGCACTTGATTGAGGTCGCGGGCCTGAAAGTGGCGTCGATTGTTCTCTCCCTCAACGCGTCTTTCATGTATCTCGGATTTTCGCTCGGCGCCGCGCTCGGCTCGTTGACCTTGATCCGAAGCTCGGTCGTCAGCCTCGGCTGGGTCGGCGCGCTGTGCGAAATTGTCGCCCTTGTTCTCGTCCTCGCGACGGTGCGGCGGGCAACACCCGTCGGCCTGTCACCAGTGCGCAGGCGTGACGATGGCCAGGCGAGATCGAAAATAGACGTTGCGGCGCTTAGGGACGGATGTTGCCACCGTCGCCCGCCGGCTAATCGATCGCAAGCTTGTCGGCAAAGCGGTCCTGCCGTTATGCAGTGAGTTTCCAAACGAACGGTGGGCCTAAGCCGCCACGGCCTTGCCCTTTGGCTGCACCTCGGCGGTGTAGTCGCTCATCAATTGCTGGGTGATGCGGCCAGGCGTGAAAGTCCAGTCGGCGATTTGCGCCACGGCGGTAATCTCGGCGGCGGTTCCGGTGATGAAGCATTCGGAGAAATCGGCGAGCTCCTCCGGCATGATCCGGCGCTCGATTACTTCGACATTGTGTCGCCGCGCCAGCGCGATCGCCGTCGCCCGCGTGATGCCGGACAGGAAGCAATCGGCGATCGGGGTGTGGATCTTGCCGTCCTTGATGAAGAAGATATTGGCGCCGGTGCATTCGGCGACGCGGCCCTGCCAGTCGAGCATCATGGCGTCGGCAAAGCCGCGGCGCTCGGCACGATGTTTGGAAATGGTGCAGATGGCGTAGAGGCACGACGCCTTGGCCAGTGCCGGTGCGGTTTTTGGATCGGGCCGGCGGTAGTCGGCAAGGTCGAGCCGAATACCTTTGAGCCGTTGCGCCGGATCGAAATAGCTCGGCCATTCCCAGGTGGCGATGGCGAGATGGATTTGGTTGTTCTGTGCGGAGACGCCAAGCTGCTGAGAACCACGCCAGGCGATGGGCCGCACATAGGCGTCCTTCTGATTGTTCTTTTCAAGAACGAGCCGCTTGGCGGCGTCGATCTCGGCGACGCCATAGGGGATTTCGAAGTCCATCAGCTGCGCCGAGCGTTTCAGCCGCTCGGAATGCTCGGTGCTCTTGAAAATCCTACCGCCATAGGCGCGTTCGCCCTCGAATACGCAGCTCGCGTAATGCAGACCGTGCGTGAGCACGTTGATCTTGCATTCAGCGGTGGCAACGAGCTTGCCGTCGAACCAGACCAGATCGGGTCGTTGGTCGAAGGGCACTGCCATGGCATCGCCTCCCTGGCATGGACGGCCTGTTCCGTGCCCGATTTTGCCGCGTTTACGCTGAACCTTGCGTTCGGCCGCGGCTTTTGCGTCGGGATCAGACTCCCGTTATGGTCATTTGCCCCGTGACAGCGCTTTGGCGCCCGGACAATTTCGCGCCGTGGCGAAGCGGGCACGAAGCTGCCGTCACATTGCGCTTTTGGGGGTAACAATCAAACCGAAATATGTCAATATAGCTGACATAATGGCCGACATCAGTCTCACAACTCCGCGTCGATCCCGCGCCGCCGCGCCGGTCGAAGCCACAGCCGACGGGCCGGAACCGCATTGGGATCTGATCGAGCTTTTGTTCTTCGCCTACCGCGATTTCGTCGGGGATCCTGACCAAGTGCTGGAGCGGCTCGGCTTCGGGCGCGCCCACCACCGGGTACTGCACTTCGTCAACCGCAATCCGGGCATGAAGGTTGCCGAACTGCTTGATGTTCTGAAAATCACCAAGCAATCGCTCGGTCGCGTGCTCAAGCAACTGATCGACGACGGCTATGTCGTGCAAAAGGAGGGTGCCGACGACCGCCGCCAACGGCTGCTCTACGTGAGCGCGGCCGGCGAAGCGTTGGCAATGAAGCTCGCCGGGCTGCAGACCGCACGCATCGGGCGCGTGCTCGAAGAACTCGGCCCTGCCGCCCACGAGACCGCACGGCGTTTTCTCGCCGGCATGATCTGCGTCGAGGATCGCGAGCGGGTACTGCGCCTGATCGCGCGCGCCGACCGCGCGCGGCCGCGCGCCAGAGACTGACCGCATGACGACACACGCCGCGAACCCGGCCGATGATGCGCCTCATCTGCTCGTCGTCGATGATGATCGCCGCATCCGCGCGCTGCTGCTGCGCTTCCTTGTCGGGGAAGGCTACCGCGTCACCACCGCGGAAACGGCGCGCGAGGCGAGAGCCAAGCTCGAAAGCCTCAACTTCGATCTTCTCGTCCTGGACGTGATGATGCCGGGCGAGAACGGCTTCGATTTGGCCCGCGCCATTCGCGCCGCTTCGGCGGTGCCGATCCTCATGCTCACGGCGCGCGACGAGAAGGAGAATCGCATTCGCGGCCTCGAAATCGGCGCGGACGATTATCTGGCGAAGCCTTTTGAGCCGCGTGAGCTCTCGCTGCGCGTCGCCAGCATCTTGCGCCGTGCGCGGCCGCCGAGCCTGCCGCCGGCGGAAAGCGTGCGGTTTGGTGCGTTCGTGTTCCATCTGGCGCGCGGCGAGCTGCGTCGAGGCGAGGAGACGATCCGGCTTACCGACCGCGAGCGTGAGATGTTGCGCGTCTTGGCCACCAGCGTCGGCGAGACCGTGCCGCGCCAGGCGCTCGCCGGCAACGGCGAGGCCGTGAGCGAGCGCACCGTCGACGTCCAGGTCAACCGGCTGCGCCGCAAGATCGAACGCGATCCGGCCAATCCCCTTATTGTTCAGACCGTGCGCGGCATGGGCTACCGGCTGGTGGCGGCGCCGTGAGCGGCGCCATGACCAGTTTGGACGATGGCGCTGGCCGCTTGCGCAGCGCCGCGAGTTTCCTGCGCACTGCTGCGAACGCCGCCGCCACCACCGCCGGTTCGGTCGCCGCTCCCATTGCCAGCCGCTGGGATCGCTTCACCTATTGGCTCAAGATGGTGCTGCCGAAGGGGCTTTACGCCCGCGCGCTGCTCATCATCATCGTCCCTATGGTCGTGCTGCAATCTCTTGTCGCGATCATGTTCGTCGAGCGGCAGTGGAGCTTGGTCGATTATTATCTGTCTTCGGCAGTGACGCGGGACATTGCGACGCTGATCGACGTCTACAAAACATATCCGCAAGGCGCCGACCGCGCGCAGTTGCGCCGCCTCGCTCAGGATCGGCTCGGTCTGGTCGTCGATTTCCTGCCCGAGACACAATTGCCGCCGCCGGGCCCTAAGCCGTTCTTCTCACAGCTTGACGCGACTTTTTCCGACGAAATCCGCCGGCAGATCGGGCTGCCGTTCTGGATCGACACGGTCGGACGTTCGTCGATCGTTGAAATCCGCATCAAGCTTCCCGATACGATCATGCGCGTGTTCGCGCGCCGCGCCGACGCCTACGATTTCAATTCATGGGCGTTTTTGTTGTGGATGGTGGCGACAACGCTGGCGGTGCTTGCGGTCGCCATTCTCTTCCTGCGCAATCAGATCCGGCCGATCGTGCGGCTTGCCGACGCCGCCGAGGCCTTCGGCAAGGGCCGCGAGGTGACGAATTTCCGGCCGCGTGGCGCGCGCGAAGTCCGGCGCGCGGCAGCCGCTTTCCTAGAGATGAAAATCCGCATCGAGCGCGCCATCGAACAGCGCACCACCATGCTGGCCGGCGTGTCGCACGATCTGCGCACCATTCTCACGCGCTTTAAGCTCGAACTGGCGTTGCTTGGCGACAGTCCTGAGGTGGAAGCGATCAAGAAGGATGTCGACGAGATGGGCGGCATGCTCGAAGCCTATCTCGCCTTTGCCCGCGGTGATTTGGGCGAGCAGCCGGCTCCGACCGACATGCCCGCCATGCTCGACGAGCTGAAAATCGACAGCGAGCGGCATGGCCATTGCGCCACCGTTGCCTTCCACGGCCAGCCGGACGTCACCGTGCGCCCGGCGGCGTTCAAACGCTGTTTGGCCAATCTCGTTTCCAATGCGGCGCGGTTCGCCTCGACCGTAGCGATCACCGGTCATCGGGATCATCGGTGGCTGACCGTGACGGTGGACGACGATGGGCCGGGTATTCCATCGCGCTTGCGCGAGGACGTATTCAAGCCGTTCCTGCGCCTCGACGATGCGCGCAATCAGGACGAAGGCGGAACCGGGCTCGGCTTGGCGATTGCGCGCGACATTGCTCGTTCGCATGGCGGCGACATCACGCTCGGCGACTCGCCGCTCGGCGGGTTGCGCGCGAGCGTCCGCGTGCCGGTCTGACCGCCGGCGTCCGGGTTTCAATTCCTGCGCAATACGGCGTTGCGATCGCTGATGCCCGATTTCATGGCTTTCCAACGCGCTGCGATCTTGCCAAGCTGGATCTGCGCGATTTCGAGGACCTCAGCTCAACCGCTTGCCCGTCGCCGCCAAGCCACGGAACTCTCCACGTCCAAGCCGCTGACGGTCACTTCCGCTGCAAATCCGCAGCCGCCGCGGCGAGGACTTCAGCCAAGCTCGCTTCGGTGTCGGCGTTGCTTTCTAACCGTTTGCCGACGATCTCGCGCAGATGGGCGAGGGCGGCTTCCACCAACGGCGGCAGCTCGCGGCGATTCTCCCGTTCGCGGACAGCGCGCCGCCAACGCCCGACACGCTCGCCGAGCGCCGTCATTCGGTCGAGCACCGCATCAACCACGTCCTGGTTGCTTTTGAGGTATGCGCGGCCCTCGTCGGTGATGGCGTAGAGCTTTTTGCTGCCCTCGGTCGACCCGGTGACGTAGCCCGCTTCTTCGAGATAGGTCAGGGTCGGATAGACGATGCCCGGGCTAGGACTATACCAATCGGACGTCTTCTCTTCCAAGAGCTTGATGATCTCGTAGCCGTGACGCGGCTGTTCGGCGATGAGCGCCAGCGCAATCAGGCGGAGATCGCCCTGGGCCAGCATGCGCTTGGCGCGCAAAATGTCGTCAGGGTCCTTGTCGCCCCATCCGCCCCCGCGTCCGCCGATACCATGGCGCCCAAAACCGAAGCCGCCGAAGCGACCGTGCCGGCGGTGGCGTCCGGCGCCCCATTTTCCGCCGCCGTAAGATTCGCAATCTCCACGCATTTTCATTCTCCTTTTGAACGAGATATATCTTTAGATAGCTCACAGCGAGATGTAACGCAAGATATATCTTTATGTCTAGGGCTCGGCTTGACGGCTATACACTGATGCGTATATTCGTGTACGGATATAGCTTAGGAATCGTGTTCATGCCGCGGCAGTCTCGTCCGTCAAATCCGTTGGCGCTGGCAGTGCTTGCTTTGTTGTTCGAGCGGCCGATGCACCCCTATGAAATGGGACTGCTCCTCAAACAGAGGAACAAAGAAGAAAGCATCAAATTTCGTTACGGCTCGCTCTACACGGTGATCGATCTTTTGCTCCGGCGTCACTACATCGCGGCGCGCGAAACCGCGCGCGAAGGCCGGCGACCCGAACGCACCGTCTATGAAATCACACCTGCCGGAAATGACGAGCTTCACGCTTGGATGGTCGATCTGGTCGGTCATCCGGTCAAAGACTATCCACAATTTGAAGCAGCGCTGTGTCTGCTGCCCGTTCTGCCGCCCGATGAAGCGATCACGCTATTGCGCCGGCGGCTCGAACTGATCGAAGACGACATCGCGATCCTCTTGCGTCGGATCGAACAGGCCGATTCGGCGAATTTCCCGGCGTTGTTTCTGGTCGAGAGCGAATATCGGCTCGCGATGATCAAGGCCGAGCAGCACTTCGTCGCCGAATTAATCCGGCGGATCGAGAACGGCTGGGGCCCGCTCGATCTGTGGCGCGGCATTCACGACGACCGCGAAGCGACGATGGCGAAGTTGTACCGACAACATGGCGGCGCGCCGATGAAGTAAAAACGAACGGCTCGATTATTGACAGCCCCGACGACGCTGGAACGTCCGGTTTTTCAAAGGAGAACGCCATGATGAAGGACACCAACGCAATCGCCACGGCGCCGAGAGGCTACAAGGGCGTCGGCATGGAAGGGTTCATCGCCGCCTGGTACGCGCGCCAGACTGCTAAGGACATGGACGAAATCACGAAGACCGCGCGTCGCCTCGCTTCTCATATCAAGCCCGGCTTTCGTGTACTCGAGATTGCGCCTGGGCCCGGCTACCTCGCCATCGAGCTTACAAAGCTAACCGGCTGCCGCATGGTGGGCGTCGACATCAGCCGCACCTTCGTGCGCATCGCGAGCGAGAATGCGGAAAAAGCCGGGGTCGACGTCGCCTTCGAACAGGGCGACGCCGCCGATCTGCAACTGCCCACCAACGGATTCGATTTCATTGTGTGCCGAGCAGCGTTTAAGAATTTCGCCCGTCCGCTCGCCGCGTTGGACGAAATGCACCGCGTCCTCAAGCCGGCCGGCACCGCGCTGATCATCGATCTGCGCAAGGACTTTTCTGCGCAAGACGTGAACGACTACGTCAAAGGCAAGGGCGTCATCAACGGCGCGATCATCAAGTTGACTTTCAACACGATGCTGAAGAAAAGGGCCTATACAACGGAAAGCATCAATCAACTGGTCGTGCAGTCACAATTTCAGCGCGGCGACGTACGCTTGGACCCGATCGGGTTCGAGCTCTGGTTGCGAAAACAAGCCGCGGCAGACGGTGCCCCGCTCGACGGCTACCAGGCACACGATTAGATTTACCGCTTGCGCACCGCACGGCGGCGGCCGCGCCGCCACGTACGAGAGACGCAAAACGATGTTTGCCACGTTCTTCCAGGAGCTCAAGCAGGCCGGCGTGCCGGTGACGTTGCGCGAATATCTTACGTTGATGGAGGCGATGGATAAGAATCTGGCGGGCCGGCGCGTCGAGGATTTCTATTATCTGTCTCGCGCGGCGCTGGTGAAGGACGAGCGCAATCTCGACCGCTTCGACCGCGTCTTCGGCCACGTCTTCAAGGGTCTCGAGTTCATCGAGCAGGCGCTAAACGCGGACATTCCACTCGAATGGCTCAAGAAGCTGACCGAGAGGCATCTCACCGAGGAGGAGAAGAAACAGATTGAGGCGCTGGGCGGCCTCGACAAGCTCCTGGAGACGCTGCGCCAACGGCTTGCCGAGCAGCAGGGCCGGCACCAGGGCGGCAACAAGTGGATAGGCACGGCGGGCACCTCGCCGTTCGGCGCCTACGGCTACAATCCCGAAGGCGTGCGCATTGGCCAGGACGGCAATCGCAATTTCCGCGCCGTCAAGGTGTGGGACAAGCGCGAGTTCAAGGACCTCGCCGGTGACATCGAGCTCGGCACGCGCAACATCAAGCTGGCGCTGCGCCGCCTGCGCAAATTCGCGCGCACCGGCGCGCCCGAGGAACTCGATCTCGACGGCACCATCAAGGGCACGGCGCATAAGGGCTATCTCGACATCCTGATGCGGCCCGAGCGGCACAACACCATCAAGGTGCTTTTGTTCTTCGATATCGGCGGCTCGATGGATTGGCACGTCAAGGCGACTGAAGAGCTGTTCACCGCTGCCAAGAGCGAATTCAAGCACATGGTGCATCTCTACTTCCACAATTGCCTGTACGAGAAAGTGTGGAAGGAAAACGCGCGGCGCTGGTCGGAAACGACGGCGACCTGGGAGGTACTGCACACCTATCCGCACGATTACAAGGTGATCTTCGTCGGCGACGCGTCGATGTCGCCGTACGAGATCGCGGCGCCGGGCGGCTCGGTCGAGCATTTCAACGAGGAGGCCGGCCAAGTGTGGATGGAGCGCGTCACTGCCGTTTTTCCGTCGTGCGTTTGGCTCAACCCGGTGCCCGAGCGCGAATGGGAGATGACGGCGTCGATCAAGATGATGCGGCAGCTGCTCGGCGGCCGCATGTATCCGTTGACGCTTGACGGGCTGGACGCGGCGATGCGGGAATTGGGGAGGTGAGTATGCCTGTTGATCAGACCAGCAACCTCGACAGTACTGCGCCGGGCGTCGTCGTGGTGCGCGAAACGCCGCGCGGGTTTTTGCAGCAAGAGATCATTGCCGGCGCCCATCGTCTCATTGCCGACGAGCCGGTGGCCGCCGGCGGGCTCGACAGCGGTCCCAATCCGTACGCTCTCTTGCTCGCTGCGCTCGGCGCCTGCACGTCGATGACGTTGGCTCTATGCCGACCGCAAGCAGCTGCCGCTCAGGCATATCGAGGTCCGGCTGCAGCACGGCAGGATCTACGCCGTCGACTGCGCCGAGTGCGAAACCAAAGAAGGCATGATCGACCGCATCGAGC
>Ga0335073_10015280_pt1 | contig 10738 bp, 9 predicted proteins | sample Lox_Sample_22_FD_207093 | JGI IMG/M metagenome (GOLD analysis project Ga0335073, IMG submission 207093) | Soil microbial communities from Loxahatchee National Wildlife Refuge, Florida, United States - Lox_Sample_2.2 | ecosystem: Environmental > Terrestrial > Soil > Wetlands | place: USA: Florida...
TCCTGAGGGCGCGGGCCGCCCACTCGGCCCGTCCCAGGCGGTACACCCGCAGGGGGGTGCCCAGGGCGGGATGGCGGGTGTCGCGCTCGGCCCGCATGCCCAGGCGGCGCATGACGGCACCCGACGCGGCGTTCTCGGGTTGGTAAATGCTCACCACCTCGTCCAGGTGCAGCGGGCCGAAGGCGTGGGCCAGGACCGCCGCGCCCCCCTCGGTGGCCAGGCCCCGGCCCCACCAGTCCGGGTCGAGGCGCCAGCCGATCTCCACGGCGGGGAGGATCTCGGGGAGGAAGGTGGGCACGGCCAGGCCCATGTACCCGATGAGGCGCGCCGGATGGAGCAGCTCGGCCGCCCACAGATGGACCGGGCTGCGGTGCTGCTCCTCCAGGCGCCGGGCCAGGAATGCCGCCGTCTCCTCGGCCCTGAGGCCGCGCCCCAGCGGGAACCGCCACACCTCGGGCTTGGCGAAGACGGCGGCGAGCTCCTCGCCGTCGGCGGGACGCCACCGCCGCAGGCGCAACCGGGGCGTGAGCAGCTGGACGGCCACGACCCGATGCTGCCCCGGCACCGAGCGCCGGCTCAGGCCCGACCGATGCCGACGTCGCGCAGGATGGCGCGGGTGATCACCCCCATCTCCCCGTAGGGGAGCTCGGCCGGGTCCCACCACCGCACGGCCGAGGTCTCCTCGCCGTCGGGCCGGGCCTCGCCCCCCACCACCTCGGCTCCGAACACCGACACCACGTAGGCCGTCCGGTCACCGTTGGGGTAGGTCATGCGGAACTCGGGCCCGCCCAGCACGGCGAGGACCGGCCCCAGTGCCACCCGCACCCCGGCCTCCTCCTCGGCCTCGCGCACCGCCGCCTCCTGGGGCGACTCGTCGGGCTCGACCGCCCCGCCCACGGTGGCCCACAGGCCGGTGTCGATGATCCGCACCAGGAGCACCCGGCCGGCGCCGTCGCGGGGGAGGACCGAGACCGAGGGCAGCACGAGCAGGTCGTTGCCCACCTTGGCCCGCAACCGGGCGATGAAGGGGGCGGCCGGCACGGCCTGGGATGGTACCGGTGGGGCCCGGCCCCGGCAGGGCCGCCTCGCCCCGGGCGGCAGCGGTGCCCCGGGCGGCAGCCGGGCCCACTCGTACAATGCCGGGCGTGGCGGGGTGTGCGGGGACGAGCGGAGCGAGGCGCCGCCCCCGCCGGCGCGGGGTGGGGGCCCTGGTGGTGCTCGGCGCCGCCGCCACCGTGCTGGGCGCCTGCAGCGGGACCGGCACCGGCGCCGCCCCGCCCCGGCGCACCACCACCACGACCCCGACCACCACCACGGTGCCGGCCTCCACGCCGGCGCCGGCCTCGGCCACGCCGGCCGACCTCGTCGACCCCTTCATGGGGACGGGCGTGGGGGGGACGAGCGTGGGCGCCATCGACACGTTCCCGGGCGCCGACGTCCCCTTCGGGATGCTGCAGTGGAGCCCCGACACCTGGCCCGACCGGTCCCAGGGCGGGGGCTACACCTACAGCGACCGGGCCATCACCGGCTTCAGCCTCACCCACATGAGCGGTCCGGGCTGTGACGCCGACGGCGACATCCCCGTCCTGCCGACGACGGGTCCCGTCGGCAAGCACCCCGAGGCGGCCAAGGCCTCCTTCTCCCACGCCCAGGAGTCGGCCCACCCGGGCAGCTACACCGTGACCCTGGAGCACCCGGCCATCGGGGTGGAGCTGAGCGTCACCACGCGCAGCGGCCTCGGTCGCTTCACCTTCCCCGGTGGAGGGGCGGCCGACCTCCTGTTCAAGGTGAGCGACAGCGAGGCGGGCTCGACGGCGGACGACATCAGGATGGTGGGCGACGACGAGGTGGAGGGCTCGGTCACGGGGGGGCGGTTCTGCGACACCTCGGCCCCGTACCAGCTGTGGTTCGACGCCCGCTTCGACACCCCCTTCTCGGGGTACGGCACGTGGCACGGCTCCACCGTCTCCCCCGGCACCCGGGCCACCTCGGCCGCCGGCTCGGGGGGCTGGGTGAGCTTCGGCCCCGGCCCCCGCACCGTCGAGATGCAGGTGGCCATCTCCTACGTGAGCGCCGCCGACGCCGCCCTCAACCTGGCCCAGGAGGCCCCCGGGTGGAGCCTCCCGGCCCTGGAGGCCAAGGACACCGCCACCTGGAACACCCTCCTGGGGCGCCTGGCGGTGAGCGGGGGCTCGCTGGCCGACGAGCGCACCTTCTACTCGGCCCTGTACAAGTCCCTGCTCGAGCCCAAGGTCTTCGACGACGACAACGGGGACTACATGGGCTTCGACAACAAGGTCCACGTGGCCAGCGGCTACACCCAGTACACCGACTTCTCCGAGTGGGACATCTACCGGTCCGAGATGCCCCTGCTGGCCCTGATCGCCCCCGGCGAGGCCAGCGACATGGTCACGTCGCTCCTGAGCGACGCCGCCCAAGGAGGCGCTCTTCCCAAGTGGGCGTTCGACAACTCCGACAACAACAGCATGAACGGCGACGCGGCCGACCCCGTGATCGCCGGGGCCTACGCCTTCGGGGCCACCGACTTCGATCTGGCCCAGGCCCTGGCCGACACGCTCCGGGGTGCCACCGACCCCAAGGCAACCGACAGCCTCTTCACTTTCCCCGAGCGCCAGGACCTCACCGAGTACGAGACCAAGGGCTACGTCTCGGCCGGCACCCGTGACCTGACCGCCTACAACTACACGGTGGGAGGCTCGGAGACCCTCGAGTACGCCATCGACGACTTCGCCATCTCCCAGCTGGCGCAGGCCGACGACCAGGCGGCCACGGCCCAGACCTTCCTGGCCCGGGCCCAGAACTGGCGCAACGAGGTCAACCCCGCCACCGGGTACCTCGGGGCCCGCCGGGCGGACGGGACCTTCCCCCCCGGGCCGGCCTTCCAGCGCTCGCCCCTCCCCGACATCGGCCAGACCGGCTTCGAGGAGGGCAACGCCATCCAGTACACCTGGAGCGTGCCCCAGAACCTGGCCGGCCTGTTCGCCGCCCTGGGCGGTGACAGCGCCGTGGTGGCCAAGCTGAACACCTTCTTCACCCACCTCAACACCAGCCGCAAACAGCCCTACGACTGGGCCGGGAACGAGCCCGCCCTCGGGATCCCGTGGGAGTACGACTACGCCGGCGCCCCGTGGCGCACCCAGGACGTGGTCCGCCGCATCGAGACCCAGCTCTACTCGGCCACCCCCGACGGCGAGCCCGGCAACGACGACCTCGGGGCCATGGCGTCGTGGTACGTCTGGGCCGCCCTGGGCCTCTATCCCGAGGTGCCGGGGCGGGGCGAGCTCGTCCTGGGCAGCCCCCTCTTCCCCCACGAGAGCATCACCCTGGGCGACGGCAGGACGATCACCGTCGACGCCCCCGCCGCCGCCGACGCCGACCCCTACGTCCAGAGCGCCGACGTCGAGGGGCTCACCCCCGGGTCCACGCCCTGCGCCGCCGCCGCGGCCGGCGCCGTGGCCCCCTACGACTGTCCGTGGCTGCCGGCCTCGGCCACCGTGACCGGGGCCACGATCGTGATGGCCCTGGGCCCCTCGCCCGACCCGACCTGGGGCAGCGCCCCCGCCGACGCCCCGCCCTCCTTCGGGGGGTGAGGGGCCGCCCGGCACTGGACCGGGCGCCGCACCTGCGGCCTATACTTTCCCGGCTCGTCGCACGCAGGGGGAGGGGGAACGCTCGCTGATGCTCCGGCGGCCACGGCGCGGGTGCGGGCCCGCCTGGTGCGGGGCTCCCGGCACGCCGCCGGGGAGTGGCCGTGGATCGTGCACCACCCGACAGCGCCGGGCGCCGAGCCCGGCCCCGAGCCCCACGAGGGGGCAGCGATGATCTTCGACGTGCACCACGGGCGCAGATGGCGCCACGTCCTGGCGGGCGGGATGCTGGGGCTCGCCGCCCTCCTGGCGGCGGCGTGCGGATCGTCGCACCCCGGCAACCCCTCGGCCGAGGTCGCCGGGCAGGTGGCCAAGTCCCAGCTGCCCTCCTCCGGCTCGGGTGGGAAGGGATCCTCGACGAGCTCCACCATCCCCCTGGCCCAGAGCAACCCCATCACCGCCCTCTTCACGGCGCTGAGCAGCTTCCAGTCGTGCCTGTCCGGTCTCGGGGTGACCTTCATCGGGGCGCCGGTCGCCAACGACCCGAGCTCGCCCACCAACAACCCCTCGTACGTGAAGAGCCTCACCACCTGCGCCACCCGGAGCGACATCCTCCAGGCCCTGCAGAACGAGCAGAACGCCCAGAACAACCTCACGCTGGCCCAGATCCACACCGAGAACCAGGAGTACCTCAAGTGGCGCACCTGCATGCTGGGCAAGGGCTGGAGCATCCCCACACCCACGCCCAACGCGAAGGGGCTGCTCTTCTCCTTCGGGGGCGGCGCCGGCAGCGTGACCAACATCACGCCGCCGCCGGGCAAGTCGCTCCTCGACACCGGTGACATGCAGGCCTGTGCCTCCAAGGCCATCGGCTGATCCCCGCGGTGCACTGGCGAGCCCTCTTCCGCCGTAAGGCCGTCCTCGCCATCCTCGGCGCGGTGGTGCTCGCCGCCGTCGTCATCCCCTGGACCCTGAGCGGCGCCGGCGCAAGCCAGGGCAACGCCGTCATCATCCTGGCCCGGGTCCAGCAGCGCACCCTCCAGAGCACGGTCCAGCTCACGGGCACCCTGGCCCGCAAGAGCCTCCGCAACGTGACGGCCGCCACCGAGGGCCTGCTCACCGCCGTCGACGCCACCGACGGGTCGACGGTGCAGGCCGGCCAGGCCATGTTCTCGCTCAACGGGCGCGCCGCCGTGGCCGAGCCCGGCACCACCCCGTTCTTCCGGGCCCTGGTCCCGGGGGACGTGGGGGCCGACGTGCTCCAGCTCAAGCAGATCCTCGCCGCGGCGGGCGACTACCCGGGCCCGGTCACCGACGACCAGTTCACCGAGCAGACCCAGTTCGCCCTGGCCCAGTGGCAGGCCCAGCACCAGTACCCGAACTCGACGCCGGCCACCACCGAGACCGCCAACGTCGTCCTCCAGCAGGGGACCGGCTACCAGCTCGGCGCCCAGGACTCGGCCGGGATCACCATCGGGCCGCCCCCGGCCCAGACGAGCGCCACGCGCCACGGCGCCGGGGCCGAGGCCACCCTCCTCGCCTACCCCCGCATCTCGGGTCCCACCGTGACGATCCAGTCCGAGAGCGACCAGGTGGCCCAGGGCCAGAGCGCCGTCTTCGTGCTGAGCGCCTCCCCCGCCCCGTCGGGCGACCTCACCGTGAACCTCGACTACGGCGGCACGGCCGGGAGCCAGGACGTGATCACCCCGCCCTCGACCGTCACCATCCCGGCCGGCGCCACCTCCGCCACCCTGGAGGTGGCCACGCGCGTCACCACGGCGGTCGAGGCCGAGCCCACGCTGACGGTGACGGTGGACGGCGGGACGGGATACTCGCCCGGCTCGCCCGACACGGCCCAGACGACCATCACCAACGCCAACGTCCCCCAGCTGTCCATCACCGGGGGCACGACCGTGGCGCCGGGGGCCTCGGCCACCCTGACCGTCACCGCCGACCAGGCCCCCATCCGGAACACCCAGGTCCTGCTGTCCTTCGCCGGCGACGCCACCCCCGGGACCGACTACACGCCGCCCGATCCCGTCGTGACGCTGCCGGCCGGGGCGACGTCGGCCACGGTGTCGGTGGCCACCCTGGCCAGTGACACCATCGGACCCGACAAGTACGTGGTGGTGGGCCTCTCGCCCTCGCCCGGCTCCTACACCGTCGGCACGCCGGGATCGGCGGTGGTCACCATCGGCGAGCGCACCGGGACCCCGGTGGTGACGCTCTCGTCGGCCACCACCTTCCTGGACAAGGGCCAGCCCTACCAGGTGGCGCTGAACCTGAGCGCCCCGAGCAGCTCGGCGCTCACCGTCAACCTCACCTACGGGGGCAGCGCCGTGGAGGGGACCGACTACAGCGCCCCTCCGACCAGCGTGGTGGTGCCCCCGGGACAGACCAGCGCCGCCGTGACCGTCCCCACCGTGGCCTCGGACCAGGTCGAGGCCGACCGCACCCTGAGCGTGGCCCTCGCCCCCGGCTCGGGCTACGTGGCGGGCACACCGGGCACGGTGTCGGTGACCATCAGCTCCCAGGTCCTGCCCAAGCTCACCCTGCGCGCCGCGGCCACCTCCATCACCGAGGGTGGGGCGGCGACCTTCACCATCACCGCCGACCAGGCCCCGACCCAGGACACCTCGGTCAACTTCGCGGTGGAGGGGACGGCGGAGCCCGGCCAGGACTACGAGCCCCTGGCCGGGGTGGCCCTGCTCCAGGCCGGGCAGACCTCGGTCACCGTCACGCTGCAGTCGCTGGAGAAGGACGTGACCTTCGAGCCCACCGACATGATCACGGGCGCCTGGCCCATCCGGGTCGGCACCGTCTATCTCAAGGCGGGCCAGTCCGTGGCCCCGGGGACACCCATCCTCGAGCTCACCGAGCCCACGGCGTCGGTCACCCTGCAGGCCTCGCCCTCGGACCGCACCAACCTCTCGGTGGGCCAGCAGTGTACGGTCCAGATCTCGGGCGGCACCACCCAGGTGTCGGGCACCATCACCGAGCTCGACGCCACCCCCACCGACGTGAGCAGCGGCCAAGGGTCCTCGAGCGAGGTCTACGAGGGCCGCATCGACTCCTCCGACCTCACCAGTCTCAACGGGGCCGACGGGTCCACCGTGTCCATCAACGTGGTGGACCAGCAGGCCACCGACGCCCTCACCGTCCCCATCGCCGCGGTCAAGCAGAACGGCGTGGGCGACGACGTGGTGCGGGTGCTCGGCGCCACGGGCGCCATCACCGAGGTCCCCGTGGTGACGGGGCTGTCGGAGGGCTCCTACATCCAGGTCAAGTCGGGCCTGAGCCTGGGCCAGACCGTCGTGGTCCAGTCCGACCAGACATGAGCGCCGGCCCCTGGCCGGTCACGGCCATGCCGGGGCCGGCGCCACGACCGCTCCTGGAGCTCGACGGGGTGTCGCGCGTCTACGGGGAGGAGGTCCCCGTCTACGCCCTGCGGGACGTGTCCCTGCAGATCCACGCCGGGGACTTCCTCTCCATCATCGGCCCCTCGGGTTCGGGCAAGTCCACCATGCTCGGCCTGCTGGGGGTGCTGGACCTCCCCACCTCGGGGGCGGTGCGGGTGGCGGGCCAGGACGTGAGCGTCCTGGACGACGCGGCCCGCTCACGCCTGCGCGGCGACGCCATCGGGTTCATCTTCCAGCAGTTCCACCTGGTCCAGCACCTCAGCGCGGTGGCCAACGTGGAGACGGCCCTGCTGTACCGGGGCATCAAGCCGAGGGAGCGCCGGCGCCGCTCCCTCGAGGCCCTGGGACGGCTGGGGCTGGCGCATCGCGCCCAGCACCGGCCCTCGCAGCTGTCGGGGGGCGAGCACCTACTACGAGGCCTTCCCGGTGCCGCGAGCAGCAGCGGGTGGCCCTGGCCCGGGCCATCGTCACCGACCCGCTCATGATCCTGGCCGACGAGCCCACCGGTGCCCTCGACTCGGCCAACGCCACCGCCGTCCTCGAGCTGTTCCAGCGCCTGCAGTCCCCGGAGCGGGCCGTGGTGGTGGTCACCCACGACATGACCGTGGCCAACACCGCCCAGCGCATCGTCTCCATGCGCGACGGGGCCATCGTCGCCGACGGCCCGGCGCCCCTGGCGGGGGTTCCGGCCCGGTGAACTTCCGGGACCTGCTCACGGTGGCCTGGACCGGCCTCACCGCCCGTCGGGTCCGCACCGTGCTCATCATGGTGGGCCCCGTCATCGGCGTGGCCGCCATGGTGTGCGCCGTGGGGCTGACCGAGAGCGCCAAGGGATCGCTCCAGGCCCAGCTGTCCAAGCTCGGCACCAACCTCATCATCGCCCAGGCGGGCGGCACCTTCGGCTCGCAGAACCCCACCTTCCCGGCCAACGCCGTGGCCCGGGTGGAGGCGATCTCCACGGTGACGAGCGCGGCGGCCACCACCAACGTCTCCGGGGTCATCGCCCTGCCCATCGCCGGGGCGAGCACCTACTACGAGGCCTTCCCGGTGCCGGTGCGGGCCGCCGACCTCGACCTCCCGGCCGTCCTCAACGTGCCGCTGCTCGACGGCCGCTGGCTCGACAGCGCCGATACCCAGCTGCACACCGACTCGGTGGTCCTCGGCTCGGGTATCGCCAAGCAGTACGGCTACATCCCGGGGGAGATCCGCACCGTGGCCCTCAACGGGACCAATTTCGGGGTGGTGGGCGTCCTGGGGTCGGTACCCCTCGACCCCCAGCTCGACAACGCCGTGTTCGTGACCCAGTGGTCGGCCAAGCACGTCCTGCACACCAACGGCCTGCCCAACCAGCTCTACGTCCGGGCCGCTCCCGGGACCACCCAGGCCACGGCCAACGCCATCCCCACCGCCATCAGCCTGGGCGGCACCGACCAGGTCTCCACCCAGGTCCCGAGCGACGTCCTGCAGGCCGCCTCCCAGGCCAACCACACCCTGCAGGAGGTTGCCCTCTTCGCCGGTCTGCTGGCCCTGACGGTGGGGGGGCTGGGCATCGCCAACGTCATGTCCATCTCCGTCATCCAGCGGTCCTCGGAGATCGGCATCCGCAGGGCGGTGGGCCACAACCGGTCCAAGATCGGCTTCCAGTTCCTCCTCGAGTCCCTCTTCGTGGGGGTCCTGGGCGGGGCGGTGGGCGCCGTCCTGGGGGTGGTCATCGTGTACGTGGTCTCGGCCGTGGCCCACTGGACCGTGGTCATCGACTACACCGAGATCCCCCTGTGGGTGGGGCTGGCCGTCGCCGTCTCGGCCGTGGCCGGGCTCTTTCCCTCCATCAAGGCCGCCCGCCTGGAGCCCCTCGAGACCCTCCGCCTGAGCTGAACCGCCCTGGGCCGCGGCGGGCAGGCGCCCACGCCGGAGGAACGCAGCGCGTGCACAGTACAATCGCGTGGGGGCGATGGGCCGAGGGAAGAGGGGGGGCATGCGACGGGCACGACCCGGGCTGGTGCTGGTGCTCGCCCTCGCCGCCGCGGCGTGCGGGACGACCGCGACGGCCGCACCCCGTCACAGCGGGACCGTGACGGCCCGGCACGGCGCCGCCCCAGATCCCTCCGTCCCCGTGTCCAGCGCGACGTCGGCGTCCACGACACTTCCCACCATCCCGGCGGCGGGCACCCCTCGGGCCACGACGGCGACCACGACCACGAGGGCCCGTGGCGCCACCGCCACGACCACGACGGTGGCCCCCTCGACGCTGCTCGTGCAGTTCGGCTCGGGCAACGCCGACAGCGCCCAGTTCACGGTGTCGGCGGCGTCGTGGCAGCTCAACTGGTCCTACAACTGCTCGGCCTTCGGCCCGGTGGGGAATTTCATCACCACCATCAACGGGTACGGCGACGCCATCGACACGCCCGACATCGGCACGGACCAGCTGGGCGGGCACGGCACGGGTGACAGCGTCTACGACGACCAGGGCACCTTCAACATCTCGATCGACTCCGAGTGCAGCTGGTCGATCGCCGTCGTCCAGCCCTGAGGCGCGACCGAGCGGAGGCGCCGCCCCGCCCCGGCTCAGGTCGGGCCGGGCCTCGCGCCCACGCCCAGGGCCACGTCGTAGGACCACAGCTCGCTGTGCACCGCGACGGGCGCATGCGGGCCCGGTCCCGCCACGCCGCGGTGTCCGTGGGCGAACGCCGGCGACGCCACCCACGCCTCGAAGGCGGCCTGATCCCTCCAGCGGGTGAGGACGAGCCAGGTGGGCCGGCCGTCGGTGGGGCGCAGCAACTCGAAGCCCTCGAAGCCGTCGGCCCCGTCGACCGCCCCGGCCCGCTCCCCGAAGCGCCGGGCCAGCTCCTCCCCTCCGTCCTCGGGAACGGTGATGGCGTTGATGCGCACGACGGTCATGCCCCCATCATGCCCGTCCCGACGGACCCGTCCCAGCGGCGCCGGGCCGGCGCCGGGCCGCTCAGGAGGCCGCCGGCAGCGAGGGGCAGCGCACGGGTATGGCGGGCGCGGGGGGGGTGACCACGGCCGGGGGGTGCGAGGCGCTCGGGGCCGCCACGGTGGGCGAGACCGTCGCCGTGGATGCCCCGCTGTTCCCGCTCCCCGACGATCCGACGGCACCCGGGCCGGAGTTGCCCGTGCCCGAGCTGCCCGGGCCGGAGTTGCCCGGGCCCGAGTTGCCCGTGCCGGAGTTGCCCGTGCCGGAGTTGCCCGGGCCGGAGTTGCCCGAGACCGGCGTGGGCGGGAAGTCCGACGAGCTCAGGACGGTGCCGCCGGCGCCGAGGAGCTGCAAGGTGCCGCTGACGGTGTAGGGGTCGGACGCCACCGTGCCGGCGGCCACGTGGTGGGCGAGGACGACCACACCGCCCACGGGGGCCATGGCGTCGGTGGAGCCGTCGGCGAAGGTCATGCGGGCCTGGGTCACGTCCGCCGGCACCTGGGCCATGACCCACCACACCGGATCCCCCTCGACGACCCCGAAGGCCCCCGAGGTCGAGGCGCCCGCCTGCTCCCAGCCTGGTTCCGTGGTGGTGGTGCTGCCCGATCCCGCCCCCGAGGCGGGGAGCGGGACGGGGTGGGCGGGCGTGACCACGACGGGGCCGAGGTCGCCCTGGCCCACGGCGGTGGTGTCGGACATCTCGGCGCTGACGCCGCCCCCGCACGCCGGGAGGGCCGGCGTGCTCTGGGGCAGGGGGTCGCACGCCACGATCCCCC
>Ga0335073_10015281_pt1 | contig 10738 bp, 3 predicted proteins | sample Lox_Sample_22_FD_207093 | JGI IMG/M metagenome (GOLD analysis project Ga0335073, IMG submission 207093) | Soil microbial communities from Loxahatchee National Wildlife Refuge, Florida, United States - Lox_Sample_2.2 | ecosystem: Environmental > Terrestrial > Soil > Wetlands | place: USA: Florida...
GATCAAACCATCACTGCGCATGTCAAGGATGCGATATTGCTTGTAGACTGGGCCGAGCATGCTCTGGACATAGACGCTGGGCTGAGGGTTGCTCATGAAGGAGCTCTCTTCTTGAAGCTGGCGGGTAAAGAGATCCACGCCCAAGTATCGGTATTGACCAGTCTGTGGAGAGGTGGTGATGCGGATGACCTGACACGGACGCCCCTGGAGGATTACGAGATCACCGATGCGGATGAATTGGCAAGGGATTGTGACAGTGTTGCGTGGGAAGCCGCGGCGAGGCTCGACGAAGCGGACCTCCTCACGGACGCCTTCTCTCACGCGGGTTGGACCACGTTCTTCATCTTCGATGATCACCTCTTCGCGGTCATGGTGACGGAATGGGTGAACAATACGATCGGCGGCACGCTCGAGGCCACGGCGGAAGGAGTGATATTCGCCTTGGTCGTCGTAGTAACCCATGTCGTTGCGGCGGGGTCTGTCGATCTTGATGTCTTCCTTTTCGACTTGGACTTCTTCGGTAGGTCGGCGACGTTCGTACTCGACGTCGTAGGTAGGGTTGATGCGGCGGCGGTAGTCGCGCTCGGTTATGTCAAGCTGGTTCTCGAAGCTCTGGTCTCGCGTCTGTCTGCGGTCGATGTCAATATTGATTTCTTGGTCGTCTCGCCTTTGTCTGCGGTCGATGTCAATATCGATTTCTTGGTCGTCTCGCCTTTGTCTGCGGTTGATGTCAATATCGATTTCCTGGTCGTCTCGGCGGCCGCGGCGTTCGATGTCGATGTTGACCTTGCTGTCTCTGTATTCAGTTGGTTCCCGGTAACTAAACAATGCCAGTCAGCACGTGTTCTTCGGGCGACAGCTGATACTTGGTACCAAGCAAACATGGCTTTTTCGGAAGGATGTGAGTTGAGATGTCAAACTTACCGTTCTCGTGAGAGTTCTACCTCTGGGTAACGGTCGGAGCGGTAACGATCGGAACGGTAACGGTCACGCTCTTCGTAGACTCGGACGTCCTCTTCTCGACGTGGGCGGCGAGATTTGGTGATGTCGATTTCTTCAGCGGAATATCGAGTATCTTCCCGTCCGGCGCGTGAGGGGCGACCTAGGTTGACTTCTCCCTCTACCTTTGTGGTAGTGATTTCCTCGGTGGAAGCGTCGTTCCGGTACGTAGACGGGAAGACACTGACGGGGATGGGGACTCGGGCGTCAAAGTCCAGTTTGACTGGCTTTAGGGCGCCTGACTCTCGAATCCCTTTCGAGAAAGGTAGACGAGAGAAAGACTGAGGGGTTTGGGTCTTCTAAAAGAAGGGGCGTGGGAGGACAGCGTGAAAACTGTGTGACACGTCCTGTGCGTTATGTACAGATGTGGTATCCAGCTTGAGGTCTGGATGATTTGGAGAAGAGTTTAGAGAAGCTGAGGAATGCTTTGATCTGAGCTGAGGTAAGATGGTAGAGTGTGGAGGGGGGGTGTGGAAGCGAGGAATGGAGGAGCAAAAGAAGAAGGCCGGGAGGTGGGAAAATAAAAGAAATGGCAGGCAAGACCCTCTTCCAGTTGTTGACGGTGGTCCGTGCTATGTTTTGCCCAGCAACTTCGGTTGCCATGATACTAGTACTTTGTAGGCGTCAGGGGTCCCTGGTAGATCTCTCCCCTCCCCAATTTTGGTCTTCGGGGTCTGCCTTTTTGCCTTTCCGAGAGTTCCCTGCCGTGGAGATAAATGTCAGTCAATTTTACCTGGGCTGTGACGCGCTATCTCGATTTTGCACCGATGCGAGGCTGCGGTGGCTTGGAAATCCAGAAGTCGCTTCAAGTCTGCTCATGTACCCACATCTCCGCCACTTGGAGCATTGGGTAGGGATACAACTGTACTGGATCACTCTGCCTGCAGCCGTAGAGTGTTCCAATCTGCAAGCTCTGCATTTCGTGGAACGTCTCCATTGGCCTCGATTCCAGTCTGTCGGTACCCGGCGGTCCCGCAGAGAGCCACGACTTTACATTTCAGCTCGAATCACCTTCATGTGGGATTGTAACGAGGTGTGTATGGCTCGGATCTTACATTCACCGTTTTAGCACCCCAAGCTTCAGCTCTTGGGAGCATGCGTGGCCTGCATGAACCTGCAGCTTGCAAGCATCAACGTCCAGGGTATGTGCATGAAATACGGCTCGCGACAGCTACTGCAATGGCAGGTTGGGCAAGATACAAACATGTGAAAGACGTATACAGCTCTTGGAGGTTCGAGTCTGCTTAAATATGGTAGAACGACTATCTTGTGAAGATATGGTTTATGAGTCTAGGTGCCTGACCGTCAGAATCCCACAAAAGCCATGCTTTTCCAAACGTCGTCTATCATCCCATCCCACCAGAATGCCGATGCCACGTGCGCCCCGCAATGCCTCAGAAACCTTACCCTGCAATGACAACGACCATGTCGTGCCCACGCCCATGAACTCTAACAAGCGCCCCCCCTTCAAAATGCAGCGAAATGTTCCCAAGATTCTTTCTGAATTTTAATGTCGTTGCACACAATCCCATTCGTACTGCAGCAAAAGCGTCAGCGAAAGCAAAAAAAAAAAGGCAAAAGGGAAAGAAATGAGCATACCACTCTACCATCTTCATCCCCCGTATATACCACCTGAGGCATAGGAAGAATGCAGCTGATGCCAGCGGTTACGTTGCCGCCATCTTCGCGGCTTGCATCAACATGGTTCAGTTGGCGAACAAGCTCAAGCTCGAATTTACCTCCTCTTATCACCTTGCTCCACACCTTGACTATTCCTCGCTTGTGTCCTGTGAACAGGATGTCTCGTTCCAGCCATTCGTTACCCGCGCCTTCGTAACAAGCGCAAGAAATGACCGTGTCGTCCTCCCTTTCACCTGCATCCTGGTGGAGCAAGAGGTCTGCGTTGAGAGTGTACATACTGATTCGAGATCCACGACAGAGCACAATATTCCCCGTGACGTCGTTGATACTTGCACAATCCACTGCAGAGCCCTCGTCAACCTTGCGAACAAATTCCAGTCGATTGAGATCCCACAGAAATACCTCTCCACCTGTCGAGGCGGATACCAAAGCACTAAAGGAACGCGAAAGAGCAAGCACGGTGACTGGTTTGCGGTGACCAAAGAGACAAGACCTGGGCTGGATGTCGACCGATTTGCTTGAGTTGGTGATATTCCACACCGCTATGGCGCAATCTGTGCCGGCAGTGATGAGAGTCTTGGAGTCCGCAAAAGTGGCGCATGAAAGCTGCCCAATGTGCAAATGCTCGAAATGGCCGAGCAACTTTCTGCTCTCTGCAGAGTAGAAGCGAACGCTGCCATCGGAAAAGCCCCATTCCATGTACTTGTCATACAATGGTGGGATGTTCAATCTGAATGCAGCGGAGCAAAGGAGCCGCTCCTGCTTCCACGAGAAAAGTAGAGACGACACTCGCTCTTCGCTGTCAAGGAGGTTGAACGGCAGGCGTGTCAACGATTCTGCTGCAGTATCCAGGCGTTTGTACTTATGTCGGGTCTCCTCGCGTGCAGCGTGAGGCTTCTGAAAGACCTGATACGGGGTCTGGCCGAAATTGTGGATGATGCCGATGGTCGCCAGACGCTCCATAGGGTCAGTGATGTTGTCTAGATCTTTTGCTCCCTGGTAGGAAAGGTGATGAAACACGTTGACCGCCTCCAGGGCTGCCTCGCCTCTCTGCTTGTATCCGAAAACGAGATCGATCCACTTGTGTAGATTCTGGCTGACATAAGGGCTTTCGAGGGCTTCACGATGTTTTGCAATAAAGATCTTCGGATCGCCTTTTGCCCATGGTGGTAGCTCGACCTTATCAATCGTTTTGCTAGATCCTTGTCGAGTTCCAAAGTTATATCCATTGAGGTTCACCAAGAATTCGGGCAGGTTGAAGAATTCAGGAGTGAGCTCTCGCACATCCGTCATGTTCATCCGCGAAGCAGAATTCCAAGCTTTCTCTATAGAATAGAACATACGGTCGGGGTGATCAAAGCTTCCACCCTGTAGTAGGAGGTATGACTTGACGAACGGCTGAAGTCGGATGAGGTAAGAAGTGACAATCATCGCTGAGGAATAATGAGTGCCGTAGTGGAAAGCAGGCGAGTTGTCATCTCCCATTTCAGCGAACGATTTATATCTTTCTTTGAATTCCGCTTCTCTCTCAGCGGTCTGGCAGCCCATTGGCTTGGAAAGGTCGCGGAAAGTCTTGGGGTCTGACAGATCCAATTCCTCGCTTGTGTAGTCGGCCAAGACCCACGGAAACACAGGATATTGCGTTAGGTCATTATATGTGCGGCCTGCCATGGTGTTGATGAGCATAAGGTAATGAAAGTTTGATATCTCCCCTTTCTGCCATTTCCGTGTGGCAGGAGTCGACGCCACCTGTCCAAAGACATTCGCAAACTTTGTTCCAAGCGTCTTTGGTTCTTCCTCTGGACTTCTGAGGGATTCGTATCTCCAAAGATTCTCTGTACTCAACGAAGTTGTTCCACGGACGTATTGAGGTGCCTTTGCACTTATCGTGCCGTGGAGTTCATTTCGAGTTGTAGGAGACATGACGGTTAAAAGGTAGCTTCGTCCGTCCGCGAAGAATAATTCTAACGCGACATCCCGGAAAAGAAAACGACGTTTGGACACTGAAATGATGTCTGTCCATTTCCAACTTCTTGTCACATGCTCAGCGGCGCCGATGGTGGACTTCTTATCTCCAGTCTCGCGGCCGGAGATCATCCGGACGTACGGGTCTCGCTCTTGCTGCGGAGCCTGCCACACATTGACGATCTCCCCATCGGCTCGTTGGAAGAAATTGTCTATAAGGTATAAGTAGTCTTTGCCAAGTATCAGCAGTCCTTCGACCGCTTCCAAACCCACAATCCGTGAAATGTTGGCTACTTGCTTGACTTGGTCACCACGATTCAAGCTACGCATGACCTTCCGGTTTCTATCCTCGTAGTCATCTTGATCTTCTTGAGGGTCTTCGACGAGTTCAAAGCTCTCCTCCATCTCCGTATTATCATCATTCGCGCTCTCCTCTGGTAGATCGGGAAAAGGCTCCGAAGCCGGTTCAGCTTGCTTGGGAGAAGGAACACCTGACAGCGCACCACCAGGTGTGACACCAATCGCTTCTGCCGTAGTGACTCGATTAATTCGGGTATCCAGTCGTAGGGTTGGCGCCTCTGACCCCTTTCTCCTTGGCTGAAAGTCTTCTGACAGTACGTGGGTTTCCGGTTTCAGGCGAAGCCGCATGCGATTTCGTCCTTCGGTCTGATCCAACCGCCACTTTGCCATCTTCCGCTCTCGCAGGAAGCCTAATGGGCCTTTCGCATCACGTTGCATACGTTCAAAGCTCGCCATAGTGAACAACATGTTGTCTTGTTGATCTTGCGTGACTCGCTGATGTTTTTGGCGCTCGGATGCATAGATATTAGAGGTCCAATGATCGAAAGTGACCTCATGCCGATGAATGATCTCCTCGTTGTCTGCTTCGCTCCGATGCCACTGCTTGAGCTTCTCTCTACGTTTAGTCAGTCTCTGCCTTGCACTCTCATCAGTCTTCTTGTTTTCTTCAGCGGTGAAACTGTCCCACGACTTCGACAGTACGTCGAAGAAAAAGGAGTCAAGGTCATGACGGTGGTCATCGACCCAGTAGAGGAACGTCTCGTTGTCAAGTTCAAGCAACTTTTCGAAGCTGGCTGCAAGGCGGTGATGCTCTGAGCTTGTAGCATGATTGAACATCGCAAACGCCTCACCCTGCTTCTGAACTAGAATAATTCGCCACAGGTTGGCAGCCGCCATTCGAACAGCCTCTTGAGTGGAAATAAGACTCCCGTACAGCAAATAGCAAATGAGCCTTAGATACTCCGACTGCGAGTCTTCTGACGCAAGCAGCACCGTTTGCCAATATGTGAGTTTCTGTAGGAAAGGCAAAACCTCCGAGTCTTCGACTTGAGAAAGGCTCAAAAGTACGGTCCGGAAGACTACCGCTCGAATGACAGATACTGCCTGGCTACAGAGCCGTACGTTCTTCACGCTGGCAATATCCGGTCGCTGCAGATATTCCAAGACTGACCCGGCAAAGTCGAGCGTTGAATCGGCACCTCCAATGAACCACCCCTCAAACGATGCTTCTCCAACGTGAGAGAATAGACGTGCTAGATTGGTCAGGACTTTTGGCTCACATAAGACTTTCTGATTGAGAAGAATGCTGTTCCATAGTTGAGAGAGGGTGTTGCGAAGCACCCAGGACTCGAAGTAGGATCGATGTTCCAAAAAGCCGGGGGGTGTTCTTAAAAAGAGGCCTAATCCCGAAAAGTCCTTTCTCGCCAAGATCTGATCAACAAAGACCGAGATGACGATTTCAAGAAGACTTTGCACGATTACATGCCCGTCGTTCAGTTGTGGAATCTTTGCAGTGGGCGATAGAGGTGAGATGCTTTGGTTCAGGCGAGACTGAGATGGCTGGTGCTTTGGTTGCTCAGATGTCACCAGGACGAAAGACCCTCTTCGAAGATGCTGTCCACGCGTTGGAGTCTTTGGTGGCTCTACATTTGCGGTTCGAATTATCGGCGGTGCGTTAGAAATTGGACGAATTAGGACGTCCTCCCCATCAAATGTCAATGCCGAGTCTCGAGCATTCAGCTCTACATCAGCACTGACGGAATCGGACCCTACCACCACGGGGAACAGGACGAAGAGTATGTCCTGAACATATGACGAACTTGCTGCGAAATCTCGATAGTTCTGAGACCTGGTGTGTAAGTCGGCCAGAAAGCGAATCACCGTGTTCAAAGTCTCAACGTGATGATCGGCAACAATGACAAGAAGGGGATCAGGAGGCGACATGGTGGACATTGATAGCCTTTGACGTGACTGCGTACCTGACAATGCTGCGTCCGGCCTGAGACTGTCGGATGCAGATGCCATCCTGGATTGAACAATCGTCTTCAATCCGTTCTGTAGCATCCCCATAATGACTTCTAGGATGTCCGGATATGTTACCTTAACCTCTTTCTTCCCATCAAAGAGCTCCAACAAGCCGAAGAGGTCGAACGATCTGTCCATATCTAGCGTTGCGACATCGATACCAAAGAGAATAGCGAAGCAAGCAGGCCACAGAGCTGGAAGGTGCCACCATCTCTTGAGACGATGCCGCATGATTGTAAAGCCACCAGACTTCTCTTTTAACTTACTAAGATAAGGAGTACCATGGACAACTATGAGGCGAGCGAGAATTCTTGTTGACAGAACAACGACCTCGGGTGAAGTCTCAGACATCAAGTACAAGAGCCATTTGTTGGTGACTGTCTTTGCAAATTTCTTGATCGAAGATGTGTCATCCTTAGAACACAGAAATTCAGAGTACAGCTTTAGCACCTCAACGCCGATCTCAAAATGCGTCAGGTGTGGCCCGGATCCCTCCGAGGCATCGGAATCTGACCTACTCCGAGGTGAGTGCCTCGATCGAGCTTGCGAGTTGATGGTCTTCTTGGGCCGCGACATGGCCCGGCCCTTATGGACGGAAAAGGTAATGAAAAGTGCAAGAGAACGTAGCATCTCCGCGGACATTGCACTTGGAAGAAGCGACTTGAACGCCATCATGTAGAAAGGCATGGTGTCAGCAAGTACAATTTCGGACTTCAAAGCCTCCAATAGCTTTTTGAGTACCCGCATGCGGGCCAAGCGCTTAGCATTGAACCTGTAGTGTTGACTCTCAACACCAAAGGTGACAAATTGCCCAAAATAGACTTCTTGTACGTCCTGTCCTGCCGAGCGCCAGATATCAGTATCGACAAGCAAGATGCGATATGCCAGAGGGTTGTTGATTACGGAATTTCTGGGCACCTCTAAATCATAGCCGACAAAATCGAGGATCAATTTGAGCAATCGGAGTGCCAGATCATTGCGATCCAACTTACTCGTCGGAATCGCAAGGCTTGACTTGGGCGGTTGACTTGACGCGTTGAAGCCAAGTTTATCGCGAAGAATAGCAGCGAGTATGGCGTAGCCGTTTTCTCTTTCCATGGCCTCGCTGTTTCGCCAGTTGTGCTGTACCATTTCGAACAAGGTCTCAACTGCCAACGAGACGTCTTCCGTGGTCTTTGCAAGATTAACCAGGGCAAGACCTATGGCGGCGCACCCTCCCATCCGCCAACTTGCATCTTCTAGTGATTGTGGGGTTGCTACGACAGGATCACCTGTCAAGATTGCGACTCCATGTGCTTGTGTCAACGCGTCATTTATAGCAGGAACAGCTCCGTTGATTGCAACAGCATTGCTGCCGGCTCGGATGTACTGCTGCAGATTCTTTGCTGCGTGTTTGGATAGAGACTTCACCAATTGAGACTCGTCGATATTATTGCGATCATCGCTGTCAAGGATTGTCGACGGTGAAATATTCAACAGAATGAGAGCTTCTGGAATTAGGCTGCTGGCTTTTTGACGTATTGCCACAACAATGTCTGAATTGTCTTGTTTGGCGGGGTTCAGAGTCTCATTGCGAAGATTCAGTGCTGCCGATGCCGAGTAAGTCTGGAACGAACCAAGGCAGTCCTGAAAGTTGCCATGGTACCGTGGTCCTAGATGATAGAATACTGCTACAAGATCATCGCTGAGGGCTTCTTGGAAGAGTGTGGACGAAGCGAGAGACCAACTGGACGTGCATGCGCCTTTTGATAGATTCGGCGCCAGATCGTGTGGCGTCCCGAAGAACGCTTGAATCCTGGCCCGTTTGCCGGTGCCCTCAACGGGCGCTGCGCTGGGATACCCAGCTTTCACTTGCTCCACAAATTCTCCGTCCACGAAGAGAGAAGCTCTTGGCGAAGAGATCGTTCGTGGTCTTCTGTGAACGACGCAGATGTGATACCATCGACCTTGTTCAAAGGCAATTGACTTAAACCGCACACTAGGTTTCGAACCTCTGATGGACGTCTGCAAGATAAAGTGGCGCGAGTCTTTCTCCAGGTAGGCCAGTATGAAACACGTTTGGCTAGAGTCAAAGGCCCCGAAAATCGTTGTATGAGCATTCGGGTCAAAGCTGTCGAAGCGTGCCCAAACGGCGAGGGTATAGCCCCCCATGTCCAATGGAGGGAAAGGTTTACTAAGTGTAGGGAGTTCAATCGAGCAATAGCCATGCAAGGAAAGATCAAAGTGGATGCTTGGAGGCTTTCGAGACGCCTGGATTGCTTTCAAGAGAAATGCAGCCGACCGCGACGATGTACTCGCTCTAGAGTAAAGAGTGTATGCGTCATCCAGACTAGGCACACCTTCCTCACAGAGCTTGAGTGCCAAATCCTCAAAGAGTTGGGATCCTGCCAGCCTTTGGTGGGCGTCATCCAGGAATGGCAGAACAGCAGTCAAAAGGCCGGCAGTATGTGCAGCAACTACATTCTGCCTAGAAGACGATACCAACTCAAGCAGACTCGCAGGTATTGCCCTCGCTAGCGTTTGAACGTTCCCTGCTTCAGCTTTGGTTGCAAGAAGGTAATCAGACCAGAGTTTCAGGAGGATCGGTAGTAGATCTGGACTGTAGATGCTATCCACGCCCTGAAAAGTCATCTTGCAAGACTGCCTCAACAATTGATCGACCTGGGAACTGTCGTGGCCATCCTTATCTGTAAGCACGATGCTGGAATTTTCAATCGCCCTTCTCGATGTTGTGTAAATCTCACTAATGGTTTGGTCACCAAGGGAGGTGGCCAAGAGCAAGCCGTACAGCTGCTCGGCATCCCTGGTATTCGTGCCATCTTGACATAGTTTCTTGTTTACAACGCTGAGTATTTTGTGTAGGCTTTGCCATCCTCCTCCATCGAGTTGTTGATCGAAATATTTCTGGTTTCCAGCATGCTCCTGCACGCTTGTGCCTAGAATGCTCAAGGCCTCCTTGAGAGAGGAGAAGAACTCTCTTCTCTCGCCCTCGGATAGGTTTGTGGTTCCGTAGAAGGTGCAGTATGTGCTCAAGAAGCCTAGAAGAGCTTGGAAACCGCGGACCCGCCGGAAAGCGCTTTGTGCTTCTCTAGGATTTTTTTGGTCGACAAGAGTGTGGTGCAGTCGCTGCAGACTGCCCGCATCTTCGAGCGAGGCTTGGAAGGCATGAAACGAGTCATCGTCAATGTCGCTCAAGGCATTGACCAGGTTTTGTAGTTCTTCGTCTTCCGGGCCTGCAGTGGACGTCGTGGATACGGAGCGGTGCCGCTTCCCACTTGAAGTGATCATTGCGGCCTGTCCCCTCCGCAGCCTTAAAGACGATCGATGGATTGTGTGAAGATGTCATTAGTTGGGCTGTCAGTATGGGTTGGCACAATACAGATGCCGAGTACGCAGTTCAGTGTAGGAATAGACATCGAGTAGGTTCATCAACTCGGTGTCGCGAGGTGGGTTCGGCTGACGCGCTCTGCAGCTGGATGTAGGCAAGCGCTTGATAACGAAGGTGATGCAATTTCTATCTCTACAAATACAGACGGCAGATAGCTATAGCTGGACGCATTGAAGGCTACGTCGACAAACATGTCGAGTGTTCTTGCGCGGCGTCCTGTAATATGGAACACTGTGTATGGCTTGGCTTATGTTAGTCTCGGCGAAGGTCGGTTGGCTGATAGGCGGCCCAGGAGGCCGCCGTGATAAGCTCGGCCCCAGGCAACCGGAGCCTTCGCTGTTTCGTCACACGCTCACTCAATCCATCCACCTCTGGTCATCCGCTATCTTTACATTCCCATCTCTTTCACACTGCATCTGC
>Ga0335073_10015282_pt1 | contig 10737 bp, 8 predicted proteins | sample Lox_Sample_22_FD_207093 | JGI IMG/M metagenome (GOLD analysis project Ga0335073, IMG submission 207093) | Soil microbial communities from Loxahatchee National Wildlife Refuge, Florida, United States - Lox_Sample_2.2 | ecosystem: Environmental > Terrestrial > Soil > Wetlands | place: USA: Florida...
GATCACCCTCGGAACGGCTGAGATCTTTGGCTTCGACGGCAGCTCTCTGACGCCCGGGACGGCCCCCGCGGATGCTCTTACCGCGGGCGATGACATCGTGCTGGCCGAGCCCGGCGCCGGTCAGGCGACGGCGGCCGCGACGGCCGGCGTCCCGGTTACGCTGACGCTCGACAGCTTCGACTCGAGCGACGCCCCCGGCGACATCACGGCCACGGTCAACTGGGGCGACGGCACCGGTGGCGGCGGCACGGTCGTCCCCGCGGGTGGCGGTGCGTTCACGGTCACCGGGAGCCACGGCTATGCGCAGCCCGGGACGTATACGGCGACCGTTACCGTCGAGGACTTCAGCGGCTCTGAACTGACGACGCAAGCGCTCATCCAGGTCGCGCCGCGGGCCAGCGCGACCAGCGTGACCTGCTCTCCATCAACCGTCGCGGTGTCGGCCACCACCGTGTGCACCGCGATCGTCTCCGATCCCGACGGGGGCACCCCCAGTTCGCCCACCGGCCTGGTCACGTTCAGCTCGCCGACCTCGGGCGCGGCGTTCCCCGGCGCCGGCAGCTGCATCCTCGGCCCGACCGCCGCGCAGGGAACGTCGCTCTGCGAGGTGCAGTTCGAGCCCGGCCAGCGTCCACCGGTCCAGGCACGGATCACCGCTGCCTACGGTGGCGACGGCGTCCACGGCGCGAGCAGCGCCACGACCACGGTGGCCGTTGACAAGCAACGCTGCTCGCTCTCGGCGCTGTCGCGGCGGCTCCGCGCCGGCGGCTTCGCCCTGATCGTGACCTGCGACGCCCGGTCGGACGTACAAATAGCGGCCCACGCGCACGCGACGCGCGAGGGCGTCTTCAGGGCCTTCCAGGTGGTGTTCGGCTCGATTCGGTCGCTGGTGACCGCGGGCCGTCCCACGGTGCTCGTGATCAGGCCGGCGCGCGGGGTCCTGCCGGCGCTCCGCGTCGCCCTCCAGCGCCACCAGCACGTCTCGCTCAAGCTCACCCTGACCGCCAGCTCGCACGCCGTCCGCACGACCACGACCAAGCGAATCTCGGCGATCAGGGCCTCGTGAGTCGCGACAGGATCGGCCGCACGTAGCGACCGAGATCGTCCGGGAGCGCATCGCGGGGGAACCACTCGGCTTCGGCGATCTCGACGAGGTCGCGCTCGATCCGGGGATCGCCAAGCCGGCCGTGGAACAGGTGCAGGTTGTCCCGATGGTGGTTGACGCTGACGTAGAGCTCGCCGAGATCGTCCCAGTCCTCGATCCGCCGGCCGATCTCCTCGTTCATCTCGCGCCGCGCCGTCTCGAGCGGCACCTCGCGGCGCCGGATCTGGCCTCCGGGAAGATCCCACGACCGGTTCCCGTAGGTGTGGCGGACGAGCAGCACGTCCTCCCCGTGGGTGATGATGCATTTGACCCCCGCCAGCTGCGGCCTGGCCAGGAACCAATAGACGCGAAGGCCGATGTAGGCGCAGCGAATCGCGGCGCGGCGGGCCTGCAGGGAGAGCCGCATCAAGTCAGGGTACGCGGAAGGACCAGATCGGCCGGCGGCGACTACGTCGGCGCCATAGGCACTATCATGGCTGCGAGCCGCGCGATGGTCGCGCGGCTTGTGCGTGCCGTGAGGGCACCGCGCCGCTGTGCATTCCCGCCATGAAGACCTACGTCGCCACCCCAGCAGACCGAGAGCGCAACTGGTTGCTGGTCGACGCCTCCGGGCGGACGCTCGGGCGGCTCGCCACCCAGATCGCCGACACGCTGCGCGGCAAGCGCAAGCCGACCTACACGCCGCACGTCGACACGGGTGACTTCGTGATCGTCATCAACGCGGAGAAGATCTCGGTCACCGGCAACAAGCGCTCGGACAAGCGCTACTACCGGCATTCGGGCTATCCGGGTGGCCTCAAGTCCCGCAGCCTGAACGACATGCTCGAGCGCCGGCCCGAGGAGGTCCTCCGGCTGGCCGTCAAGGGGATGCTGCCGCGCAACCGCCTGGCCCGGAAGCAGCTGACCAAGCTGAAGATCTACGCCGGCCCCGAGCACCCGCACGCCGCCCAGAAGCCGCAACCGATGGAGATCGAGCAGTGACCGAGCGTCCCGAGGACGAGCAGCACGAGGACGGGCAGCACGAGGACGAGCAGGACCTTCCGGTCGAGGAGCCGACACCGGCCGAGCCGGTGGCCGAGGAGCCTGCCGCCGAGGAGCCCGTAGCCGAAGAGCCCGTGGCCGAGGAGCCGCCCGCGCCCGAGCCGGTGGCCGAGGAGCCGCCGGCGCCCGAGCCGGTGGCCGAGGAGCCGCCGGCGCCCGAGCCGGTGGCCGAGGAGCCGGTGGCCGAGGAGCCGCCGGCCCCGGAGCCGGTCGCGGAGGAGGCCGCGGCCGAGCCGCAGCCCGAGTCCGCCGGCGAGGGCGAGGATTTGGTCATCGAGGCGGTCCAATCCCCGGCCGAGGACGAAGAGCTCGCCGAGGAGGACGAGGAGATCGAGCTGACGCCGCGTGTGAGGCCCGAGATCCCCGGTGCGGACCTGATTCCCGACATCGTCTCCGAGGGCGATCAGTTCCTCGACGCGGAGGCCCAGGCAGCTGCTGAGGCCGAGGCGGAGGCGGAGGCGCTTGCCCGTCAGCGCGAGGAGGCCGAGGAGGAAGTCCGGCCGATCGCGGACGCCGCCATCGATCTGGCCGCCGGCGCCCGCTACACCGCCACCGGCAAGCGCAAGACCGCGGTAGCGCGCGTGATCATCAAGCCAGGGACCGGCACGTACCTGATCAACGGCAAGGCGCTCGATGTGTTCTTCCCCCGGGAGACGCTCCGCCGGATAATCCGCCAGCCGCTCGAGACCGTGGGCTATGAATCGCGCATGGACGTGGTTGCGCGGATGCACGGCGGCGGCGTGTCGGCCCAGGCGGGTGCGTTGCGTCACGGGATCTCGCGTGCGCTGATCGTGGCCGACCCCAACCTGCGTGGCGAGCTCAAGCGACGGGGTTTCCTGACGCGCGACCCCCGGGTCAAGGAGCGCAAGAAGGCCGGCCTCAAGAAGGCTCGCAAGCGGCCTCAGTTCTCCAAGCGCTAGTCGCCCATGGCGCGACAGCTATTCGGCACGGACGGTGTCCGCGGCCGCGCGGGACACTTCCTGACGGCCGAGCTCGCGCTCAAATTGGCGCGTACCGCGGTGGCTCGACTCGACGCAGGCCGGCCCCAGGTGCTCATCATCCGCGACACCCGCGAGTCCGGTGAGATGCTCGAGTCGGCGATCGCCGCCGGCGTCGCGGCCGCCGGAGGCGACGCCTGGCTGGCGGGCGTCCTGCCCACGCCGGCGGCGCCGTTGCTGGTCCGAGGCCACGGCCTCGATCTGGCGGCGGTCATCTCGGCCTCGCACAACCCCTACGAGGACAACGGCATCAAGCTGTTCGCCGCGGACGGGTTCAAGCTGCACGACGACACCGAGCATGCGATCGAGGCCGAACTCGAGCAGCCGCCCCCGCCGCCACCGCACATCGGTCGGGTCAAGCCGTTCGAAGGGGCTCTGCAGGACTACGTGAGCCGCCTGGAGAGTCGCTTCTCCGCCCTCGCCCTCGGCGACATGCGGGTGCTGCTTGACTGCGCCAACGGCGCCACCTTCGAGGCCGCCCCGGAGATTTTCCGCCGGCTGGGGGCGATCGTCGACGTGATCGCCGACCGGCCCGACGGGATCAACATCAACCTTCACTGCGGCTCCACCCACCTCGACGGGCTGATCGAGCGGATGTCCAGCGGGGACTACGACGTCGGGTTTGCTTTCGATGGTGACGGTGACCGGGTGCTGGCCGTCGACCGGGGCGGCGCCGTGGCCGATGGCGACGAGCTGGTGGCGCTGGCCGCCACGCACCTGCGCGCCCACGGCCGGCTTCCCGGAAACGGCGTGGCCGTCACCGTGATGACCAACTACGGCTTTCACCGGGCCATGGAGGCGGCGGGGATTGACGTCGCGATCACGGCGGTCGGCGACCGCTACGTCCTCGACGAGCTGCGCCGCCGCGGTTGGGCGCTCGGAGGCGAGCAGTCTGGCCACATCATCGATCTCGGCTTCGGCCCGTCCGGCGACGGAATCGCCAGCGCGCTGCTCACGCTCGAGGCGCTCGGAGGCCGCGACCTCGCCCAGCGCGATGCGATGGAAAAGCTCCCGCAGCGCCTGGTGAACATCCGGGCGGCCGACCGGGCCCAGCTCGTGGCCGCGATGGCCGATCCCGGGGTGGAGGAGGCGATCGCCCGCGAGGGTGCCGCCCTGACCGGTCGCGGCCGCGTGCTCGTCCGTGCCTCGGGCACCGAGCCGCTGATCCGAGTGATGGTCGAGGCCCCCAGCCAGGAGGAGACCGACGCGATCTGCGACCGCCTGCGCGCGGTCGTCGAGAGCGCGATCGGTGCGGTGAACGGCGGCTCCCGGGGATAGGAGACGGGCGCGACCGCGCGAACTCTCCCCTGGAACGAGCGTTGCTCGGTCAGAGGCGCGGCGGCTAACATCACTTGCTGCCTCCGCCGAGTACCGGATCGCGCGCATCCGGTTTGCCCGCGACGAAAGGGGAAGTAGAGACGGATGTGTGGAATCGTCGGGTACGTGGGGCCGCGCAAGGCGCGTCCGATCCTGCTGGCGGGGCTCGAGAAGCTCGAGTACCGCGGCTATGACAGCGCCGGCATCTCGGTCCTCGAGGGGGACCGGATCGATGCCGTCCGCGCGGTGGGCAATCTGAACGCGCTCCGCGGCGCGATCCAGGCCTGCGGCGGGGAGCACCCCGCCGCTCACACCGGGGCGGTGGCCCTGGCCGAGCGTCCCCAGCCCGGCACCGGCATCGGCCACACCCGCTGGGCCACCCACGGGCGCGTGACCGAGGAGAACGCGCACCCGCACTTCGACAACACCGACCGCATTCACATCGTCGTCAACGGCATCGTCGAGAACTACATCGCGCTCAAGGCGCGGTTGGTCTCCGAGGGAGCACAGTTCACCTCCGAGACCGACGCCGAGGTCATCGCCCACCTGGTCGCGTCCCACCACGACGGCGATCTGGTCCAGGCCGTCCGCCGGGCCTACGCCGAGCTGCGCGGCCACTACGCGTTTGTCGCGATGAGCGCGGATGAGCCAGGTTTGCTCGTCGGCGCGCGCAAGGAGTGCCCGCTGATCATCGGCCGCGGCCAGGAGGAGCAGTTCATCGCCTCGGCAATCCCCGCCTTCCTGCGCCACACGCGCTCGGTCCAGTACATCGAGAACGACGAGATCGTCGTCGTCAGGCCAGGCGGGGTTGAGTTCATGACCGCCGACGGCGTGCCCGTTGAGCGCGAGGTCGTCGAGATCGACTGGGATCCCGAGACGGCCGAGAAACAGGGCTTCGAGACGTTCATGCTGAAGGAGATCCATGAGCAGGCCGACGCCGTCGCCGAGACGATCGGCGAGCGCGCCGCCCGCGGCATCGGGATCGACCTGGGCGACCTTGGTCCCGTCGACGACGAGCTGCTTCGTAGCGCCCGGCGGATCGTGATCGTCGCTTGCGGCACTTCCTACCACGCCGGCCTGATCGGGCGTTACGCGATCGAGGAGTTCTCGCGCGTGCCGGTGGAGGTCGAGATCGCCTCCGAGTATCGCTACCGCAACCCGATCGTCGGCCCCAGCGACCTGGTGATCGGCATCTCGCAGTCCGGCGAGACCGCCGACACGCTGGCCGCGATGCGCACCGCCCGTGCGGCCGGCGCGAAGGTGCTGGCGATCACCAACATCATGGGCTCCCAGGCCACGCGCGACGCCGACGCGGTGCTCTACACCCGGGCCGGGCTCGAGATCGGCGTCGCGGCGACGAAGACGTTCGTCAGCCAGGTGGTGGCGCTCTACCTGTTCGCGCTTCGCCTGGCCGAGCTCCGCGGGACGCTCGAGCCGCCGGTCCTGAAGGCCACGATCAGCGAGGTCAAGCGGCTCCCGCACCGGATCGCGGAGCTGTTCGATCGTGACGTCGCCGGTGTCAAGCGGATCGCCGACGCGGTCAGCGATGCCGACTTCTTCCTGTACCTGGGACGCCACGTCGGGCTCCCGGTGGCGCTCGAGGGCGCGCTCAAGCTCAAGGAGATCTCCTACATCGCCACCGACGCTTACGCCGCCGGCGAGATGAAGCACGGCCCGATCGCGCTGCTCGACCAGAGCACCCCGGTGGTGGTGGTTGCCACCGAGTCGCCCGTGCTCGAGAAGGTGATCTCCAACATCCAGGAGGTGCGGGCGCGGGGGGCGCGGGTGATCGCGGTGGCGACCGAGGGCGACGAACAGATCGCCCAGCACGCCGACGAGGTGATCGAGGTCCCGGGGACGCACTGGATGTTGGCGTCGCTGCTGGCCGTGATCCCGCTCCAGCTGCTGGCCTACTACATCGCGCGCCGCCGCGGGCTGAACGTCGACCAGCCGCGGAACCTGGCCAAGACCGTCACGGTTGAGTGAGAGCCGGGCCCCGATAAAAATCGGGATCGATCTGCTCGAGATCGAGCGGCTCGAGCGCGCACTCGAGCGCACGCCGCGGTTGGCCCAGCGGCTCTTCACCGAGGCTGAGCTCGCCTACGCGGCCGCTAGGGCGCGTCCCGGCCAGCATCTCGCCGCGCGCTTCTGCGCCAAGGAGGCGGTGGCCAAGGCGCTCGACCTGAGCTCGTGGAACTTCCACGAGGTGGAGGTGATCGGCACCGGCGGACCGCCGGAGCTCCGGCTCTCCGGCACCGCGGCGGCGCGGGCGGCGGAGCTCGGCGTGCGGGTCGAGGTGTCGCTGACCCACAGCGGTCGCGACGCGGCGGCGGTCGCGGTCGCGGTCGCGGCCTGACGGCGACTGCTGGCGTCCGCGGGGGGCGACCATCTACGCTCCGGGCGATGGCGAATCTCCCGGACTGGCTTGACCCGCTACCCGACGCGGCCGAGCAGCGCGCGCTCGACGAGTGGGCGATCGGCGAGCTCGGGATCCCGGGGATCGAGCTTATGGAGCGCGCCGGCACCGGGCTGGCCGACCTCGTCGGCGAGCTGGCGCCCGCCGGACGCGTGGCCGTGGTGTGCGGCAAGGGCAACAACGGCGGCGACGGCCTGGTGGCCGCGCGCGTGCTGCGCGAGCGGGGTCGTGAGGTTTCCGTGCTGTTGTTGGGCGCGCCCGAGGAACTGCGGGGAGACGCCAAGGCGAATCTCGAGCGCCTGCCGGGCGCGGCGCCGGCTGCGTTCGCGGCCGGCGAGCTGGCGGGCGCGGCAGCGATCGTCGATGCCATCCTCGGAACCGGGTTCTCGGGCGAGCCGCGTGAGCCGGCCGCCGGCGCGATCGAGGCGATCAACACGGCGGCGGCTAGCGACGGCCCCAGCGGCGCGGTCGTGGTCGCCTGTGACGTGCCGAGCGGCGTCGACGCGTCGACGGGAGAGGTGTCGGGCGCGGCGGTCCGTGCCCGGGCCACCGCCACCTTTCACGCCGCTAAGCCGGGGCTGTGGATCGCCCCGGGCAAGGGACGCTCCGGCGAGGTCCGGGTGATCGACATCGGGATCCCCGCCGGTGGGCCCGCCGATCCTCGAATCGGTCTGATCTCCGACCGGGTCCGCGAGGAGGTTCCCCGTCGCGGCCGGGAGTCGACCAAGTTCGCGGCCGGGAGCGTGCTCGTGTGCGGCGGGTCGCTCGGGCTGACCGGGGCTCCCTGCATGGCATCGGAGTCCGCGATGCGCGCCGGCGCCGGGTACGTCACCGCGTGCGGTCCCGCGTCGCTGAACGCGATCTTCGCCTCGAAGCTGCTCGAGGTCATGACCGTCCCGCTTCCCGACGCCGACGGGTCGCTCGAACCGGCAGGGGTCTCCGAGGTAGTTGAACGCTCTGAACGGGCGGACGCGTTCGTGCTCGGCCCCGGGCTGGGACGGACGGCGGGCGCGCTCGAGTTCGCGCGGGCCGCCGCGCGGGCCCTCAAGCGCCCGCTGCTGCTCGACGCCGACGGGCTCAACGCGCACGCGGGCGCGCTTGCCTCGCTCGCCGTCCGCGAGGCGCCGACGGTGATGACGCCCCACGCCGGCGAGCTGGCCCGCCTGCTCGAGACCGACAGCGCCGCCGTCGGGGCGCGGCGCTTGGACAGCGCGCGGCAGGCCGCGCGCACGGCCGGCGCGGTCATCGTCCTGAAGGGCGACGATACGCTGGTGGCGCGCCCCGACGGCCGAGTCGCGGTGAACCGGGGAGGGGCGCCGGCGCTGGCCACCGCGGGGACGGGCGATGTGCTCTCGGGAGTGATCGGCGCGTACCTGGCCAAGCGGATGGACCCGTACGCGGCCGCCTGCGCCGGGGTGCTCGTGCACGCGCGAGCCGGCCAGCTGGCCGCGCGTGAGATCGGGCCCGAAGGCGTCGTCGCCGGCGACGTGATCGCGGCACTGCCGCGCGCCCTGTCGGCGTCGGCGGACTGACCGTGGCGATCCGCACGTTGGCCCGGATCAACCTGGCGGCAATCGAGCGCAACGTGGCCCGGCTGCACGGCGGGCTGGCCGGCGGGGCGGGCCTGTGCGTGGTGGTCAAGGCGAACGGATACGGGCACGGCGCGGTGCCGGTGGCGCGGGCGGCGCTGGCTGGGGGCGCGCAGCTGCTGGCGGTGGCGACGGCGACGGAGGCGGCCGAGCTCCGCGCCGGCGGGATCGACGCGCCGGTGCTCGTGATGGGAGCGATCAGCGACGATGAACTGCCGGTGGCGATGGGGGCGCGCGCCGAGCTAGTGGCATGGAGCGAGCGGTTCGCTTCCATGTTGGTCTCGCGGGCTCGGCGCGGCGGCGCGACGCCGCCCGTACGCGTCCACGTGAAACTCGACACCGGGATGGGCCGCTTGGGGACGCGCTCGCCGGAAGAAGCGATCCGCGTGGCCGAACAGGTAGCGGCCGCGACGCCGGCGCTCGACCTCGCCGGCGCGATGACCCACTTCGCGAGTGCCGACGAGGATCCCGACTTCACCCGGGAGCAGCTCGAGCGCTTCGAGCCGTTCGTGCGCGAGCTCCGCGAGCGCTATCCGGGGATCCTCGTGCACGCGGCGAACAGCGCCGCGACGCTCAGCACGCCGGCGAGCCATTTCGACCTCGTGCGCTGCGGGATCGCGGTCTACGGGTGCGATCCAATGAACGAAGACCCGTCGTCGCACGGGCTCGAGCCGGCGCTCGAGCTGACCTCCTACGTCGCCGCGGTCAAGCCCGCCGCGCCCGGTCAGAGCGCCGGCTACGGCCGACGCTTCATCGCCGACGCCCCCACCCTCATCGCCACCGTTCCGATCGGATACGGCGACGGCATCCGGAGGGCCTTGACCAACAACTGTGACGTGCTCATCCGCGGCCGGCGCTACCCGCTCGTGGGCACGGTGAGCATGGACAACGTCACGATCGACGTCGGCTCGGGCGACGCCGTGGCGATCGGCGACCGGGTGACGATAATCGGCGTCGACGGGGATCAGCGGGTTAGCGCGGAGGAGCTCGCGCAGCGGATCGGCACGATCAACTACGAGGTCGTATGCGGGATCTCGGCGAGGGTGCCGCGGGTCTACCACCGCGACGGGACGCCGGCGTGACCGGCTCCGACGTCGATCCGCTAGCCGCGCTCGCGGCGATCGTCGCCGATCCCGCCTGGCTGGTGGGAGGGGCGGTCCGCGACCGTCTGCTCGGGAGGGGGACCGACGACTACGACGTCGCCGTGGAGGGCGACGCGCGCGCGGCGGCGCTCCGGCTCGCCCGCGCTGCGAACGCCCACGCGTTCGCGCTGTCGGAGGCTTTCGGCGTGTGGCGTGTCGTCGCCCACGACCACCGCTGGCAGGTCGACGTGCTGCCGGTCTTGGATGGCTCGATCGAGAATGATCTGGCCGGCCGTGACTTCACCGTCAACGCGATCGCCGAGCCGCTCAGCGGCGGCCCGTACGTCGACCCGTTCGGGGGCCTGGAGGATCTGCGCCGACGTCGGCTGCGCATGGTCTCCCCGCGCGCGTTCGCGCAGGACCCGTTGCGGACGTTGCGGCTGGCTCGCCTGGCCTGCGAGCTCGAGTTCGAGGCCGACCCCGAGACGGTCGCCGCCGCCGCCGCAGCCGCCCCGGCGCTCGCCCGGGTGGCGCCCGAGCGCGTGTTCGTCGAGCTCAAACGCATCCTGATTTCCGACCGCGCGCTGCTGGGGCTCGAGCTGATGGAGGCCGTGGGAGCGATGGAGGTCGTCCTGCCCGAGGTGAGCCGCATGCGAGGGGTGGAGCAAAACGTCTACCACCACCTCGACGTCTACGAGCACACCCGGTTGGTTCTGGCGGGCGTGATCGAGCTCGAGCGCAGCCCGGAGCCATGGGTGGGCGAGCACGCAGAGGCCGTCTCGCGGTTCCTGGCCGAGCCGCTGGCCAATGAGCTCAGCCGCGGCCAGGCGCTGCGCTTCGGCGCCCTCCTGCATGATGTGGCCAAGCCCGTGACACGGGGCGTCACCGATGAGGGACGCGTGACGTTCATCGGACACGACGTCGCCGGCGCCGAGCTCGCGTCCGGGGTGCTGACGCGCCTGCGCGCCAGCGACCGGCTGCGCGAGCACGTGGCCGCGCTCACTCGCCACCATCTGCGCCTCGGCTTCCTGGTCCACGATCAGCCGCTCGACCGACGCGCCGTGTACCGCTACCTGCGCGCCTGCGAGCCCGTCCAGGTGGACGTGACCCTCCTCAGCGTGGCCGACCGCCTGGCCACTCGCGGGAAAGTCGCCGAGGACGCCATCTCCCGTCACCTCGAGCTGGCGCG
>Ga0335073_10015283_pt1 | contig 10737 bp, 10 predicted proteins | sample Lox_Sample_22_FD_207093 | JGI IMG/M metagenome (GOLD analysis project Ga0335073, IMG submission 207093) | Soil microbial communities from Loxahatchee National Wildlife Refuge, Florida, United States - Lox_Sample_2.2 | ecosystem: Environmental > Terrestrial > Soil > Wetlands | place: USA...
CGGCCGGCGGCTTGCCGGGATGTTTGAGGAGTCCGCAGCAGTTCAGCCGACCAGTGGTGTCATCACTTCCTGTCCTAAATGCGGCTCCGCAATGGTCCGGCGCGTAGCGAAGAGGGGTTCGTACGCCGGCAGGGAGTTCTGGGGATGTAGCCGCTACCCGGCGTGCCGGGGCAGTTCTGAGATCGACCGCGGTGAGCCAAGCGCTACTGGTGCTTCGATCAGAGTCAAGTAATCGATGCCGGCGGCCTCCGATGATCGTGTAACAAGAGCGGCCGCAAGCCTATCCTGCATCGTCTAGCATCTGCACTCTCTCATTTGACAACGAAATGGCCCGTGTTCGCGGCCTGCGTGTTCCTCTTGAAGGAATTAGCGCTGACGGTCCCGCGAGGCCCTGGCTCGGGACTCGTCCAAGAGTGTGGCCTTGATCAGCTCCTTCTCGGTACGAGGCTTGGGCAACCGCGAGATGAACGCGCGAACCGCCTGAGCGAGTTCCAGATGGCCTTGCCTCACCAGCTGATCGCGAACCTCTTCCCATCCTTGAACTACCGCTCGGCGCGTCGCCAATAGGCGCTCCTTGCCTGGCTCCGTAACCGAGGCGCCCTGCACGAGCTCCTGGGCGGCCTCATCGGCCCGACGCCGGTAGTGCGTAGACTCACCTCGCATCGCGGCCCGGTGGACCCCGTCGAGCTTCCAGGACCGCAGTCCGCCTCGTGCCGCGCGGGCGGTAGCATTGGCCTCCACCCCCTGCTCCCTTAAACGACGCGCGAATTGCGCCCTCCATTCCCGCAATGTCGCCTTCCGAATGTTCAGCCGCTCGCCTTGTTCACTCATCGCCTTAACGACCACGTGCACGTGCGGGTGCGGCTCATCCGTGTGGAGAACGAGGGCGTAGCGGTGCTTCGCCCCGAACTCTTCCCGCGCGAAGGCTCTGACTGCCGCGAGAACCTTCTCCGGAGGGGTGCCCTCTGCCATCGAGAGCACCAGCTTGTGGACCAATTTGGGCGGCGGGCGTCCGGTCGGGCTTGGCCTGCGCCCAAACGTTGGTCCCAGCTCCTCCAGATCCAGATCCCAATCATTAATGAGCGCCTCTGCGACTCCGTCGCCCTTCAGGCGCTGTCCGTCGTCGGTCTCGATTTCCACATCACCATTGCGGGCGAGATAGTTGAAGTGGCCCGCGACAGCCTTGAGGTTCCGCGCTCCCTGGTTCAGAACTTTCACCATTACTTCTGGCGCGCGATGAACCGTGCGCCTGATGTAATCAATCTGCTCTGGCGTCAGCTCACCCGATGATTGCCCGCCCCGTCCATAGCTGCGGATGTCCAGAAGGGGCGACTTATCGACACTAAACGAAGGGCGCGCCACGATGACTCCAACTCGACTGGTTCGCCTTGAGCAGCGCTTTGATGTGGTCTCGCAGGGCCTCTGCGATCTTGAGCATCGCCAGGACCTCAGTCCGGCCCGGCAGCGCTCCGCTTCCTTTCAGGTTGATCGCCCTCGCGATCTGATTGAGGTTCCGTCCGATTGCCGAGAGCTCGAGCACCGCCTGACGCAGCAGCAGATACTCGGCTCTCGGCAACGGCGCATGTCCCGAGAGATGCGCGCTAAGAAGAAACGACACGTAAGTCGCCGAAGCGATACCGCGCGCCGTGGCCCGCTCTTTCAGCCGCTGCCGATCATCTGCGGTGAGCCGCACATGGACAGCCCGCTGCCGTCCAGGTCGATCGGGCTGCAGCGATGCCGGCTCCTCGACCGCGACCGAGCCGCCAATCGCGACTTGGAGCAGCTGTCTGAACAGCGCCGACTCATTGAGACCCTGCCGCTCGGCTACCCGGCGGAAACGGGCCTTTGTGTCTGCAGGAACTCGACAGGCGATAATTGCGTGAGCAGCCACAGCGCCATCGTGAATCGACGGTGGCCGGTGACAAGGGGAGTTCGTCGGGATTTCCCCCCAATACTTCACGTTGTTCTACGAGAGTCCGTCGGGAAATCACCCCAATACTCGGCCTGTCCCTTTGGCCGACTCGAAAGAAATCATCGACTTCCGCCAAAACGACCCCTCGGGGAGCTCATGTTTTCGGCACCTGCCATGGGGTCGGCGATCGGAGAACGTGAAGTATTTGGGTGAAAACCCTAAATACCCCGCGTGACATTTCTGCAGAGTTCGCCCGATTATTGGCCATGACTCAGAAATCACCCCCGCAGATCCCCGCTACACCTGAGCCGCCGCCGACCGGGAAAAGTGACCCCGTCAGGCGCGAATTGGTGGTGTCCGCCGGCGTCACATGCGCACCGCGACTCCTGAGGCTTCGCGATGTGCCGCGGTATCTCGGCATGGACAAGAACCGCTTCAATCACGAAGTACGCCCCTCACTGACCGTCATACCGATCGGAACGCAGGGCGTGGCGTTCGATCGTCTTGACCTCGATGCCTGGGCCGACGAGCATAAACGTCGCAACGGGCGTCCCGCGGCTGACTTCGAAAGGAGAAAGTCATGGGACAGCAGAAACCGCCAGGCCTCACCCTCCGTGGGGGAGTCTGGCATATCGACAAAGACCTCTTCGGAACGCGCATTTGCGAGAGCACTCGAACGAGCGACCTCCGGGAAGCCGCCTCGATCCTGGCGCGACGGATCGAGGAGCTGAGGGCTTCGCATTACTTCGGTGTCGCACGGCAGCGGACCTTCCGCGAGGCAGCCACGAAGTTCCTGGAAGAGAACACGCACAAGCGGAGTCTCGACCGGGATGCTCGGGCGCTGGCCATGTGGGATCCGTACATCGGGGATCTTCCGGTGCGGCGGGTTCACTACGGAACGCTCCAGCCTTACGTGAAGGATCGCCTGGCTGCCGGCAAGGCGGCGGGGACGGTGAACCGCGACCTCGCGGTCGTCCGACGCATTCTGAATCTCTGCGCACGGCTCTGGCGGGACGAGAACGATCGTCCGTGGCTCGACACGGCGCCGCTCATTCAGATGCAGCGGGAGAACGCGAAGCGGGGACCCTACCCTCTGTCGTTCGAGGAGGAGCGGCTGCTCTTCTCCGAGCTCGCGGGTCACCTCGCCAGGATGGCGCTCTTCAAGGTGAACACGGGGACGCGCAAGCACGAGGTCTTGAGCCTCCGCTGGGACTGGGAGGTGAAGGTGCCTGAGCTCGAGACGTCGGTGTTCGTAGTTCCAAGAGCCCACGTGAAGAATGGACTGGAGAGAGTCGTGGTACTCAACCGCATCGCACGCTCAGTAATCGAGAGCTGCCGCGGCGAGCATCGCGATCGCGTCTTCTCGCACGAGGGTCATGGCTACTACGACATCGATAACTCGGGCTGGCAGGGGGCGCGACGGCGCGCCGCAGCGCGCTACGAGAAGGAGCTGGGGAGGCCGTGCCCGGACGGGTTCCGGAACGTCCGGGTGCATGACCTCAAACACACGTACGGCTACCGCCTCCGGGCCGCCGGCGTGGCGTTCGAGGACCGCCAGGTTCTCCTCGGGCACAAGACGCAGCACATAACGACGCACTACTCGGCCGCCGATATCGGCAACCTGATCGCGGCATCCGAGAAGGTGTGTGAGCTCGCGTCCCGCAAATCTCCCGCAGTCGCGATCGTGCGAACAAGGGGCTTTGCAAGTTCTTGATTGAGTGGTGGAAAGGGAGGGACTCGAACCCTCGACCCCGGCATTATGAGTGCCGTGCTCTAACCAGCTGAGCTACCTTTCCACGGTGGTCCCGGTAGGGGGCGGGCATTGTCTGCGGCGGTCGAATCCGCTGTCAAGAATGAGGTCCTATACGTTGAAGCGGAAGTGCATGACGTCTCCCTCGCGCACGATGTAGTCCTTTCCCTCGAGCCGGAGCTTTCCGGCCTCCTTAGCGCCCGCCTCACCGCGACAGGCGATGTAGTCCGGGTACGCGATGACTTCCGCGCGAATGAATCCGCGCTCGAAATCCGTGTGGATGACGCCCGCGGCCTGAGGGGCCGTTGACCCGGCGCGCACGGTCCACGCGCGCACTTCCTTCGGACCGGCCGTGAAAAAAGTCTGGAGCCCGAGCAGCCGAAAGGCGGCGCGGATGACGCGGTTCAGTCCCGGCTCATCGAGCTTGAGCGACGCGAGAAACTCCGCGCGGTCCTGCTCCTCGAGTTGCACGATTTCCGCCTCGATCGCCGCGCACACGGCGACCACCTGCGCGCCCTCGCGCGCAGCGAGTGCCTCGACCGCGGCGAGTCGGGGGTTTCCCGAGAAGCCGTTCTCATCGACATTGGCGACGTACATCACCGGCTTGGCGGTGAGGAGCTGCAGCTCGCGCAGATCGCGGCGCTCCTCCTCGGCGAGCTCGAGCGCCCGTGCCGGCTGCGCCCGGTCGAGCTGCGCTTTCACGCGCTCGAAGAGATCGCGGCGCCTCGCCCCATCCTTGTCGCCGCTCTTCGCCGCGCGCACCGCGCGGTCGAGCGCTTTGTCTACGGTCGCGAGGTCCGCGAGCGCGAGCTCGGTGTTGATGGTCTCGATGTCGGCGAGCGGATCGACCTTGCCGGCGACGTGGATGATGTCCGAGCTCTCGAAGCAGCGCACCACGTGGGCGATCGCGTCGACCTCGCGGATGTGCGCCAGGAACTGGTTGCCGAGCCCCTCGCCCTCGGAGGCGCCGGCAACGAGCCCGGCGATGTCGACGAACTCCGTCGCGGCCGGCACGATCTTCTCGGGCTTCGCGATCGCCGCAAGCTCCGCGAGCCGCGCGTCCGGAACCGGTACGATCCCGATATTGGGATCGATGGTGCAGAAGGGATAGTTCTCCGCGGCGATCTGCGCACGCGTGAGCGCGTTGAACAGCGTCGACTTGCCGACGTTCGGCAGCCCTACGATTCCGCATTTGATCGACATGAATCTGCTTCGAGTCCTCGTTCGCTGCCGTCGCTCAGGCCGCCGGCGGCGCCGGATCCACCGGTGCATCGCGCGAGTGCAGGCGCTGCATCGCGAACTGGGCGCCCTCATCGAGCATCACGACGATCGCGTCCGCTCCCGCTGCGATCGTCTCCTCGATCAGCCGCTCCTCCTCGGCGCTCGGGCGCGAGAGTACGCGGTCGATCCCCTCACCCTTCACGGCCGGGCGCCCGATCCCGATCCGCAGCCGCCAGAACGACTCGCCGAGATGCGCGATGATGTCGCGCACGCCGTTGTGGCCGGCGGCGCCACCGCCTTGCTTGAGGCGCACCTTGCCAGGCGGAAAGTCGAGCTCGTCGTACGCGACCAGGATCTCCTCGGGCGGCACCCGATAGAAATGAGCGAGGCTCGCCACCGGGCCGCCGCTTGCGTTCATGAAGGTCATGGGCTTCGCGAGCCAGAGCTCGCTCGTACCGATCCGTGCGCGCGCGAGCTCCGCCTGGTGCCTCGTCTCCAGGCGCAACGCGCCCGCGCCAAAGCGCCGCGCGAGCTCATCGATGAGCCAGAAGCCCGCGTTGTGCCGCGTGCGCGCGTAGCGGGCACCGGGGTTGCCGAGCCCAACGACCAGCTTGAGAGGCGTGCCGGCCATGCAGGCGGGGCAACCCCGCGGACGGGATTACTTCTTCCCTTCCTTCTTCGCCGGGGCGGCCTCCTTCTTGGCTTCCCCGGTAGCCGGAGCAGCAGCGGCTGCGGCCGGTGCGCCAGAAGCGCTGCCGGGGGCGGCACCCGCTGCGGCGGGCGCGGCGGCAGCCCCTTCGGCCGTCGCGGCTGCAGCCTCTGCCGCGACCGGTTCCGGCTCCTCGGCACGCGGGCTGTGGATCGAGACGACCGGCCGGTTCTTCCCGTGCACCAGATCGGTGATCACCACACCCGCAGGCAGCGGAATGTCGGCCAAGAACTTCGTGTCGTTGAGGTTCATCTCCGCGAGGTCCACCTCCAGGTGCTCGGGCAGATCCTTAGGCAGGCACGCCACCTCCACGTCGGTCGCCATGTGCGAGACGATGCCGCCCTGGGTCTTGACGCCGGGCGCGACCGCTTGGTTGCGGAAGTGGATCGGCAGGCGGATGCGGATGCGCTCGCTTTCGACGACACGCTGCAGGTCGACGTGCACCACGACGTTGCGCGCCGGATGCATCTGCACGTCCTTGACGATCGCCTGCTGCGTATCGCTCTCGATCTTCAACTGCACGATCGAGGAATAAAAACGCTCATCCGCGATCATCGTCAGCAGATTCTGCTGATCGAGAACGAGCGACTGGGGCGGCTGACCACCGCCGTAGAGAATCGCGGGGACCTTCCCGTGGTGGCGCAGGCGGCGGCTCGCACCTTTGCCTTGCTGCTCACGGCGGTCCGCGCCGAAGACAAATGACACACGCATGATGACTCCAATTGGATCGACTTGAACCACGGCCTCCTCCCGCGACCAGGAGCAGACCAACCCATTCAATCTACGTAGAGCGAGCTCACCGACTCCTCGTCGCGGATGCGGCGGATCGTCTCGGCGAGGAGCCCCGCCACGGACATCTGCCGGATGCGCCCGCAACCCTGCGCCGCGGGCGACAGCGGAATCGTGTCCGTGACGACGACCTCATCGAGCGCCGAGCCCGCGATGCGCCCTACCGCGTCCCCGGAGAGCAGCGGATGGGTGATGTAGGCGACGACCTTCGCGCCCCCCTCGTCCTTCAGCGCCTGCGCGGCCTGGCAGAGCGTGCCGGCCGTGTCGACCATGTCGTCGACCAGCACGCAGGTCTTGCCATCCACTTGGCCGATGATGTTCATGACTTTCGACTCGTTCGGCCGCGGCCGGCGCTTGTCGATGATCGCGAGATCCGCATCGTCGAGCCGCTTGGCGAGCGCACGCGCCCGCGCGACGCCGCCAATGTCCGGGGAGACGACCACCATGTTGTCGTATCCCTGCCGCCAGGCATCCCCGAGCAGCACCGGGGAGGCGTACACATTATCTACAGGGATATCGAAGAATCCTTGGATCTGATCCGCATGCAGGTCGACGGTGAGCAGCCGATCGACCCCTGCGCTCGAGATCATGTTCGCAACCAGCTTCGCCGTGATGGCCGACCGCGCGCCGCGCGCCCGGCGATCCTGCCTCGCGTAGCCGAAGTACGGCACCACGGCCGTGATCCGTGCCGCGGAGGCTCGGCGGCAGGCATCCACCATCACGAGCAGCTCCATCAGATGATCGTTCACCGGCGGACACGTCGGCTGCACGATGAACACGTCCCGCCCGCGCACGTTCTCCATCAGCTCGACGTTCACCTCGCCGTCGCTGAAACGGCCGACCGAGGCGCGCCCGAGCGGGCTCGTGAGGTGTCGCGCGATCTCGTGCGCGAGCTGGGGGTTCGCGTTACCGGCGAAAACTGCGATGCGATCGTCGCTCACCATGGTCCTCGGATGGCTGGGGTGGAAGGATTCGAACCTCCGAATGGCGGGATCAAAACCCGCTGCCTTACCACTTGGCGACACCCCAGCATGTGTTGCGGTCTCAAGGATACCCGTCGCGCTCGAGCGCGACATGGAGCGGCGAGACATTCAACCCACGCGCGACGTAGCTGCGCCAGCGGTCCGGCACCCGCGCTGCGATGCGCTCGGCCTCGCTCGCCGTCGCCCAGCTGGCAAAGATGCACGATCCCGTGCCGGTCAGGCGGGCCGGTGCGAAGCGGCCGAGCCAATCGAGCGCCTCACCGACCTCCGGATGGAGCGATCTTACGACGGGCTCGCAATCGTTGCGGCCGCCCGCCTCGAAAAAGGCGCGTATTGTGATGACCGGGGTATTTCGTGTCAATTCAGGCGCCTGGAACACCGTAGCGGTCGGGACGGCGACCCCCGGATGCACGATCACGTACCAGCGTTCTGGTAACTCGACGGGCGTGAGCGCCTCCCCGCGGCCGGATGCCCAGGCGGAGGTGCCGCGCACGAACACCGGCACATCGGATCCGAGCGTCAGACCGAGCTCGGCAAGCTCCCCGAGTGCCATCCCGCAGCCCCAGAGCCGGTTGAGCGCGAGCAGCACTGTCGCCGCATCCGAGCTTCCGCCGCCGAGCCCGCCGCCCATCGGGATGCGCTTGACCAAGCGCAGCGAAGCCCCGAGTGGGGTGCCGCTCGCGGCCTTGAGCGCCCGCGCCGCGCGCACCGCGAGATCGCTTTCGGCGGCGACTCCCGGAGCTCCGGCCGCGCGCTCGATCGCCCCGTCCTCGCGCACGCGTATCGCGACCGCGTCGGCGAGATCGATGAGCTGAAAGAGCGTTTGCAAATCGTGATAGCCATCCGCGCGCCGGCCGGTGACGTGCAGGAACAGATTGAGCTTCGCCGGCGCCGGCCACAGCGTCTCGATACCGCGCTCCAGGGCGCCCACCTCAGGCCTGCCAGTGCTCGACGACGAGGCGGACCCGCACGTCCCCGCGCGTGAGCGACAGGCGTTGCGGCAGCCAGGTCGTGCCGCCCGCGCTCATGTACGCCGAGTACACGATCTGCCAGCCGTCCTGCTCGAGCGCAACGAGCCGCTGGTCCGCGCCCACGGTCTCGATCGAGGGCCGCGCCGGGTCCGGAACGCCGAGCACCCAGTAGCGCAGGCTCCCGAGGGGTGGCTCGAAGCCGAGCTTGTCGGTGAGCTCCGCCCGCGCCTCCCCGCTCGCGAGCTTCCTGCCCTGCGAGGTTTCGACGTTGAGCGTTTCGCCTTCCGCGACGACGCGCATGCCGCCGACGCCCAGCGGGCCGTTGAGCTCGAGCGTGCTGCGCGCACCGCGCTGTTGCCAGGTGAGGTGTGCGTCGAACCCCTCGTTGCCGGCGGCCACCGCCACGCGCCCGCGCAGCTCGAAGGGGTCGAGTGCCTGCAGTCGCGAGCGCTGCTGCGACCACGGGAGGGGCGCCACCGCGGGCCGCGGTGGCGCACTCACGCAACCAGCGAGAGTCAGTCCCATCGCAAGTATGGCGGCGAGCGCCGTGAGCGCGGCCGCTCGAGCCCCGCTGCGCATCTCAGCTGGTACCGGAGGCGACCAGTCGATGCACCGTGTCCTTGAGCGGCTGGGAATCGGGGTTGCGTGCGAGCGCCTCGGCCCACACCTTGCGCGCCTGCGCTTTCTGTCCGCTCACCCACAGCGCCTCGCCCCAGTGGGCGGCGATCTCCGGATCGCGGCTGATCTCGTAGGCACGCGCGAGGTCCGGAAGCGACGAGCGCACATCGCCGCGCCGCAACCGCACCCAGCCGAGGCTGTCGAGCATCGCCGGGTTGTCCGGCTCGGCGCTGAGCGCGCGGCGGATCAGGCCTTCGGCGCGCCCGAGCTCCAGATGGTGGTCCGCGAGCGTGTAGCCGAGCGCATTGAGGAGATTCGGGTCGCCCGGGCGCCCGCGCAGCAGCCCCTCGAATGCCTTCACCGATTGGTCGACCTGCCCGGCTCGCTCGAGCAGCGTCGCGCGCTCGTACTCGAGGCGCGGCTGCTGCGGAAAGCGCTGCAGCGCGGCCGCGACGATCGGCAGGCCCCCGGCCGCATCGCCGTGATCGGCAAGCAGGTCCGCCTTCGCGATCGCCACGTCGACCGCGCCCTCGGGGTGCTCGCTCTCGTAGCTGTCGAGCAGATCGAGCGCCTCACCCCGTTTGCCGCGATCGGCGAGGATCTGCGCCGCGCGCGTGCGCGCCCTGAGCGCCATCGAGGTATCGCTCAGCTGCCGGTAGTCGGTGAGCGCAGTGTCCTCATCTCCCGAGCGCGCCGCGATGTCGCCCAGGTAGAGGAGCGCCGAGGCGCTCGCCTCGCCGTGATCGAGAAGCGCGGTGAAACGCCGCTTGGCATCGGCGAGATCTCCGCTCTCGTAGGAGAGGAGTGCGAGCCGCTGATCGATCTCGCTTACCGCGACGTCGCTGCTGCGCAGCCGCTCGAGCTCCTGGCGCGCCTCCTCCAGCCGACCGAGGTCGGTGAGCACATCCGCCACCTCGAAGGCATTGCCGCTCGGGTCCGCCTGCGTCGCCTGGCGGGCGGCCGCGAGCGCTCCCGGGGCATCCCCCTCGAGCGCGCGAACGCGCGCGAGCAGGCGCAGGCCGCTGCTCGAGTCCGCGTTCGACGCGAGCACCTCGCGCGCGCGCAGCTCCGCACGGGAGAAGTCGTACGCCTCGAGCGCGAGCTCACCGAAGGCCGCCAGCAGGGGCGGCGCGGCGGATTTCGCATCCACCGCACTGTCGAGCGCGGCGAACGCCGGACTCGCGCCGACATCGGGGTCGTCGCTCAAGAGCTCGATGAGTGCGATCGTGTCACGCGTCGCGCGCGGACCCGTGGCCTTCACGATCGGCGCGAACGCACTGCGCGCCGCGGGTACGCGATACAGGGTGAGCGCGACCGTCCCATAGATGAGCGAGGCGTCGCGATCGGCCGGCGCCAGGGTGTGCCAGCGCCGGGCGGCCTGCCAAGCGGCCGGGAAATCCTGGCACGCGAGCGCCACCTGGCTCGCGCGCCGCGCGAGGTCGACCGTCCCGCCGTCCGCCGCGGCGGCGTAGTCCTCGGCGGCGGTGCGGCAATCGCCCTTCTGCAGGGCGGCCTCCGCCGTCACCGTGAGTGCGCTCGTATCGCGCGCCGATTGGGCCTGCGGGCGAACCGGTGGCGCGGTGTGGCAGCCTGCTGCGAGGAGCGACAAGGTGAGGGTCGCGGCGGCCGCCGCGAGGAGCCGGGGTGAAGCCATGCGAGCCACTATAGAGCCTCTTTCGCCGCAATGCATGATCGACGGAGAATGCCGCGCGCCATGAAGGAATCCATTCGCCAGCGGCTGGACCGGATGCTCGATCGCTTCGAGGAGGTGGGCCGTCTGCTCA
>Ga0335073_10015284_pt1 | contig 10737 bp, 3 predicted proteins | sample Lox_Sample_22_FD_207093 | JGI IMG/M metagenome (GOLD analysis project Ga0335073, IMG submission 207093) | Soil microbial communities from Loxahatchee National Wildlife Refuge, Florida, United States - Lox_Sample_2.2 | ecosystem: Environmental > Terrestrial > Soil > Wetlands | place: USA: Florida...
ATACAGGCCAACTGCGGCCAGCACAAGGCCCACCGCGCCAAACAGCCAGGTGAGGCTGGCGATCATGTTCTGCTGGTCGAAGTTTCCTTGAATCACTCTTGAATACGGCAGAACGTCGTACATCACCAGGTTTGGATCGACCTCTGCCAAGGCTCTCTTCACCTGCGCGTAGATGTTCTGCGGATGTCCCGGCGCCCAGACCACGATGTTGTAGAGGTTCTGCGACCAGATCTGGTAGCTCTGGATGTCCGGCTGCTCGAAGTGAACGGTCTGCGCCTCGGGGATGTAAAACATGGCGCGTGCCGGGTCTCTGAAGCCCCAGCTGACGTAGTGGATGTTTTGGACCACACCGACAATTTCATACGTGCCCGCATTCTTCACCGGACCCGGGCCAAAGTGTTGCCCAATGGGATTCTGCTTCCCGAAAAACCTCTTCGCAAAGGCTTCGTTGATGACCGCAACGGGTCGCGCGCTCTCGTTGTCGTCTACGGTGATGACGCGACCCGACAGCAGCCTTGCGCCTACCGTATCGAAAAAACCAGGCGTGACGCGCGTCCAGTCGGAAGATATGTTGTCCTTCGGGCCAGGCTCGGGCTTGCCTTGAATCCGAATGTTGGTGCCCCACTGGTCGCCGCTGAGCGGAGCGTAGGTAGCGGAGCTGACGCTGCGCACACCAGGAATCGCACTGAGGCGGTCATGAAGCTGGCGGAAGAGCGGCACCAGTTGCTCCTGCCTGTAATTCGACAGCATGGGGTTGATGAACACGAGATAGCGGCCGTCAGGATTAAAGCCGAAGTTCTGATGCTCCAAGTTACGCAGGCTTCCTCCCAGCATCGCTGCAGCACTCAGCAGCACCAGCGACACCGCTGCCTGCGCGATGACCAGCGCATTCTGCGCCCAATGGCGAGTGCTGCCCACCGCGCGGTTGGCGCCTCGCAGCGCCTCCACCGGCTCGGCCTGCGAGGTCATCCATGCGGGTGCGATTCCGAAGATCGCTCCCGTGAGAACGGAAACTCCCAGAGCAAACAGCAGAACCGGTGTCGAGGGCGACGCCTGCACTGGAATCCACGTGCTCTCCTGGATCATATGGAAAGCGAGATAGACGATCAGCCGCGCCCCAGCCCAAGCCACAGCCACGCCAGCCGCACCCCCGACCAGAGAAAGCACGACGCTTTCCAGGAGCGCATTTCTCACCAGGCGCCCACGCGATGCGCCAAGCGCCATGCGCACCGCAGTCTGCCGCCGGTTCTTTAGCCCACGCGCCAGAAGCAGATTGGCGATGTTGGCGCAGGCGACCAGCAGCACGCAACAGGCTGTGACCATAAGCAGCAGCAGGCCCTCGCTATAATCCCTGCGTAAATCAGAAAAACCTGCACCGCCCGGCGACAGGCGGAGCGCCTGCCTTTGCCATACGGCTTTTTCCTGCGGACTCATATCCGCAACATGGGTGGCCAGCCAGCCATGCAGCTCGCCCTTGAGCTGCGCCTCGATTGCCTTCGGATTGCTTTCGGGACGCACGCGTCCGATCAGATCAAGCCAGTCGACGCGCGTGTTCTTCAGCCGCGCAGTCGCTCCGTCAATTGTCGGCTCGGCTGTCAGAGGCATCCAGATGTCCGGCATGCCCCAGCTCACCATCTTCGCTCCGATGAAGCCCGCCGGTGCCACACCGATGATGGTGAACGAATGGCCGTTGATCTGGTAGGTCGATCCCACCACCGACGGGTCGGAGCCGTACTTTTCCTGCCAGGCGTGGAAGCTCATCACCGCCACCGGCGGCGCACCCTCCTGATCATCGGCGTCAATCAACAGCCTGCCGCGCCAGGCCGATACGCCCAGCGTCTGGAAGAAATTCCCGGAGACATATTGGCCGTTAGCCGTTTCCGGCGGCGCCGTCGATCCTGCCCTCCGCACTCCCAGCGACGCGTTACCGGCTTGCATCGCCGCTAGATCCTGGAAGCCCGGTGTGTTGGAGCGAAACAGCTTATATGTTTCCCAGGGAAAGAGGCTCCAATCACTCGGTTCGCCATCGCCGTCCTGGCTGTACCCGCCCCAGTTGCAACAGCGTGGCTGGTCGCCGATGCGCCACAATTCATCCGGTCTGGTGACCGGCAGCGACCGCAGCATTACTTGTTGCACAAAGGTGAAGATCGCAGTTGTCGCACCGATACCCAACGCGAGCGTCAGCACGGCAGTCAGCGTAAAGCCAGGTGATAGGCGCAACTGACGCAATGCGTGCCTGAGGGCAGCCGGCATAGTCTCTCCTGTGCAACCGATATGGAACGACTATAGCGGTTTCATCGTTACTGTCTTCCAAAGCCGCCGTTGCAAAGAGGGGATTTTCCTCAAGAAAATGCCACCGTAATCGTTCCAGCACGGGCGCGTAAACTGTGGAACCGCTCCAGCCATTCTGATGCATCCACTCGTGCAGGCGAGAGGCCACTGTTTCCATCGTGAAAACAGTGTAGTTAAGCGCGCGATGGCTTCGAAGGTCTGTCCGGAGTTGAGACGGATTGTCCAAAAGTGAACAAAGGCGTGAAAAACGATTCCGGTCGACGCCCCCGGCGAGGCGATTTCCCAGCGGTTGCTCAATGGAGGTAAGGGTACGTGCGATACGCCTCCACCGATGCGGTGAGTGGCGTTCCTGGAACCGATGAGACCTTGAGCAGCACCTCGAAGTAGGGAAACTTGTCAACGTGCATCAGCTTCTTGAAGCTCGATAACTGATCATCGGACATCAGGAAGTCGCCGGCAGCTTCGGTTGCCTCAGCGTCCGTGCCCTCGATCAGCATGACAACACCGTTATGATCGGGGTTTGGCAGATACGAGACAACGCAATACTGTACCGAATCCGTCTGCGGATAAAAGGATGGCTCGCCGGCTGTCGGCGCGCGGTTCACGACCATGATCGATTCGTTGGCCAGGAACTTGATCGTAAAGTTCATCTGGCTTTCGAAGAGGTCGTCCCACGGATTCGAGATTCTGCCGCCGATCAGGATCACGTTGTCGCGCTTGGTCAGGACAGGCATGTAATTTCTGGCGCTGTAAACGTGAATGCTCTGGCCAAGCGGATCGAGCGCAAGAATGCGGCGGGCTAACATGAATTCATCCGGGCTTCCCAAATTCCAGACGGCAATCCGGTTAAGAACCGCATGCAAATCTGGGCTCAGCGGCCGCTTCTGAATCTCATTCACATAGCTGTGGCTCAGGTAATCGTAAAACGAGAAAGATTTCTTATTGATATCCTGCAGCAAGCCAAACGACGCATCGGCCAGCACTATATCTGTGTCGGGCTTCGCGCTCAGAATCGGGGCCCACAACCCAGCGACCGACGGCTCATATTGCCATGCATAGAGGGAGCGGTGCAGCGATTCATATCGAGCTGACGCGATGCGATATTGACTCCAGAAGAACAGGCACCCCAAGCCGAGGAGAACCGCCACGATCGCTGTCGCGATCAGCGCGAAGCGCGGTGCCTGGTTCGGATGCGCGTCGGCTTGCGGCTCCCCGAGAGCCTTGGAGGCCTCAACTGGCAGAGGCTCCACGGACGCCGGAAATTCCGGCAGCGCCGGCACATGTACCGGCCGGTGTTTGAAGACCGGGACGTAATTCCAGCGAGGTATCTCCATCGTGAGCGCCTCGCCGGCGCCCTCCGCGCTGAAATACGCATCGATGCGCTTGCGCAATTCGCTTACGCTTGTCCTTACTATATTGTCTGCGCTGGTGTCGTATCCTTCCGAGCGGCCGAAAACCTCCACGCCTACTGTCTGCTCGTGTACGGACTCGCAGTGGTCTTTCAGAGACCGCTTGCCGAGGTAGTACAAGAGCTCCTGCAATCGGCTTGCGCGTCGCAACTGAGTACTTGCAGCAATCCGCTCCAGGAGCGCCCAGCATTCCTCAGCGTCGAGCGCCTCTCTCATCTGAATTGCCGGACCTGCCATCGACCTCACTCCAATATCTCGGCAGACACAACCGTCTCCGGCGTCTTCAACACCGCCGTTGCGTTCTTCTCCGTAGGAATATCGCCCCCAGTTTTCAGTCAGGGGAAGCCTGGGGTTAGTGCAGCGCCATCCAGTGTAATCACCCGACAGTAGAATTGTCATCCGCGCCCCCCTTGCCACTCAGGTTCACCTCGATCGAGTCGCAGCCTTCTGGAGGAAATTAGCCGGAAGGCAAGGGCGCCGGCGGGGCTTAACCTACCGTGCTTAAGTGACTTACGTTGAACGAGACTTCTCGCCCGCAGATCATGTTGTTTTGATGAGAGAACCACTCAGTCGGACCCCTTGGCCGCGGAACTGACTGTAGTCCCTACGGTAGGCGCTACAGAGAATTGACTTGAACACGGCTTGTCCGCGAATTGATCCTTGGTCGGTCCCGTTATTCTCTTCAGAAAAAGATGCAGTTGGGAAACACGGTTGAGACTCAGCAGGAATGTCGCATTTCGAAACAGGTTATCGGAGGCAGCATGAAGGCAACACCCAAAGTTGAAGCAAGTGATGTGCAATCGAAAGCCCTTATTCCCCAGTTCTTGTGGAAGGAAGTTCTGATTCTGGTGACCGTTCTCTGTGTTGCCATTTTCGCCCCGGTCGCATGGGCGCAAAGTGGCGCCGGGTCCATTCAGGGTACAGTTACGGACTCCACGGGCGGCGTCATCCCGGGAGCATCGATCCACGTAGTCAACCAAGCCACGGGGGTGACTTCCGACTCAAAAACAAATGGGACGGGAGATTATCAGGTTCCGGGTCTCTTTGCGGGGACCTACCAGATCACTGTGTCCGCAACAGGGATGCGGTCGGATGTGCAAACGCTCCAGCTTTTGGCCGGCCAAAATGCTGTGATCAATTTTCCCCTGAGTGCGGGCTCGGTGACACAGAAGGTTGAGGTCAGCGCAGATACCGTTCAGCTGGTCACGACGACCAGCCCGACTCTGTCCTCCGTGCTGGACAACAGCAGGGTCAACCAGCTGCCCATGAATGGACGGGAAATCACGACGCTGATTGGTGAGACGACTCCCGGCCTGACTGGCCATTATGGCCCCGGTACTATTGCCAATGGTCTTTTGGAGGACTCCTCCATCGAATATGTGGTTGACGGCGTTCCCCTGCTCAACCTGAACTTCGGTGGCCCCAATAGCACGACCCTGTCGCAATATCCCGATCCGGATACGATTCAGGAAGTCCATACGGAGACTGCCCTTTCCGGGCCGCAGTTCGAAGCGCCGGCTACTGGGGTCATCTCGACCAAGTCGGGCACCAATTCGTTGCACGGCTCAGCCTTTGAAACTATGCGCAATAACGGCGTCGGTATTGCCAGGAACAGATCGAATCCTTCGAACTTCGTTGCGCCGATTTACATCCGCAATGAATTCGGCGCCTCAGCCGGGGGGCCCATTAGAATTCCGCACCTCTACAACGGTATCGACAAGAGCTTCTGGTTCCTTGCCTATGAGCGCTATTCGCTGATTTCCGATAGCTATGAATCGGTGAAAGTGCCGACACCGGCCATGAGAAGCGGAGATTTTAGCGGGCTGGTCAACGGCGCGGGGGTATTGCAGCAGCTATATGACCCGGCGACGACTGCGCCGTCAGCCAATTGCAATGGCACGGGCGTCGCCAACCCCTATTGCCGGGCGCCTTTCGGCAACGGCATCGCCGGCAGCCCCGGTGACAACCAGGTCCCAATCGGCCGTCTGGACCCCGTAACCAAGATCCTCTACGACATCACGCCGCAGCCTACGAACACTCAGAATCCGCTGGTGGGAAGCAATTTTTCTGATGCCGATCCCACTACGCAAATCGTGCCGACTATCACCTTTCGCGTAGACCATAGCTTCAGCGATAAAGACAAGGCATTTATCCGCTATACATCCAACAACCAGACCTGGGTCGCGCTGCGGAACTACCCAAGTGCTTCACCCGCAACGATTGCGGCCGATGGTATTCCAGCGGGAGCCAGCGGTTACCAGAGCATTAATGCCGCGCAGTATGCAGCCTCGCTCAACTACACACATATGTTCTCGCCGACTTTCTATTCTGAAACCACTGCGGCCCAGCAGTGGTTCCATCAGTATGTCGGCGGCGGCGGCGCCGACGCCAGTCCGGAGACAAACTATGAGACGAAGTTTTTCGGGCTGCCCAATAACTTCGGCGAGACCGGCTTCCCCGTCATCTGCGGTAGTTGCCTCATGCCGTTTGGGGGTACTCAGTACCAGTATTACGAAGACCAAATTGTCTTTAACTACGATGAGAATCTGACCAAGATCATAGGAAAGCACCAACTCCACTTCGGCGGGCGCTACCGGCGAGAACGGCTTTCCTACCTGCCCTCGCGGCAGAACGACTCCGTTAATTTCGACGCCACCGGGACTTCTCTGGAAAACACCACATCCGGCACGGCCTATAGCGGCTTGCCCAATACCGGCGAGACGGAGGGTGATTTCTTTCTCGGCGACGCTTCTTTGTACAGTGTGACGCTGGAGCCGCCGCAAGGCCATGGGCACCTCATGGAGTGGGATGGCTACTTTCTGGATGACTACCATGTGACTAGAAACCTGACGCTGAATCTCGGTTTCCGCAATACGTACGTCCCGGGATTTTGGACCAAAGACGGCCTGGCCACCACATTCGATTTCAAGAACGACGCGTTTGTGATGAGCAATCCGACGTCTTATTACATCTCCAAAGGCTATACAACCCAAGCGATCATCACCAATCTTCAGAATATTGGCGTGAAGTTTGAGACGTCCCAGCAGGCCGGGTTTCCAAGCACTAATAGTCAAAACCAAAACGTATTTGAGCCGCACGTGGGTTTTGCCTGGCAGCCCTTCGGCGGCAGACACGGTACTGTGCTGCGCGGCGGCTACGGAAAATACGCCTTTCCTACCGCACTACGCTATTCATGGGAGGATGGTTTTGCCGGTTTTCCCTTTGTCCAAAACTATGCTCAGAACTACAACACTGCTGCCCAGTCGCCAGATGGATTGAACAACTACCTTGTGCGAAACCGGCAGAACATCTTCATGGGCGTGAACGACCAGAATGTGGTGAATAGCAGCACGACCAATGCTATCGTTCCGGGCTTTTCGGGCGCTACCATCGTGGGTCTCAGTCCACACTATCCTCCTGACGTTGCGCAGGAGACCAGCGTCACCATCGAGCAGCCACTCAAAGGGAATTCAGCGCTGCGGGTGAGCTGGGTGTTTACTCATGGGAGCAATCTCGACCAGACCTATGCAGTCAATACGGCTCAATCTGCTTTCGTCTGGGACATGTCAACCGGAACGCCTCCGCCCACCGGCGGGGCCTCTGCAATTGGGACCAGTCAATATACAGCCACCGCATTGGGTCCGTATGACAACATTACTTACGGTAATCTGAGCTATTTCGAAAAGACGGGCTACTCAAACGACAACGCATTGCAAGTCAATTATCAGCGGCTGACTCATCGTGGGGTCGGATACCAGATCTTCTACGTGTACCAGAAGGCCTTCACGGGAGATGGCACCGTCTATAACCCGAAAGACTACCTCGGCATTGCCGGGACCAATGCGAACACTACCTTCGCACCATTCCCTGGCGGCAGCGCGATTACACCTGGAGCTACGCCTCCAAGCAATCCGACTGGCGTGCCTTACTGGCAAAACTGGCGCGGGCTGACGAAGTTCGAATCGTACGAAGTCAATGCCGGAAACCCGAAGCAGGAAATCGAATTCAATGGGATTGTCGACCTGCCCTTCGGGACGGGAAAACGGTTTGTGGGCAATGCCAACCGATTCCTGAATGAACTCATCGGAGGGTTCCAGCTCGCCGGAGACGGAACTATCGTAAGTCAGTATTTCCAGCCCATCAGTTCCCACTGGGGGCCGACGAACCCGATCAAGGTCTACAAACATGGTCTTCCGATCAAAGACTGCCGTAGTGGCGTGTGCATTAACAGCTACGAGTGGTTCAACGGTTACCTTGCTCCGACCGTTCTTCCTGCGCCGTTGGGCACCTGCACATCGAAGTGCGTCGAGGGCCTTCCTGCTAACTGGGTGCCGTTTGTGACCCCGATCAACAATACGCCGGGTACGACCAATTATGGGAACGACAACGTGCAGGTTTCATCGCCAGCGTTGTTGGCTTCAAACAAAGGAAATCCGGTCACGGTCGCTTACTCGCCGGGGCAATCGGGAAACAATCCTTTTTCGAAGACCATCATTCCCGGACCGATCAATTGGACTGCGGACCTTTCACTCTTCAAGGTATTTCCGATCACGGAGCGGGTGAACTTCAGACTCAATCTGGATGCGTTCAATGTCTTCAACGTGCAAGGGTTCAACAATCCGAGTACTACGGATGGGACTGAACCGGTGCAACCCGGAGGCGTCGGCGCTTCGTCTCACAACACGCCTCGTCAACTGCAACTTACAGCGCGGCTGACTTTCTAAACAGACTTTAGCGATATCATCGGTCCGACCTGCTTCTGGCCCTCAAGAGGGCCAGAAGCGAAACAATCTCAACCCATCAACCTTCCTGAGTTCCAACGAAGATATAAAATGCAAAGGGTTCTGGACACTGCCCCTTGATTAAATGGTTCGCATCGCTCTGCATGGTTGTGACGCTGGCGTGGGTGGCATCGCCCCAACCTTCCGGGGCAGCCGCGGCGCCTCCTCCGCAGATTCGAGTCGGAGAGGATCAGGCAGTTTCGCTTCGATTCTTCGGCTCTCCGGATGCAGACCTGTTCACCCAGGAATTGAATGAGTCTTTCCAAGGCGTCCTTGAAAAGAATTTCTACGCGCAGAGCCGGGACGGCTTTCCGGCAGGTTTCGTGAGTGCATCGCTTCCCGGCTTTCCATGGGCCGGCACGATGTGGACGCGCGATGGCGGCACGTTCATGCGAGAACTTGTGATGCGCGGCTACCTGGAGCACGCGTCTCTTCTCGCAGAGTGCCTGATGCACCTGGTCGAGAAAAATCAGGAAGGTTTTTACTCATTTCCCGAGTACTTCAAGGGCTCAAAGCCGGGCCAGGGCACCGAGATGGACGGCACCACCTCGATCATCATCGGCATGGTGCTGTTATGGGAGCGCTTGCCGGATGGAAACGCGACTCGGAACGACATTGAACAATTTCTTTTTGGCGACGCTTCGCCGCTCAATAACATTGAAGCTCAATTGAAGTCGGAACCGTTGATCGCTGGTAGCGGTGAGTTCGGATGCGGACTGAGAGTGCCCGGGCTTTGCTACAACGTGGTGCAAAACAACCTCGTGCGGCTTGCTCTTTTTGCCGCAGCCAGAATGGCCGACGAGTCCGGAGATGCTGCGCGAGGTGAGCGCTATCGCGCTTTGGCGGCGCGCGTCACAAGCGGAATGGAGAAATACCTGGTCGCCGACGATGGCGCCTGGATCTGGTGCATTGATACGAAGACCATGAAGCCTGATCCTCAGGTTTTGAATGCTCCCGGAAACAAAGGGATTGGATCGATCAACGGTGTCGCGTCGATGTATGCCGATGTGCTCGGTCTTGACCCGCTCGCGTCATGGACGAAGGATTTTCAGCACAGTGAGAAGACCTTCGAGCAGCTCTACACCACGCCTCTCCGCAAGACGGAGTTCGACCGGTATGGAATCTGGACGCAATTCGATCTACTGGCGGGAGGGCTGCTTAGCAGCCCCTCTTACGGTCAGGGGTATGCGATCCAGACCATGCTCCTCTTCGACAAGATGACGATGGCGGAGAAGGCACTCTCGTGGCTGGCGAATGCGACGTATCGGCCTGTGCCCGAATACAAGCTGCATCGCAACTCGCCGTATTACTTCTATGAGCGCACCTATTCCCCGAACGCCGTTGGCAAGATCCCGCTGGATGAAGGATGCGGTGCGTTGAATCTGGTCAATGTCTCGGAGCCTCTGAAGGTCTCACGTCTCATGCTCGGCGTTGACGATCACTCGCCGCGTGAGGTCGATCTGATTCCTCGTATTCCACCCGGATGGAAAGGTGTCGATGCCCGCAATTGGCCCATCCGGACCAGTAAGGGTATCGTTCGGGCGGACATCCTGTATCAAACGACAGATAGCGGAGCAGAACTTACTCTTACGCTAGCTCCCGCAGAGCAGATAGACGATCTCAAGGTACGCTTGCCTGAGAAAAGCGGATTTGTCTGGCGCCAGATGAAGCACGTGCGAGCGGCGCATTTCGTTACGCATTGAATGCCGTCGTACTTATCATTTCTATTACCGATGAACGCGGGCAGGAAAGGGCTAATTTAGTACACATATGAAGAGGCGAATGTTTCTCATGCAATCTGGTGCGGGACTGGTGGCAACCGTATTGCCGGCCTTGGGTCAGAAGTCTTCCAATTCAGAGAACGCTCTCGATCATGGCGTCTCGACTACGGCAATGACAGCGCGTACAGGTCATCGCCAGATTGTGCATCCCGGCATCATGCAGACTCGAGCCGACCTCGAATTCATGAAGGCGAAGATCAAAGCCGGCGAAGAGCCCTGGAAATCCTCGTGGGATCTGTGGCTCACGAGTGCGGTTGGGTCGCTCGACTTCACGCCGAAGCCCTTCGCCCACGTGGTCCGCGGTGCCTACGACGCGGGCGACAAGGGCGGCCGCGAGATTCAGGAGAGCGCTGATGCTGCGAACAACCACGTGATGCAGTGGTACATCACCGGGGACGAAGCACACGCACGCAAGGCGATCGAGATCTTTGACGCGTGGTCCTCCACGCTGGCGGATTTCTTCGAGAACGATGC
>Ga0335073_10015285_pt1 | contig 10737 bp, 9 predicted proteins | sample Lox_Sample_22_FD_207093 | JGI IMG/M metagenome (GOLD analysis project Ga0335073, IMG submission 207093) | Soil microbial communities from Loxahatchee National Wildlife Refuge, Florida, United States - Lox_Sample_2.2 | ecosystem: Environmental > Terrestrial > Soil > Wetlands | place: USA: Florida...
GATTGAGGGCGGCCCGCCCGATGCTCGCGGGTAGACCGCACGAGGCTGCCGGCAACGGCAGTCCCAGATGGATGACCGCCGCCCCGCGCGAGCGGGGCACAGAACCCGGCCTACAGGCCGACTCACCCCTTCATGTCGCCCCGAGCGTCACACAGAGGCAGGCGCGTACGATATCCGCTACAGGCCTGGGCATCGCCCGCGTGTGATCATAAAGGCCGTTGGAGATCATGGCGGCGTAGGCACCATGGGGCGGGCCCAGGTTCTGAGTACTCCCACCGCGGCCGGATACGGACGACCGGCGGCGTCCTCCACGGCAGCAGCAAACTGCAGTAACCCCATGGCCTCGAATTGCTTGCCATCACGCGACATCGACCAGACAACACCGAAGCACAGCGCCGGTTAGCTACCGACTGGTTCGTGGCCAACCGTTGACTACTCGCGACAGCGAACCCGGCCGCCCTTGTCCGTCAGGCCGTGGATCCGGTCGGGTCAGAGGCGGCGCAGCACCGCAACGACCTTGCCGAGAATGATGGCGTTATCGCCGGGAATCGGCTGGTACACGGGGTTCTGCGGGACCAGCAAGACCCGGCCGGGCGAACGGCGCAGCGTCTTGACTGTTACCTCATCGTCGATCATGGCGACAACGATCTCGCCGTCCTCAGCGCTCGGTTGCTTGCGTACCGCGACCCAGTCGCCGTCCATGATCGCGGCGTCGACCATGGAATCCCCGCAGACCCGCAAGAGGAACAGATCCCCGTTGCCGACGAGCTCCACGGGCAGCTCCCAGTCGTCGTCGTTGACCTGCACGGCCTCTCTAGGCCGGCCCGCGGGGACCAGGCCGCGCCTGGGAACACGAAGGTATTCCGTCGCTGCCGGCCCGGGGCGGACAGGGAGCCGCCCGTCAGGCCGTCGCACCTCCAGGGCCCGCGGGCGCCTTGGATCACGTCGCAGCCATAGCTTGCGCTCCAGCTCGAACAGCTGGTAGCGGACGGCGGACGGACCCGTCAGCCCGACGGCGCTGCCGATCTCCCGCATCGAAGGCGGGTAGGGGCGCGGGTAACTCCAGAGGAACTGCAAGATCGTTTGCTGCCGCTCGCTGAGCTCGGAGTATGGCACCGGATCGGGCAAGTCTGTGGTGCTGCTCGTCATCACGGCCTCCGCTCCGAGCTTTCGACTACCTTAACAGATATCGGCTTGGCCTGAAATACAGGTTCGATAGATTCGGAGAGGGCAGGCCTGCCACCGTAAGGCTAGGCAGGCGGGCGCGCAGGCACGCTCGTCGGCTGACTCCGTCACGCCGACTCGGTTGATGCCTTAATGTTGCCTGAGTGCCTGCTTGATCTGTCCTGGATGCGTTTGAATACCGAAGATGCAGGAATCGGCAAATGATGACTACATGCCTCGATGTGGGGGAATTGGCATGACCTGGTTGGACCAGCTTCTCCAGCGGTGGCGGATCCGGAAGGCGCTGCGCGAACTGCCGCAGGGTAGCCGCGTGCTGGACATCGGAACGCACGACGGTACCCTGCTTCGCCTCGGCGGGCTGACCGGGATGGGCATCGACCCAGAGCTGGCTGACGGGCAAACGCCCCCCGGCGTGACCCTGGTGAAGGGCATGTTCCCTGGTGACATGCCAGATCTGCCGGACGGGTCGTTCGACGTCGCTACTGCCCTGGCTGTCTTCGAGCACGCGCCCTCCGACGAACTGGCCGACTGGGCCGCCGCGCTGGCCCGCCTGGTAGCTCCGCGCGGATTGCTGGTCATCACGGTGCCGGCGCCGACCGTGGACAAGATCCTCCACGTGCTCATGCGCCTGCGGCTAGTCGCCGGGATGGAGGTCCATCAGCATCATGGCTTCGAGCCGAACGACCTCAATGCCCTCTTCTCGGGCCCGTCGTGGCGGCGGCGCAAGCATCGGACCTTCCAGCTGGGCCTGAACCACCTATTCGTCTTCGAGCGCACGACGTCCATCACCTGACCAGGCCGCTCGGCGCGTCCTGCGGTCAGGCTCTCTTCGCTTGTATGTAGTCGATCCAGCCGACGGCCGCGAGCGTGTCCCGGTGGTCCGGGCCCAGCCTCTGCCGCAGATGGGGCAGCATGTCCCGGAACTCGTTCTCGGCGCCCGCATGGTCGCCGCGGGCCACCATCTCGCGGGCGATACTGAACCAGAGGATCAGCGTGACCGGGTGATCCGGCCCCAGTCTTCGCTCCAGATGGGGGAGCACGTCCCGGAACTCGTTCTCGGCCGCGGTGTGATCCCCCCGCGCCGCCATCTCGCGGGCGATGCTGAAGCGGGTAGCCAGGGTGTCCGGGTGATCCAGGCCCAGCCGCTCCAGGTGGGGCAGCAGGCCGCGGAACTCCTTCTCCGCTCCGGCGTGGTCGCCGCGGGCCGCCATTTCCTGGGCGATGCTGAAGCGGGTGGCCAGGGTGTCAGGATGGTCCGAGCCCAGCGCCTGCTGCCGGGCGGTGAAGACGTGCCGGAACTCCTCTTCGGCTCCGGCGTGGTCGCCGCGGGCGGCCATCTCCTGGGCGATGCTGAACCAGGTGGCCAGGGTATCCGGGTGCTCCGGGCCGAGGAGTTGCTCCATGTGGGGGAGCAGATCCAGGAATTCGCTCTCGGCTCCGGCGTGGTCGCCGCGGGCGGCCATCTCCCGGGCGATGTGGAACCTGACGATCAGCGTGTCCGGGTGATCCGGGCCCAGGGTCCGCGTCTGGCCGGCCAGCACTTGCCGGAATTCGTTCTCCGCGCCGCCATGGTCCCCGCGGGCGGCCATGACCTGGGCGATGCTGAACCGGGTGGCCAGGGTGTCGGGATGATCGGGGCCGAGCGTCCGCTGCCGGGCCGCGAAGACGTGCCGGAAGGCGATCTCCGCGCCGCCGTGGTCGCCGCACGCGGCCATCTCCTGGGCGATGCTGAACCGGGTGGCCAGGGTGTCGGGGTGGTCCGCGCCCAGTGCCCGCTGCCGGGCCGCGAAGACGTGCCAGAACTCGTCTTCGGCACGGGCGTGGTCGCCGCGCGCCGCCATCACCTGGGCCATGCTGAACCGCGCGGCCAGGGTGTCGGGGTGGTCCGGGCCGAGTGTCCGCTGCCGGGCCGCGAACACCTCGCGGAAGGCATGCTCGGCCACGGCGTGGTCGCCGCGGGCGGCCATCTCCTGGGCGATGTTGAACCGGGTGGCCAGGGTGGCGGGATGATCCGGGCCCAGCGTGTACTGCTGGTCGCTCAAAGTCCGCTTCTGCTGCTCGATGTCCTCGTCCGAGCGCCCGGCCTCCGAGTGGGCCGCTGCCAGGCTGGCGTGAGTCGCCAGCGTATCCGCGTGATCCAGCCCCAGCTTGTGCTGCTGATCGGTCAGGGTCCGCTGGTGCAGAGCGACGGCCACATCGGAGTCGTAGCGCTGGAGCCCGAACGCCACCCGCAGCGCGTCGGCAAACTCCCCGCAACTGGCGTAACGGTCTTCGGGAGCCTTCGCCAGGGCCCGCACCAGGACGTCATCCACGGCTGGCGCCAGGCCGGACCGCCGCGACGTCAGCAAGGGCGGTGCCTCCGACAGCTGGGCGTACAGCACCGCCATGCCCTCGTCGCGGGGGAACGGCGGCTGGCCGGACAGCAACGAGAACGCCGCGCACGCCAGCCCGTATTCATCCGTCCGCGCGTCGACTTTCTGGCCCCGGATCTGCTCAGGCGCGGAGTAATCCAGCGTCCCCATGAAGTGCCCGGCCCCGGTCAGGCTGGCCGAGGACAGCGCCCCTTTGGTCAGCCCGAAATCAGACAGGTACACGTGATCCGGCCGGCCCGGCCGCATGTCCACCAGCATGTTGGCCGGCTTGACATCCCGGTGCACCAACCCGGCGGCATGCGCGGCATCCAGCGCCGACGCCACCGCGGAGATGATCGCCGCCGCACGCGCTACTGGCAGCGGCCCTTCCCGGTGCACCAGCGTCCCCGCGTCACCGCCCGGTACGTACCGCATGGCGATGAACAGCACCCCGTCGGCATCCCCCGCCTCGAACACCGGGATGATATGCGGGTCATCGACCGCCGCCGCGGACCGGGACTCCCGGATGAAACGGTGCCTGAACCCCTCGTCCGCGGCCAGCGCCGGCGCGAGAACCTTGAGCGCCACCTGCCGCTTCAGCCGCTCGTCCTGGGCGCGGAACACCACCGCCATCCCGCCCCGGCCGATCTGCTCCTCCAGCCGGTAGGAGGCAATCCGCGAGCCGACAGAGAAACCAGCCAGGAACCCGACAGCCCCGGCCGCCTCATCGCCCATCACACCCCCATGGCCGGCCAGCCTCCCCACTGCCCTCCTCTGCCGTCAGGCAATACGAGAACGGACAGGGCCGAGTGACCAGTCAGCGCCCAGGCGTAACCGTCTCCAGCGAGTGGAATTAATGAATACGGAGATGCGAAGTCCGCCACAGCCCACCCCTCGGAATCACCCACCTGGGGCCCGGACCGGATTACCTCGGCCGTCACCCCGGCCACAAAGTTAGCACGACTGAGTCCTTGTCTTCGATGATCCCGGCCGACCAGCTTATCTTGTGCTGACGCAGCCGTCACCGCGCCGCACGGGCTTCCCGGTGGCAACGCCGGGCCGGTCCGCCCGCGGCGGTTCTCGCAAAGTGCCGCGCGGAATGCATTACCGTGCACCGTAACGGACCTCTGCGCGTCTGGAGAGGGTGAGCGCAGCCGTTCGCGCCGTGTTGGAGAGGACGCCATGAGCCAGCCGCCGCCCTGGGACCCGGGCCAATCGCCGAACCAGGGCCAGCCGCCGGATCAGGGTCAGCCTCCGTCCTGGCCGTCGGGAAACCAGCCGCCGGCCTGGCCCACAGGGGATCAGCCGCCGGCCTGGCCCACAGGGGATCAGCCGCCGGCCTGGCCCACAGGGGATCAGCCTCCGTCGTGGTCGTCCGGCGGCCCGGACCAGGGCCAGCCGCCGCCCTGGCCGCCCGGAGGCCAGCCGCCCCATCCCGGTCCTGGTTACACCTATGGCTATGGTCCGCAGCCGCCGCGGTTCCCCAGGAGGTACCGGTTCCGCAGTTTCCGCGCGCTCATCGTCCTCGGCATCTTCATCGTCTTCGCCATCGTGGCCAGCGCCATCACCCGCAGCCACGCCGCCGTCTCGACCACGCCGTTGCCGTCGGCCAGCGGCGTCCCGGCCTCGCCCCCTCCGGCCGCACCAGGCAAGGTCGGCTCGTATTTCGACCTCAAGGACGGCAGCGGGGACGTCTACCAGGTAACCCTGGTGAAGGTCATCGACCCGGCCCAGCCCGCAGACCAGTTCAGCGCGCCGGACAGCGGCAAGCGACTCGTCGGCGCGGTCTTCGAGATCAAGGCGCTGACCGGAAGCCCCGAGGACGAGGATGCCAACAACGACGCCGTGCTCGTCGGGGGTAACAAGCAGAATTACCCGGCGGACTTCGATGCCGTCGTCGGATACACCAACTTCGACAGCGGCACGATCCACGTGGCGCAGGGCGAGTCGGTCACCGGAGCGGTCACGTTCCAGGTGCCGGACGGGGTCAAGGTCTCGGAAGTCCAGTGGACCGGGCTCAGCGGGTTCGGCTCGACGGTCGAGTGGAACGTCCCGGGCTAGCCTGACCGGCCAGGGTCCCAGGGACACCCGCCCGTCCCCGGGCGGAACCAGGGACCGGCGGGCGTCCGGCCGGCCGCCACGTCAGGTGGCGATGCCGGATTCGGGATACGGGGCCCGCCGTGCGGCGGCGGTGGCGGTAATGGGTCGGGGGAGATACCGGGAGCACGACCGCCGCACGGCGAGTTGATGTGGCTGCGCCCACCACGTCGTGGGCGTGCCGTCCTGGCCGGCGCGCTGGCACATAGAGCGCGTCCTCGGCCAGAGGCTCAGTGGGTGATCGTGCCGAACGTCACGTCAGAAGAGTAGATCGTCTGCCAGACGATCCCCTTCGAGGGATTGGCGGCCGACACCATGTGGTTGCCGCCTTCGTAGATGCCCACGTGGTAGACGTAACTGTTGGGATTCGAGTTCACGTGGAAGAACACCAGGTCCCCGCCCCACGCTCTGCTCCTGCTCTCGCGGTGGAAATAGCGGAACTGCGCGTCGGCTGTCCTGGGAATCGATTTTCCGTAGTGGCCGTATACGTAATGGGTGAGCCCGCTGCAGTCGAAACCGGTGCCGGGCGAACTGCCTCCGTACACGTAGGGAACTGTACCGATAAACCTCTCCACATATGCGGAGGCCTTCTGGTTGAACGATAGCGGATGAGCGCTAGCCGTTCCTGAGAGAAACGCCAGAGATACTGCCATCGTTCCGGCGATGGTGCCTATCTTATGTCGCGCTGACACAGTTCCGCTCCTTTGAGTTTCCTGGGATCTGGCGGAATGCACCGGGCCCACACGGCCGGTGCCCGCGGGCCTCTTCATGGTCGCTGCTATGGGGCGACTGACCCGTGTGACGCAGGGAAAGCGCTTCTTCACGCTGCGGAATGCCGCTCCCTGGCGTTAGTCAGCATGCGGCATGACAGCCACAAAATCCGGGAAATCTCAAAAATGTTCCATTTTATGGAACATTTAGCTGTACATAAGTTTCACGCATACCAGCCTTCACAGGAGATTACATGAAAGTTACTGAGGTATAACAACACGGTTACTATGTGTATTGATTTTTCGGTAACTATGCAAGCGCGAATACGCATGCTAGCCATTAATTAGGCCCGTGAGCTGGGTGAACGCCAGATTATCTGCTGACAGTGCGTGTGCCGCGGTCTCGTGCTAGTGCCCGGCCAGGAAGGCACCGAAGCATCGCGTTGTCACGATGAGTGCCCCCTCGTTGACCCGTCAGGCAGGAGCCGCGTCTCGACAGAATGTCATATATCAGGCACGAAGAGTATTGTAGTAGCTGCCCGAGCCCGGGGAGCCCGCCGCTCGCTCCGAGCCTGCGGGCGACGTCTGCCGGCCGCCGCACCCACTGGCCCACCGGAAGGTCTCAGCCACGATCGCTCAATCACCGCCAATGACGGTCAGTGTATTTATCCCGGCGAGATGGCCGATATGAAAATCCTTCAAACGCCAAGGGATTGCCGTTTCATGACACAGTCAAGCCAATTACCTGCCGCCGGAGAGGACTCTACAGGAAGGCGGCGGGACTTGCCGCCCCGTTCGGCCGTTTCGGTCTATAGCGGACCGCTGTGCTCTCACCGGCGGCCCGGCCGGGCGTCAGTGATCGATGATCTTGAGTCGCCCTGTCAGGTGAGGGCGAGGTGGCCGGCTGAGGCGAGCGCCAGCTAAGCCATTGGTGGCTGAATAGGGTTCTAAAGGGATCGGCCAGGTGACGGTCAGATGACCGGGGCCAGACGTTTGTCATTCGAGGCGCGGGCTCCGGGACCGAGGCGGGCGCCGGGACCGAGGCGGGCGCCGGGACCAGGGCGGGCGCGGGGACCGGGGCAGGTCCGCCCCGAACCTGGCGTCGAGCCGCCGCGCGGCCCGTCGGCCCAGGCGCTGCATGGGCGCCTCGATGAAGCGGTAGGTCAGCCCGCTGCACACCAGCAGCACCAGGACGAACACCGCGACCAAAAGCAGTTCCATCGGCACGAAGTTCTCGTTCCGGGTCCACGGGACGTGGCCGTAGACCTCGAGCAGGGCCGGGTGGAGCAGGTACACCGAGTAGCTGACCAGCCCGAGCCAGGCCAGCGCCCGCGGCACCTTCTTATTGCGGCACAGCATGGCGATGGCGAAGGTCAGGCCGGCGAACTCCAGCGAGTTGAACCCCTTGCGGATGGCCACGAAGCTCTCCGCCTGCGGCGAGATGTGCCACTGCACGGCCACCAGCGCGATCCCGAACACCAGGATCACCACGTAAAGCGCCCGGCGCCAGGGGTACTGGCCGTTCTCGGCCCGGTAGAGCGCGGTGCCGGTGAACATCAGCGCGAAGATGGTGAAGCTCTCCCAGGGGGCCGCGAACCCGCTGTTGAACATGATCACCAGCAGGCCCGTCGCGGCCGCCAGCACCGCGCCGAGGCTGCGCACCCGGCCCCGGCCCGCCAGTGCGAGCGCCAGCCCCACGAAGATGAGCCCGTCGGTGATCGCGACCACCACGCCGGGCGTCAGCAGACGATGGGACAGCGCCCCGGGATGCAGGACTCCGCCAAGCGCCACCGCCGCGACCGCGAACACCAGCGCGTACCGGCCGCTGCGCCGGTGCGCCCCGCCCAGGAACAGCGCGGTGAGCAGCAGGTAGAACACCATCTCGTAGGCCAGCGACCAGACCACGTTGGGCAGCGTCGGCGCCCACAGCACGCTCTGCAGCATGAACACGTCGGCGAACGAGGAGGTCACGGCGTCGGAGTTCATGCCAGCCAGCGAGCCGAGCCCGGCGGCCCAGAGCACGATCATGGCGCCGACCGCGAACAGGTAGAGCGGGTACAGCCGGAACACCCGGCTCACCCAGAAACCGCGGACGCTGCCCTTGCGCTCCAGCGACGCGGGCACGATGTAGCCGCTGACGAGGAAGAACACGAACACGCCGTACTGGCCGGGATCAAACCAGTGACCGACAGAAATCCGGATCGGCTGGAGCACGGAGTAGGTCAGGTGGTCGAACACCACGCACAGCGCGGCGATCCCGCGCAACGCGTCCAGCCAGGCGAGCCGGCTTGCGGTCGCCGGTGCGGACGGGCGGGTCTCGGTCTGTGCTGCCGGTTGCGGCTGAGATGCTGGTTGCGATCGTGGCGCTGGTTGGGTAGCAGCGTCAGGCACGGGGGCCAAACCTACCCAGCCAGCCTGAGTTCACCGGGGCTCACGCCTGTGCGTCCCCTGAGAAATAGGAAAGGGTGACTGCCGATGCTGACGTTCGGCGTGGTGGTGCTGGGAGTTACCGATCGCCGGCGGGCCGAGGATTTCTGGTGTGCGGCGCTCGGCTACCGGGTGCGCGAGGACGGATTCGGCGGCTGGGCCAAGGTGCTGGGCCCGCCCGGCGGGACCGGGACCATGATCGCGCTGCAGCTCAGCGAGACGCTGCCGGAGGACTACCCCCGGCTCCACTTCGACCTGCACGTTACCGGCGTGGCCGAGCAGGAGGCGGAGGCAGCCCGGCTGATCTCGCTGGGCGCCCGCCGGGTCGACTGGGACAGCTACCCGGACGACCCGGACTTCGTCGTGCTGGCCGACACCGAAGGCAACCGGTTCTGCATCGTCGACCTCGCCCACGAAAGCCGGCCGTCCGGCTGAAAGCCGGCCGTCCGGCTGAACTTACCCGTCCGGCTGAACTTACCCGTCCGGCTGACTCCACCCGTCCAGCTAGCCGGCCGTCGGCTGGTCCGGCATCGGCTGCCCGGGCCGGTACATCTGCGGCGGCTTGTTGCCCGCGGCCTGCCCGCCGTCGATCGGCATCACGGTCCCGGTGACGAACGAGGACTGGTCCGAGCACAACCAGAGCACCGCCCGCGCCACCTCGGCGGTGGTGCCCATGCGCCGCATCGGCGTCGACATCGCCGCCCCGCGCATCGCCTGCTCGCCCGCCGCCTCTATGTGATAGGTCCGGATCGGACCGGGCGCCACCACGTTGACCCGGATGCCCTGGTCGGCGTAGTCCAGGGCGGCCACCTTGGTCAGGCCGATGATTCCGGCCTTGCCCGCGACGTACGCCGCGAGGTTAGCCGTGCCGTTCACGCCCGCGATCGAGGCCATGTTCACGATCGCGCCGCCACCGCTCGCCAGCATGGCCGGGACCTGGAACTTCATCCCGAGGAAGGTGCCGCGGATACTGGTGGCGATGCCGAGGTCGAACTCGTCCGGGTCGATGTCCGCGAGCGGCGCGGGCAGCGGGCCTGCGGCGGCGTTGTTGAACGCCGCGTCGAGCCGACCGAACGCCGACATGGCCTGGCCGACCAGGTGCCGCATGGAGCCGGCGTCGGTGACGTCGGCGCCGACGGCAAGCGCCCGCCCGCCGCGTCCCTCGATCCCGTCGGCGACAGACTTCAGCGCGGTGGTGTCGCGGGCGGCGAGCACCACGGCGGCCCCGGCGGCGGCGAACGCCTCGGCGGTAGCCGCGCCGATGCCCCGGCTCGCGCCGACCACGAGCGCGACCCGCCCGCTCATCGGCCGCTGACCGGCCTCAGGCACCCGGCCGGCTTCGAGCACCTGACCGGCTTCGAGCACCTGACCAGCTTCCGGCACCTGCTGCCCCGGGCCCCCGGACTGACCCCCGGTCTGATCGTTCACGATGCGCCTCCCGTATCGTTTGATATCGAAGCATATGATATCAAATGATTAGAGAGCTATCGAGGAGTGTTACCCTTCGCTCATGCCCGCGCAGCAGCCACAGGCACGCCAGTCTCCCACGCAGCAGCCGCCCGCTCGCCCGTCGGCCAGACCCGGGCCGCCCGCGCACCAGCCGCTGGGCCTGCACCTGACCAGGGTCTCGCGGACCGTCAGCCGCGCCTTCGACGAAGCCCTGGCCGAGGCGGGCGGATCGCTGCCGGTCTGGCTGGTGCTCATCTCGCTCAAGAGCGGCCAGCCCCCCAGCCAGCGCGAGCTCGCCGAGGCGGTCGGGGTCCAGGGTGCCACGCTGACCCATCACCTGAACGCGATGGAGTCGGCCGGACTGGTGACCCGGCGCCGGGATCCGGCCAATCGCCGCCTGCACCTGGTCGAGCTGACCCCCGACGGCGACGCGCTTTTCTTCCGCCTGCGTGACGCGGCCATGGCCTTCGACCGGCGACTGCGCGTCGGCCTCTCGGAGACCGAGACCAGTCAGCTCG
>Ga0335073_10015286_pt1 | contig 10737 bp, 8 predicted proteins | sample Lox_Sample_22_FD_207093 | JGI IMG/M metagenome (GOLD analysis project Ga0335073, IMG submission 207093) | Soil microbial communities from Loxahatchee National Wildlife Refuge, Florida, United States - Lox_Sample_2.2 | ecosystem: Environmental > Terrestrial > Soil > Wetlands | place: USA: Florida...
GAAATGCGAACGTTCGCGGTAGGGAGTGGCGCAGGCATGCACGATGAGCGCTTCGCCGTCATGAAACAGGCCGTGCAGATGCGGCATCGCCGGATTAAGCGCGAAAAATTCATCAAGCTTCAGCGCCGGGGCCTTGCCGCCGGTGGTCAGTGCCTCGTCGCCGCGCAGTGGGACCCAATCCGGATCGCCCACCGGCGCCACGGTGGCAAGTCCGTCCAGCGCGCCCCGCAGGATGATCGCAAGAAAGCGCGGATCGCGGCCCTCGGCCAAGGCGAGCTTTGGCATGAATGCCCATGCGAACAGTGTGCCGGAGCCGGACAGGAGTTCACGGCGCGAGGGGGCATGCGGTTTCATCGTCGTTCTCAGCTCCGCAGAAATTCCGGCGACATGGCCAATAGCGCCACCGCCTGGCGGCGGCTTTCGGCGTGCGCGACGGTATCGCGCGTTTGTTCCGACGCGAGCGGCCCGATGCTCGATTGCAAAAGTGCCAGCGGCTCGACCATGGCAAGCCGCGCGGCAAAGGCATTGGCGATGTCGAGCCGCCGCGGCACGCCGTCGACCAGGGCGGCTTCGGTGTCGGAGAAGCCGTTGGGCGCGGGCGGCCGCCACAGCGGCTCGCCGAGGGCGGCCTGCGCATTCATGATCTGGCCGATGGGAAACAAGTCTTGCGAGGCGGTGACGCGCAAGAGGCTCGCCAGCCAAACCGCCGGCGTTTTCAGTTTCTGCCGCTGCGTCGTCCATGATTCGTCGGCCTCGATCAGGGTCGCGGCAACCTGTTTCAGATCGCCGTCGCTGTCGCTGAACGATCGCGAAAGCTTCTCGACCAGCGAGGGAGGCGGCGTGTCGGCGACGAAATGGCTGGCGAGCTTTTGTGCCAAATGCCGCGCCGTGGCGGGATGCCGGGCGAGGTCGGCAAGAACGGCGCGGCCCTGATCCATGCCGGCTTGCGCATAGGTCTTTTCGAGGACGGTTTGCGGACCCGGCTCGTGCAGCCGCTTGTTGAAAATAAAGTCGCCGCCATGCTCCGGCTCGCCCGGCGGAATCCAAGTCCAGCCGGTGAGCACCTTGGCGAAGTTCGTGACGTCGGCTTGGGTGTAGCCGGAGCGGACGCCGAGCGTGTGCAATTCGAGCGTCTCGCGGGCGAGGTTTTCGTTCAGCCCCTTGTCGCGGTTGATGCCGGCAATCGAGTCCGGTCCCATCGATTCGACATTGTCGAGGTAATAGAGCATCGCCGGATGGCTCTCGACCGCTTGCAGCAGCTCGGCAAAGCGGCCGAGGACATGCGGGCGAATGGCCTCGCGTTCGTACGGCCCGGTCATGCCGACGATCTTGTCGGCGGAGACGCAAAAATGGTTCGACCAGAACCAGACGAGGCGCTCGGCAAAGCCGATTTCGGCGGCGCTCGCGGCGCCAAACCGCGCTTTGGCCTCGTCGAGCAGCAACTGCTGCGGCAGCGGCGGCGGTTTCGGGCCCCGCGCGTTTGGCTCGCCCGGTTTGGGCAAGTCCGTCATGTCTTGGTTGGCATTGGCGAGCATTGCGCCGGACGCGTCGGCGTCCTTCTGCGCACGCAGTGCCACTTTTTGCTCGGCGCGCCGCTCGGCTTGAAAGTCGAACACCGCGCGGGCGGCCTGCGCGCTTGACGGCAATGCGACGCTCAAGGCTCCGGCAGAGGGCCGCCGCAACTCGGCCAGAAGGGCGCCGCGCGGATCGGAGGCGATCGCCTCGATCTGTCCCGCCGCAGGGCCAAAGCCGAATCGGTGCAGCGCAAGCGCCGCCGCTTTCGGTCCGGCCGATACCCGCTCCGCTGCCGCCATAAGGGTCCTCCCGCGACGGCGAATTGTCGCGATGTTTGGCGATTAAGCGTTTTATTGTGGCGAAAGTTACGAGCCGGCGCGGCCAAAGCGGCGGCCAAGCCTTACAAAGCGTTCATAAATTCGCTTCGCCGGTCGCCTTTCCCGACCGGAAGCGAGCCTTGCAGGGCGGCAGGCGCAGCCGTAAGTATTTGTTGCGGGTCGATTTCCGACCGGAAACGCCCGCAAGGTGCATTTTCCGCCAAAGACTTCAAAGCCCAAAGACTTCAAGGCCCAAAGACTTCAAGCCAATGCCTGTCCTGATCGACACTCTCGACGATACCGGCAACCGGCCGCGTCACCCCGAAAAGGCGCATCGGCCGGACCAGCCGGTATTGCGCAAGCCCGACTGGATTCGCGTCAAGGCACCGGTATCGCCTGGCTATCTCGACACCCAGCGCATCGTGCGGGCAAACGGTCTTCACACCGTTTGCGAGGAAGCCGGCTGTCCGAATATCGGCGAATGCTGGCAGCAGAAGCACGCCACCTTCATGATCATGGGCGACACCTGCACGCGGGCCTGCGCGTTCTGCAACGTCAAGACCGGGCTGCCGGACGCGCTCGATGCGGCAGAAGCCGGGCATGTCGCCGAAGCGACCGCCAAGCTCGGGCTTAAGCATGTGGTCGTCACCTCCGTCGATCGCGACGATCTCGCCGACGGCGGCGGGGCGCACTTCGCCGCCGTGATCGCGGCCATCCGCGCGCGCTGCCCGAACACCACGATCGAGGTGCTCACCCCGGATTTTCTGCGCAAGGAAGGCGCGGTGGAAACCGTGGTCGCCGCGCGCCCGGACATTTTCAATCATAATCTCGAGACGGTACCGTCGAACTATCTGACGGTGCGCCCCGGCGCACGCTATTTCGCTTCGATCCGGCTCCTGCAGCGCGTCAAAGAGCTCGACGAAACCATGTTCACCAAGTCCGGCATCATGGTCGGTCTCGGCGAAGAGCGGAATGAAATCCTGCAGGTCATGGACGATCTGCGCGCCGCCAATGTCGACTTTTTGACCATCGGCCAATATCTGCAGCCGTCGCGCAAGCATCATCCGGTCATTCGCTATCTGCCGCCGGAGGAATTCGACGCGCTGGCGACGATCGCCTACGCCAAGGGCTTCGCCATGGTTTCGGCCAGTCCGTTGACGCGCTCTTCGCATCATGCCGGCGAGGATTTCGCCCGGCTGAAGGCGGCCCGCGGCCCGCGATGATGTGATGCCGCAATTTTCGACCAAGCGGCGCGTGCAGCATTCCGCCGCCGACATGTTCGAACTCGTCGCCGACGTCGAGCGCTATCCCGAATTCGTGCCGCTGTGCCGTTCGCTGCAGGTGCGCAAGCGCAGCGAGGAGGACGACGGGCGCACCGTCATCATCGCCGACATGACGGTCGCCTATAAGCTGATCAGCGAAAGGTTCACCAGCCGGGTCACGCTCGACCGGCCCAAGCTGCAAATCCTGGTCGAATATCTCGAAGGCCCGTTCCGCAAAATGAACAACCGCTGGCATTTTGCCGGCGTGTCGGAGCAGGCCTGCGACGTCGAGTTTTTCATCGCTTACGAGTTCCGCAGCCGCACGCTCGGGGTCCTGATGGGCGCGATGTTCGAGACCGCATTCCGCCGCTTCTCGGCCGCCTTCGAACAGCGCGCCGACCGCGTCTACGGCACAGGCCCCGCCTAGCCGGCGGTCCTTTCCGCCAGCGCTTCGAGAAGCGCGAGCGCCTCGGTGACCGAGCGGGACCGCACTTTGGTGCGGCCGATCTTGCCGAAGCGCCGCCGCCGCGCCACGAGCCGCCCGTCGCGATTGGCCGCGGCGAAATAGACAAGCCCGACGGGCTTGCGTTTCGAGCCGCCGCCCGGCCCGGCGATGCCGGTGATCGCCACCGCAAGATCCGCCCGCGAATTCTTCAGCGCGCCCTTGGCCATCGCGACGGCCGTCTCGCGGCTGACCGCGCCGTGACGCGCGAGCGTCGCCGCCGGCACGCCGAGCAGCTTTCGCTTGGCCTCGTTGGAATAGGTGACAAGGCCGCACTCGACCACGTCGGAGGAACCGGCGATCTCGGTCAGGGCCGCAGCGACGAGCCCGCCGGTGCAGGATTCCGCGGTGGCGACGCGCAATCCAGCGGCCCGGCAGAGATCGAGCAGGCGCTTGGCGTTTCGCCGCAGCCCGTCGTCGATCATGCCGCCCTCCACGGCAATCGCACCGTCGCGGTCGCCATGGCGACGATGCCTTCGCTTCTTCCGGTGAAGCCGAGTTTTTCGCTGGTGGTGGCCTTCACTCCGACCCGCTCGACGGCAATGCCGGCGATGGCGGCGATCCGCTCGCGCATGGCGTCGCGATGCGGCGACACGCGCGGCGCTTCGCATACGACCGTCACATCGAGATGGGCGATCGCGCCGCGACGCTGGCGCACGCGCTCGCAGGCGAAGGCCAGGAAACGGTCCGAGGACGCGCCCTTCCATTGCGGATCGCTGGGCGGGAAATGCGAACCGATGTCGCCGTCGGCCAGCGCGCCGAGAATGGCGTCAACCAGCGCATGCAAGGCGACGTCGGCGTCGGAATGACCGGTCACGCCGCGCGAATGCGCAATCCGCACGCCGCCGAGCATCACGTGATCGCCTTCGACAAAAGCATGCACGTCGAAACCGTTGCCGGTCCGCACGTCCGACAGATTGGCCAGATGCATGAGTTCGGCGCGGGTGAAATCCTCGTTGGTGGTCACTTTGATGTTGCCGGCTTCGCCATCGAAAACGCTGACCGGATGGCCGGCCCATTCGGCGAGCGCGGCGTCGTCGGTGAAACTGTCGAGACCGGCGGCCGCGGCGCGCCGGTGGGCTGCGATAATCAGATCGTAGGCGAACACCTGTGGCGTCTGCACCACCCGCAGGCGGTTTCGGTCGAGCGTTTCGGCAACGCGTCCATCGGCATCGAGCGCCTTCACGGTGTCGGCAATGGCGACGCCCGGCACGGCGGCGCCGCTTGCCCGGCCGGCGCCAATGGCGCGGTCGATGAGCGCCGGTGTCAGGAAGGGCCGGGCGGCATCGTGGATGAGAACGAGGCCGGGAGCCGCCGCCGCCAGCGCCTCCAGTCCGGCGCGCACCGAGGCCTGGCGCGTCGCCCCACCGGCGACCGGCGCCTGCAAACGGATCAGTCCCGCCGTCGCCGCCGCGTAGTCATCCTGGTCCGCGGAACCGATGACCGGCTGCACCAGGTCGATCCGCGGATGATCGAGGAAGGCGCGCAGCGTCGGCCGGATCATAGGCTCGCCGGCAATCGGCCGATATTGCTTTGGCATGCCGCCGCCCGCGCGCTCGCCCCTCCCGGCGGCAACGACGATGGCGGCCACTGGTCCCGTCATGGCTCGACTATCCCTATTTGCGGTCCGGCTTTAGCGCAGACGCGAAGAATGCGCGAATTTTCGTATCCCCTTGGGGCCCATAGCACGGCGAGGCGGCAGTTAACCGGCGGCGTTAGCCAAACCGGTTGACAGACGCGCCATATTGCGGTGCAGCACTTGCGTCGTCACCGGTTTTGGCTAAACTATATGCAGCACTCACTTTACGCCTATTTAGTGTGCACATGAACGCTGTCACTCAACCGTCAAGATTAGCCGGGGGATGTGCGATTGGCGGCATAACGCTGTCAAACCCGGTGATTTTGGCCCCGATGTCGGGGGTTACCGACGCGCCTTTCCGCAGCCAAGTACACGCGCTTGGGGCCGGCTTGGTCATATCAGAGATGACGGCCTGTGCAGCCTTGGCCGCCGGCAAACGCGGTGCAGCAAGGCGGATTACGCCGCCGGGAAGCGGCGTTCACGTCGTCCAGATTGCCGGCTGCGAGACGCAATGGATGGCGGAGGGCGCGCGGATCGCCGCCGATGCCGGCGCCGCCATCATCGACATCAATATGGGCTGTCCTGCCAAGCATGTCACCAATGGCTATTCCGGCTCGGCGCTGATGCGCAATCTCGATCACGCGCTGAGCTTGATCGAAGCCGTAGTGCATGCGGTCAAGGTTCCCGTCACGCTGAAAATGCGGCTCGGCTGGGACGATCTCAGCCGCAACGCTGCCGAATTGGCGCGGCGTGCCGAACAGGCCGGGGTGGCGCTGGTCACCGTGCACGGCCGCACCCGCTGCCAATTCTATACCGGCCGCGCCGACTGGACGGCGGTGCGCGCGGTCAAGGACGCGGTGTCGGTTCCCGTCGTCGTCAACGGCGACATCGACAATTTTGCCGATGCCGAGACGGCGCTGGCGGCATCCGGCGCCGACGCCGTGATGGTCGGCCGCGGCGCACAGGGCAAACCGTGGTTTCCCGGCCAGCTCGCGCGCTACCTGACGACCGGCGAGCGCGGCGATGCACCCTCGCTTCGCGTGCAGCACGCCCTGATCGGCGCGCTCTATGAGGAGATCCTCGCTTGTTACGGCGTCGCGGTCGGGCTGCGCCATGCACGCAAGCATCTTGGCTGGGCGCTGGCGACCGCGGCAGCGACGGCCGGCGCGCAGCCGGAGCTTCTCAAGGCGCACCGCGGCCGCGTCTTGACCGCCACCGACCCCGCGACGGTGCGGCGGCATCTCGGCGAAGCGTTCGACGAAATCGGCGGGGCGGCAGGATGGAAGGACGCGGCATGAGCGCGGTCGAGCCGTTATCGTCGTCGTCGGCCGCCGACGCGGTGCTCAATGCGTTGCCGCATCCGGTCATCGTTGTCGCGTCCGACGGCAAGGTCGTCGACGCCAATGTGGCGGCGGAATCGTTTTTCGAGGTATCGGCCCCGCTGTTGCGGCGGCATTTGTTGCGCGATCTGGTGCCGTTCGGCAGCCCGCTGCTGACGCTGATCGAGCAGGTGCGCAAGCGCGGCGCCGCGGTCAACGAATACAAGGTCGACCTCGGCACGCCGCGCAATCCCGGCGACCGCCTGGTCGACCTTCATGTCGCGCCGCTGCCGGAGCAGGCCGATTACGTGGTGGTGATGCTGCAGGAGCGCAGCATTGCCGACAAGATGGACCGCCAGCTCACACATCGCGGCGCCGCCCGTTCGGTGATCGCGCTCGCCGCCATGCTGGCGCACGAAATCAAGAATCCATTGTCCGGCATCCGCGGCGCGGCGCAGCTTCTCGAGCAATCCGTCAACGACGACGATCGCTCGCTGACCCGTCTCATCTGCGACGAGGCCGACCGCATCGTGAAGCTCGTCGATCGGATGGAAGTGTTCACCGACGAGCGGCCGGTCGAACGCGAGCCGATCAACATCCATGTCGTGCTCGAGCATGTCAAACGGCTGGCGCAATCGGGCTTCGCCCGCCAGATCAAATTCATCGAAGACTACGACCCGTCGCTGCCGCCAGTCCTGGCGAACCGCGACCAGCTCATCCAGGTGTTTCTGAACCTGATCAAGAACGCCGCCGAATCGATCGGCGAAAATACGGGCGGCGGCGAAATCGCCCTGACCACGGCGTTTCGTCCCGGCGTGCGCCTGTCGCTGCCGGGCGCCAATGCCCGCATTGCGCTGCCGCTCGAATTCTGCGTGCGCGACAACGGCCCCGGCGTGCCCGACGAGCTGATGCCGCATCTGTTCGATCCCTTCGTCACCACCAAGCCGACAGGCTCCGGGCTCGGACTGGCGCTGGTGGCCAAGATCGTCGGCGATCATGGCGGCATCATCGAATGCGAGTCGCAGCCGCGCCGCACGGTCTTTCGCATCTTGATGCCGAAATACACCGCCGCACCGGGCGGCGAGGGCGCCGAGCCGGACGGCGTCGTCCAACCACAAGGGAATCATTGATGCCCGCGGGAAGCATTCTCATCGCCGATGACGATGCGGCGATCCGGACGGTGCTCAATCAAGCGCTGTCGCGCGCAGGTTATGAGGTCCGTTCGACCGGGAACGCCGCGACGCTGTGGCGATGGATCAGCCAGGGCGACGGCGACCTCGTCATCACCGACGTGCTGTTGCCCGACGAGAGCGCTTTCGATCTTCTGCCGCGGATCAAAAAGGCGCGCCCCGATCTGCCGATCATCGTCATGAGCGCGCAGAACACCTTCATGACCGCAATCCGCGCCTCCGAGCGCGGCGCCTATGAATATCTGCCGAAGCCGTTCGACCTCAAGGAATTGACCGCGATCGTCGGCCGCGCTTTGTCCGAGCCCAAGGAAAAAGCGCGGCCGCCGGCCAAGGTCGAGGATTTCGAATCCATTCCGCTGGTCGGGCGCTCGCCGGCCATGCAGGAAATCTATCGCGTGCTGGCGCGGCTGATGCAGACCGACCTCACGGTGATGATTTCGGGCGAGTCCGGGACCGGCAAGGAACTCGTGGCGCGGGCGCTGCACGACTACGGCAAGCGCCGCACCGGACCGTTCGTCGCCATCAATATGGCCGCGATCCCCCGCGACCTGATCGAGTCCGAATTATTCGGCCACGAGAAGGGGGCCTTCACCGGCGCCAATACCCGCAGCTCCGGCCGCTTCGAGCAAGCCGAAGGCGGCACGCTGTTTCTCGATGAGATCGGCGACATGCCGATGGAGGCGCAGACCCGGCTCCTGCGCGTGCTGCAGCAGGGCGAATACACCACGGTCGGCGGCCGCACCCCGATCAAGACCGATGTGCGCATCATCGCCGCCACCAATAAGGATTTGCGTCAGCTCATCCAGCAGGGCCTGTTCCGGGAAGATTTGTTTTTCCGGCTCAATGTCGTGCCGCTCCGCCTGCCGCCGTTGCGCGAGCGCACGGAAGACATTCCCGATCTGATCCGCCACTTTTTCAAGCTGGTCGAGCGTGAGGGCTTGCCGCCGAAACAGATCGATCAGGCCGCGCTCGATCGCCTCAAACGCCACCGCTGGCCCGGGAACGTGCGCGAACTGGAGAACCTGGCGCGGCGGCTCGCTGCGCTTTATCCCCAAGAGACCATTACCGCGGCCGTCATCGACGCCGAGCTGTCTCAACCCGTTCTGGCCGCGCCCGGCGAGAGCAAAAGCAACGATGAAAATCTCTCCGGCGCGGTCGAGCGCTATCTCACCCGCTATTTTTCCGGATTCGACGACAGTTTGCCGCCGCCCGGCCTTTATCATCGCATTTTGCGGGAGGTCGAAGGTCCCCTGTTGTCGGCGGCCCTGACCGCGACCCGGGGGAATCAGATCCGGGCCGCCGATCTCCTCGGGGTCAATCGCAACACGCTGCGCAAGAAAATCCGCGACCTCGATATTCAGGTCTACCGCACCAGCACTTAATCGCATTGCTGTTGCCCCGTTATTGTCGCAATCGGGCAACAATGTTGTAAATTGGCATCACTTGGTGGCTCCCCTGCGAGCCCACCTGGGGGCGGGTGGCCGGTTCCATCCGTCGATATTCTGCTTTTAAATCAATGGCTGGAAACGCCTTTTAGGCCCTTAATGACGACGGTCGACCAAGTCGCACCGCTTAATTCTGCAACCGCTCCCGTCCCGGTGCCCGCGCCGGAGGCAGGAGCCAGCGCGCCCATGCCCGTGGCCTCGCGGCTGATCGGCGCGGTGGCCGTGGGCATCGCGCTGTTGTCGGCCGCCGCCACATTCCTGGTGCTGGCCGGGCTCACGCCGATTGCGCCGGTGCAAAGCGTCGTCATTACGCTGCTGGCGATCAACGCCGGCACCGGGGTTTTGCTGCTGGCCATCATCGGCCGGGAAGTGTGGGTCGTGGTGCAAGCGCGCCGGCGCGGCCGTGCCGGCTCTCGCCTTCATGTGCAGATCGTCAGCCTGTTCGCCGTGATCGCGGCCGTGCCGACCATACTGATCGCCGGCGTCGCTTCGACCACTTTGCACCGCGGCCTCGATCGCTTTTTCTCGACCCATACCCGCGTCTTGATCGAGCAGTCGGTCATCGTCGCCAACGCCTATGTGGACGAGCATGTGCAGGCGATCCACACGGCGACCGTCGAAATAGCCACCGATCTCACGCGCGCCAAGCCGTTGTTCGATCAGGACAGGGAGAGGTTTCGCCAATACCTCGCCGCGATCGCGTCCGGACAAGGTCTCTTCGCCGCGATCCTCGGCACCGATGGCTCCGTCATTGAGCGATCCGACAGCGCCGCCCCGAAGCCGGTCGCGCTTCCATCCGCCGAGCTGTTGGGCAAGGTCACCGAAGACCGGCCGGAGGTCTTTTTCATCCCCGAGGGAATCTCCACGCTCGTCAAGCTCCAGGGCTATGACGGCATGTATCTCTACGTCGTCGGCATTCTCAATCCGCAAGTGATGCAGCAATTGCACGCGACTTCGCAGAGCCTCGCCGAGTACGGCGATCTCGAAGCGCACAGTCTCGGCATTCAGATCGCGTTCGCGTTGATGTTCACCGTCATCGCCTTGATCGTGCTGTTGTCGGCGGCCTGGATCGGCTTGGAATTCGCCAACCGCCTGGTCGCACCGATCCGGCGCCTGATCGGCGCCGCCAATATCGTGTCGCGGGGAAATCTCGATATTCAGGTGCCGGTGCGCGGGTCGGAAGGCGACCTGGCGCGGCTCGGCGAGACCTTCAACAAGATGACGGCCGAACTGCGCACCCAGCATGAAGACATCGTTCGCGCCCGCGACGTCATCGACAGCCGCCGCCGCTTCACCGAGGCGGTGCTGGCTGGCGCGAGCGCCGGCGTCATCGGCGTCAATGCCGACGGCCGCATTTCCATTCTCAATCGCTCGGCGGAACGCTTGATCGGCCACACCGAAAGCGACGTGCTCGGCCACTCGCTGGCCGAGATCGTGCCCGAGCTCGCGGAAATTTTTCAGGCGGCGCAAAACAGCAATCAGCGCTTGATGCAGCGCCAGATCACGCTGACGCAAAACGGCCAGGAGCGCAATTACTCGGTGCGCGTGACCAGCGAGCAATCGAGCGAATCCGAGCATGGCTATGTCATCACCGTCGACGACATCACC
>Ga0335073_10015287_pt1 | contig 10736 bp, 7 predicted proteins | sample Lox_Sample_22_FD_207093 | JGI IMG/M metagenome (GOLD analysis project Ga0335073, IMG submission 207093) | Soil microbial communities from Loxahatchee National Wildlife Refuge, Florida, United States - Lox_Sample_2.2 | ecosystem: Environmental > Terrestrial > Soil > Wetlands | place: USA: Florida...
CTGGTCCGCGCCTTCGCCGTGCGCGCCGAATCTTTGCAGGCCAGCGCAGCGGCAGCCGGCGGCGAACCTGCCACAGCCGTGGTTTCCGGCGGGGACCCCCGCGGCGAAGAAAAATCCGTGTCCGAATCGCGGGACGGCCACGAAGCCGAATCAGAATCGCATGCTCCCGCCATAGCCATTGGAGAAACTTGGTCTTCCGACACGCTCGACGAACCTTCCCCGGATGGAGAAGGGGAGCCGGAAGCTCCAGCCTCGGCGGATGAGGCCGAGAAAAATCCATCCTGAGCCGAAACCCTTCCCGGAAAAATCCCTTGAAAAAATCCAGCCCGCGCCAAAGCGAGAATTTTCCATCCGTCATCATTTTCGATATCGATGGTGTGCTCGTCGGCACGAAGAAAACCTATCTGCTCACCGTTCTCCAGGTGGTGAAACATTTTACCGGCAAGCGCGTCACCATGCGCGAACTCCATGAATGGAAGAATCGTCCCGGCTACAACGACGACTGGAAGCTTTCGCATGCCTGGGTGAATTCGCTCGGTGCCAACGCCTCCTTCGAGGAGGTCCGCGCCAGGTTCCTCGAGCTCTATTGGGGCAAGAATCATCAGGGCAATGTCCGCTTCGAGGAATGGCTGATGCCCAAACCCGCGCTTCGCCGCCTTGCGCGCCGCGCCCAGCTCGCCGTCTTCACCGGCCGTGTCCTCGACGAGCTCGACTACACATTCGACCGCTTCCGCGTACGACCCTACTTCGATCCGGTCATCACCGTCGAGAAGGTAACCAAGGGAAAACCGTCTCCCGAGGGTCTCTACAAGATCCTCGACGGCCGCGATCCCGCCTCGGCGCTCTATCTCGGCGACAATGTCGACGATGCGCTTGCCGCGCAATCCGCCAACGTCCCCTTCGTCGGAGTTCTGCCGCCACGCAGCGACGAATCCCGCCAGCGTGGTACCCGGCTGAGAGAGCTCGGTGCCCTCGATATCCTTGGCCATATCAAGGAGCTAGAGAGATGGCTGGAAACCAAAGGGCGGCCCAAATGAGTTCTAGGACGAATGGGGTAAATAGCGGGCAGGACTTATCGGTAGTACCCGTAAGGACACGCGTACCATTGTCCGAAGCTCTTCTAAGTCGCATCATTTCATGCAGAGGCGGGGCGACTGCCCCTACACGCGTTCCCCATGGACTCCTCCAACCCGAGGGCCTTCGCGGCCCGCGCCTTCGTTCGCAGCCTCAACATTCTGCTGAAGTTTGCGCGCATGTACGACTTCGGCCATCCGCGCACGGCTCGCCAGTACGAGACTGCGTGGACCGAGCTGCGGACTGCGATTGGGTCCGATAACGACGCGGGACTTTTGATCGCCGTCACCGGCGATCAGCTTTTGCTCGACGGTACGCCTCTCGATTCCGCAGCTGCGGAAAAAAGTTTTGCGCGCATGCTTTCCGTTTCCGGAATTTCCAGCATCCATTTTTCCCCGAAGGTTACGCAGGCAAGCCTTGCCCGCTTCGTGCGCGGCTTTCCCACCGGAAATTCGTCAAAGCCGCAGAAGCTCGCCGAGCAGTTGAAGGCCGCACTCGAAGGCGATCCACACATTCACGTCAACGAAGTCTGCTTTGTCCCCGCCGATTCCGCCGTCGCCAAGTCGACCATTGCGGCGCAGCTCACGGCGCGCACGCTGGGCATGGGTTCGACGCAGGCGGACGAACTCTTCAGCGACCCCGAGAAGCTACTGCAACTCATCGTTGCCGCCGAGGGCACCAAGGGCGGCGGACCCGGCAAAGGAACCGGCACGGGCACAGGAGGATCAGGCTCCGGCGGCGGTTCTGGACACGGCGGCAGCGGACCGGACAACGGATCTGGCGGCAGCGGCACCGGCGGCGGTTACGCAACCGGAGGAGTCGAGCTCACTGGTCCAGGTGGATCGACGCAGCCGTCAGAAGGAAGCGCACCGGGATTTTACTCCTCTGGTGTTGGACGCCCGGCGAGCCCCGGTTCCACGGATCAAGGCGCTGGGTTTGGCGGACCCGCCTCGGCGGTTACCGCAGGGAGTGGTGGTTCGGCTGCGGGCCCGGGAGCCGGCTCCGCGAGCGGCACCTGGAACATCGTAAACTCCTCGGGCGGAGGCGGCGGGACGCCGCTGGACGCAAACGCCGGCGGCTTCTGGCTGGGAAAGGAATCGGGTGGTAGTGCGCCTGCTAGTGGGGCTGCGCTGAGTGGCGGAGCCGATGTTGTTGCCGGTGGGGGATCTTCCGGTACAAGCACAGGGTCCGGCAGCGGTGCGTCTGGAACCTGGAACATCGTGAACTCGTCGGGCGGAGGCGGAGGAACACCCCTAGACGCAAACGCCGGCGGCTTCTGGCTGGGGAAGGAATCGGGTGGTGGTGCGCCTGGTGGCGGCGGAGCGGCGGTCGTTTCCGGCAGCGGGTCAAGCAACGGACCTTCCGGCACCTGGAACATCGTGAACACTCCCGGCGAAGGCGGAGGAATACCACTGGACGCAAGCGCCGGCGGTTTCTGGCTTGGGAAGGAAGGCGGAAGCGCATCTTCCTCAACCGGCGGGCATGGTCCGACAGGGACAGCGATTGGAGGCCCTCCCGCGGGTGGAATTGGAGGCACGCAGGGAGGACAGAGCGGCGTCGCGCAGGCTTCTTCGGCTCCAGGGGCCGCGGGGACGGGAAGGACCGGCGCTGTGCAAGGTCCGAAGTCTTGGCAAGTTCCCGAGAGCGGGGGAAGTGAGGGGAGCGAGAGCGCGGGCGGAATCGGCCGGTGGACGACGGCAACGAAAGGAATTCGCGGCAGCCGCAACGCGCGCAATGTTGCGCCGGGCTCGATGTCGGTAGAAACCGGGCTGATGACGCTCCACCAGGATGAATTGCAAGGAATCCTTCAGGTGCTCGCGCAGATCGCGCGGACCAACGAAGGTGACAAGGACAAACTAGACCCCAGCGCGTTTCAATCGCGGCTTTCGACACTGCCTCGGCGCGCGCGGTTCACCGTGAGCCAAGCGCTCTCGGCACTGGCCGCGCAGGCACCATCGGAATCGTCGGACCGCCCAACACTGATGAAGCTGGCAGAGCACATTGCCATCCGCTACGCGCTCGAAAGCTACGAGCGCGGCGACATCGAAGTGAACACTGTGCGGACAATGCTCGACGACATGAGCCAGGAGCTCGACGGGCTGAGAAAAATCCTGGGCGTGTACGAAGAGAAAATGGCCAGGGCGGGAATCGAAGTCCAGTCGCACGTGGACATGCTGGCGCAGCAGTTCTGGGCGCAGGTGACCGAAGAGAAAAAGAAGAACGTGCTGGAATCGTCAGATGCCTGGTGCGTGCCGCCGCAGAAGGTGCGCGAATACGTGGAAGCGTTGATCAAGAAGGAAGAGAACGAACCTGCGGAAAATATTCTGAGCAACTACGCGTCGTGCATGACAGCAAAATCGCCGGAATCGCGGCGGCAGTCCGCGATGGGAGTGGCGGAATTGGCGAGCCTGTACGCGAAACTGGGCGACCGGCTGCTGGTGAGCACGATCCGCCAAGCAGGCGTGCAATTGGCGGAAGAGACAGATTCGGAGCTGCAAAGCGTGTTAGGAGCTGCTTTCGTGCGCCTTTCGCAGGAGGCAACGAAGAAGCGCGCATATTCTGCTGTGCAGCGAGCCGTCGAACTGGTGGATTACGTCGAAACGGAACGGCCCGGAGTGGGAAAGAATCTTCGTCCGAGACTTTCCGTGGAAGACCGCTTGCCGGAATTCATCGAAGAAGCGGTGAAGAGCGGGAATGTGCCGGGTGGCTTGACGGATTTGCTGCGGCGCATACCGGGACCGGCGGCGGACCACCTGGCAAAGCGCTTCAGCCGCGCGGGCTTTCGCGACGATTGCGACCTGCTAATTTCGATGGTGAACAACCTGGGGCCGGAGGGCCTGCAGCATCTTCGCCAGCAGTTGCTTCAAGGACGTACGGCGGAAGCGCTCGACGCTGTAGGATTGCTGGCAAGAGTCGATCTCGAGATGCTCGAGCAGGCGCTTCCCGCAAAGCTGCGGGAATGGAAGCGGACGTCTCATGACCGTCTCGTGCGCCAAATCGCGGCCAGCGGATCCCCCGAGCGCGGACGACTCTTGTTGAGCCTCTTCGACCAAATCGATTCGTTGATTCGCCCTCTGGCCGTGGACGAAATCGGACTAAGCAGCGAGCAATTGGCGGATATGAAGCTGGTCCGGCTGGCAGAAGGAGATTTGCCGAGTAACGGGACAGCGTACCTGCAATTGAAGGCGATTGAAGCGCTCGGACGGCTGCGAACGGCGGGGGCCGAGCCGGTGCTGCGAAAGATTGCCGAAACGAAAAAAGTGTTCGGGTGGGCGAGCGCAAGCGAACTGCGCGTGGTGGCGACACAGGCGATGGAAAAAATCGATCCGGAATGGGCGAAGAGTTTTCTGCCGCAGAGCGGATTGAGCGTGGCGGAGCTTTCGCTGGAGGTGCTGGACCCCGATCCAAACTCGGCTGCCATCCGCCAGCGCCGCTATCCGAGAATGCGACTTGACCGCCCAGTCCCTGCCACAACCACGAACCTGAAGGAAAATTGCCGGATGGAAATCCCAGAACTGACGCTGGGCGGCGGCGTGGCCGTTTGCGAGACAACCCTGCATCCGGGAACGGTGCTGGGCATCCGGATGAATCCGGGACAAAAACCGGTGAAGGCTCAGGCGATCGTGCGCGACGCGAACACGCAGGCGCGCGCGTTCGAGGTTGTTGAAATGGATCTGGAAGAAAGAGCGAAGCTGCGGAAAATGCTGGTGCAGCTCGGAAACGTATTGAAGCAAACCACACCACAAGAGCGGAGCCGGCGCGGCACGCGGACTTTGCTCACCTCACAGTCGTAGCCGCGCAGTTGCTGTCGAATTAGCGAACCGCTGAATCGTCCGGCCGGGCCGTTCCCAACTTCCAAACGAAGATCACAAGCGCTGCCGTACAAGCGCTGAGGAGCACCGATGCGGCGCCAGTATTCCGCCGCAAAACTGCGAACCACAAAACGACGAGAAGAGCAGTGATCCCTGCGCATGCGATAGCCACGGAGTGAGGCGTCCATCCCCGCACGGGAAGCAGGCCGTAAAGGGGCGGCGGCGCGCGTCATCCAACAACCGCGCGGACCAGACGTTTGACGTGACGCAGGCGCATGCGCCCTACCTTATGAAGCAGGCCAGAAACTCCGGATTCGCAAAACGCGGCGCGCGCATCGCGCCAGTAGACTCTCAACATGGTGTCAGACATATCACGATAGAAGCAGGCGGCGAAGGAACCGTCGGCAACTTGGCGCGAGAGTGTGTCGAAGCGTTCGAGGATGCAATTGGATGCATCGGCATCAGGTGCGAAGGACCAGCCGTCTTCGGAGAGAAGAATCGGACGGACTTCGAGTTGGACGAGAGTTCCCTGCGAACTGAGAGAGGCGACAACGACGAGGCCTTCGGCTTCAAGTGGTGATGAAACGTAGCCGGAGACGAGGCTGCCAATACCGTGGAAGCAAAATGCAGGATGGCTGGCGCAGGCAAGTACACGCGCGCCCGAAATGCGATGGGAATGAGAGGCTGCAACGATGTCGAATCCGGCGCCGGCGAGCGAATCGAGAAGGCGAACGTCTTCGGGATCGGGATGGCTCGTGCGAAGGCATCCGGAGTGAAGAAGGGCGATGCAGAATTGCGCTCCATGGGTGCGAAGTGTGCGAAGAGCCTCAAGACCGCGAAAAGGTGTGGCCGGCTCGACGCCGGCAGAGCAACGTGTGGCGGGATCGCGCGTGGCTTTGGCAGATGCCTAGAAGCCGACGCGCAAATTCTGCGGACCTTGCCAGAGAAAAACGTCGGGAGAATCGCGAAGAGTGCGGGCCGCGCCGAGAGGCCGAAGTCCGCGAGCGGATATCGATGCGAGAGTCCCAGTGAGTCCCGCAGCGCCAAAATCGAAGGAATGATTGTTGGCGATGCCGAGAATATTCAGGCGAAGCTCGACGAGATAGTCGAGTGAACCGCTGGGCGCGGAGACAATGTCGCCGAGGCCGTGGAGAAGGCGCGGCTCGAGGCCGGAGGAGTCGAGGACCGTTTCGAGATTGGCGATGCCGATGTCGACGTCCTGAAAGACGGGCGCGATGAGTTCGGCCATGGATTGCCAGGTGTGACCGGGAGGAGTCCTGAGGCGACCCGCGGGAAGAAAATCGCCAGCGACGGCGATGCGCGCTGCAATCGGCTCGCCTGCGGGAGATTGCCAAAGGACGCGAGAAGAAAGAGGGTTTGGCATGAGTTGAAGGATTAGGCAGGCAGGCGAGAGGCAATCCATTGAATCAGGCGCCGCCGCATGGGATGAGCCCACATGGGAATCAAGACCATTAAGAAAAGCGCAGCGAGAACGCCGGAAGCTGTGGGAAGGGAGAGGAGCGAGGACGTCCAGGAAGAATGAAAGTAGGGAAGGAAAAGAGCGGCGCCGGCGGCGCTGGCGAGGACGAGGAGGGAACTATCGGCAGGCCAGAGGTGAGCGAACGAAATGCGGTTCGCGCGATGGTACGAAATCAGAATGATGAGATAGCCAGCGATCAAAGAAAACACCGCGGCTGCGACAACAGAGAAACCTCCCAGGAATTTCCCGCCTAGAAAACCGAGAGCGGCATTCAGCAAAAGCGTTGAGAGGCATCCGATGCCGACCCAGCGAAGATCGCCCATGGCGAGGTCGACGACGTATGCTGGATTGGAGAGCACGTTGACAAGCCAACCCAGCGCCAGCAACTCGACCATGGCGACAAAAACGGAATCGTAGCGGCCCAGCCAAATCCGCGACACGACCGGCGCCATCACGATCAGAAAAGCGAACAGAGGGATGGAAAGGTAGAAGATGACGCGATAGGAGTCGCGATAGACGCGCGGGATGGTTGTGGGATCGCGCTCTTGCAGGCCAGCGATGGTGGGGACGAGGACCTGATTCGCTTGTTTGAAAAAATCGGCGTGTCTTCGCGCGTCGAGCTCGTCCTCTACTGCCTGCAAAGCCGGACCCGCGATGAATGGCGCAAGGAAAGCAAACGCGCGTCGATGGGCCGCTGAGAAACCCTGCGGCACAGGAACCTCCGTAGAAAAATGGCGAAGGGGTGTAAGCCTGCCAGCCAGTGCTATGCGCTTTTCAGGAAGCGCGCAACTTCGGCGGCTTTGGGCATCGAGGGCTGTGCGCCGCGGCGCGTCACAGAAATCGCCGCTACGGCCGAAGCGTAGCGCGCGGCTTCTTGGAGGCTCCTGCCCGCAAGCAAGCTGACGGCAAATCCGGCATTGAACGCATCGCCTGCGGCTGTGGAATCGACGGCTTGCACGCGAAAGGCGGGCACGTTAATCCGCTGCCCATCGTGCGTTGCCACCAGGCACCCTTGCGCACCCATTTTGATAAGGACGTTTTTCGGCCCGCGTTCCAGCAGCATCTCGGCGCAGCCTGCGGCGGTTTCGGGCGTAATCGGCTCGCTTGCGGGCAGGCCGCACAAGGTGCGCGTTTCACTTTCATTCGGTGTGATCCAGGTGGTATCGCGCAACAGCCCGGAGGGCAGCTCGCGTGCGGGGGCGGGGTCGAGAATCAGAGGAATTTTCTCGCGGCTGGCGAAGACGGCGAGTGTTTCTATAACGGGCAGTGGAATTTCGAGCTGTGTGAGGAACGCACCGGCGCGGCGAAGCATCGCCGCATTTTTTATAATGTCCGCAGGCTGCATTTTTGCGTTCGCGCCGGGAATCACCATAATGCTGTTCTGGCCGTCGCCGCCGATATTGATCAGAGCGACGCCCGAAGAGGTCTTCGCCGGTTTCACGCCGCGTACATCGACGCCAGCGGATTTCAGCGCGCGCTTGAGCGGCGGACCGAAAGCGTCATCACCGACCTTTGCGATCATCTGTACTGGCCACCCGAGCCGCGCCACGCCGACTGCTTGATTCGCTCCCTTGCCGCCATGGAACATGGCAAAGTCGGTGCCGCCGATCGTTTCACCCGGCAGCGGCACGCGCTCCGCTTTTCCGACCAGATCCTGATTCACGCTTCCAACGACAATGATTGGCTTTCGCATTCCTTCCCAGCCTCCGCGCAGACTTGCCGCAGCAGCGGATTAGGCTACCACCAATCGAGTGTAGGTGCGCGTGCCAGTCGGCGGTATGCTGCACAGGTAAATGGCAATACATCATTTGAGGAATCAGGGTCAGGAGCCAGGCATGAAGAAACTTGAGACAGGCTATTCGGTCCAATGGATGGCAATCATCAGCATGGCGGCAGTCGCGTTGGTGTGCGTCGCAGCACCTCTCCTCGCGGCGGGCAAGGTGGCAAAGGCTGGACAGGCCGCAAGTTCGTCTGCGGCGAGCGAAGAGGCGCAGAATCCCACGAACGTGCGGAGCCGCATCACGATCTACGACCTCGCGACGAAGACTATCAGTGTTGTCTTCACCGACGACAAGCTGTGGGAGGCGCCGAACTGGTCGCGCGATGGGAAATATCTGCTGGTGAATTCCGGGGGAGAGCTCTATCGGCTGGTCCTGCATCGCAAAGGTCCCGCGACGCAGGAAAAAATCGCGCTGCCTACGGGTTACGTCTGTAACAACGACAAGGGCTATTCGCCCGACGGCAAGCGGCTAGCGTTCTCGGCCATCTATGGTGACGCGAAGGGCTCACACGTTTACATTGCCTCTGCCGACGGCGCTAATCCTCAAATGATAACGCCCGCGCAGCCGAGCTATTTTCACGGATGGTCGCCGGACGGCGAATGGTTTGCGTACGTCGCCGAACGCAATGGCGCGCCGTTTCATCTCTATCGCATGAGCTCGAGCGGAGGTGAAGAAGAAGCGCTCACCACGCAGCCCGTTTTTGATGACGGCCCGGATTATTCGCCAGACGGGAAATGGATCTATTTCAATTCAAAGCGCATCAACGGCTGGGACATCTGGCGCATTCCCCCGACGGGTGCGGGACCGAACGACGAGAAGGCCGAGCGCGTGACCAGTGACGTGATGGAAGACTGGTTTCCTCATCCCTCGCCCGACGGAAAATGGCTTGTGTTTTTGTCGTTTCCGCCCGGCACGCCGGGGCACAACGCGAAGACGCAAGTGGAGCTCCGCATGATGCCAATGCCATCCAGTGCGCCCGGACTGAAGCCGCAGGACGCGAAGATCGTGGTTCTCGAGAAGTTTTTCGGCGGGCAGGGAACCATCAACGTCAATTCGTGGTCGCCGGATTCGAAGAAATTTGCGTATGTGACGTACGAGCGGCTGAAATAGCGGAACCACGCAGTGGTCAGATTGCTTGAGGTCGCTTGAGAAGCGGCGGGCCGCGAAGTTTGTGAACGGAATTTGAACGCCGCGAAAAGAACAATTCAATCGACTTCGCGCTTGACATGAGTCGCGCGAAAGAGGAAAAAATAAATTTGCAGCGGAGCGGCTGCTCCCGCAGGTTCCTCACGCGGTCTCCGCATTCGACAGAACCTCAGTAGCCGCTCGAGGCGAACGAGCAAACGTAACGACCGCAACGCGGCCTATAAACCGTAACCGGCAGCCTGCAGTCCTGAATCGCAAACGTCACGCACGAGTCCACGGCACGACTCGCACAATCCAGTTCCGGACCGCCCAGCAGCGCTTCCCTTGCGCGGCGAGTGGCTGCCCATCGTTTCGCCGCCGGATAGCGGCGAGACCCCGAATTGAAAGGAGAATCGCTATGTCCCATTTGGCAAGAAGAGAATCCTTTTTCCCCGAGCTGTTCGGTTTTCGCCGTGATTTCGACGATCTGTTCAATCGCCTGCTTGGCGAAGGCTCACCCGGCATCGAGCGCGCGGGAACTTTGACGTCTCCCGTGATGCTGGAAGTGCCACCCGTCGAATCGTGGGTAGATAGGGAACGAAACACGTTTCACGCACGAGTGGCTCTGCCGGGCGTGGACGCGCAGAATGTCCAAGTGAGCGCGGAGAGCGGCGCCCTTTCCATCAGCGCCGAGAGGAAGGAGACGCGCGAAAACAAGGACGTGAATTACCTTCGCCGCGAATTCAGTTACGGGCGCATCGAGCGCATGCTGACTCTGCCGGAAGGCGTGGATCGCGACAAAATCTCGGCGGAATACAACAACGGCGTGCTGGAAATCAGCGCGCCCATCTCCACCGCCGCGATGCCCCGGCGCATCGAGGTGAAAACCGGGCAGAAGACAAAGGGCGCGAGCGCTTAGCGGTCGCGGCGAATGGAACACAAGCGGAAAGCGGCGGCCATTTCGCTCCGCCGCTTTTCACTTTGAACAATACGTTCCGCGCTGGCAAGAATTGAAATCGGTTTCTGGGCGACGAAGCTCAAATCAGGGCGCGGCACTATTGGCAGCGCGAAAACAGAAGGCAACTATGACGTCCGAGGCGATGGGATTGTCCTCAAATGTAGCTGGCGAAAACGTCCACGTTTTCACAGCGGAGACAGACGGCTGTGTGAGCGATGGGACGTCGCGCAAAACACCCGCCCGGGCGACCTGTCCCATCGCGCCGACACTCGCACTGAGCACCACAGTGCCCCAAGCTACGCTATTGACCGGATAGGCCGCGAAATCGGCGGATTGCACGACGGGCGGTGCGTATGCCAGTCCTGCGACGGGAACGAAGAGAGCGGGCGGAGCCAGCTGGAGATTGCTTGTTCGAAGGATGCCCGTGTTGAAGACAACTTCAACCGTGATCGCTGCAGCGACAGGCTTGCCATCGAGCGTTGCAGACGCAAAGGTCCACTTCCGCA
>Ga0335073_10015288_pt1 | contig 10735 bp, 9 predicted proteins | sample Lox_Sample_22_FD_207093 | JGI IMG/M metagenome (GOLD analysis project Ga0335073, IMG submission 207093) | Soil microbial communities from Loxahatchee National Wildlife Refuge, Florida, United States - Lox_Sample_2.2 | ecosystem: Environmental > Terrestrial > Soil > Wetlands | place: USA: Florida...
AGATTCTTGACGACGGTGGCGTTCCGGTCAGCCCCGGACACGCCAGGCAGTCTTTACGTTCGCGGTGCATCCGCGGCCACTGGTTACTGGTCCAGATACGACGCCTCGCGGCAGGTGTTCCAGGGCGAATGATTGCGCACTGGCGACGATTACGTTCAGGATGCCGAGGGCAATTACGCCTGTCTCGGGCGCACTGGCGACATGCTAAGGGTCAGCGACATGTGGGTGTCACCGGCGGAAGTCGAGGAACGACTGCTCTCCCACGAGGCGGTCGCGCAAGCCGTCGTGGTCGCCGGCCTCGACGCTGACCGGCTGGGAAAACTCGTCGCCGCGAGCCATATGTCCCGCCACCGGATACGGCCACTCGGCTGTGAGGGCATCAGCTCAACTGTCCGATCGGCGGTTCTGGTGCTGAGTTTGGCGCTGACAAGCGCTGGTTCATCAGACCATCTACCTGCGGAAACTGCACACACGTCCACGAGCTTCACGATTTTCGAGGGCACGTCGGAGGTCCAGCGCATGATCATCGGTAGGGCCGTCACCGGGCTTGACGTGCGGTGATAACCGCAGTTCATGGCGCTGGTGCGGATCTTGAACGGCCCGGTGAACTCCTGTTTCTGGCGATCGGCTGTTTGCCCGTTATTCCTGGTTGGTTCTCGTCAGTTCCCGATAGCGTGCTGAGTTGGTGCTGACCTGCTAACCGGCACGCCGAGTCGAGATCCTCCGCACCTGCATTGTCCAAGTCGAGGACCATCGAACCGTGGTTCGTCACTACTAGACCGGCCGGTCCTCAGTAGCGGCATCGATGGCGCCGGCCAGCTGGCTGCGGGAGGTGATCCCCAGTTTGGGGAACAGCCGGTAGAGGTGCGAGGAAACAGTTCTGGGTGAGAGGTAGAGCTGCTGGGCGATTTCGGGGTTCGTCATGCCCGTCGCTGCCATCTGGGCGATCTGGAGCTCCTGAGCACTGAGCCGGTCGCGCGCGGCCGGTACTCGGTCCCGGCTCTGCTCGCCGGAGGCCCGCAGTTCCTGACGTGCGCGTTCTCCCCACGGGACGCACGCCAGGGCGTCGAAGACTTGCCGCGCGGCCCGCAGCGGCGCGCGTGACTCGCTGACGCGGCGCCGGCGGCGCAGCCAAGCTCCGTAGGCGAGTTGCAGCCGGGCGTGATCGAACTGCTGGTACCGCAGGTCGCCCTTAAGCGCGATGTCGTAGAGCTGCTCGGCCTCGTCGTCCTGGGCTAGCACGGGACGCGCGTACACGAGGCCGGAGTGCAGTGTCGGCGATGGTGTGCGGCGTGCGAGCTGTTCCAGCTCAGCGAGGATCGGAGCCACGACGTGCCGCTGACCGCTCTGTGAGGCCGCATCCGCCAGATAGGTGACGGACATGAACCGGGCCGCCTCGTGAAAGGCGCGGTCGGTCCGGTCGAAGGCTCGGGTGAGATGCTCCAGCGCGCCCGCGGGCTGGCCGGCGCCCAGCCAGATCACGCCGCGGGTGAAGGCGATCACGCAGTTGAGATCGGACAGGCCCTGGGCTATGGCCGCCTTGTCGGCGTCGGCGACCATCTGTTCCGCGGCAGCGATGTCTCCGCGCAGGGCGCGGAGTATGGCGCGGGCGATGAGCGAGCCGGTCTGCCACCAGGACTGGCCCACCTCCTGGGCGAGGCGGTCGGACTCGTCCACCAGCAGGTCCGCCGATGGCCAGTTGCCCTGGGCGATGGCAACCCATGCCCGCATCACCAGTACCTGGACGAGGACGCCGAGCCGGCCTTGCGCGCGCAGCTGGGCGGTAGCGCTCCCCAGGAATCTCGCCGCGACATCATGGTCGCCGATCGCGCGTGCGGCCATGCCCGTCAGGTACTCTTCCTCAGCTGTCAGCGTGCCCGCTGATCCTTCGATCGCCGCCAGGCGCTCAGACACATCCGGACCCCAGCGCACGGGCCCTGCCATCGCCAGCGTCGCGATACGGCGCGGATGCGTCTTCGGCACGGCAAGCCGCTCAACAGCGTCCGCGACGCGGTCCCTGGCCTGCTGCTCGTGACGGGAACGCCAGCAGCGGACCGCGGCACCGAAGAGAAGGTGCAGCGCGAGATCGCTGTTGCCGGCGTCAGCGGCATTCCCGGCCGCCTCGATGAGCGACCATGTCTGTCCCGGGTCGTCCCGCGCTGCGTCTGCGAACGTGCTGCGCAGCCAAGTCAGGCGCGCGCGTTGCTCACTGTCGGGACTCAGGCGCTCGGCTTCGTCCGCCAGCAGTTGCAGCAGGTCCGGCTCACCGGCTTCAAACGCCAGCTCGGCTGCCTTGAGCAGGCGCGAGCATCGACGAGCGGAATCCGCGCTCAGCGCTGCCGCGCGTCTGGCGGCGGCAACGGCCGGGCCGATCGCACCACGTCGGGCAAGCCGGACCGCCAGCAGCTCGACTTCGCCGGCAATGGTCTCATCAGGGCCGGCCGCCGACGCGGCGGCGTGCCAGAGGCACCGGTCTGGCTCGCTGGTGATCGCGGCTGCGAGCGCGACGTGCGCTTCGCGCCGGCGCTCGGCATTCGCCGCCGTGTATATCGCCGAACGAACGAGCGGGTGGCGGAAGACGACAGACCCGTCGACGATGCCGGCCAGGCCGGCTGTTTCCGCCGGGCCGAGCGCGGCAAGCGAAACCTCGCTGCCGCTGATCAGCGATGCGGCGGCAAGCAACTCCGGAGCCGACGCCCACTCATCGGACGCGGCCACCAGGAGGAGGTCACGTGTTTGCGCCGGCAGCCCGGACGCCTGCTCGGCGAAGGCGCGCTCAAGCCTGGAGGTCAGCGAGAGGCTGGCCGACGATGGCCCGTCGATCCGGCCGGGTTCGAGCCGAAGCGCGGCCGGCAGCTCTAGCAATGCGAGCGGGTTGCCCGCGGCGATCTGGAGGACTCGCCGCCGAAGTCGGGGGGCGAGATCCGCCGTCGTCCGGTCCAGCAGCTCGGCGGCGGCCTTGTCGTCCAGGCCGCCGAGGCGTAGCTGCGGCAGCCCGGCGCCGTCGAGCGCGCTGGCGGGGCCGTCTCGCCCTGCGAGCAAGATCGCGACTGGCTCGGCATCCAGGCGGCGGGCGATGAAGGCAAGGGCTTTGGCGGTGGGCGGGTCAAGCCACTCGGCCTGGTCAGCGATCAGCAGCAATGGCCTGCGCTCGGCTGCGTATGCCAGCAGGTTCAGCGCCGCCAGGGCAATCAGAAACGGATCGGGTGCGAGGGCACCGCTCACTCCGAGCGCGGCTGCAAGGGCGCCGCGCTGTGGCTCAGGCAGCCGATCGAGCCCATCTATCACCGGACGCAGCAGCTGTTGCAGTCCCGCGAACGCCAGGCCGGCTTCTGACTGCGTCCCGGCCGTGTGCAATACCGGGATGCCCTTGGCGCTGGCTGCGGCCGAGGCGACCGACAGCAGTGCCGTCTTTCCGATGCCGGGATCGCCGCGCAAGACCAGTGCCCCGCCACGATCGGGGATCCGGTTGACCAGCTGGTCGAGTATCGCGACTTCGGCATCTCGGCCGGACAGCGATGAGCTGTACGGGCCGGAGGCTTGCCGTACCGCCATGACTGTCACGTCCCGTCTGAGCCACCTGATCGCGCCAACACAACCATCAGCGAGTCGTCTCATCCATCATCATGCTCCAGCCCGGCGAGGCCGGGTCGAGCCTCCGAAGCCGACCTCGGCGTGCCGGACGAGGCCTGCCGAATTCAGTCAGCTGACCCAAGCGCCGCCCCGCCCCGGCAGGCAAGCCTGGAACAGTCCTGTCCGCGCCACCGGTGAGCGCAAAGGAGAGGGTCATGACGAGCCCCGCCGACCCTGAAACCAGCTACATGCAGGCAGCACGGCGCTGGTTCACCGACGGATGGACGGGTGATCTCGCAATGGCCAGCCGGATTTTCAGCGACGAACTCCGCACCAACGGCGTTCATGTTGGCGTAGGCGGGCCTGTCAGCCGGATCCGCGACCGGCTGGCAGCTTTCCCTGACCTGAGCACTCGAATTGAGGACATGTTCGCCAGCGGCGACAAGCTGGCCGTGACGCTGATGTGGCGCGGCACGCATACCGGCTCCTATGGGGGCATCGCGGCAACCGGCAAGACCGTCGAGGTACGCGACACAGCGATCTGGCACTTCCGGGACGGCAAGGTCACCGAGATCCTGACCATCCAGGACCAGTTCGCGATCTTGAAGCAGGTCGGATACCTCCCGGAGAGCGTCTACGCCGCCTGAGGGCCAGGGAGCCTGACAGGCGCAGGAGGGGATGACCATTATGGATCTGCACCTAAGCGGGCAGACCGCCATCGTCACGGGTGCCAGCCGGGGAATCGGGCTTGCAGTCACGCGGGGGCTGGTCGCCGAGGGCGTCAGCGTGACCGCCGGGGCACGCAACTCCTCCGCTGAGCTGAACGACCTGGCAAGAACAGGCATGGTGCGAGCCGTGGAGGTCGACCTGGCCGAACCCGGCGGCCCGGCCAGGCTGGTCAACGCGGCCGGCGACCGGATCGACATCCTCGTCAACAACGTCGGGTCAGCGCCCGCCAGGCCCGGCGGGTTCGGGCAGATCACCGACGAAGACTGGCAGGCGTCGCTGGATCTGAACCTGATGGCGGCCGTGCGCACCACCCGCGCCGCGCTCCCCGCCATGCTCGCAGCCGGGAAAGGCGCGATCGTCAACGTCAGCTCAGCCAACGCCTTCCTGCCCGACCCGGCAGTGATGGACTACAGCGCAGCCAAGGCCGCGCTCGCCAGCTTTTCCAAGGCGCTGTCAAAGGAGGTCGGCCCGCACGGCATCCGGGTCAACACGCTCAGCCCTGGTCCGGTCGCTACCGACCTATGGCTAGGCGAGCACGGAGTGGCGGCGACAGTCAGCAGCGCGACGGGTGCCCGGCCAGATGACATCCAGGGCCAGGCAGCGGCCCTGATGGTCACCGGCCGGTTCAGCCGTCCCGAAGAAGTCGCCGACATGGTGCTGATCCTGGCCAGCGACCGGACGGCCAACGTCACCGGCGCCGATATCACCATCGACGGCGGACTCATCCCGACCTGGTAGCTCAGCCAGCCCGGGTTGCCGGATCGCCGAAAACCTCTACCACACCCGCCCATACATAGGTCGCATCAGCCAGAGGAGACATCCAGTGAGCAACACCCCAGTCCCCGTCATCTTCATCCATGGTCTCTGGCTACATCCCCAGTCCTGGGCTCCGTGGGCCGAGATGTTCGAGCGCGCCGGGTACCAGGCGATGACACCGGGCTGGCCCGGCGTGCCGGACACGGTCCAGGCCGCCCGGGCTAACCCTGACAGCATCGCCAGCCACGGCATCGACGACGTGACCGGCCACTACGCCGCGATCATCGCAGAGCTTCCGGATAAGCCCGTCCTGATCGGCCACTCCTTCGGCGGCATGATCGCCGAGAAGCTGCTGGGCCAGGACCTGGCGGCGGCGGCCATCGCCATCGACGCCGCCCAGATCAAGGGCGTGCTGCCACTGCCGCTCTCATCGCTCCGGTCAACGCTGCCCGTCTTCCGCAACCCGGCCAACAAGCACCATGCGGTCTCGCTAACAGCCGAGCAGTTCCGTTACAGCTTCGGCAACGCGATTGACGCCGAGGAATCCGACACGCTGTACCAGCGATGGACCATCCCGGCGCCAGGCCTGCCGCTGTTCGAAGCAGCCGAAGCCAACTTCTCCCTGCACTCGCCGGCAAAGGTCAACACCACCATCGACAACCGAGGCCCGCTGCTGCTGATCATGGGCGGCCAGGACCACACAGTCCCCGAGGCCATCACCAAGTCCACGCTCCGGCAATACCGCCACTCGCACGCCATCAACGACCTGATCGAGTTCCCCGACCGCGGCCACTCGCTCACCATTGACCACGGCTGGCGCGACGTCGCAACAACATGCCTGGACTGGCTCGCACAGCACGACCTGTAGCGGCCGGGCGCCAGTCCGCTCGCGGCAGCCGCCGCCTGCCCGGACACCTACGGAGCCCGCATGACAGGTCCGTTTCTCACCGATCACGCCGGAGCCAGGCTCACGCACGGCAAGCCCAGGGTCAACAGCGTAGAGATCCACTACGCGATCGGCGGCACCGGCGAGCCGGTGTTCCTGCTGCACGGCGTACCCAAGACCATGACGTACTGGCGGCACGTCGTGCCGCTGCTCACCCCGCACTACACCGTCATCGCGGTCGACAACCGCGGTTTCGGCGGCTCCCAGCGCCCCCCAGCGGGCTACGACACCGCCACGATGGCGCGCGACGTGGCCGAGCTTGCGACCCACCTGGGCTTCGACCAGTTCCGCGTCGCCGGCGAGGACTGGGGCGCCGCCATCGCCTACGCCGTGGCCGCGTTTCACCGCCCCCGGGTGCAGCAACTGGTGTTCCAGGAGACCTTGCTGCCAGGATTGCCAGCCGGCGAACACGACCCGGCGCTCGCACCCGACGACGGCCGCACCGGCTGGCACTTCAGCTTCTTCAGCCTTCCCAACGTGCCCGAGCTGCTGCTGGCCGGCAGGGAACGACCGTTCTGGACTTACTTCACCAGACGCCAGATGTGGGACCCCAGCGCCCTCACCGAAGCTGACATCGACGAAATGGCGTGCTCGATCGAGCAGCCCGGCGGCACCAGAGCCATCCTCGAGATGTACCGCGCCCGCCAGATCAACGCCGAGCAGAACCAGCCGCACTACGCCAATCCGATCAGCTGCCCGGTCCTCGCCGTCGGCGCTCAGGCCTACCTCGCGGACCAGGTTTACAGGCAGCTCACCCAGGTCGCCTCCGACGTCCGCAGCGCGGTCATCGCCAAATCCGGTCACAACATCGCGCTCGAAAACCCAGCCGCACTCTCGAAGGCATACCTCGACTTCTTCGCCGGCCCCTGAGCCGTCGGCCGGCCGGATCCAGACGACGTGGGTGCCGAGCCATCCACGGTCGTGACGCACGAGGTGGCAGCGCAGACTGTTAAGAAGATCAAGATCCCGAACGCCTGCATCGAGCTCGGCGTCACCGTGATGTTGCCCTACAAGATGCCGCGGATCGAGAAGACGCGCATTGTTCTGGGCGGGACGGTCGCTGGCGGGGCGCCCGCGAGCGGAGGCGGGAACAGCCCGGCGCCGAGACAAAAAGGTCTCTGTAGCGATCCGTAACGTCTCGGCGCAGTCGTGCCGCCGCGGAAGGCTTCATAATCAGAACACGATCGCCAACCCCTCAAGGTGCGTCTTCCGTTATGCCCCTCCACCCGCAAAGCGTGGCCCGGCGCGCTGTCGCCCGGGCATCGGTGGTCTCCCGTCCGGTGGTCTGGGAGCGGGTGGCGAGGGCGGCGAGGGTGACGGTGGTGGCAGCGCCAGCAGGCAGCGGGAAGACGGTGCTCCTGCGGTCCTGGATTAGCGATGCGGGCCTGGCCGGAAACGCGGCATGGGTGGCCGTGGGGCGGGATGAGCGTGATCCGCAGCGGTTCTGGCTGTCAGTGCTGAGCGCCCTCCGACAGACGTCGGCAGGGTCGGTTCTGGTGCGGCGTCTGACGGCAGCGCCGGATCTGGATGGGTGGGCGATCACCGAACGGCTTTTGACGGACCTGGCACCGCTGGGCGAACGGCTGTGGCTGGTGATTGATGATCTGCATGAGCTGCGCTCTGATCAGGCGCGCAAGCAGCTGGAGCTGCTAATGCTGCGCGCCCCGGAGGAGCTGCGGTTTGTGCTGGCCACCCGGCATGACGTGCGGCTGGGGCTGCACCGGCTACGGCTGGAGGGAGACCTAACCGAGATACGTGCCGAGGACCTGCGCTTCACAGTGGCCGAGGCTCGCGAGCTGCTGTCCGGGGCGGGGGCGCAGCTTGCCGATCCCGTGGTGGAGCTGCTGGTGGACAGGACGGAGGGGTGGGCGGCCGGGCTGAGGCTGGCGGCGCTGTCACTCGCTGGACATCCCGATCCGGGTCGGTTCGCGGCGGAGTTCTCTGGCAGCCAGCGGACCGTAGCGGAATACCTCCTGGCGGAGGTACTGGACCGGCAGCCCGAAGATGTGCGGCGCCTACTGCTGCGTACCAGCATCCTCGAGCAGGTCAACGGCGAGCTGGCCGACCTGATCAGCCAGGGCAGTGGCGCGGAGCGGGTGCTGCAGGACCTGGAAGAGGCGAACGCCTTCGTGATATCGCTGGACGCCTCGCGCACCTGGTTCCGGTATCACCACCTGTTCGCCGGCCTGCTGCAGCTTGAGCTGCGCCGCACCGAGCCCGGTGCAGTCGCAGGCCTGCACGAACTAGCTTCCAGGTGGCTGGCCGAGCACGGCTTCCCGGTGCAGGCAACCCGGCACGCGCAGGCAGCGCAGGACTGGAAGCTCGCCGCGGCCGTGATTGCCGACCACTGGTCCGGCCTGCACCTGAGCGGGCAGAACGCGACCGTGCACGCGCTGCTGGCGGGATTCCCGGCCAGTCTGCGCGCGGCAGATGCCGAGCTGGCGGCGGTCGCGGCGGTCGATGAGCTCGCGCACGGGTCAATAAAGACAGCGGAGCGGTGCCTGGCGGTGGCCGAAGGGCAGGCCGCAACGGTGCCGCCGGGCCGGCGACGGCACGCCCAGGTGCTGGTCGGAATGGCCCGGCTGCTCCTAGCCGGGCGGAGCGGCGACCAGCAGGCGCGGGCCGAGGAGGCCCGGCGCCTGCTGTCGGTGGCCGATGCCCCGCATGGAGGCCAGCCTCGCCTCGGCGAGGAGCTACGGGCGCTTGCGCTGCTAGAGATCGGCGACGCCGAGACCTGGACCGGTCGGATAGACCAGGCGGAGACCCACTTGGAGCACGCGATCGCGCTAGCCCGCCGCATTGAGCGGCCGTATCTGGAGTTCATGGGGCTGACATATCGCGCGGAGATTGAGCTCAACAGGCAGATTCCGCGGGCGGGAGAACTTAGTAAACAGGCCATCGAGCTAGCGGTGCAGCACGGCTGGACCGATGACCTGTTCGCCGGCTTTGCCTCGATGACGCTCGGATCGGCACTGACCTGGCAGGGTCAGCTGGACGAAGCCGAGGAGTGGGTGCAGCGCGCCGAGCGCGTCTTCCGGGCCGAGGCCAATCCTGCGTCGGCCATGGGGGGCCATTTCGTTCGCGGGCAGCTTGAACTTGCCCGCGGCCGGTTCGCCGACGCGCTGGCCGCGTTCCGGGCGGCCGAGCGGCTGGCCGGTCCGCACCCGCTAGTCAGGCCGCTGCAGGCCTGGCTCGTGTACGTTCTAGTGGGTCTCGGCGATACCGCGCACGTAGAGGACTGCCTGGCCGGTCTCCCCGACCGTGTCCGCGAACGGGGAGAGATGCGCATCGCCGAGGCGGTATTGCGGCTCGCCCAGGAGGATCCGCGCGCGGCGACCATGGCGCTCGCACCAGTCCTGGCTGGTTCTGCTCGGCTGGGCTGGCGGTCCTGGCTGGCTGAGGCCTTCCTGCTGGAGGCGATTGCCAGGGACTTGCTCGGCGACCCTGACCCTGCCAGCCGGGCCCTGGAGCTTGCATTCGACATCGCGGAACCCGACGGCGCACTGATGTGGTTTTTGCTGCATCCCGCGCCGGATCTGCTTGAGCGCCAGGCCGGACGGCGTACCGTCCACGGGCCGCTGATAGCGAAGATCCTCAGTCTGCTCACCGGGAACGAACCCGTGCCTCGCGACCGGCCGCGGCTGTTGCTTGAGCCGCTCAGCCGGAGCGAGCTTCGCGTGCTGCGATATCTTCCGACCCATCTGTCGGCACCGGAGATCGCCGGCGAGCTATCCGTCTCGACTAGCACCGTCAAGACTCACATGCGCAACCTGTACGCCAAGCTCGGCGCGCACCGTCGCGCCGAGGCCGTCGATCGGGCCCGCGCCATGGGCCTGCTCGCGCCGTCTGCCTCGGTCGGGCGCACCTGAGCCGGCGGCACCCGCTCGCGTTGCCTAACGGAATTCATCCGGAACGTAGGGCGGCATTTCCTCTTCATGGCGACCAGGCTTCTCAGCAAGACGATGCTGAGAGGAGCATTGCCGTGACACGGGTGCCGCCGAGTTCAATATCGCCTGCAGCCAGGCCCGCCGATGGCTAGCAGCGGCGCGAATCAGTACGAGATCCGGGTACGCGGTCACCTGGGCGAGACTATGCGCGCCGCGTTCCCTGAGCTGCGAGCCACCGTCGACGGCACAGACACCGTCCTGTCCGGGCTGCTGCCAGACCAGGCCGCTGTTTTCGGCGTGCTAGCCGCCATCGAGTCACTCGGGCTCGAACTGCGCGAGGTGCGGCGGATACCACCCAGCTGAGATTCCAGGGTCGACCGGCGTCAGGCGGCGAGAATCATCCGGATCGAACGAAGCGCGATTAATCCGCGACGCAGGATGCTGTGACGATGGCAGCAAGCATGCCCTGCCGACAACGAGGGTCGAAGATGCGGGCCCAGCCAGCGCCAGCTCGCTCCTGGGAGCGGCCGGCCGCTGCGGTACCGGACCCGGGTGAAGCGCTGACATGACGACAGCCGTTGGTACCAAGGTGCCCGGGCAGCGCACCAGCGTCAGTCACGCGTGGCTGCCTGCTGGCCGGGCCGTGCTGCACGGTCGTGACACCGAACGGGCCGTGATCCGCGAACTGCTCCGACAGGCAGAGCGGGGATCCGGAGGCGTGGTGCTCGTCGAAGGCGAGCCGGGCATCGGCAAGTCGCTGCTACTCCGAGACGCCGACGATCAGGCGGCGGGGCGTGGTTTCTCCCTGATCGCCGGGACGGCCGACCCGCTCGCCCACGCAACT
>Ga0335073_10015290_pt1 | contig 10733 bp, 10 predicted proteins | sample Lox_Sample_22_FD_207093 | JGI IMG/M metagenome (GOLD analysis project Ga0335073, IMG submission 207093) | Soil microbial communities from Loxahatchee National Wildlife Refuge, Florida, United States - Lox_Sample_2.2 | ecosystem: Environmental > Terrestrial > Soil > Wetlands | place: USA...
CACCGGGGTGCCGCCGAGGAGCCCGGCCCAGAAGCTCGCCAGCGCCCACGGGTCGGCGCAGTCGAGCACTACCTCCCTGATCCAGCCGATGACCGCTTCCTCGCTCATGGTGTTCGTCACGTGGCCGGTTCGTAGGTCAGGTGCACGACGCCGGTGCCGAACGCCTCCGAGCCGGCCAAGGTGAGCGGCACCTGCCCGTCGGGCTCGCTGAACAGGCGCTTGCCGCTGCCCAGCACGACGGGGAAGACCAGCAGGTCCAGCCGGTCCAGCAAGCCCTGCCGCAGCAGCCAGCTGACCAGGGCGGAGCTGCCGCTCATGCCGATGTTCCGGCCCGGCTGCTGCTTCAGTTCGCCGATCCGGGCGCCCACGTCGTCGTTGATCAACGTCGAGTTCTGCCAGTCGGCCGAGCCGAGCGTGGTGGAGACCACGTACTTCGGCGTGTTGTTCATCTGGTCGGCCATCCCGCCGGACTGGCCGCCGAACGCGGCGGCGAACCCCTCGTAGGTCACCCGGCCGAGCAGCATGGCGTCGTTGGCCGCCATCAGGGTCCCCACGGCCTGCCCGACCTGATCGTTGAAGTACGGTCCTGTCCACTTCTCCGGTGCCTCGATCACGCCGTCAAGTGAGATGAACAAGCCCGCCGCTATCTGTCGCATGGTGCGTTTCCTCCTAGTCCCGGTCGGTGAAGAACTCCTCGAGGTCCTCGATCTCGCGATCCGGCGCGTACGGCCCGGGTGTAGGCGATGCTCGTTCCGTCGGCGGAGCGAACGGTACTCATCCTGGTCCTCCCGTTGACGATTGCTGCCCGGACGGTCAGGCGAGCGTCCGGCTGAGCCAGGCTTCCCAGGCCTGGCGGGCGTGATCGGGCTCGGCGTCCGCGCCGAACAGGTGGTGGGCCGCGATCACCGGCCTGCCGAAACCGCGCATGACCCGGTACAGCGCCTCGGGGGCGCGCATGCCGATCGCGTGGGCGCTGGCGAAGTAGACCACGCCGGTCCCGGGCCCGATCTCGCCGGTGAAGCGCACCGGGTCACCGGGCTTGGCGTCGCCGGGCTTGGCGTCGCCGGGCTTTGACTCGGCCAGTCCCAGCGCGCGGCTGAGCAGCGGCCGGTCCCGGGACCAGCTCGTGCCCGGCGGGCCGAACGCGGTGACCGGTGCGGCGAAACGGCCGGCGAAGTGCGTGAGGTACTCGACCAGGGTGCCGAAGTACAGCTCGCCGCCCAGCGTCATCGCCTCGAACTCCTCGGCCCAGTCGTCGCCGGGCAGGAAGCCGCTGACGACGGTGCGCAGCACGGTGCTGCCGCCCGCGCGCCCCTCGATCAGGAACTCATAGGCGATGAACCGGCCGTCCGGGGCCTGGCCGCTGCGGTAGGCGAACCGCTGCGCCGGATCCCGTGCGGTGATCTCCAGCTCGGGCGTGTACTCGCCGAACATGGTGCGAACGGTGTCCGCCGTCACCTCGTTGCGGCCCATGAACCAGGAGTCGATCCCCGGCCCGGTCGCGATCGCGGCCCAGACTTCGTCCGGGCTGGCCGGAACCTCGGCCTGGTGGTGCTGCGCGAACTGGCGGCCCATCAGGATTCCGCTCCCTTCAGCCCGGTCTCCGGCTCGGCCTCCCGCTTGGCCGTGACGCTCGGGTGGACGGCGATGACGAGATGATGCTCGCGCCCGCCTTCGGCCTGCTCGTCGTGGTACGTGGCCACCAGCGAGCTCACCGCCTGCATCAGCTCGGCGGTGAAGGCGGCCCGGTCCGCAGCGGACGCGAACCGCACGGTGCCGTCCATGGCGAACGTGGCGAGCTTCTTCTTCGCCCGGGTGGCTCCGGTGATCAGGTCGCCTACGTCGCGGACGAGCTGGGCGGCCAGCGCGAGCAGCCAGCGGGCGGACAGGCGGTCCGGCGCGCGGGCCGGATCGGGTGCGACGGCCGCCAGCGCGGACGGCGAGATCACGTAGGAGGCCGCGGCCGCCTGCAGCAGCCGCTCCGTCACGTTGCCCTTGCGTCGCTCCTCGACCAGCTCGACGAGTCCGTGCTGCTCCAGCGTCCGCAGGTGATAGTTGACCTTCTGCCGGGGAAGGCCGACCGCGGCGGCCAGCATGGTCGCGGACCGCGGCTCGGTCAGCTGAGCCAGCAGCCGCGCCCGCCCGGGCTCCAGAGCGGCCTCGGCCGCCGCCGGATCGTCGATCACTGCCACGTCGATCATGACCCCAGTCTGCCATCCGACAATTTTACTTGTCAAGAAAAATTAACTTGTCGGAGGGCGGAACGTGCGGGAGGCTGGGGCAGGATGCGGGACCAGCAGGCGGAAGGGCTAGCGGGAGGCGGGGCTAACGGGCGGGGAGGGCGGCGTCGGCGGGCTAGCAGGCGGGGAGGGCAGCGCGGCGGGCTAACGGGCGGGGAGGGCGGCGCGGCGGGCTAGTTCGGACTGGCCGGCGGCGCGCATGGGTTCCAGGGGGGCGGGTTGGAGGCCGGTCATCAGCTCGACCTGGCGGGCGGCCTGGTGCAGGAGCAGGTCGAAGCCGCTGACCACGACGACGCCGGACTCGGCGGCCGCGGCGGCCAGCGGGGTGGGCCAGGGGTGGTACACCACGTCGAGCACGGCGCGGGGGCGGGCGCGGGGATCAACGGCCCGTTCGGCATAAAAATCGGCGGCACCGGCCGGGACGGTGGAGATCAGCAGGTCCCCGTCGCGGACCCGGGAGCCGAACGGGCGTAGCTCGACCGCCAGGCCCAGGCGGCGCGCGGCAGCCAGCAGGCCGCCGGCCCGGGCCTGATCGCGGGCCTGGACCACGGCGGCGGTCAGGCCGGTCGCGCGCAGGGCGCCGAGGGCGGCGCAGGCGGTCGCGCCCGCGCCGAGGATGGTGGCGCCGGCCGGGCGGGTCATCCCGGCCTCGGCCAGGGCGGCCACCATGCCGGGCACGTCGGTGTTGTATCCGTGCCGCTGCCCGTCGGCGAAGACGACCGTGTTGGCCCCGCCGACCTCGACGGCGAGCGGCTCGGTGCGATCCAGCAGGGGCAGCACCGCGCGCTTGAGCGGCATGGTCAGCGACAGGCCCGCCCACTGCCCCGAGGGGGTTTGGGGGGGTGGTCCCCCCGGGCCGGCACCGTCCAGCGAGGCGAGCAGGGCGGGCAGCCCGGCTTCGTCGCACTCGATCGCGGTGTAGGTCCAGTCGGCCAGGCCGAGCGCGGCGTACGCGGCCGTGTGCAGCACCGGCGACAGGGAGTGCGCGATCGGCGAGCCGAGGACCGCGGCCCGGCGCGGGGCAGGCACCGCTCAGCCCTGGCCGAGGTTGTGCTCTAGCTCGGCCCGGTACTGCTCGAACTGCGCCTCGCTCGCGGTGAACAGGGTCTCACCGGTCTTGGGGTTCACCGTCACGAAGTAGAGCCAGTTCCCGGCGGCCGGATTCAGCACGGCCTGGATCGCCGCGGCCCCCGGGCTGTCGATGGGGCCGGGCGTGAGGCCCTTGTGCTTGTAGGTGTTGTACGGGGAGCTGCTGGTGAGCTGCTGGTCGCTGGCGATGATGCCGTAGGTGTTCAGCCCGTACAGCACGGTGCTGTCCAGTTGCAGCGGGATGTTCTGTGACAGCCGGTTGTAGATCACCCGGGCGATCTTCGGGTAGTCGGAGATCCGGCCTCCCTCGGCCTCCACCAGGCTGGCCATGGTGATGACCTGGCCTTCGGACAGGTGCACTTTCTTGGCCGCCGCGGGCAGGTTGACCTGCGCGGCTTCCTGCTCGAACCGCTGGACCATGCCGGTCAGCACGCCGCGCGCGGTCTCGTGCGGCAGCACCTCGTAGGTGGCGGGGAACAGGTATCCCTCCGGCTTGCCGTTGGCATAGGCGGGCAGGTGCAGCTGGGCCGGGTTCTTGAGGACGGCCTGGTACGCGCTGGCCGGGATGCCGGACTTGGCGCCCAGGTAGGCCACGATCTGGCTGAGCCGCCAGCCCTCCGGGATCGTGACCTTGACCTGCACGAGGTTGTCCGGGTTGAGCAGCAGCGCGTAGGCCAGCGACGCCTTCATGTGCAGGTGCATGCCGTAAAAGCCGGGCAGCAGGCCGTTCGGGTTCGAGCTGTGCTCGGCGGCCAGGACGAACGAGCGGGAGCTGGCCACCACCCCGAGCTTGACCAGGTCCGGCCCGAGGCTGGTCGGCGAGGCACCGGAGGGAACCTGAACCACGAGGTAACCGGTGCCCGGGCCGGAGTAGTCAGCCGGATGGTACTTGTTCATGTACAGGCTGTAGACGTAGGAGCCGCCGATGGCGAGCGGGACCAGGATGACCAGCAGGGCGGCCAGCGGCGCGATCCAGCGGAGCCGGCGCCGGCGCGGGCCGCGCGGCCCCTTCGGCTCGCGGGACCGTCCGGACGGGCGGCGGGCGGCCCGGCCGCGGCGGGGCCGATCCTCGTCCTCGTCCTCGTCGTCGTCCTCGTAGTCGCCGAACCCGGGGACGAACCGGCCCCCGGTGTCGTACAACTCGTCGTAGTCGTCTTCACGGTCAAGCTGGCCTTGGGGCTCCGGCTCCCGCGAGCGGAACTCCTCGCTGCCCGGACCGGTGGCGTGGCTGGCGGGTGCGGGATGCCATCCGGTGGCCTCGGGGCGTGACAGCCGCTGGGTCCGGCGCCACGGCGAATCCGCGGCGTCCCGCGGATCGGTCAGCCGCGGATCACGGTCGCGGGGGTCGTGATGCAACGGCTGCGGCGGCTGGAAGACCCGGGGGTCGCGCTGGTTCGGTGGCCAACTGCTTGCGTTGTCGGTCATGTTTCCCTGCTCGAGGTGACAAGCTGGCCGGGGGGACGTCCGGTGGCGCGTTCGGTGTCCAGGGCGGCTTGCAGGAGCACGGCGGCGGCCGCGGCGTCGACGACGCCACGGCGGGCCCGGGAGTCCTTCCCGCCGCGGCGCAGCGCGTCGTGCGCCTGCGTGGTGGTGAACCGCTCGTCGACCAGTCGCACCGGGATGGGGGCGAGCCGGCCCGCCAGGTCCGCGGCGAAGCTCCGCGCGGCGGTCGCGGCGGCGCCTTCCCGGCCGGACAGCGAGGTCGGCAGGCCCACGATGACCTCGATCGCCTCGGCGGCCAGCACGTCCAGCGCGGCCAGCACATCCTGCGCGGCCTGCTGGCCGGAGCCGGAGCGGAGCACGGTCAGCGGGCTGGCCAGGATGCCGTCCGGATCGCTGCGGGCCACCCCGACCCGGACCGAGCCCACGTCCACGGCCAAGCGCACGCCCGCCCTCACCGGCGCCGTCTTCGTCCCCGTCTCCGTCTCCGGAGCGGGAGGCCCGGTCGGCCTGATGGCGGGGGTCCATGCCCCCTGGGCAGGGCATGACAAGGTCCCGCTGGGGCGCAGCAGCATGGCAATACGTTACCCAGCGGACCCGTGGATGTCCCGCAAAGCGGCACGAACAGCCCCAAACGCCTCATCGACCACGCTCGAGCGGTCCGGGGTGATCGGAGCCCCGCCACCCTGGGCCACGTCGGGCCGTCCGCCGCCGCCACCGCCGAGCGCGCGAGCCGCGATCCCGACCAGGTGGCCGGCCGACAGCCCGAAGCCCCGGCCTGCCTCGTTGACCGCGATGACCACCACCGGCCGGTCCGCGGGCACGCCGACGATCATGACCACCGCGGGACGGCTGCGCGGCACCCGGCCGCGGATGTCCAGCGCGAGCTTGCGAATGTCGTCCGCCTCGGTCCCGTCCGGCACGCGGTGCGCGACCAGGGCCATCCCGCTGATGTCCTCCGCGCCGGCCGCGATCTGCTCGGCCGACTCGAGCAGCCGCGCGGCCCGCAGCCGCTGCAGCTCACGCTCGGCGTCCCTCAGCCTGGTCAGCACGCCGGAAATGCGCTCTCCAAGCTGCTCGCGCGGGGCCTTGAGCTGCTCGCTGAGCTGGTTGACCAGCACGCTCTCCCGGGCCAGGAAACGGAACGCGTCCAGGCCCACGAGCGCCTCGATCCGCCGCACCCCCGACCCGATGGACGACTCGCCGAGTACCTTCACCAGGCCGAGCTGGCCGGACCGGACGACATGGGTGCCGCCGCACAGCTCCCGCGAGTAGTCGCCGACCTCGACCACCCGGACCCGGTCGCCGTACTTCTCCCCGAACAGGGCCAGCGCCCCCATCTCGCGGGCTTCCTCCTGCGAGGTGTAGTAGGCGTGCACGTCCAGGTCGTTGACCAGCACCGCGTTGACCTCGTCCTCGCTGTCCCGCAGCACGCTCAGCGGCACGGCGCCCTGGGCGGTGAAGTCGAACCTGAGCCGGCCGGGCGAGTTCTCCGAGCCGGCCTGCGCCGCCGACTCCCCCAGCGCGTTGCGCAGCGCGCGGTGCACGAGGTGGGTCGCGGTGTGCGACCGGGACAGCGCCCGGCGGCGCTCGACGTCGATCTCCGCGTGCGCGGGCACACCGGTGATGATCTCGCCGGACCGGACCTTGCCGCGGTGCACGACGAGCCCGGTCAGCGGGGTCTGCACGTCGAAGACGTCGACGATGCTGCCGTCGGTGGTGATGACCCCGCTGTCCGCGAGCTGGCCGCCACCCTCGGCGTAGAACGGGGTGCGGTCCAGGATCACGTCCAGTTCGGTGCCCGCGCCGGCATTGGTGACCGGGACGCCGTTCACCAGCAGGCCGACGACTGTGGCCTCGCCGGAGATCTGGTCGTAGCCGGTGAAGGTGACCGTTCCGGACCGCTCGAGCACCTCCGCGAACACCGAGATGTCCACGTTGCCGGTCTTCTTCTCGGCCGCGTCCTTCTTGGCCCGCTCCCGCTGCTCGGCCATCAGGCGGCGGAACCCGTCCTCGTCGACGGTCAGGCCCTGCTCGGACGCCATCTCCAGGGTCAGGTCGATCGGGAAGCCGTAGGTGTCGTGCAGCTGGAAGGCCTGTTCCCCCGAGATGGCGGTGCGGCTCTTGCGCCGGTTCTCCTCGACCGCGGCCTCGAAGATCGCGGTGCCGGTGCGCAGCGTGCTGGCGAACGCCGCTTCCTCGGCGTCGATGACCGTGTGGATGTTCGGCGCGTCCCGTTGCAGCTCGGGATAGAGCGGCGCCATGGCCTCGATCGCGACCGCGGTGAGCTCGTGCATGAAGCGCTCGCCGCTTTGCGTGCCGCCGCCGCGCTGGGCCCCGGACAGCAGGCGGAGGTTGCGGATGCTGCGTCGCATGATGCGGCGGAGCACGTAACCGCGGCCTTCGTTGGCCGGCAGCACCCCGTCATCGACCAGCATGACCGCGCTGCGCACGTGATCGGCGATGACGCGCAGGGCCACGTCGGCCTTGGCGTCCCGGCCATAGCTCTGCTCGGTCAGCTCCGCGGCCCGGTCGAGGATCTTCCACGTGGTGTCGATCTCGTACAGGTTGTCCACGCCCTGCAAGATGGACGCCATCCGCTCCAGGCCCATCCCGGTGTCGACGTTCTTGGACGGCAGCGGTCCCTCGATGTCGAAGTCGTCCTTGGCCCGGAACTTGCTGATGCTGTCCTGCATGAAGACCAGGTTCCAGACCTCGAGGAAACGGTCCTCGTCCGCGGCCGGGCCGCCGTCGCGGCCGTATTCGGGCCCGCGGTCGTAGTAGATCTCCGAGCACGGGCCGCCCGGGCCCGGCACGCCCATGGACCAGTAATTGTCGGTCAGGCCGCGGGCCTGGATCCGGTCCTCGGGCAGGCCGATCTGGTCCCGCCAGATCGCGGCCGCCTCGTCGTCGCCGTGCAGGACCGTGGCCCACAATTTGCTCTCCGGGAACCCGAAGCCGCCGTCGGCCTCGGACCTGGTCAGCAGCTCCCAGGCGTACCGGATCGCGCCTTCCTTGAAATAGTCACCGAACGACCAGTTGCCGAGCATCTGGAAGAACGTGGCGTGCCGCGTGGTCTTGCCGACCTCTTCGATGTCCAGCGTGCGCACGCACTTCTGCACGTCGGCGGCCCGCTTCCAGGGCGGGGTCTGCTGGCCGAGCAGGTACGGCTTGAACGGCTGCATGCCCGCGATGACGAAGAGCACCGTGGGATCATCGGCGACCAGGGAGGCCGAGGGCACGATGGCGTGCCCCTGCTGCTTGAAATAGGCAAGGAAGCGGCGGGCGATCTCTGCCGACTCCATCAGTGGCCATCCTCGGGTTCGTGGGTCGTCTTGGGCTTGTCGGGCACAGACTCCTCTGTTGAGAGGGTAGAGCCTGCGGCGGCAGAATGCCGAGCCGTATACAGGTCCATGCCTTCCCGCACGTCGCGGGTGAACCGGTACGTCTCGCGGGCCGCTCGTATGGCCGTCCTGCGGCGTTCCCGTGGGACAAGCCCGGCTTCCCCGGGGTTAAGCCTGGCTTCCGCGGGGTTAAGCCTGGCTTCCGCGGGGTTAAGCCTGGCTTCCGCGGGGTTAAGGCTGGCAGACAGCCGGCGGCCGATGGCGGTGACACGCCGGTAGCCGTAGATGCCGGTTACCGCTCCGGCCGTCAGCCAGAAACCCCGGCGGATCATCGCCGGACCTCCCGTCCGGCCAGCTCACCGCGTTCCATGACGTGGCCGGGCAGCGTGCGCCTGGCTTGGGGCCGACGCAGGCTGACGGCGTGCCGCACCCCGTAGGCCAGGGCGCCCACGCGGCCCACCGGACCGCCTGCGATGGCCCGGCCGAGCCCGGCCAGCGCGGTCACCTGCCCGGTGAGCTCGGCCATGCCGGCCCCGAGCTCATCCATGCTGGCGGTGACGGACTCAGTGCGGTCCAGCTGGGTGTTGGCGCGATCCACGGCGGCCTGGGCTCCGTCCACGGCTACCTGCGCCCGCTGCAGCAGCGTGTCGCTGCGCTCGACCAGCTTGGTGCTTGCGGACAGGAACCGGCCCAGCCGGAACAGGACGAAAGCGCCCACGGTGACCAGCAGCGCCCAGAAGACGGCGGCGATCAGCGCGGCCGCTTCGGCCACATTCATGCCGTGTCTCCTGTCATCGCTGCTCCTTCTGCTTGCCTTGGTTGCGGAGGATGGCCCGGATCCGTCCGGCGCGTTCGGCGACGCGAGCCTCCTGGCCATGTCCCGACGGCTCGTAGTAGATGCGGTCCGCCACCGGATCGGGAGCGTAGCGCTGCGCGACGATACCTTCGTCGAAGTCGTGCGGGTACAGGTAGCCCTCGCCGTGGCCGACCTTGCCCGCCCCAGGATAGTGCGCATCGCGCAGGTGCGCGGGCACGGCGCCTATTAGCCCGTTTCTTACGTCGGCGTCGGCCGCGCCGATGGCCTTGATCACCGCGTTGGACTTAGGCGCCAGCGAGATGTGGATCACGGCCTGGGCCAGGTTGATCCGGGCCTCGGGCAGCCCGACGAACTCGACCGCCTGCGCCGCGGCGACCGCGGTCAGCAGCGCGGTCGGGTCGGCCAGGCCGACATCCTCGCTGGCGTGCACGATGAGCCGCCGGGCGATGAACCGGGGGTCCTCCCCCGCCTCGATCATCCGGGCCAGGTAGTGCAGGGCCGCGTCCACGTCGCTGCCCCGCATGGACTTGATGAACGCGCTGATCACGTCGTAGTGCTGGTCACCGTCGCGGTCGTAGCGGACCGCGGCCCGGTCCACCGCGCGTTCCAGCGTCTTGACGTCGATGTTGCCCCCGCTTTGGCCGAGGGCAGCGGCCTCCAGGTAGGTGAGCGCCCGCCGGGCGTCGCCGCCGGCCAGCCGGATGAGGTGGTCGGCGGCGTCCTCGTCAAGCGTGACCGTGCCGCCCAGGCCCCGTTCGCTGCTCAGGGCTCGCTGGATGACTTCCCGGATGTCGTCGTCGGACAGCGGCTGCAGGGTGAGCAGCAGCGATCTTGACAGCAGCGGGGAGACCACCGAGAAGAAGGGGTTCTCGGTCGTCGCGCCGATGAACGACACCCAGCGGTTCTCCACCGCCGGGAGCAGCGCATCCTGCTGGGTCTTGGAGAACCGGTGCACTTCGTCGATGAACAGCACGGTCTGCGTGCCGCTCATACCCAGGGTCCGGCGGGCGGCGTCCACCGCCGCACGCACGTCCTTGACCCCGGCGCTGACCGCCGACAGTTCCACGAAGCGGCGCTTGGTCACCTGGCTGACCACGTAGGCCAGCGTGGTCTTGCCGGTGCCAGGCGGGCCCCACAGCAACAGCGACATGGGCGCGTCGTTGTCGATGAGCTTGCGGAACGGCGTGCCCGCGCCGGTCAGGTGCCGCTGCCCGATCACCTCGTCCAGGGTGCGCGGGCGCATCCTTACCGCTAGCGGCGCAGCCGCGCTCGCGGCCGCTTCTTCCGCTTCATCGAACAGGCTCGCGGGCTGCCCACCCACCTCCCCTTCCCCGTTCATGGCTTCGGCCATCCTCCGACCTTATCTCGACGCGCTATTACACCGCGCCGCTGACAACTGGACTCGGTTATCCACAGGCAGAGGCCCGCAGGCTCAGGTTATCCACAGGCTACGGGCTCTGGCGTCCAGGTCAGGCACGGTCCGTTCAGCATGGCTTTCATGTCAGCCGAACCCACTTCGCAGCACCTCATCGGCCAGGCAGACACTGTCGCCCGCAGCCAGGGCACGAGTGTTGGCATCGCGCCTTCCACCATGCGCAACCGGACACGCAGTGGTCGCTGGCAGCGGCTACAGCGCGGCGTGTACGCCACCTTTTCCGGCGAGCCCGCCCGGGAGACCGTACTTTGGGCCGCTTTGCTCCGGGCCGGTCCCGGCGCAGTCCTCAGCCACCAGACAGCGGCCGAGTTGCACGGCCTAATTGATGAGCCGAGTCCGGTCATCATCATCACGGTCCCGGCCTCTCG
>Ga0335073_10015291_pt1 | contig 10733 bp, 9 predicted proteins | sample Lox_Sample_22_FD_207093 | JGI IMG/M metagenome (GOLD analysis project Ga0335073, IMG submission 207093) | Soil microbial communities from Loxahatchee National Wildlife Refuge, Florida, United States - Lox_Sample_2.2 | ecosystem: Environmental > Terrestrial > Soil > Wetlands | place: USA: Florida...
CGTGACCACCGCGAAGCCCAGGATCAGCTTCATGCGGAGCTTCATGTTCAGAAACCAGCGCATGTCTCGCACTCCTTCATCGCCGTGTGGTGTCGTCCGAGAATTCCCGTGAACGCCGCGGCGCGCCTCTCAGTAAGCAAGCACCCGAGGGTGACGCATGCTCTGTCGAGGAACTGTGCCGTCCCGGTGCAAGTACTCGCTCCCCGCCGCACCGGCAGCGCCACCCCCGCCCCACGCGCGACCCTCGCCGCCGCACACCTCCACTTCCAGTCTTTTAATCGGCTGCCCCAACCCCAGCCTTTAAGAATGGCGCAGAAGACCGTCGTTGATTGTCGTGGAGAATTTCCGGAGAGGAGCACAGATACTTCGCCCTTCACGTCACCCGCCGGGCGACGTCGCTCAGGGCAGCTCTTGCGGCGCAAATTGGTGGAGGCGGGGGGAGTCGAACCCCCGTCCGAGAAGCCTTGCCACTCGAAGACTACATGCTTATCCCGTTCCGAAGGGTTCACCGGCATCACTCAGAACAGGCAAGACGCGCTGCCGGCTAGTCCGATGATCTCGCCGCCGCATTACGGACCGAAACGCAGCGGCCAGCCTACTGTGTGACGCCTCATCCCAGACGCGCAGGCGACGCCTGGGGAGACGCGCTACCTAAGTTTGTTTAGGCAGCGAGAGCCAACTGGGAGTTGCCAGTTGATTATTTTCACCCGATTGCGGGCAGGTGAGGCCCGGCATGCCTTCGAGCCGCGACAGCTTCCGTCGAAACCGTGTCGCCCCCGTTGGAGCCTATAGAATAGCATCCCCGCTCGATTGCGGCCAAATCGCGCGGCGCTAAACGATTCGTCACGCGAAACGGACCGCCGCCGCCGGCTATCCGGCGTGTTTGTTCACGAAGTGCCGGCTGCAGTGGATGCTCAGCGCGGCGACGCCGGCGAAGAACGCCGCCAGCGAGGCATTCGAAGCTGCGGAAACTTTTCCCGCGCGCAGCAGGAAAAATCCGGCCGCCAGATTTACCAGCGCCCACAGCACATTCACGAGCGGCGAAGAAAGCCCGATGCCGCGCGCCGTCGCGAACGGGGTGGGGAAGCGATTGCCGGAGACGCCGTGCACGAAGTGCGGCACGAAATTCGCAAGAAACGCGCCGGCAAAAAACGCGGCGAGGAGATTAGGCCAGCTCATTGGAGTTTTTCCTTTTGGCGTCAGTCGTTGCACTTTTCGGGCTCGAATCCGCGCGGCCGGAAAATTCGTTCCGCGGCCGACGCGCGGGCAAAAATCCCATTTCGGCGTAAATCGGCTCGAGCATCGAATGCATCCCCGGCAACCGCAGCGCGAACCAAAGCGAGCCCGCCAGACACAGCGCCCCGGTGACGATCACCGTATGCGGCGCGCCGATGCGATGCGCCAGCGCCCCGGCGAAGAGCGCGCCGAACGGCGCCATGCCGAAAAACGCCATCGTGTAGTAGCCCATCACGCGGGCGCGCTTGTCGTCTGCGACGAGCGTCTGAATCAGCGTGTTGCTTGCGGCTGCGCACTGCATCATCCCGAACCCGCCGACGACCATGAGCAGGATCGAGAGCCAGAACGTATGGGACAAGCCGAAGAGCACGAGCGCGCCTCCCAGCATCGCCGAGGCGATTAGGATCATGCGCGTCAACCCCAGGACGGTTTTTCGCAGCGTCAGCGAAATCGCGGAAACCACCGCGCCGACGCCCGAGGCTCCCGTCAGCCACCCGAGCGTCGTCGCGCCGCCATGCAGCACCTGGCTTGCGAAGACCGGCAGCAGCGTGTTGTAGGAATAGCCCATCAGGCAGAGCAGGCCGAAGAGCAGCAGTATCGTCCGGATCGGCAGGAACGACCGGACGTAATCCCATCCCTCGCGCATCTGCTCGAGCGTCCCGCCTTGCCGGAGATGGACCTCAAGCGGGCGAATTCGCATGAGGAGCAGGGAAGCGATGACCGCGAAATAGCTGATGCCGTCAATCAGGAAGCACCAACCTTCGCCGACCCACGCGATCAACAGGCCGGCAATCGCCGGGCCGACGAGCCGCGCGCCATTCACCATCGAAGAATTGATCGCGATCGCGTTGCCGAGATCGTTGCGGTCGTCCACCATCTGCACGAGAAAGGATTGCCTCGCCGGGACGTCGAACGCATTGATGATTCCCTGCAGCACGGCGAGAAGAATGATCTCGCCCAGGGTGATGACGCCGGCGAGCGTCAGCGCCGCCATGGCCAGCGACTGGACGGCCGCCGCGGCCTGCGTCCAGACGAGCAAGCGGCGCCGGTCGAGACGCTCCACGAGAACTCCGGAAATCGGCGCGAGCGCGAAAGAGACGATTTGCCCGGCGAAGGCGACCACGCCGAGCAGCAGCGCGGAATGCGTAAGGCGGTAGACGAGCCAGCTCGTCGCGAGCTTCGTCATCCAGGTGCCGACGAGCGACGTCGTCTGCCCGGCGAAAAACAGGCGGAAGTTGCGATGCCGCAGGGCGCGCCACGCGTGCGAGACCGAGCCCCACGGCAGGGAAGAGCCCTCGGCGTCGAGACCGATGGCCGCCGCGTCGAAAACGCCGAACTGCCGTTCAGTCGCGGGCATTTTCCTCCACCAGGCGGCGGAGGATTCTTCCGGCCGCGAAGAGCGTCTCGCGCTCCTTCTCATCGAGTTTCGCGACCATCTGCGCCAGCCAGTTGCGCTTCGCGGCGCGCGTGTTGTTGCGGACGGCGAGGCCCTTGGCCGTCAGCGCAATCAGAAACTGGCGGCCGTCGGTCGGATGCGGCTTGCGCTCGACGAGCCTCATTTCTTCGAGCGTCGCCACGGTCGTGCCCATGGACTGCGGCCGCATCCCCTCGGCGCGCGCGAGATCGGCCGTGGTCGCGGCTCCGTCTCTCGAAAGTCGCGCCAGCACGGCGGACTCGGTCCAGGAGAGTCCGTGCAGAGCGGCGGCGGCGCGGATGCGGCGGATGAGGACGCCGATGGATTGGCTGAGGTCGGCAACTTCGGCTTCGAGGGAGTTTTTCGGCATGGCAGGAGGAGGATAGCAGATTAGAAGATAAACTTGCAAGAATATCTTGCAAGATAATCTTCCGAGTGCGAAGGGGAGAAAGGATGCGGGCGGGAGCGAGTCTCCCGCCCTACGGCGGCGGGGCCAGGTCAGTTGCGGGCGTGCGTCGTGGCGTGGCCGTTGCCCTCAACCTTGAATTGCGAGACCAGCCGGCGCAGGCTGGTGGACATTTCGGCCAGCGCCTGAGCGGCTTTGTTCGAGTCGTTTGCGCCCGTCGAGGTGCTTTGCGCAGCCTGCGCCACGCCGCTGATGTTCTTGGCGACTTCGCTCGAGCCCTTGGCGGCTTCGGTGACATTGCGGGAAATCTCGGAGGTGGCGGCCGACTGCTCTTCGACGGCCGTGGCGATGGTGGTGGAGATTTCGTTGACGCGCCCGATGACGCCGCTGATTTTTTCGACGGCTTCGACGGCGCCCTTTGTTTCTTCCTGAATCGAGGCGATGCGCTGGCTGATGTCTTCGGTCGCTTTCGCGGTTTGCTTGGCGAGCTCTTTCACTTCGTTGGCGACAACCGCGAAACCCTTGCCGGCCTCTCCGGCGCGGGCGGCCTCGATGGTGGCATTGAGCGCGAGGAGATTGGTTTGCTGGGCGATGGCGGTAATGACTTTGATGACCTGGCCGATTTCGGCGCTCGATTCGCCGAGCTTTTGAATGGTGGCGTTGGTCTCGGTGACGGTATGGAGGGCTTCGCCGGCGACCTTGGCCGCTTCGCTCGCGTTCTTCGCGATTTCGTTCACGCTGACGCTCATCTCTTCGGCCGCGGTCGCGACGGTGTGCAGGCTGCGGTTGACCTCTTCGGTGGCGGCGGAGACGACATTGGCCTGCGCCGTGGTTTCCTCGGAGTTGGCGGAGATCTGGCGGCTGGTGGCGGAGAACTCCTCGCTGGCGGCGGCGACCTGCTGGGCATTTTCGGTGATGGCAACGATGACTTTTTTGAGGTTTCCGTGCATCACGTTGATGTCGTGGCCGAGCGTGCCGATTTCGTCGGTGGAATTCACGGAGATGTCCTTGCCGGTCAGATCGCCGCCGGCGATCTGCTTTGCCACTACGCCGACTTCCTGCACCGGGCGGGAAATAAGACGGGCGATGAAGATAGCCAGGGCGAGGCCGACGGCGATGCAGCAGGCAAGGGCGATGATGATCATCGTGCGGGAGCTCGTGTAGATGTCGGTGCTCAACTGATTCGCGGCGTCCGCGCCTTTGTTATTGAAGTCAATGTCGGCCTGGACGCTATCGGAAACTTTTTCGTAAAGTTCCTTGTCCTTGTTCAGGGCGATGTCAATCGCCTCGGTCATTTTGCCCTGTTGATAGAACTGAGCGAGCTGGAGGTCTGATTCGGCGTAGGGCTTGAAAGCCTCTTGAATCTTATCGTAGATCGCTTTTTCGTCCGCGCCGGTAATCGTCGGTTCGTAATCCTTGGAGTCTTTCTGGAATGCTTCCTCAGCGGCGGTTATGGCACGCATGGTGTTGGCTCGATCCTGATCGTCCTTGGTCAATCCGAAATGCAATTGCTGGCGACGCATGTTCGCGGCGTCGTTGCGCATATTGGCGAGAAGGCGGATCGAGGCGAGCCAGTTGGTGTACATATCCACGGTCGTGGCGCGAACCGCCGCCAACTTGACGAGGCCGAAGACGCCGAGGAATGTGGTGAGGGCCAAAACCAGCGCAAAGCCGAGAATGAGTTTCGTGCGGACCTTCATATTCAGGAACCAGCTCATGTCGTATCCTCCCACGCCCGCTGAAAAGCGGAATGACCTTCGCCCTGTCTAAACCCGGGACCCCGAAGCGATCGGTCCGCACCAGGTCGCGGGCCTCGAAAAGCCACTTCCGGCGGCGACGCAATGCGCGGCTCTTCGTTGCCTCGCAAGCAGGAGGAGTTCGCCGCGGAAAGCCGGGCACCCCCATGCACACTCGGTCCAAGAGGTAAATCGGCCGGGAAATGGGGGAGCTTTAAGGGAGGGGTATAGATTCTGGGGCCACGTGACCAATCCTTGGGTGGGCGGTTGTAAGGGATAGAGAAGGTGTGTCAGCGGGTAAGCGCGACGATGACGTCGCGATGAGCCGGGAACCGCGACAGAAGGGCCTGGCGCACTCCGGATTCGTAATCGGCGTAATCGAAGCCGGGAGACATGGTGGTGCCGAGGAGGGCGAAGGAGCCGCCGGGAAGCAGCCGCGAGCCCTGCCAGACGCCGCCGGGAACCACGTGCTGGAGGAGCATTCCGGAGGAAATATCCTGACCGAGGACAACGCGGTGCGACGCGGCGTCTTCGCGAATCAGGAAGGTCTCCACGGGATCGCCCAGGTAGAAATGGAACATCTCGTCGCCCGGAAGCTTGTGAAATGCGGAGAAAGTCTCCGGGGTGAGCATATAGAAGATGGCGGTGCCGGCGTAGCGCTCCCCGGAAAAGCCCTTTGGGAGAGCCACTTGGGGAATCTTGACCTCCGCTCGGTAGGTCTCGACGAAAAATCCGCCTTCGATGGGGTGGGGAGCGAGCCTCAAGAGTTCTCGGACTTTCTCTGCAGTGAGCATAAAGGCGAGACGATAGGGGCAAGGTGGACGAAAGGCAAGCCCAGAGTTCAGGGAGGCGCAGGGGATTCATTCAAGGTACAATTGGGGCCGCAGAGTTCCTCGCAGCGACTGAAATCTTCGGGCCTCGATTTGCGTACATCCAGTTGGGAGCACTTTACTCCAGGACTATCAGCTGATGGCGACGACTCCCAAGACTCCACCCGACCTCGGGTCACTGAAAATTGATGATTCGCGCCGCGTAAAGAAGGCCGGCTCGACCGCCAGAAGCCTGATCGTGCCCGCGGTGATATTGGGCGTGGCTGTGCTGGCCACGGGCGCATTCTTTGCGTTTCGAGACGAGCGGCCAGTTGTCGAAACCGCCGTCGCGTCGCAGGCGGCTTCCGACCGGCCGGCGCTGCTGAACGCCAGCGGCTACGTGACGCCGCGGAGGCGCGCGACCGTGGCCGCGAAAATTACCGGCCGGGTGACCGGCGTGTATTTCGACGAAGGGATGCACGTGCAGGCGGGACAGGTGCTGGCGACGCTGGATGATTCGGACGCGCGCAGGGCGCTCGATTCGGCGAAGGCCGACCGCAACGCTACCGCAGCCGGGCTCGAGGATTTGCAGGTGCAACTCCGCAACGCCGAAATCGAGCTGCATCGCGCGCAGGAACTGAAAGCCGCGGGCGTGCAAAGCCAGGAAGCGCTCGACAACGCGCGGACGGCGGCGGACAGCCTGAAGGCAAAGATCGATTTGACGAAGGTGCAGGTGACGGCGGCCGACGCGCGCATCCAGGAAGCGCAGCAGGGAGTGGACAACTGCACGATTCGCGCGCCGTTCGAGGGGATCGTCGTGTCCAAGGACGCGCAGATCGGGGAAATGGTCTCGCCGGTCTCGGCGGGCGGCGGATTTACGCGCACGGGCATCGCCACGATCGTGGACATGAACTCGAACGAAATCGAAGTGGATGTGAACGAGGCTTACATTGCCCGGGTGCAGCCGGGGCAGCCGGTGACGGCCGTGCTCGACGCCTATCCCGACTGGAAGATTCCGTCGAAGGTGCGCACGGTAATCCCGACGGCGGATCGCGAGAAGGCCACGGTAAAGGTTCGCATTTCGTTTTTGAAGCTAGACCCGCGCATCCTGCCGGACATGGGCGTAAAAGTGACGTTTTTCGGCGACGAGCCGAAGCTGGCGAGCGGCACGCCGGCGGCGGTGGCTCTGATCCCGCAGGGAGCGGTGCGCGACGACGGGGGGAGAAAAATCGTATTTCTCCTGAAAGGCGACCACGTGGAGCGGCGCGCGATTTCCGTCGCGGGCTCGAGCGGTACGGACGCGCAAATTCTGGCCGGTGTCATTCCCGGTGACGTTGTGGTGGTCAGCGGCCCGCCCAATTTAAAAGACGGCGAAGCGGTGCAGACTAAAAAATAGGAGCTTCGGACATGGTGCGAGTGGACGGCGCGGGCGGAAACGAAAGCCTGATTCAAGTACGAGGGCTCGACAAGAAATACCGCCGGGGCGGCGAAGACATTGACGTTCTGAGCGGGCTGAACCTGGACGTCGGCAAAGGCGAATTCGTCGCGTTCATGGGGCCGAGCGGCTCGGGCAAAACCACGCTTTTGAATTTGCTTGGCGGCCTGGACGTGCCGACGCGCGGCAGCATCACCGTTGCCGGCGACGAGATCACGCACATGTCGGGGAGTAGTCTGACGCACTGGCGGGCGCGCCACGTGGGCTTCGTTTTTCAGATGTACAACCTCCTGCCGGTTCTGACCGCGTTTCAAAATGTGGAACTGCCGCTGCTGTTGACGAAGCTTTCGAAGGCGGAGCGGCGCAAGCACGTGGAATCCGCGCTTTCCATCGTCGGCCTGCCCGACCGCATGAATCATTACCCGCGGCAGCTCTCCGGGGGACAGGAACAGCGCGTGGCGATTGCGCGCGCTCTGGTGGCCGACCCGACCTTTCTGCTTTGCGACGAGCCGACCGGCGATCTGGACCGCAAGAGCGCGGATGAAATCCTCGAGCTGCTCGTGCAACTGTGCAAGGCGCAGGGAAAAACCATTCTGATGGTGACCCACGACCCGCAGGCGGCCGACCGCGCCGACGTGATCCTGCACTTGAACAAGGGCGTGTTGGTGGAGGGCGTGCAGGCCGGGAGCATGGCGTGAAATACCTGTCGCTGCTCTTTGCGAACCTCGGGCGCAAGAAATTGCGCACGGCGCTGACGATCGGATCGTTCGCCGTGGCGCTGTTTCTCTTCACGCTGCTGGTGGCGATCAAGGTGGCGTTCAACCAGGGCGCGGACGTCGCCGGCACGAACCGCCTGATCACCATCAACAAGGTCTCGATCATCCAGCCGCTGCCGATCTCCTACATGGACCGCATCTCGCGGATTCCCGGCGTGAAGTACGTGACGTTCGACGTCTGGTTCGGCGGCTATTATCAGGACCCGAAATATTTCTTCGCGAGCTTCGCGATCGACCCGGTAAACCAGCCGCTCGTCTATCCGGAACTGGTGGTGCCCGACGACCAGTGGAAAAAATTCGTCGGCGATCGCGAGGGCGCGATCGTCGCTGTGGATCTGGCGAAGCGGTTCGGATGGAAGGTGGGCGACCGCGTTCCTCTGGAAGCGCCGATATACGGCACGGGCGCGTGGGAATTCAATGTTGACGGCATTTACGATTCGAAGCGCACCGACGAGCTCAGCCAGTTCTGGCTGCAATACGCGTATCTCGACGAGCGTCGAAAATTCGGGAAAGGGCAGATCGGTTGGTACGCGATCGAGCTGAACAGCTCCGATGATGCGGTCCGCGTGGAGAAGACGATTGACGATATGTTCGCGAACTCGCCTTACGAGACTAAGACCGAAACCGAAAAGGCGTTCGCCGCTTCCTGGGCCAAGCAGGCCGGCAACATCGAATTCCTCATCCTGGCGATTGGCGGCGTCGTGTTCTTCACGCTGCTGCTGGTGAGCGGTAACACGATGGCGATCGCCGTGCGCGAGCGCGTGGGCGAGTTGGCGATTTTGAAAGCCGTCGGGTTCGGCGACGTGACGGTGATGGTCTTCGTGCTGGCCGAAGCGCTCCTGATCGCGGTTTTGGGCGGGCTTGCGGGTCTGGCGCTCGGATTCGTCGCGATTCCCGGCGTCAGCGATTCGCTGCAGGGCCTGCTGCCGCCGCTGCAGACGCCTTCATGGACACTGTTCCTTGGCCTGCTGGTGGCGATTTCGATCGGCGGCCTTGCGGGAATCCTGCCGGCTATTGCGGCGATGCGCCTGCGCGTCGTGGACGCGCTGCGGAGAGTGTGAGATGGCGATTCCGGTGGTTTACAACCTTCGCAGCATCCGCGCCCGCTGGGTCTCGGCGGTGGTCGCCGTGCTCGGCATCGCCGGCACGGTGGCCGTGTTCGTCGCCATGCTCGCGTTGGCCCACGGCTTCAAGACGACCCTGGTATCCTCCGGGTCGCCCGACAACGCCATCATCCGGCGCGCGGGCTCGACTGGCGAAATTGACGGCTCGGTGAATCTCGACCAGGTCAACGTCATTCAGGACGCGCCCGGCGTGGCGCACGACGGCGGCCAGCCGCTCGTCAGCCCGGAGGTCGTCGTGCTTGCCGCGTTTCCTCTAAAAGACACCGGCTCAGATGCCAATGTGCAGGTCCGGGGTGTCTCGCCGGTCGTCCTGAAAGTTCGCCGCAACGTGAAAATCATCGAGGGGCGATTCTTCCAGCCAGGGCTGACCGAGCTGATCGTCGGCAAATTCGCGCAGCAGAATTACGCGGGCTTCGATCTCGGCGACACGCTGAAATTCGGCGGCGCTACATGGAAAGTCGTTGGAGTTTTCGACGCGGGCGGCACGGCCTTCGATTCGGAAGTATGGTGCGACGGCGCCGTCCTCGCGCAGACTTACAAGCGGCCGGTGAATATCTTCCAGTCGGTGACGCTGCGCTTATCCTCCCACGACGCGTTTCAACAGCTGAAGGACGCGCTCACCTCCGATCCGCGGCTGACCGTGCAGGCCGACCGCGAGCGCGATTTCTACGACCGGCAATCGCGCGCGCTCACGCTGCTGATCACGATTCTCGGCTTCCTCGTCGCTGGCGTCATGGGAGTCGGCGCCGTCTTCGGCGCGTTGAATACGATGTACTCGATGATTTCGGAGCGTTCGCGCGAAATCGCCACGATTCGCGCTATCGGGTTCAGCAGCTTCAGCGTCTCGCTCTCCTTCATCTTCGAAGCGCTGGTGATCGCCCTCCTCGGCGGGATTCTCGGATGCCTGCTCGTCCTGCCGCTCAACGGCGTCACCACCGGCACGATGAACTGGCAGACCTTTTCGCACGTCGCGTTTGCCTTCCTGGTTACGCCCTCGCTCATGGCCACCGGGATCCTATTCGCGCTGCTGATGGGATTTATCGGGGGCGTCCCGCCGGCGATTCGCGCGGCCACGCGCCCCGTCTCGGCAGCCTTGCGAGAGCTCTAACCCCAAGCCCGTCCGTCATTTCCCGCGCCTGCTGCATAGTCAGGAACTCCTTTCCCGAATGTTCGTTGACACCCCCGGCAGGCGTTTTCATAATCGCTGGAGAGGCGGAAAATCCTTGGCCGAGCGGAAAAAACCACAGGAAGACGCGCTGGATGATGCCATTTCGCGGGCATTGCGGGATAATCTTGTCCCGTTGCAGAGAACCGCGGACGAACTGCATCAGGCCTACGCGGATCTCGTAGCGGCCTGCGGCTCCTCGCGGCCGGCCAATGCGCTGCCCGCCATGCTGCGCGCGCAAACTTCTGCGGCAGCACTGGCGGCTGGACTTTCGGTATTATCGAATTTTATCGCGGCGGCGATGGGGCAGCGGGAGGCTCCGGGGAAGCTTGCCGGGGGGCACGCGGCGGTTGAGGAGCCTGCGCAGGATTGGGCAGAGCACGCCGAGGCTGCGCGCGAAGAGGCTCCGGCTGCCGTGGATTCGGCGGTCATCGAAGAGACCATTGTCGCTGTGCCGGAAAGCCCGGCGGAGGTTTCCGCCGAAGCCGTCGCGAAAGCGGAAACACCGACTTTCAATCTGGCCAGCCTCCCCAGCGAACAGCAGGACCTGCACCGCCGGGCGAACCGGGTGGCCAAAGTGGCCATGCAGGACATCAAACTATTGCGACCCCAGGACGTTCGCCAGGGGCGCG
>Ga0335073_10015292_pt1 | contig 10733 bp, 10 predicted proteins | sample Lox_Sample_22_FD_207093 | JGI IMG/M metagenome (GOLD analysis project Ga0335073, IMG submission 207093) | Soil microbial communities from Loxahatchee National Wildlife Refuge, Florida, United States - Lox_Sample_2.2 | ecosystem: Environmental > Terrestrial > Soil > Wetlands | place: USA...
GCACCCGCCCCACCCGCAAGGATCACGCTCGCCACGCGCGCACTCTGCGCGTGGCTGCCGAACGCGATAAATAGTCCGGCCAACAGCATGCCGATCGTGGCGATTCCAGCGCGTCCAAAGCGCTGCCCGAAGCGGCGCGTCGTTATGTCATTGATCACGCCGCCGATCAACGAGCCCGCCGTCATGGAAAGAAACGGCAGCATGCTGTAAAACGCGCTCGATTTGAGATTCAGACCTCGCGTGTTTACGAGGTACAAGAAAAACCATGCGAAGAAGATGTACGCGGCATAACCAAACGTGAAATAACTCAGCGACAGCGCCAGCACTTCCCTGCTTTCCAATGCTCTACGCCAGGGTAAATCGAGCTTTTTTATCGCTCCTTCAGTACCGGCCCGGATCCACTGCTTTTCCTTGGCGCCCAGCCACGGGTGCTGCTCTGGCTCGTCACGCACCAGCAAATACCACACCACAGCCGCCAGCCCTCCGCCGATCGCGCTCAGCCAAAATGACCAACGCCATCCCCAGTTCAGCATGATCGCCGTGACCAGCGGCGGCGTGACGCCCGCCCCGAAGCCGACGCCCGCGAAGATGATTCCGTTAGCAAGCCCGCGTTCGGATATGGGAATCCAGCGTGCCACCACGCGATTGCACGCCGGAAAAACGACTGCCTCTCCTGCACCCAGGAAAAAGCGGATCACGATGAAGAGCAACAATCCGCCGCGCAATCCCGCGGGAACCGAACCGGTGAGCGCCGCAAAGCTCGCCCACCAGATCAGTCCGATCGTGAGCACGCGGCGCGGGCCCCAGGCGTCGGCGAGGCGGCCATTGGGCACCTGAAAGAGCGCGTAGCCGAGAAGAAACGCGCTCGAAACGCTGCCCAATTGCACATTCGTCAGGTGGAACTGTGTGATGATGTCCTTGCCCGCGACTGAGATGTTGACGCGGTCGACGAAAATAATCGACGCAATGACAAACATCCACCCGACTAGAACCCACCTGATTTTGCCGCCCCCCTGCTCCTCCGGCATACCAGTCTCCTAAATGCGGCCGAATTTTTTCACAGCTTCTTCAATCGACTTGTACTTCATGATGTACGCATCGATTGAGTGTTCGGCGAAATCCATGTTTTGCGCCATCGCAAGAACCTCCGCCGCGCGCGCGCGCGGCACCACCACGACCCCGTCGCTGTCGGCGACGATCACGTCTCCGGCCGACACGGGCACGCCATCGCAAACGACGGGAATATTCGCGCCCGCGAAGACGTAATGGTCCACCGATGTCGAAGGCACGATTCCCGTCCCGTAGACGGGAAACCGGATCTGCGTTAGATAAGCCGTGTCCCGCACTCCGCCATCGACCACGGCCCCGGCGAATTCCCGCGCAGCCATTGCCGTACCCATTTCGCCGCCCATTCCGGCGATGTCGTCGCCGTTCTGCACCACCATCACGTAAACCGAATTCGGTTTCCCGTTGTCGATTGCGGCGAGCATTCCGGCCAGCGCCGCTCCGCCCTCTTTGTTTTCCTGCTGCTTCAGTTCGACCGTCAGCGCAAACCCTGCGAACTTCGTCGGAAAAAGCGGCCGCATGCGGTGGCTCATGTACATCTTCTTGCCGAGAATCTGCTCTTCCGCGTCCGAAACCGACGCGACTTCCACGTGGCGGAATCCCGCGAGCAATTCATCCGGCGAGCCGGCCTCCGTTGTTGTCTGCGCCGAACCGGGCCGTCCCACGAAGAAGAAGACGCCCGCTGCAAATATGACAGCCGCTGCAATCCACAGCGCTTTCGATTTAACCGATTTTACAGAGCAAAAATTGCGTTCCATTTTTTCCTCCAATCCCGATTGCGTTTCATATATAAAGCTCACTGAAATTCATTCCGGCCTATAAGGAGAACACATGTCCAAAATCGGCTTGACCGCGCTCCTGGCGCTCTTCCTCGCAACAGCCACTCTCGTTTCGTGCAATAACACCACGACCGTCACCGTACCGGCCACGCCCGTCGTCCGCGCCATCAACCCGCCGGGCGCCGAAGTGAGCCCGAACTTCAGCAACGGAATTCTGGCCGGTGACACCATGTACGTGGCGGGAACGCAAGGTACGGACAGCGGCGGCAAGTTGCCGGACGGGATCGGCCCGCAAACCACCGCAGCATTACAAAACATTGAAGCCATTCTGAAAGCCGGCGGCTTTTCGCTGAACGATGTGGTCTCCGTGAACGTATTTCTCGCCGATATTCACGATTTCGCGGATATGAATAAAGCTTACGTCGCAATCATGCCGGATCCCAAACCCACGCGAACCACCGTCCAGGTCGCGGCACTGGTAAACGGAGCGAAAATCGAAATTTCCGCAATCGCGGTCAAACACTGATCGCGCGCGCTGCGTCAGCAGCAATGAGACTCCTGATTCGGCCGGCGCAAGCTCCACCGGGGCCCCGCGCACCGGTTCTCGTCGCGCCGTTCTTATTTACGACGCGACACCGCCGTGCAGGATTTCTGCCAGGCGCCTCGCGATTACCCTTTCCTCGCCCGGTTTGAGTTGCCACGCGGAAACGCCGATTGTAGCGATCGAAGGATTGCTCACAGCACCCTTGTCGCGATTCGCGTCATTCCCTACGGGATCGCCCATGCGAATCGATATCGGCCGCGTCGCCGTCAATTGCTGCCGCACTTCCTTCTCGGTCAATTTCACTGTATTTGTATCCCAGCTGATCGTCATGCTCACCGTATGATTGTCGATCTGGTTGGGATCAAATTGATAGGACGTGGTCACCCCAGGCACTTTCGTCACCGCATCTGAAACGGTGCCCAGCATCGCGTAATACTGCTTCAGCAGCGCGTCCTGATCGGAAGCGACAAAAAGCTCCAGCGCCTTCAACATGCCCACGATCTCCTCCTTGCCCACCTTGCACGGCCGGCCGATCGTGTCCTCCTGCGGGCTCATGTTCATCAGCGCCGCGCTGATCAGGTCTTGCCTCCCGAGCAGCAGCCCCGCGCATTGCGGCCCTCGAATGTCTTTGCCTCCGCTGAATGTGACGAGGTCGTAGCCCATGTTGACGTATTCCCACAAGCGCGAAATCGGAGGCGTGTCGGCCGCCGCGTCGTTATAAGCCGGCAAATTGTGCGCGTGTGCGATTTTCACCCACTCGTCTACTTTGATCTGGCCCTGCGGGTTGCAAAGGTTGGTGAAGTGCATTGCCGCAGTTCGCGGGTTGATCGCTTCAAGCAGATCGTCATGCGTTTCCACTTCGATTAGCTTGACGCCGGTCTGCCGAATCTGGTGATCGAAGGCGTAGCGATGGCTCTTCTGGATGATCACTTCACTTTTCGGCATGCCGGTTAAGTCGGGAATCTGCCGGATCCACTGCTTGTTGTCGCCGGTGAGGATCGCAGCGTAGCCGACGAGCAACGCCGCAGCCGCTCCCGCGGTGATAAGCCCGGTGTAGCCATTGGGAAGCTTGAGCAACTGCGCGATCTGCTGCCCGACGGCGCGCTCCAAATCGTCAATTACAACGAAATGCTCGCTCGCCATCCGCATCACCGCTTCCACTTCCGGCGGAATCAGCGAACCACCGATCACGGTCAGCGTGCCCGAGCCGTTCATCAGCGGCACAATCCCCAACTCGGCATAAACGTCCCCGGTCGAGCCGAATCCGGTTACGGCCACTTTCTCGTTGGAGTTTGCGCCGGGCCAGCCGTAGTAACCGCTCCCCTGTTCACGGCCCGCGGATGGCACAGGAGCGGCCTGCAAATCCTTCCCGCCCGCAAACGACGCCGCCATGGCGCTCAGCGCGGACAAAAATGCGCGCCGGTCCCATTGCAATCGCATTCAAGACTCCTTCGAAACGGCCGCGCAGCCGTTCCTATTGCTCTTGCGGCGGGTTCGGCACTGCCGCGAACCCATCTATCTCGAGCAGCGAATCGTCCGGGATTCCCGCCACCACCACGCAAGTGCGCGCCGGGCCCCCGTTCGGGAAATAGGTCTTGTAGACGTCGTTCATCGGCTCGTAGTGATACATCGAGGCCAGGTAGACGTTGAGCTTGAGAACGGTGTCCATCGATCCGCCGGCCGCCTCCACACTTCTTTTGATTCCGTCCATCACCTTCGTCGTGTGCGCCGCAATATCAGTCGCCTGTGGCTGCCCCTCAACGTAGGGAATATGCGCCCCAATCCCGGACAAGTAGAGAACTCCGTCGTGAATGTGCCCACCACCGCCGCCACGACCGCCTCTGCCGCGACCCCGGCCGCGGCCGCGCCCTTCCTCCGCGCCCTGCGCGTCCGCTCCCTGGGCCGGAGCGTCTTGAGCGGCAGGTTGCCGCGCCAGCAAGTTCTGCACGCCCACTCCACCCGCCACCACCGCCGCCAATCTTGAAAAGAATCCACGCCGGCTGCTTGCTTTCGTTTCCATGATTTCCTCCTAAAAATTTTTAGCTCTTCACAACCGCCGCGATGCAGCTGACTTCGAGCAATGACCCGCCCGGCACTTCGGACACAGATATCGCGCATCGTGCCGGCGCGCGATTGGGGAAATACGATGAATACGTCTTGCTGATCGCTTCGTAGTAATCAAGCGACGCAAGATAGACGGTGAGGCACAGCACGTTGTCCATGCTCCCGCCGGCTCCTTCCACCAAAGCCTTCACGTTGTCCATGGTCTTTTGCGTGTGCGCGACAATATCCAGATTATCCGGCGCTTCGCTGTTCCCGCCCTCTCCACGTCCTCCGGCCATCCCTGTCTTGGCCTGGTACGTCCAGGAAATCGCTCCGTTGTCGTTGGCACCCTGCCCCGAAACGTAAATTAGGCCGTTGTGGACCACCACCGGAGCGATCATCGGGCTGCCGGTCACCGGCTTGCCGTCGTACCCCAATTTCAGAATGGGCGACGAAGCTGGCGCCTGCTCCTGCGCACCCGCAACCCGCGCACGCAAGGCAGACCACGCGAGCCCCACGGCCGCCATCATGGACGACGCCCGCTGTACAAAGCTTCTTCGCGTAGATACTTCAGGACTCATGCTTCCTCCTCTCTTACTTCGCAGCCGTTGCAACCACTTCGTGCCGTGAAGATTGCGGCAGCGCGAAACTGAAGACATCGTCGCCTGCCGCGACTGCCACATACTGCCTCCCTTTCAATGCGTACGTCATAGGTGAGGCCGTGAACGATTGCCCCGTGTCGAAATGCCAAAGAGCGTGACCCGTACGTGCGTCAACCGCTTCGAGCGAATCGGCATCGTCACCGAAAAATAGCAAGCCCCCCGCCGTGCTCATCACGCCCGAATTGCCTCCGCGGCCCACCTGCGGGTACCGCCAGACGAATGTGTTTTTCCTGGGATCGTAAGCCATCAACCAGCGCGTAGACTGCTCCCCGGGAACGCGGCGTGTTCCCGTCGCGTAGTAGGTGTCGCCATACGCATAGTCCTGCGGCTTCGCGACGAAAACGTTGCATCCGTTGTTGCCGAGAAAATAGAAGAGTCCGGTTCCTGCATTGTACGTGGGCGAATACCAGTTCGTCGCACCGCCGTAGCTCGGGCAAACTTCCGTCCCGTCTGGCCCGGGAATGACGCCGGTCTTAACTGGCCGCCCATCGGCCCCGATAGACTTTGCCCAATTGACGTTGTCCGTAAACGGAATTGCCGAGAGGAACTTCCCGTTCGTCCGGTCCAGCACGTAAACAAAACCGTTGCGATTCGCTTCCACAATCAGCTTTCTTGGCCGCCCTTGATAAATCGTATCGACCAAGACCGGCGTCTCCACCGAATCGTAATCATTCAGATCATGCGGCGTGAACTGGTAATACCATTTCAACTTGCCGGTATCGGGGTCGAGCGCAATCACGCAATCCGTATACAGATCGTCGCCTGGCCGCCCTTCGCCGTAGAAGTCAGGCGCAGGATTTCCCGTGCCCCAATAGAGCGTATTGAGCGTTGGGTCATAGGTGCCCGGCATCCACGCCGTTCCGCCGCCGTGCAAATACATATCGCCAGGCCAACTCTCGTTACCGAACTCTCCCGGCCCGGGAATCGTCCAAAACCGCCAAAGCTCCTTGCCCGTTTTTGCGTCAAACGCCACCAGAAATCCACGAACGCCGTCGTCACCGCCGGAAGTGCCAACGAGCACTTCATCCTTCAGCACGAGAGGGCTGCTCGTCGCGCCGTAATTCGCACTCGTCGTATTAGCGTATGCAACGTCCCAAATTAGATTGCCCGACCGCACATCCAGTGAAAGCAGGTGAGCGTTGTCCGTCTCCATGAAGACGCGATCATGCCAAATGCCAACGCCGCGATTGTGGTGGCTCGATGCGTCGTCAATCAAACCCTGCGTGATGGGCTGGGAATAGTGCCAGACCAGCCGCCCCGTCCGCGCATCGATCGCATAGCAGTCGTTCGCCGCGGTGACGAACATCACTCCGTCGACCACTTCCGGCGTCATTTCGAGCCGATCGCTGTTCGTCACGTGGAAGACCCATTGCGCGGCAAGAGACCCCACGTCCGTCTTATTGATCTGCGTCAAACCAGAATAGCGCCGGCCGGTGTAATCCCCGTTATACGACGCCCAATTCGACGCCACCGGCGCCTTCATCAAATCTGAGGGGGTTATATTGATCGGTGCAGACGTCGCGGACTTCGCGACGCCTTCGGCCCCGACTGCGGGCGGAACGGTCGTGAGCGCCGCTTGGCCCGCGGCAATCACTGCCACCAATGACGCTCCAAGCAGCACCAGCGCAAGGATGCCGGGTCTGCTTAGTTTCCTCATCTCGAGCGCGACGCGCCGCCGCTTCGTCGCGCCTTTGGTCACGGTTCTCATGAAGGGCTCAGCTTGCAGCGTTGGGGCAGCTCGCAAATGCCATCGAATGGCCGGTCGGTTCGGCGGTTATTTTTACCGTATAAAATCGGTGCACGCACAGAATGAAAACACCCGCAAAATGAAAAACCGCAAGCGAGCTAACTCCAGTTTGAAAACTTTGTCAAGGTTTTTCTCCCTTTTCACCTTGTCCACACTTGCTTTTGTTGAATCCGGTGCGTTAGCATAACCCCGCGTGGCGGAGCCCAATACATCGCCGAGCCGCATTTTCACCTTGGAAGATTGGATTCTCACTGACGATGAAAGATCAACAGCCGCCCCGCTATAACATTACTGCCCTCCATCGCGGTCTAAAGCTGCTCGCCCTTGTCGGCGAGGCTCAAAGGGCCCTTGCAGCAGGCGAAATCGCTAAGCTTTCTAATCTTCATGCCAGCACGGTTCATCGTTTTCTGGTCAACCTTGAATCCGCGGGCTTTCTTGTCCGCGAGGAATCGACGGGCAAATACCAACTGGGGCCCGCCTGCGTAAGCCTCGGACGCGCAGCCCTTGACCGCCTCGATGTCCACCGCATCAGCCTTCCCTATCTTCAGGAACTCAACCGCCTTACCCGCGAGACCGTCCACCTTACCGTCCGTCAGGATTTGACGGCCGTCTACGTGGAAAAGCTTGAATCTCTCGAACCTCTGCGCATCTTTTCGCAGGTCGGCGCCGCCGTTCCTCTGCACTGCACCGGAGTCGGCAAGGTCCTCTTGGCGTACGCGACGCCCGAGGAGCTTCAAAACATCCTCCCCCGGCTGGTGTTGACGCGCTCCACCTCGAATAGTATTTCCTCCTTGCAGGAACTTGAGGCCGAGTTGAACCGCGTCCGCCGCCAAGGATTCGCCACCGATCTCGAAGAATACGAGAACCACATTCGCTGCATCGCTGCGCCGCTTTGGGATCACGCCGGCCGAGTGAAAGCGGCGTTCAGCATCACCGGTCCGGCCACTCGCATGACCCGTGCCCGGCTGCGCCAGCTTTCGCCTCTGGTAATTCGAGTGAGTCAGGACATATCGAAACAACTCGGTTACGGTGTTCCCGCCGCATCTCCTGCTACGCGGCGCCCGGTCGCGATCGCCAGCGTAGGATGAGCCGGCAGAATTCTGGGGAGGTAGTTGTCATGACTTCAGCGAGGGACCTTGCGTCCTCGACAAGTCTCCAAGCGCGAGATTCATCCTCCAATTCGCCGGGAAATTCTCGGCGCGCGCCATGGCGCGGCGCTCTGGCCGCCTCCTGCGTTGCGGTTGCGATGTTCGCCGCGCTGGCGCTTCGCGGGCGCGCGGCATCCTCTCACGGCTGCACGGCCGAGGAGACGAATTTCGACGGCTGGAAAGCCGAGCAACTCGCCAATCAGTGGGTCAAGCTCGAGATCGTCCCACAGCTTGGCGGACGCCTGATGCAAGTCACCTTCGGCGACCACGATTTTCTTTTCGTCAACGATCAGCTCAAAGGCCAATATATGCCGCCCGATACGGTCCAGCACCACTGGTACAACTACGGCGGCGACAAAATCTGGCCGATGCCTGAAGGCTCCGATGACGAACAGCATTGGGCCGGCGCCGGCGGCGAACCCCTCGACGATGATCCCTATGATCTGCAGGTGCTCTCGCACGGCCCCACGTGCGCCGTCCGCCTCACTGGCCCCGTCGATCCGCAGATCGGCCAGCAATATATCCGCGACGTCAGCATCACCGGCGATTCGCCTGCGATCTCATTCCACGCCGTGATGAAAAACGTCAGCGGTTACCCGCAGAGCTGGTCCGAGCAATCCGTTTCCCAATACAACGCTGCCGATCCCGGCGATCCGACGAAATTCAACCCCGACTTTTGGGGCGTCACCCCCGCTAATCCAAACAGCGCTTATCTCAATGGCTACCACGTCCGTACGGGCAACCCCGGCAATCCGGGCTACACGGTGAAGGACGGCTTGTTCCACGTGCATTGGAACAACAATGGCGGTGAAGTCTGGATCGATTCTCCAAGCGACTGGGTAGCTGTCGTCGACGGCACCACGGACTACACCATGATCGAGCGCAGAAAGTATCAGCCCGGCGCGGACTATCCCGATAAATCGAGCATCATCTTTTTCACCACCGGCGCGCGCAATCGCAACTTCCCTCCGCCCCAGGCGAACACGCAAGCTATGCCCGGCGCTGCGCCAACTCAAGCGGAGCCGCCTGCGCGTCCGCCGATTTATTATATGGAAGCCGAAGTAAACAGTCCCATCGTCCAGCTCGATCCCGGCGAAAGTTACGCGATGGACTCCGAGTGGTATCCCACCCGAATGGACAGCAGCTTCCAAACCGCAACGTATAGCGGGGTTGTCGGCACTCCGTTAGCTGCCGCGGCCACGCCAACCGGCCTCGTGCTCACAGGCAATTTTGGAGTTTTCTATACTGGCCGGCTGATGGCTCACTTTTACAATCGCGGCGGCGAGGCGATTGGCACCGCGCCCGCCGGCGACGTAAATCCTCTGCAGCCTCTGAAGCTGCAAGTCACCGTGCAAGCTCCGCAGGAAACCGCACGTGTCTCTTTGCACGTGATTGACGCGCAAGGTCTCGACCGCGGCCCGCTCGGCGAGGCCTTTGTCAATCCGCCTCCTCCCGAACCCCAAGGACGCGGCGGCTACGGTGACGGCCAGTAGCCTCGATGGCAGAGACAAGCTTCCCTGGTGCGTTTATTTTTTCTTTTTGAGGTAGGGCACAAACCCGCGCACCTTCGTCCGCAGCTTGTACACGGTGTTTCCTGAGGTCATGTAGAGCGTCTTGTAGTCGGGATCCCCCCACGCGAGATTCGCCGGCCCGCGCGGCATCATGATCGTGCCCAGATGATTTCCAGCTGAATCCCAAAGCCACACTCCGCCGGGTCCCGTGACGAAAAGGTCGCCATGCATATCGATCTTCATTCCGTCCGGCACGCCGCCGCGCTCTCCGGCCGGAGGATGCTCGTCGCCGAAGATGCGCCCGTTCGAAATTGTCCCGTCGTGAAAATCGTAGACTCGGATGTTCCGCTGCTTCGTGTCGTCTACGTAGAGCCGCTTGCCGTCCGGTGAAAACGCGATACCGTTCGGTTGATCCAGCTCCTTCGTCAGCAGCGTCACCGTGCCATCTTGCGCCAGCCGGTAAACTCCCTGAAACGGCGTCTCTTGCGTATCGCCCTTCGGCAAATCGAGCGTCGGGTCCGTGAAATAAAACGCCCCATCCGGCCCCATCACAATGTCGTTCGGACTGTTATACCGTTGCCCGTCGTATTTATCCGTCAGCGTCGTCAGCGAACCATCCGGCCCCACGCGCACAATCGCCCGCAACACGCTCGCGCAATTGATCAGCCGCAGCTGGTTGTCAAACGTGCTCCCGTCCGGATCGCCCAGGCTCGCCACGATCGTGTACGTCCCATCCGGTTTGATAAGGTAGATATGGTTCTGCTCCTCATCGCTCACATAGAGGACCCCGCCGTTGCGTGCATCCCACACCGGCCCTTCTGTGAACCCGAATCCCGTGGCGACTGTGCCAAGCTTGGCGTTCTTGTCAAACCGCTTCCAAAACCCAGGATTCAACGCTTGCAACGAAAATTGGCGCGCAGCTGGACCGCGCCGGGGAGACGGCGCGGCCTGCTGCGTGCCTTGTTGGGGAGAAACCTGCGCGGGCGCCGGCGATTCCTGCCCCGCCATCAACACCATCGGCAGAGCCATCGCACACGCCAATAAAATAGTCCGTTTCACGAATATCCTCTCTTGCTTGGAAAACTCTGCTTCGCAAAGCCCCTCTAACCGCCGAACCGCCGGTGTCCGCGCCCGCCCGAAGCATTCGCCTGGCTCGCCACAAACGCAATCACATCCTGCAGTTGTTCGGGCGAAAGCTTCGTCGAGTAATCGCTCGGCATCAGCGGCGTCGTCG
>Ga0335073_10015293_pt1 | contig 10733 bp, 11 predicted proteins | sample Lox_Sample_22_FD_207093 | JGI IMG/M metagenome (GOLD analysis project Ga0335073, IMG submission 207093) | Soil microbial communities from Loxahatchee National Wildlife Refuge, Florida, United States - Lox_Sample_2.2 | ecosystem: Environmental > Terrestrial > Soil > Wetlands | place: USA...
GCCTCGCCGGCTCCGTGACGGGCCAGATCCGCGCCAAGACCGTCTCGCTCACGCGCACCGCGCGCGTCGAGGGCGACATCTGGCACGACAGCATCTCGATCGAGGCGGGCGCTCATTTCGTCGGCTCCTCGCGCCAGCTGAGCGAGGCGTTCGAGGCCGCAGTGGTGCCCAAGGACCTGGTCAATTGGGGCAAGGGGAAGCGTCCGGCCGACGCGCGTCCCGAAGCCAAGGGCGACGGCAAAGCCGACGGCAAGGCCGAGAAGCTGGTCGCCCAAGGGTCCGCCGAATAATCCGCTCGGCCGGGTAATTCGCTCCGCTGAACAAGCCGCCGGACCGAATGGCCCGCTCGGCTGAATAAAGCGCGTCGTCGCGTAATCGGCCCCGCCGAATAGGCCGCTCCGCGGAAGGGTGCGCGTCGGGCTGTCAGCGCGCGCGTGATCTCGATCGGTCGAAGCTCACCCCCACCCAGCTTCGGGTAAGGCTCGGCTTCGCCTCGCCAACCCTGCGCAACCCCCCGACGCAAGCTTAACGCAGCGTCGGGCCCTTGAGGGGGGGGCAGGGAGGGGGGTGGCGATTCAATACAAACCGGCAATCCGCTACAGCGCCGCGAGGAACGCCGCGACCGCTGCGCGCGCCTCGGGCTCGCCCAAGGACGGCGTGTGCCCGACGCCCGGCACGGTCACGCGGCTGAGCTTTGGATGCTCGCGCGTCATGCGCTCGAAGCACGCTTCGGTCAGCACGTCCGACAAGCCGCCGCGGATCGCGAGCGTCGGCACGTCGCGTAGCGCCCGGAAATAGCGCCAGAGGTCGGGCAGGTTCCCGCGATCGATCGCCTTCGCAAGGGACGTGTCCCAATCGAAATGGAGCTTTCCGTCCGGCCCGCGCCGGAAGGTCGCATCCGCCATCACGAGCCAGTCCGCGTCGGTCGCGAGAGGCAGTTGGGGGAACATGATCTTGAGCTCGGCGATGGCACTCGGCCAATCGTCGTGCGGATGGTCGGTGCCGATATAATCGAAGATGCGCTCGAGCCCGGGGCCGCCGAACTCGGGCCCGACATCGTTGAGGATCACGCCCGCGAGTGCGGTCGGCTGGAGGGCCCCGAGCGCCATCGCGAGCGCTCCGCCCATCGAGGTCCCGACCACGATCGCGCGCTCGACGCCGGCGGCCGCGAGCAGATGGCGGACGTCGTTGAGCAAAAGCTCGGGCCGGTAATGGCGCCAGTCGCGGTCGTAGTCCGAGCGGCCGCGTCCGCGATAATCGGGCGAAATCACCCGGCGCGTCTGGGCATGATACGTGGCGAAGCCCGTGAAGTCCTTGGAATTGCGCGTCAATCCCGGAAGGCAGAGGAGCGGGGTGGCGGCGCTCGCAAGATCGCCGTAATCGCGCCAATAGAGCTTGAGATCGTCCTCGGAGCGGAAGAAGCGCTCGCGATAGGCCGCGGCCACTTTTCCCTCCGCGCTCACAAGCCGAGAAGTGCGGGCAATTCTGCGAGGCTGCGGATTTCGGCGTCGGGCTTCCCCGGCAGGCGCTCGGCGCGCTGGCCGTAGCGGTTGCACCACGCGACCTTGAAGCCGAACGCGCCCGCGCCGTGCGCGTCCCAGGCGTTCGAGGATTGGAACGAGATCGCCGCGGGCGGCAAACCGAGCCGATCGGTCGCGAGCCGGTAGATACGCGGGTCGGGCTTGAAGATTCCCACCTCCTCGACCGAGAGAACGGCGTCGAGCAACCCCTCGAGCTTGGCCCCCTTGACCGCGGCCGCGAGCATCTTGGGCGTGCCGTTGGAGAGGATCGCGGTCGCGAGTCCGGCGTCCTTGAGGCGTTTCAGGGTCGCCGGCACCTCGGGAAAGCAGTCGAGGGTGAGATAGCAATCGAGCAGGCGCTCCTTGAGGCCCGGGACGCGGATTTCGAGCGTCTCGAGCACATAGTCGAGTGCGTCGCCGGTCACCTGCCAGAAATCCGCGTGACGCCCCATGAGCGAGCGCAGCCAGGTATATTGGATCTGCTTGTCGCGCCACAGGGCCGAGACGGCACCCGCCTTCTCGCCGAGCTCGGCGCGGCAACGCGCGGCGGCGGAATTGAAATCGAACAGCGTGCCGTAGGCGTCGAAGACAGAAGCGCGGATGCCGGTGAATGGAGCTGCGGTCATGGCGTCCTTCCTTCCAGACGGTCGCGCGGCTTACGGGGGATCGGGCGCGGACGCGGGCGCCGAGACGGCCACCGCGTCCTTGAGATTGCCCATGTCGGTCGCGAGGTTGCCCGCCTCGGCGCCGGGCACCCGCGCGCGATAGACCTGGAGCGCCTCGAGCACGCGCTGCACGTAGTTGCGCGTCTCGTCGAACGGAATCATCTCGATCCAGTCGATGGCGTCGACCTGGGCGGTACGCGGGTCGCCCTCCTCGCGGATCCATTGATGCACGTGGGACGGGCCCGCATTGTAGGCCGCGAGTGCGAGCACGTAGTTGCCGCCGAACGCGTTGAGCAGGCTCGCGAGATAGGCGCTGCCGACCTTGATGTTGTAGTTGGGATCGGCGGTGAGGAGGTGAGCGCCGAAATGGAGCCCGAGGCCGGCCGCGATCTTGCGCGCGGTCGCAGGCATGAGCTGCATGAGGCCCAAGGCGCCCGCGCGGCTGATCGCGCGCTCGTCGAAGGCGCTTTCCTGGCGGATCACCGCGAGCACGAGCGCCGCCTCGGGTGTGATCGAGCGCGGCAGGCTGCGCAGCGGATAGCCGAACGCCGCGAGCGGCCCCTCATTGTGCCAGTTGAGACGCGCCAAGCGCACCGCGAGGTCGGGCCGCGTCTCCTGGAGGGCGAGGTCGCCGACCAGGACCGCCTCGTCGGGCGAGCTCGAGAGGGCGGCGAGGCGCTTGATGAAGTCGCCCTGGACGGAATCGACCGCGTCCGACTCCAGCTGGCCGAGCTCGATGACGACGCGCACCATCTGGCGGCCGTCGAACGCCTCGCGCACATAGACCGCGGGCACCGGCGGCGGCGGGAGCGTCGGGCGCAGATCGCGCCCGAGGCGCAACGCTGCGAGCTGGCCGTAATAGGTGACGCCGTATTGCGCTGCGGCGGTGTAATCCTTGACCGCGTCATCGCTTTTCCCCAAGGCGTCGAGGGCGCGCGCCTCCCAGTAGCTCGCGCGCGCGAGGCTCACGGGGTAACGCACCGACTGGGCCATGGCGCGGAAATGCGCGAGCGCCAGCGCCGGGTCGTGGAGCTGGCGCAACGCGATCCAGCCCGCGAGCCACTCGGCGTCGGCGTAGCTCGGCGTTCCGGGCGCCTGGCCGTTCTCCTCGGCAAGGCGCAGCGCGTCGGTCACAAAGCCCGAGAGAAGGGCGCGGTGAACCTCGGTCTGGCGCTCCTGCCACCAAAGCTCGGGCCGGCCGAGATCGGCGGGCGCGTGGGCGAGGATGGCGCGCGCCTCGTCGTCGTGGTTCTTGCGCACGTTCCAACGCAGCCGGTCGTAAAGCAGGCCCGGATCGTCCTTGAGCCGCTCGGGCACGCGGCGCAGCGCGTAATCGACGCCGCCCGCCATGTTGAGGAGCCGGATACGCGCCTCGGCGAGGGCGGCGTGCGCGGAATCGACCCGGCGCTCCATGGCGTGGGCGGCGGCCGTCTGGCCGTCCCACAAAAGGCGGTCGAGGCGCGCGAGATTGTCCTCGGGCCGGAGATAGCGCCCGTCCTTCTTCAGGAACTGCTCGGCCTGGACCTCGCCGAGATTGCCGTCGATCCAGGCCTTGCGCAGGAGCGCCATACCCCGCGCCATGTCGCCGCCGGCCACCAGCGCGTCCCCGTACCGGATGTCGCCCGTGGCGGTGAGGGGCGGATAGGTCTCGAACCAGGCGCGCACCTGGGCGGGCGTCATCGTGTCGGGCATCGACGCCTCGGCGCGCGCGCGCATCCGGTCGATCATGGGCCAGGTCGGATTCTGGGCGATGAAGGCCGACATCGCATCGAAGGTCGCGGCGGTCGCCTGGTTCTCGAGGAACATCCAGTCGATCACCTTCGCGAGCAGCTTGTCCTCGCCCTCGCCCGCGAGGCGCTTGGCCTCGACCCAGTGATCCACCGACGCCGCCTTGAACGCCGCGCGATAGACCAGCCGGTCATGCACCGAAAGCGACGGCTCGTCGGCGCGCGCCGCCGGCCCCGCCCATGCGGCCGCGGCCAACGCGCCGATCAGCGCCCAGCGTAGCGCCACGCCCTTCGCGACAATGGTCAAGACATCCCCTTGGCTCAACATCCCCGCGCTTGGCTCATCCCCGCGCGTTCGGCCCATCTCCGCGTTCGGCCCATCCGCGCGCGCAAAGCCCGTTGCGCCCCGCTTGCCCAATTCCCCTTGCCCGACGGGCGACGCGGCTCGCGCCCGAGTTTAAGCGCTCGCGCCCTCCGCGCCAAGGATCGCCGCAGCTTGCGCCCACTCGGGAGCCCGTCGCCCGAGTCGCGCGGGCGGCCCGGGCGCTTGCCGCGGGCGCCCCCCGGCGCTATGGTTCCCGCCCATCTGGAGGATAAAATGCGCAACCCGGCCGCGCTTTCAGCCACCCTCAAGGGATGCTTCACCGCCCTCATCACGCCGTTCCGCGACGGCAAGGTGGACGAGAAGGCGTTCAAGTCCCTGGTCGAGTGGCAGATCAAGGAGGGCATCCACGGCCTGGTCCCGTGCGGCACCACGGGCGAATCGCCGACCCTCAGCCACAAGGAGCATATGCGCGTGACCGAGCTCGCGATCGAGGTCGCGCGCGGCCGCGTGCCCGTCGTCGCCGGCACCGGCTCCAACTCGACCGAGGAGGCGATCGCGCTCGCGCGCCATGCCGAGAAGGCGGGTGCGGACGCGCAGCTCGTGGTCACACCCTATTACAACAAGCCGACCCAGGAAGGGCTCTATCGCCACTTCAAGGCGATCCACGATGCCTCGAAGCTGCCGATCCTCATCTACAACATCCCGCCGCGCTCGATCGTCGACATGTCGATCGAGACCATGGCGCGCCTCGCCGAGCTGCCGCGCATTATCGGCATGAAGGACGCGACCAACGACCTGACCCGTCCGACGCGCACCAAGCTCGCGATCGGGCCCAAGTTCGTGCTGTTCTCGGGCGAGGACGGCACGGCACTCGGCTTCCTCGCGCAAGGCGGGCATGGCTGCATCTCGGTCACGGCGAACCTGGCCCCGCGGCTCTGCGCGGAGATGCACGTCGCGTGGCACAAGGGCGACGTCGCGCGCGCGCAGGCGATCAACGAGAAGCTGATGCCGCTCCACACGGCGCTCTTCGTCGAGACCAGCCCCGGGCCGGTCAAGTACGCGGCGAGCCTCTTGGGCCTGTGCGGGCCCGAGCTGCGCCTGCCGCTGTGCGAGGTCCAGGACGCGACCAAGGACAAGCTGCGCGCGGCGATGGTCAAGGCGGGGCTCTTGAAATCAGTGCCGGTCAAGCTCGGCGACCGCCGCGCGGCCGAGTGAGCGTGCCCGCGCCGCGCCGGATTCTCGGGTGAACCAAGCGCGTCAGGACGCCGAGCGCATCGCGGCCCAGAACCGGCGCGCGCGGCACGATTATTTCATCGAGGAGACGGTCGAGGCGGGGGTCGTGCTCGCGGGCTCCGAGGTGAAGGCGCTGCGCGAGGGGCGCGGCAACCTGAACGACGCCTACGCCCAGCCGCGCGAGGGCGGCCTCTGGCTGCTCAACGCCTACATCCCCGAATACCGCGCCGCCAACCGCTTCAACCACGAGACGCGGCGCGCGCGGAAGCTCCTGCTGCACAAGCGCCAGATCGAGCGTCTCTCGGGCCTGGTGCGGCGCGAGGGGGCGACGCTGGTGCCGCTCAAGATCTATTTCAACGCGCGCGGCATCGCCAAGGTCGAGCTCGGCCTGGCGCACGGCAAGCGCAAGCAGGACAAGCGCGCGACCGAGAAGGAGCGCGAATGGAAGCGCGACAAGGCGCGCATCCTCAGGGCGAAGGGGTAGCGGCGCCTAGTGGCTCAGGAACAGGGTCACGTTGTCGACGTCGTCGTCGAACAGCGACTGGTCCGATTTCTTGAGCACGAACAGCTGGGTCGAGCTCGAATCCGTGATGAAGAAGAAGACGCCGCCCTTGTTGACGTCGATGCCCATGACGTTGCCGCTGTTGGGATCGACGATGGTGCCGATCTTGACCTTCGTATCGCCTTGCGGCGTCGCCTTGGCGCGCGCCCAGAGGTTGACGAACTGGGTCCAGCTCGAGAGACCGGGAAACAGCATGGTGGGCGAGTTGTTGTCCTTGGTGATGCCGAGGGCGGCCTGCTTCTGCCCGTTGCTCACGTTCGCGATCAGCACCAGGTCGGTGCCGTAATCGGCATCGTGGAACTTGGCGGCGACGTCGGCGAGTGCGGCGCGCGGCAGCACGAGAACCAGTACCGCGAGTCCCAGCATGGCCGATAGCGCCGGCCGGCGCTTGATCTTTGTCGAGTGCGGGCGTTTGCCGGGCATCGCGTCGGCTTCTGGGGTCGCGAGGGTCCGCACGACAGCGCCTCCTTTTCCCGTTCGCGTTTCAATTCGCTTTCAATGAGTTTCGACGAATGCGGCGATCCGCCCGACGATGCGCTCGAACATCGCCGTCGTCAATCGTCCGGTATTGGTGTTGAGGCGCGAGCAATGATAGCTGTCGAACAGCCGCGCGCCCGACGGGAGCGCGTGCTCGGCGCCATGGGCGAACGGGAAGCGCGCCGCCTTGAGCCCATAGGAGGCGAGCGCGGCACCATGAGCCACGGTCCCGAGGGCGAGGATCGCGCGGAGGTTCGCGAGCGAGCCGATCTCGGCCGCGAGAAAGCGCCGGCAGGTCGCGACCTCGACTCCCGTCGGCTTGTTCCCGGGCGGGACGCAACGCACGGCGTTCGTGATACGCGCCGCGACGAGGGCCAAGCCGTCGTCGGGGGCCGCGCGGTAATGTCCGCGCGCGAAGCCGAACTTCAGCAACGTCGCGTAAAGGAGATCGCCCGCGTAATCGCCCGTGAAGGGCCGGCCGGTGCGGTTCGCTCCCTTGAGGCCGGGGGCCAAGCCCACGACCAGGAGCGTCGCGTCGCGCGCGCCGAACGAGGGAACCGGCGCGTTATGGAACGCGGGATACGCGGCGCCGTTTTTCGCGCGAAACTCGGCAAGCCGCGGGCACAACGCGCAATCGCGCGCCGGCTCGTCGGTGCGCTGAGGTCCCGGCGCCGCCACGGCCCGCGTCAGGCCGTGTCGAACATGTCCTCGTCGCGATTATGGGCCGGGCCGTGATTGTGGTGCTCGACCGGCTCGCGATGCTGGTGGATGCGCTGGATTTGCGGCGCCAGATCCTGGAGCTCGACGAAGGTGTCGGCCTGGCGCCTGAGCTCGTCCGCGACCATGGGCGGCTGGGAGCGGATGGTGCTCACGACCGAAACGCGCACGCCCTTGCGTTGCACCGCCTCGACCAGGCAGCGGAAGTCGCCGTCGCCCGAGAACAGCACCACGTGGTCGAGCCGGTCCGCCATCTCCATCACGTCGATGGCGAGCTCGATGTCCATGTTGCCCTTGATCTTGCGCCGGCCCATGGCGTCGGTGAACTCCTTGGTCGGCTTGGTGACCATGGCGTAGCCGTTGTAGTCGAGCCAGTCGACCAGCGGGCGGATGGGCGAGTATTCCTGATCCTCGATCAGGGCCGTGTAGTAGAAGGCGCGGATCAGGCGCCCCTTGCCCTGGAACAGCTCGAGGAGGCGCCGATAGTCGATGTCGAAGCCCAGCGCCCGGGCGGCCGCGTAGAGGTTGGAGCCGTCGATGAAGAGCGCGATGCGCTCATTGGGATAGAAATTCATGGGTCAATGTCCTAATCAGGGAGCGATGACGTTCGAAATCGTGCGACGTAATAAGGGAGGCGGCAGGCGCAATACGCATGACGCGCGACGACCGATCGTCTCCCCTCGTCGCTCGACGCCTATTACCTAATGGTCGGCGGGCGCGATGACAAGCCCTCATTCGGGGCGCGCGGCGCGCGGCGCGCGGGACACTCGCTCTTTAAGGATTGACTTAAATGCCAGAGAACCTCGAGCAACCGGCCGGACGGGCGGAAATCGGCACCTCGGCGTCGCGCCAAGCGCTCGGCCCGCGCGCGCCGCGTGCATAGGGCGAGGCCGTATCGTCTCATGATCTACATTGCATTGGGGGCTAATCTTCCGAGCGCGCGTTGGGGCGCGCCGCGCGCGACCCTCGAGGCGGCGCTCGCCGCGTTCCCGGCCGCGGGCCTCAAGGTTGCGCGGCGCTCGCGCTGGTACGGCTCGAAGCCGGTGCCGGCGTCGGACCAGCCCGATTACGTGAACGGCGTGGCCGCCATCGAGACGGCGCTCGCACCGCGACCGCTGCTCGAGCGCCTTCACGCGATCGAGCGCGATTTCGGCCGCGTGCGCGGCGCGCGCAACGAGGCGCGCGTGCTCGACCTCGACCTCGTCGCCTACGACGATCTGGTGCGCGACGGATCGGACGGCGGCCCGATCCTGCCGCACCCGCGCCTCGGCGGGCGCGCCTTCGTGCTGCTCCCGCTCCGGGACTTGGCACCGCAATGGCGCCATCCCGCGACCGGGACGGCGCTCGCGGACCTGATCGCCGCACTCCCGCCCGACGCGGCCTGGCCGCTCGGCTGAAATCCGGCGCCCGCTTGTCATGGCGCGCGCGTCGCCGGCTTGCTATAATTTTCGCCAATTGGGGGAGCCATGGAACCCGCGCCGGTCGCGCTCAATCTGGACGAGATCAAGGCGCTTTTGCCCCATCGTCCGCCGTTTCTCATGATCGAGCGCGTGATCGAGCTGATCCCCGACGTGCGCGGCACCGGCATCAAGACCGTGACCGCGGCCGAGCCTTGCTTCCAGGGCCAGCCGCGCGAACGCATGATCTTCCCGACCGCCCTCATCATCGAGGCGATGGCCCAGTCGGCGGCGATCGGCGCGCTCTATCCCCTCGGCCCCGCGGCGGCGGACAAGATCCCGTTCTTCACCAACATCCAGGGATTCGAGCTCTTGCGCCCGGTGCGGCCGGGCGACCGGCTCGAGCTCCACGTGGTCAAGGACCGCAGCTTCGGCCCGAGCTCGCGGGTGAGCTGCGAGGCGCGCGTTGCGGGCGAGCTGGTCGCGCGCGCCAAGCTGACCGCGGCGGTGCTGAGCAAGGACGCGGTCAATTTCTGAGCGCCGGGCGCCCCCGGCGCCTCGGCGGAACGCCTTGAATTTGCGCCGATTCCGCGGCGGAGCGCTTGCTTTGGCGCGCGTCCGCCCCTATATTTTGCGGCTCTACCCAACGATCCCCTGGAGTGGCACTCAATGGCACGGGTTACCGTCGAGGATTGCGTCATCAAGGTTCCGAACCGGTTCGAGCTGGTCATGATCGCGGCGCGCCGCGCGCGCGACGTGGCGGCGGGCGCCTCGCTCACCGTCGACCGCGACAACGACAAGAACCCGGTCGTGGCGTTGCGCGAGGTCGCGGACGAGACGGTCGCGATCGACGGCCTGCGCGAGGGGCTGGTCAAGGCGCTCCAGAAAGTGGTCGAGCAGGACGAGCCGGTCGAGGAAGAGATGGACGAGGCGGCGGCCCAGCAGCTCGCCGCCGCGGGCGCCGAGCTCGCGACCATCGCGTCGGCCGACGACGAGGCGGACGAGGACGACGAGCTTCTGGCCGAGGTCGAAGGCATGGAAGCCGAGGCCGACGCCGAGCCGGCGGCAGAAGGCGGCGAGGAAACCGTCCGCGACGCGGGGTGAACGCGGGGAGGGCCATGGCGACGACGACGCTGCCTTGGCACGCACCCGCAGACACGAGGCTTCGAGCCAATCCTGACATCGAGCGATCTTGGCGCTCGCGCCGTGGCGCGGGCGGCATTGCGCGCGCGCGCTTGGCGCTTGGCGGCGCGCCATGATGCGCCAGTACGAGCTGGTCGAGCGCGTGCGCGCCTACGACCCCGACGCCGACGAGGACAAGCTCAACCGCGCCTACGTCTATTCGATGAAGGTGCATGGGAGCCAGAAGCGCGAATCGGGCGATCCCTATTTCTCCCACCCGCTCGAGGTGGCCGGCATCCTCACGCGCTACAAGCTCGACGACGACACGATCGTGACGGCACTGCTGCACGACACGGTCGAGGACACGCTCGCGACCCTCGAGGACATCGAGAGCCGCTTCGGCCCCGAGGTCACGCGCCTCGTCGACGGCGTCACCAAGCTCTCGCGCATCGAGCTCCAGTCCGAGCATTCGCGCCAGGCGGAGAACTTCCGCAAGTTCGTGCTCGCCATGTCCGAGGACATCCGCGTCCTCCTGGTGAAGCTCGCCGACCGCCTCCACAACATGCGCACGCTTCAATTCATCAACGACCCCGAGCGCCGGCGCCGCATCGCGCGCGAGACGCTCGACATCTACGGGCCGCTCGCCGGGCGCATCGGCATGAACGACATGAAGGACGAGCTCGAGGACCTGGCCTTCGCCGAGCTCAATCCCGACGCGCGCGAATCGATCGTCTCGCGGCTCAGCTTCCTGCGCGAGCAGGGGCGCGGTCTCGCGAGCCGCGTGATCGGCGAGCTCGGCCGCATCCTCGCCGAGGAGGACGTGCGCGCCCAGGTCTCGGGGCGCGAGAAGCAGCCCTATTCCATCTTCCGCAAGATGCAGCAGCGCAACGTCGCGTTCGAGCAGCTCGCCGACATCATGGCGTTCCGCATCATCGTGGAGTCGGTGCCCGACTGCTATCGCTCGCTCGGCGTCATCCACAGCCGCTAC
>Ga0335073_10015294_pt1 | contig 10733 bp, 11 predicted proteins | sample Lox_Sample_22_FD_207093 | JGI IMG/M metagenome (GOLD analysis project Ga0335073, IMG submission 207093) | Soil microbial communities from Loxahatchee National Wildlife Refuge, Florida, United States - Lox_Sample_2.2 | ecosystem: Environmental > Terrestrial > Soil > Wetlands | place: USA...
AGGCCTGGTCAGTGGACTGCGTGTTCGATCGCACGGCCGATGGGCGCATCATCAAGTGCCTGACCGTCGTCGACCAGGGCTGACGCCCGCGGACTACGCGAGGCAGTTAAAGTGAGAATGGATTCCAAAGCACCCGCTACTCAAAGCGGGGTGTCGTAGCGATCATCGTGGTTCGCTCCAAGCCAGCCTCGACGCACCTCCGGTACGTTTGTCATTCGCGATCAGTTCGCAGTCCTGGCGAGGTCAGACGCCGTGTGGATGGCGTCCAGCGACCGGTGTCACCGTTGCGCATAAGGTGGCGTTCCCTTGCGGAGCGCGTTGGCTGCGCCGAATACATCCAGTGAGCCGGCCAGATCGAGCGCCTGCATGCCCTCGAAAGCGAGCAGGCCGACGGTCGCCGTGCGATGGCCTTAATCGATTGAACGCCGTGGCTGTTCCAGGGCAGCACTGCCGAGCGCGGACCCGCTGAGATTATCGGTGATCCGTGCCACTTACTTGACCTCCACGCCCCGGGGTTCAGGTATGAATTTCGCTCGTGCCGGGCATGCTTAACGCTGGAAGCCCACGTGTCAAACATCATAGAAAAAAAAGTCATGCCGGACGATAGAGGACTGACTTTATGATGTCCCAATGAACCCCATGGCGGATGGCTATATGCCAAAGAAGCTAATTTGCTCGGCCTGTTTTTCGTTGGTCGGAATGATAAATGCGGCGGTCGCGCAAACTCCCTATTGCTGGGTGGCGCACGTGATTCAGGTTGGACAAGATGTCCAATTGCAGTTTGCTGCGCAGAGCGGCGTCATGGTGCGAATAAAGAAAGCGGGCGAAGGCGTGGCTCCAACGGATCGGATGTTCCAGCAGGTGGGCAACGACATGCATCGCCTTTATCGCGACGCGCCGCACCCTGAAACGTCCGTGTCCCGGGTCATGCTGTCCCGTGGGGAAGAAGCGTGGGTAAGCAATGGGCTGCACGGTAGTTGCTCCATTCGCATAGCGAATCAAGGGCCTGCATTCGGAGTAACGATGACAAGCGCCGCGAGCCTCGGCGGACTGCCGCCTCAAGTTGCATCGCGATTCGTCCCGGCAGAAACATTGCCGAGACCCATGCAATAAGGGACGCGTCAGCAACGGTGCTTGGAGGACGATAAGCGGGATCTCCGACGTCGATGCCGCAGGGCGGTGTCTTTGAGCAGAAGAAGTCAGCCAATGTCCAATGCCGATCCCGAGCGCTTTTCTGGCCCTGGCCAGGATCGCAGGTACGTTTCGCTGATCGGCATCGTGACCGGGGCCTTCGATATCGGCTATATACGGAGCGCCTTGATCGTGCCCGGCGATGCGGCGGCGACGGCGCATCATCCTGGGCGTGCTGCTCGGCCTGTCCGGGCTTTGCTACGTTGCGGACGGCTTTACCAGTTTTGTGCGCCGGCGCTGCAGTCGCGGCTGTCGCCGTATCTACTGCTCCCGTGCCTGCCGGGCGAAGGCTCGTTGGCCTTGTGGCTCACCATCATGGGCTTGAACGTCAACAAGTGGCGTGCGTGGACGACCGATCCGCGTTCCGCGCCATGGCCTCCGTGATGCTAGGGGAGTTCTCAGCCGTACGGCTGACAGCGTAAGGTAGCCGGACGACAGGGGACGGCGATGGAAGGCAGGCAAGCATGGTGCCGACAGGGGAAGCAGCTGATACGTGGTTGACGATGCCCGACGGGCAGCGCTTGTTTGTGCGCGATTGGCGAAGCGCCACGGCGCACAGCGCGGTGCTGATCGTGCACGGCCTGGGCGAACATTGCGGGCGCTACGACATGCTGGCCAGGTGGTTCTTGGACCGGGGCTACACCGTGCGCAGCTACGACCAGCGCGGCCACGGCCGTACGCCAGGTCCGCGCGCGGCGTTGCGGCACAGGGATGATTTGCTGCGCGATCTGGCCCATGTGTACGAGCACTACACCGTCAGCCTGGGCCGGAGCCCGCTGTTGCTGGGACATAGCATGGGCGGTGCGGTGGCCTTGCGTGCGGTACTGGACGGACGCGTGGAACCGCCCGCACTGGTGCTTTCCTCGCCGGCCTTGCGTACGTTCGAGGCGCCATGGCTACGCCAGCTCGCGGCCGTGCTCGCGCGCGTGTTGCCGAACCTGCCGCTGAGCAGCGGCTTGCCGCTGGAGAGCCTTTCGCATGATGTGAGCGTGATCGAGGCGTACCGCAAGGATCCGCTCTGCACTCGCAGGGTGACGCCGCGCATGGCCGATTTCATTTTCCGCGCAGGGTCATCGAGCATTACCGATGCCTGGCGTTTGCGTGTGCCGACCTTGTTGCTGGCGGCGGGCAGCGATCGGCTGGTGGATCCCTCCGGCAGCCGCGATTTTGCCAACGGCGCCTGGGCGACCAGGCAGCTGACCAGCCGCTTCTTCGACACCTTGTTCCACGAACTCTTCAACGAGGCCGAAACCGGTCGCCACCAGGTGCTGCTGCAGCTGGCCGATTGGTTGCGGCGTGTGCCGCCATAGACACGCACCGCGTTCGGGCCGCAGGCATCAGTTGCCTAGCAGCTTGCGATAAACCACAAAGCCCGATTTCGCCGCCACCTTGTCGTACAGCTGCATCGCCGTGACGTTCGACTCGTGCGTCTGCCAATACACGCGGCGGCAGCCTTGGTCGGCAGCCCGCTGATACACCGCTTCGATCAAGGCGCGTCCCACCCCCATGCCGCGTGCGGATGCGTCCGTGAAAAGATCCTGCAGGTAGCAGCTTGGTTCGAGCTGGATGGTGCTGCGATGGAACAGGTAATGCGCCAGGCCCAGCAGTTTGTCCTCGGCGTGTGCGACCAATGCGTGCACCGGTTCGTAGGCGTCGAAAAAGCGCTGCCATGTCATGTGCGTGATGGCTTCCGGCAGCGCGCTTGGCCCGTCCTGCCGTAGAAGGCGTTATAGCCGTCCCACAGCGGTCGCCATGCGGCGAAATCCTGGTGGCCTACCGGCCTGATCGAAAACGACGGGCGCATACGCGGTTCCCTTGGCGGTTGATGGCGGCGCGGCCGGCATGCATGCTTGCGCGACGAGCCGCCATCTCGACGCATGACAACTACTCCGCTGCAAAACCTGCTCGACGACCTGCAACAGGATCAAGCCTTGCGCGAGCCGGATCAACTGGCTCGACGCCTCGCCGCGCTGGAGCAGCTGGAGCAGCTGCTGTTCCATCACCACGGCCCGCCTGCGTGGCGCGGGCGCGCCGCCGCATTCGCCGCCGAGCTGGAAGCGATCAATCAGCAGCTGTACCGACGCGTGCGCGATGCGGTCCGGCGCGGCAACGGTGCCGACACCTTGTCCGCGTGGGCGGCATCGCTGCGCAAGACGGGCGATGGGGAAGGCTATGACGCGCTCGATGCCTTGGTCGGCGGCATGCTGGATTTGCAGGAGCCCGGCGCGGTGGTGCAACTGGAGGCCGAGATGGTGTTCTACCAGCCAACGCCTGCGCGACACATCTTCGATTTCATCGCCGGCGCGCAGATCGGCGAGCACGATGTGGTGATGGATCTGGGCGCCGGGCTTGGGCAAGTAGTGCTGCTCACTGCGATCTGCACACGCGCCCCTTGCATAGGCGTGGAGCTGCAGCCGGCGTATGTCGCCAGCGCACGCGCATGCGCGCAAGCGCTGAATCTGCGCAACGCATGCTTTATCGCGCGGGATGTACGCCAGGCCGATTTGTCGGCCGGAACGGTGTTCTACCTGTATACGCCGTTCACGGGCTCGATCCTGCGTGCGGTACTGGCGCTGCTGCGCCAGGAGGCCCAGCGCCGTGCGATCCGGCTATGCACGTTCGGCCCCTGTACGGCAACCGTGGCGAACGAGCCATGGCTGCGGGTGCTACAGGCAGGCGACGGCGGCCGGCCGGCGCTGTTTGGGAGCATCTAGCGGTTGCGCACAAAAATGCCGCAGCGCCCGCGGCGCTGCGGCATGCATCGCTTCGGCGATGAACCTGCGTGCGTAGCTTACGGACGTGGTCCTCTGCGTATGCCGCCGAAGATAAGCGACAACACAAACAAAATCACGAACACGATAAACAGGATCTTGGCGATACCTGCCGCACCGGCGGCGATGCCGCCGAAGCCGAACACGGCGGCAATAATAGCGATGATGAAAAATACGGCGGCCCAGTAAAGCATGGCGATCTCCGTGCGAATCGATTGGATAGCCTGGCGCGGTATGCGTTCGGCATGGTTGATTCGACCAGTGCACCCGTGAAAGAGACGTACGCGCGCGTCTTTGGATTCAGCCTGGTGAAGGCGCTGCGCAGGGCGTGTGGGCAGCGCGTGCAAAAGCCGTCGTTAACTGTTGAGTGGAGGTGAGCGGGGAGTTCACGCCGGCAGCCACGGATGAGGGCTGTTTTTATCGGCGGTGCGTCAAGCGCATGCGGCGGCCACGCTCAGTCCTTGGGCAAGTCGTCGATCATCCTTACCGCAAGCCCGTCGTAGTTGTAGTCGAAGTGATGATCGCCGGGCATCACATTCACCTTCAGCCAGCTGGGCCGCTTAGGATCGTTGCACACGGTATCGTCGCTGTCGTCACGGCCGTAGTAGCAGACCACGGGCGGCTTGCCTTGCAGCGCAAGAAGAGGCGGTAGCGCCGGATAATGCGGCACCGGGTTGATCCACTGCTTGAATTTTTGCAGATGCGTCTTGAGCCAGTTCTCGCGCACCATGATGTAGTCTTCCATTTCGATCTCGAAGTCCACGTCCTGGCTGGGCGACAGCAGCACCATCTGGGTAATGCGCGCGCGATTGGCCGGGCTGAGCTTGTTGACGACGGTGGGCAGCACGTCGGCGCCGAACGAGAAGCCGATCAGCCACACTTTCTGCTTGTGCCAGTCGGCGCTGTACTTGCTGATCAGCGCATCGAGGTCGCGCGCCGACTCATCCGCCGAGCGCATGCGCCAGTAGTAGTCCAGGCAGCTGACCCCGAGCACCGGAATACCATGCGCTTGCAGCCGTGCGCCCAGTTGCTTGTCCAGGTCGCGCCAGCCGCCGTCGCCGGAATAGAACACCGCCAGCACGTCGTCGTGCCCGGCCGGCGCCGCCCCGGTGGGCAGCAACTGCACCGTGGCGTGTTCCAGGCTGGGATGGGGAAAAGGTTTGAAGATGATCAAGGCCGCGATGAGGGCGAGCACGACCAGCACCACGGCGATACGCAATTTCATCGACGCACGACTCCGCTAAGACCGCCTGAAATCAGGCTGGCGACATTGGTGAGCACAACCGGCAACGCAATGCCACCCGGGGCTGCCAGATACCGCGGTTCCCATTCCGGATCGAACTTGTCCTTGTAGCGGTGCAGGCCCTGGAAATTATAGAAGCGCTCGCCACGCCCGAAGATGAGCGCGCCGAAGCGGTTCCAAAGCGGCGCCTGGCGGCGGCTCTGCAAGCCGGACAGCGGCGCCATGCCCAGGTTGAACCAGCGATAGCCCTGCGCCTTGCACCATTGCATCAGCTCCACGAACAAGTAATCCATCAAGCCGGGCGGCGTGTCTGGCAGGTAGCGCATCAAATCCACCGAGGCTTCGTCCATGCTGTCGGTCAGGAACAGGTTGGCGAATGCCACCGGCTGCCCGTTCTGGCGGATCACCGCCATTGGCGTGCGCGCGAGATAGGCCTCGTCGAAAGCGCCGAGCGAAAAGCCTTTTTCGCGCACGCGCTTTTCGCGCAGCCATGCGTCGGAGATCGGCTTCAACTGCGGGAGCAGGGCAGGCACCTGCTCGGCCGGCACGATCTCCAGGCGCATGCCCTCGCGTGCGAGTTTGTTCACCGTGTTGCGCAGCACCTTCTTGGACTTGCCGTCGAGATTGAACTGCTCCAGGCGTACGCGCGCTTCCTCGCCAATCTTCAGCAGGCTCATGCCCACTTCCAGGTACAGATCAAGGTCAGCCGGGTTCACCTGATAAAACACTGGCCAGCCGCCGCCACGCTCGCAGCGCTCGCGGAAGGTCCAGACCAGTTCCTGCCGTGCGCGATCGTCGCGGCCGACCGGATCGCCCATGGCGACCCAGCTGCGCCCTTCGATGCCGTACATGATGAAGGCCTTGCCTTCCGGGTCGAACAGCAGGCTTTTGTCGCCCATCAAGGCCAGATGGGCCTGGGCGGAAGTGAATTGCTTGATCAGCGGCAGTGCGCGCGCCAGTTCCGCCTGGTCGGGCAAGGTCGGGCGCTGGCGCGCCGAACGGATCAGAGTGGTGAGCGCGAACAGGAACGCCACCCCGGCCGCACCGACCAAGGCGCGCAGCGCGCGCGGCGCATTGCCGTGATAGAAACTGAATTGCCACCACAGATCGTTGCGGTATTCCACGTGCTGGTAGCTGAAAAGCACCAGCCACACCGTGCAGCCCAGCACGGTGGCGCAGGCCAGCAACCATCCGAACGAAAACGTCATGTCGAACAGCGAGGCGCGCCGATAGAACAGGCGATGCGCCGGCGCCAGGGCCACGGCCAGCAGCACCAGCAAGCCGGCTTCTTCGTAATCGATGCCTTTGAGCAGCGAAGCCACCGCGCCGGCGAGCAGCAGCACCAGGGTGAGCCAATAGGCGGCATCCAGCCTGCGCTGCAGGCCGCGGGCGAGGATCAGCAGCGACATGCCGATCACGCTGTTGAGGAAGTGCGAGATCTCCAGCACCGGCAGCGGCAGCAAATCGCTGAGCAATTCCAGTCGGCCGGGCAGCACCGCGGTAGCGCCGGAAAACAGCAGCACCGCGCCCGACACCAGCGTAAGCCCGGCGAAGAACGGCGGCAGGATGCCGTTGAACCACGGCGTGAGCAGCGCCGCCTGGCGCACGCCGCGCGCTTCGCGAATCACCACCGCCACGGTGGCCGCGCACAGCGGCAGCAAGTAGTACACGCCGCGATAGGCGGCCAGCGCGCCGAGAATCGGCGCAGACAAGGCCTGGTTGCCGGTGGCGCCGAAGCCGGCCAGCATCACCGCCTCGAATACGCCCAGTCCGCCGGGCACGTGGCTGATCAGGCCGGCGATTTGCGCCAGTGCAAAAATCGCCAGGAACGAGCCGAAATGCAGCGCCAGCGAATCGGGCATCAGCGCGTACAGCACGGCGGCGGCCAGGCCCCAGTCCAGCGCGCCGACGCATACCTGCCGCAGGCCCACCGCCAGCGACGGCAGCCGTACCTGCCAGCGCCACAGCTTGAGGGGGCGCCGCAGCAAGGCGCCACCGGCCAGCCACAACAGCGGAATCAGGCACAGCCCCACGCCGAGCAGGAGCCGCATATGCGAAAGCGGCAACCCCAGGGGAATCGGCACCAGCAGCAAGGTCACGCCGGTGATCGCGAACAAACCCAGCCAGAAGCTGATCGTGCAATACAGCACGACCTTGGCGACATCCATGGTCGACAGGCCGGCCTGGATATAGAAGCGATAGCGGATCGAGCCGGACACCAGCATCGCCATGCCCAGCGTGTTGCTGAAGGCGTAGCTGATAAAGGAAATCAGCGCGACGCGCGGCTTGGGCAAGCTGCGGCCGATCGCCTTCAGCGCGAACAGGTCATACAGTGGCATCACCGCATAGCCCAGCGCCGTCAGCACGATCGCCTGGCCGATGCGGCCGCGGCGCAGGCGGTGCATGTATTCGCCCACCTGGTGATAGCTCACTTCGCCGGCCAAGCGGTACAGCGCCCATAGCGCCAGGCCGAGCATCAATACCGAAAGCGCCGGGCCGCCGATGCGGCGCAGCCATACCGGACCCGGACGGTCCAGGGCATTCTCCTGGCTAAGGACTTCGGCCCCGCCTTGCTGCTCCACGCTGCGCCTGCCTCTTAAAGCCGGGTGGGGGTCTGCGCGCCGCTCGCGCCGCGGTGGCCCGCCGGCGCAGGTCCGTGGGCTGGACGTGCGGCATCCTTACGCAGTGGTGTATCGACGTACACGCCTTCGTTTCTCCTTGCCCGACAGGCGAACCATCCCGGCGCGGGCCACGCCAGGAGCGTGATCAGGCTTACCCCAGACCGCGATGGTGCCATAGCTGGCATGACAGGCGACAACTTGCGGCGATGCATCGGCGATGAAGAGCGTCTTGCGTGTCGGGGACGGGAAGGCGGTTGCCGGTGCAGGGCGGCATCAGCCAGGTTGCTTCCAAAACAAAGGGGCGCTCCGATGCGGAGCGCCCCGGTATGCCATGGGTGGGCAGGCTCAGCCTTTCTTTACTTCGAACGCCTTGCTGTTGACCTGCTTGCCGTCCACCGAGATATCCACCTTGTACTTGCCTTCCGGCCAGAGGTTCGGATTCCGCACGCGGAAGGTAGTGGTGGCCGGACCATCGGCAATGATCGACTGGCTGGTGCTGGTGACCACCTGGCCGTTGCCTTCCAGGTAGCTCCACTTGGCATTGAGCGTGGCGCCCGGCGTGCTGCCGGTGGTGTCCACGCTCACATAGATGGTCTTCTGGTTCGGCGCGAAGCTGGTGACTTCCTTCTTCACCTTGTGGTCGCTGGAAACGACGTCGCCCAGGGTCACGTTGCTCACCTGGAAACCTTCGGTGGCAGGCGCGGCGGCCGAAGCCGACGCCGCGGTGCTGGCCGGCGCCGGTGCCGGAGCCGTTGCGGCCGGCGTCGGGGCGGCGGTAGCAGCGGGTGCCGGCTTGGCGGCAGCAGTGCTCGCCGGGGCAGGCGCCGTGCTGGAAGCGGCCGGCTGGTTGGCGGGTTGCTCGTTCTTGCCGCAGGCGCTGAGCGCCAGCAGGCCGGCAAATGTCATGCAGTAGAGGGCGACGGAGCGGGCGGTAGGTTTCATGGGCGAGCTTCCGAAAATGAAATACGACGACCGGCGGGCGCCGGCGGCTTCAGGCAGCCAACAAGACTAGTGGCGACGATCTGAAGTGCCGATGACCGGAAATCGGCAAGTTTAACAGTCCGCCGCGTGGCGGCGTGATGGGCTTCGCACTGCGCCGCATGCGCGCCGGAACCAGCAGCGCCAGAGCGCCTTACTGCCGTGCGCCGCGGATGTTTTCCGGCAGTGCGCCGCCGCTGCTGCGGAACGGGTTGATGTCCAGTCCGCCGCGCCGTGTGTAGCGCGCGTACACGCTCAGGTGGTGCGGGGCGCAGCGCGCCATCAGGTCGACAAAGATGCGCTCCACGCATTGCTCGTGGAATTCGTTGTGCGTGCGGAAGGACACCAGGTAACGCAGCAGGCCCTCGCGGTCGATCGGCGCGCCGCGATAGGCAATTTGCACGCTGCCCCAATCGGGCTGGCCGGTAACCGGGCAATTGGAACGCAGCAAGTCAGAGACCAGGGTTTCCTCGACCGTGGCGGCGCCGGCATCGGCGTGCAGGTAATCGGCTTTCGGTGGCCCGTAGTGATCGATCGTTACCGGCAGCGCGTCGATCGACTCGCCGGCCAGGTCGACAAACGCATGTTGCGCGGCGCGCGGCGGCCGGATCGCCACCGTCACCACCGCGCCGGCGGCGCGCGTGAGGTCCTGCTGCAGCAAGGCGCTCAGCGCCGCCACGTTGGCCACCGGCTCCTGCGCAAATCCATTGAGATACAGCTTGAAGGATTTGGACTCGATGATATTCGGCGACTGCGCCGGTACCCGGAATTCCGCCACGCCCGCCATGGGCTTGCCGCGCATGTCCAGCCAGGACAGCTCATACGCGTTCCAGATATCCACGCCCTGGAACGGCAGCGGTTCGCGCACGCCGATTTCATCGCGCTTGGCCTGGCGGGGAATCGGAAACAGCAGGGCAGGATCGTAGCGGTCGGCGTAGACGGTGTGCTTGCCGAGCGGGGAATGTTCGGGGGTGCTCATCCGCCTATTGTAATGCGCACCGGCAATGCTCGCCGGCACGGGCCGCCGCCGCCCGCGCAGGGGCGGCCGACACCCTCAATCGCCGCACAGCGCCACCGCCTCCACCGCCAGGCACACCGAGGGGTGAAACAGTTTGCCCACCTGCACAGCCGAACTGGCGCAAGCCGACGCAGCGGCCAGGTACCGGTCGCGCACTTCGCGGTATGCAGGCAGGTCGCGCGCGATGTCCACAAAAAACACGGTCAGCTTTACCAGTCGATCGAAGCTGCTGCCACCGGCTTCCAGCACTGCGCCGAGGTTCTCAAATACCTGCTCGGCCTGCGCCCACACATCGCCCACGCCGACGATCTCCCCGGCAGGCCCCAGCGGCACCTGGCCCGAGGTGAACAGCAGGTTGCCCACGCGCGTTGCCGCGCTGGCGCCGGGAGGAGCAAAAGCCGTGTCCGGCTGGATGCGCTGGATGGTGTCCATCTTGGTTTACCTGCCGATATGCGCCATGCCGGCCGGTGCATGGCGTGCGCCGGCAACGGTTTGCGCTGGAAAAATGCGCTCGATCGAAGCGAGTTCGTCGCGGCGCAGCGGTACATCGAGCGCGCCGATGTTTTCATCCAGGCGCGAGCGGCGACCGGGAATCGGCGCGCGTCTCAGCGTGCGGCACATGGCGAGCGAACCGAGTGTGCACGTCTGCATGATGCTGCCTCGCCAGTGGAGGAAGGAAATCGCTGCTGCATCGAAGGGTACCGGTATCGTTGTGAAGCCGGCCTGGGTACGGCGCCATTTTCGCGCTATGGCATCCAATGGATGCGCATGGCCCTGCACGGAACACTTCGCCTTCATTCTGGCGCCGGGCAGCGCGCAGCCAATGGCTACGGTACGCAACGCGCCGGCGTCGCAGCTACAAAAAATTCCGGCGCGCACGAGTGTCTGGACTGGATCCAGCCAGCGCCGGG
>Ga0335073_10015295_pt1 | contig 10732 bp, 12 predicted proteins | sample Lox_Sample_22_FD_207093 | JGI IMG/M metagenome (GOLD analysis project Ga0335073, IMG submission 207093) | Soil microbial communities from Loxahatchee National Wildlife Refuge, Florida, United States - Lox_Sample_2.2 | ecosystem: Environmental > Terrestrial > Soil > Wetlands | place: USA...
TTTCATGACTGCCCAGGCGATGCAGGCCAGGGTGTGGGCGACTGCGACGGCGGCCTTCTTCTCGTGGCCCCGGCCGAACCGGCGGGCCAGGCGGCGGAAGCGGGCGCCGGGCCGGCTGCGGGTGCGGGCGGTGGCCCATGCCGACTCGACCATCGCGGTGCGCAGGTGCTGGTCGCCTTTGCGGGCGGCGGCGTGCTCGCGCTTCCCGGCGGACTCGTTGTCGCCGGGCGCCAGCCCGGCCCAGGCGGCCAGCCCGGCGGAAGTGGCGAAGCGGGCCATGTCCCCGCCGGTCTCCGCCACGATCACCTCGGCGGTGCGCTGCCCGATCCCGGGGATCGTGAGCTCGAACCTGAACCTGCGGGTGCGCTGACGTGCCCGCACTTACCGAACCCCAGGAGGCGTGCGGCTCAGTTTCCCGGCGCTCACATCGTTGACGGCTCTCTCTCGGCGAACAAGCTGGTGGCGAATATCGTCGTCGCCGGGATCGTGGACGGCACGCTGATCGTGGGCGCGCAGTTCATCGCTTACGGCACGAACGGCGAGATCCTGATCTACTCGGGGACTCCGGCTGAGGGGAACCTGATCGGCTCGTGGTCGGGCGCGTCCGGCACTGACGACGAGTCCAACGCCTACCCCGCAGGCTTGTTGCTGCAGGGCAATGGCACCGACGTCATCACCGTTCAGGGTTCCAGCGGCCAGAACATCATGATCGAGATCACCGCCGGCGGTGTCCCCGAAATCGTGCTGGCAACCGGCGCGGCGGAGGAAGCGACCCCGGCGAGCATTGAGGCGTTCATTACTGACGCCGGCGCCAACGAAGCGATGACCTTGTTCATCTACGGGCCGCAGGGCAGCACGTACAAATCCCAGACCGGCTTGTTCATGAACTCCGCCACCGCCAGCGGCACGTTCGAAGCCGGCGCGAACCTCGCCTACATTGACGAGTCCGCCGTGATCCACTACTGGCTGGGCTGGGGGGGTCGGGGATTACGGTGTCGTCGCCGATCAGCGGTGATGACAACACGTATCAAACGGAACGTCTGACGCAGAACATGGTGAGCAACAACGCAATCACCGGCCAGAGCGGGTACTGCCGGGTGCTGGTATGGCCATGCCGACCTGGCATCAGTATTAAAGTTTGAGCCAGGAATCTCTAATAAGAGACCGCTATTCGGGTCCTTGCTATGCCTAGCTTCAACATAGAAGCTTCTAGCTCTCGGCTACTGAGCCATTAAGCCCGCAGCTATAACACCGTAGCCGCCCGTCCACTGTAGCTATGCCGCACGTCTTACAGCAGGTGACTTCCATCCCGTGTCCAATGAAGTCGCCTGTAGCCCGATGACTCCACCGATGACATGAAGGACGCTGAAGGCGTTGGCGCCGGGCTCTCCCGGCTGGCTAAGTCGGATCGGCGGCCTCGTGGTCCAACTCCGCGAGTCGCTTCAGTATCCGGGCTGTCGCGTACATGTGCTCGGCCGACAACTCGAGCGCCAGCTCAAGGTCGCGCTGCAGCTCCTTAACCTCGCCGCGGAGTTCGTCAAGCTGGTAGTAGCGGCGGAACAGGAACCATCGCGCCGGCCATAGTGCGTCGTATGTGCGGCCGCGGAACACCCACCAGCGGTGCGCTAACTCCGTCGCGTGACCGCAGGCGGCGGCGTCCCGTGCCACAACTGTCTTTTGCTGTGTGGTCATTGGGTCGGATCGTCCTTGCTGCGTAGTTTCAGCGGGCATGTGATGGACGGCTCAGAGAACACATTGGTTTACAGTCGGCCACGCCTCGTCCGGGCGATAACTGCCCCGCCGCCGGCAGGCCGGTCAGATCGTCGGCGACATCCTGCCTGAGGGCCGCCGCACCAACTACGGGCCAGCCGGGCAGGCCCGCATCGGCGGCCAGGGTTGTCACCAGCCGGACAGCCTCGGCTACTGCCTCGCTAGCGCTAGCGGCCTCAATACTGAGGCTCGCGGTCCAGTGCGGCGGCTCGGCGCCGACGGCAATGCTGCCGTCATAGGGCCGCGTCAGATCCGCGAACGCTCCAAGAGCTGCGTCGGGTAGGTGCCCGTTCCCGTCCTTGTCGCGGGTCCCGTCGGCGCGGGCCTCGACTGTGACGCTCCACCAGTCCATTCTCTGGTGTGTCTCCAGGTTCCCCGGCCGCCACACCTGGCCATCGCCCCGGCCTAGCCGGCCTCCTGCCGCGCCATGCGCAGCCGGCCGAGCTGGCGCTGTAGCCGGGCCAGGATGGCGCGCAGGTCGCCGTCGTCGAGAAGGAAGGCGACGAGCGCGAAAGCGATGATGGCGCAGATGGCCGCGGCGGTGGCGACGCCCGCGTCCAGCAGTTTGTGGCTGACGGGGAGCGCATTACTGACGGCTGCGCCCGCCATAGCGCCCGCCGCGGCGGCGGCCAGGCCAGCCAGGCTCGCCCGGCCCACTCCGCGGACGGCAGCCGCGCCCCGGATGCGCCGCGTGATGATGACAAAGGGGATGGCAGCGGCGGTCTGGCCGATTGTCGTGCCGAGAGCCAGCGCGGCCACAACCAGCCGGGGTGGTGCGAGCTCGGCCAGTATCGCCATTGCGGCCATGCTCAGCAACCAGCTGGCGGTTACCGCCACCGCCGCGACCTTGAGCCGTCCCATGGCCAGCATCACCCGGGACAGGTTGGCGATGACCGCAATGCCGACCAGGCCCGGGGCGAACATTACGAAGCCCAGGACCAGTTGTGACACCTGCCACGGCTCTTTGGCAAGGACATGCGCGGCCGGGACCGCGACCGCTGCGGTCAGGGCGGTGCCGAGCCAGGACGCCAGCACGACCGCCCGGGTCGAGCCGGCACTTGTCTGGTCGAATACCGCCCCGTCGCGGGCCGCCAGCACCGGGAAGGCGCTCAGAATGATCGACAGGCCCAGCACTGCGTTCAGCGTGTTGAAGACCTGACTCGCGTAGTTGAACAGGACGAGGGCGCCGGTCGACCCGCGACCATTGGCCAGCGTGATCACCACCAGCTGTGCCAGGTCACCGGCCACAAGCTCGATGACGCCGACCAGCGCCAGGCCGCCCGCGCGGCGGGCGACGCCAGGCGGGAACTGCAGTTGCGGCCGCAGCCGCAGCCGGAGCCGCCAGGTCGGCACCGCGGGCACGAAGGCCAGGGCAGCGATCCCGAGCGTGGTTCCCACCGACAGGACCAGCTGAGCAGTAACGGGCAGTTTGGCCAGCGGCAGCCCTTTGCCGAGCGGCGCGAACGCCAGATAGGAAGCGATGAGCACGAGGCTGGAGACGAGCGGCGCGAGAGCGTATCCAGCGAAGCGTCGATAGGCCTGCAGGAGCCCGAACAGCACGACGGACACGCCGTACAGGACGACCTGCGGCGCGAACACGCGCAGCATGTCGGCGGTAGTCGCGACAACGTCGGCGCGGACGCAGTGCGCATTGGGGTTGACCGGGTTCAGGAAGGATGCAACCGGCCCGGCCACCGCGATGATGATGAGGGTCAGCGGCACCAGGATCAGCACCGACCAGGTCAGCAGCGCTGAGGTGATCTGGCTGACCAGTGCCTTCTGTTCCGGGTCGGTGGCCGAGCGCTCGGCCGAACGGGCAAGCACCGGAACCATGGCGCTGGTGAGCGCGCCCCCGAGCACGAGCTCATACACCAGGTTCGGCACCTGGTTTGCCGTCGAATATGCAGTGCCCAGGCACGTCGCGCCGACGGTCTGAGCGAAGACCACGGTCCGGACTAGGCCGAAGATCCGCGAGAACACGGTCAGCCCTGCGATGACGGCGGCGCCGCGGGCGATGCCCGGAGCGTCCGGCAAGCGGCGTCTGGTCCGCCCCCTAGTGGCTGAAGCCAGGCCGGTCACGTGCTGCCACCTGAGCTAGTCCGCACGCCCATTCCTGACCTCTGCTGCTCGCGGGATTGCTGTGGCTGCTGGCCAGCAGGCTTGGAGATCGGCACGAGCCGAATGGTGTGCAAGCTAGACGCGCCAACGGTGCAATGAGATTACATGGCGAAGTGAGCCGATAGGAGGGCAAGTGGCTACGACGGAAGGTCCCTGCCAGGCATGACGTACCGATCGCACTTGTACCCGGTGTCAGTCAAGGGAGTTGCCGTCCGGGCCGGCCTTGTCCTCCTGCTGCGCAACGAGCGCGACGAATGGGAACTCCCCGGCGGCAAGCTGGAGCTTGGCGAAGACCCGGCTCGATGTGCCGAGCGCGAGATCGCCGAGGAGACTGGCTGGGAGGTCTCAGCCGGCCCGCTGATCGATGCATGGCAGTACCACGTTGGCGATGGCGCAGATGTGCTCGTGCTGACCTACGGCTGCTATCCGGCGATAGGAACCGGGAACTGGCTCTCAGCCACGAGCACAGGGAAGCGGGACTGTTCACTCATGCAGCGGCGGCTGAACTGCGAATGCCAGACGGCTACAAGAAGTCGATCGCCGCGTGGCACCGCCAGTTGCCGCCGGACCGCTGAGCCGAAGGTCCGGCCTGGCAGGGGCAGACAAGCTCGTGCGGCCGGATGCTAGGTGCGGGTGTCATCCGGCCGCACGAACCCCGGGGAAGGGGCAGAGCGCTTGGATCAGAGTTCGTCCGCCGGGACCGGAGGCCGGGGCTTCCTCCCCATAACGTCATCGTCGGGGCCTGGCGGCAGAGGGTCACCGTCGTCCGGATCGTCCCAGAGGCCTGGGGGCCCGTCCGTGGGATCCCCGTCTTCCATGTCGTCTGCGCTCGACGGAAAGAGCATCCCACAAATGAGCAGGTAAAGCTGCTCAGGGTACGGAATAAATTCGACGTTTCGCAGAGCCTGGTCCTGGCCGGCCGACTCCACGATGAACTCGCCATAGCCAAACAGCCGTCCTGCGAAGGAGCGCTTGAAGCTCATGTCGGTGACCTTGGTCAGCGGCATCATGTTGACCTGGCGGGTCAGGAATCCTCTCGTGAGCAGCAGGCGCTCGCTGGTGACCACGAAATAGTCAACTGACCAGTTCATGATCTTCCAGATGAGCCGGAGCAGCAGCACCAGCCACAGGATCCACAGCACGAGGCCGGCTGTGCCGTGCAGGACCGTGGCGCTGAGTACGCCTGCGATCAACAGGCCGATGAGCGTCTGCGCGCTCGCAGGTATCAGGACCGCGGGATGCTGGCGGACGGTCGCCACCTGAACTTCGCGTGGCAGCAAGTACTTGTTGATCACGACCGGCGAGCCGGAGCCTGAGCGAGGCTGACGCATGTCTAGAGCTTGTCTACGAAGCGCGACATGGAGTTGCCCGCGGACTTGAGCCCGTTAAAGGCGTGCTGGAGGGCATGTGCGGCGCCGGTCGGGTTAGTGGCCAGGTAATACACGATAAAAATTACTATTGCCCATGTGATGACCTTCCGCAACACGTGATCACCTCCCCGAAGCTCCCACAGCGGCTTGTTACTGCGAGTGAGCAAATCGTTCGGCTAAGTCAGTGTCATCAGCATAGCTCAGTGCATTTTGACAACCAATGACCGCTAACCCAAGCCACCATACGTGATCGTCCGCGTGCTCGCGTGCCGGCACGCGGGGGCGCAGGTGGAAGCGAGAGCGAGCCGGCCGGAGCGAGCCAGGAGCCCGATCCGTGCACGCGCGGCCGGAGAGTCTGACACCATTTCCCTTCTAAGATCCCAGCCAGTGGGGTGCCGATGACTGATGTGAGCCCGAGCGACTTCGCAGTCGTCATCTACCGGGAAGATGACGTCTGGGAAGCCGAGGTCCTGCCAACGGCGCTAACCGAGAACTTGGACGGGCTAATACTGGCATTGCGTCAGCAGCCGGGCATCGGCGGAGCAATTGGCCTGGCGGCCGTTGGCGATGACTTTTTCGTAGGATTGCGAGTGCTTGGCAATCACGTCTCTGTCTTCCTCTCTGATGTCACGGCATCGGTTGACTGGCCACTGGCACGGCAAGTGCTCGACTACCTGGATATCCCCATTCCCGAAGACGAAGACCTCGACCAGGTCCTGCCGGTCGGCGACATGTCGATCTTCGCGGATCTGGGCATTGACGAGATGGAACTCGGCGCGCTCTCCGGGGACCTCGACCTGTTCCCCGACGAGGTGCTGGCCAGCCTGGCGAGGCGGATCGGGTTCGGGCAGGCACTGGAGCGCGCGCTGGACTCGGCCATCGGCGCCTTATAACCTGGCCCGCGCGTTGACCGGCTATCTGGCTAGCTTCGAGCCCGCCATGCGGCAGGCGATTGCCGAGGCTCGGGCTGTCGGCGCGGACGTGCCGGTAGGTGCCGTGGTCCTGGACGCTGAGGGGCTGGTGATCGGCCGCGGCGCGAATGAGCGCGAGTCGGGCGCCGATCCGACCGCCCACGCGGAAATCGTGGCGTTGCGGGCGGCCGGCCTAGCCCTCGGCAACTGGCGGCTGGACAACTGCACGCTGGTCGTGACGCTGGAGCCCTGCACGATGTGCGCTGGCGCGCTCCTCGCAGGCCGGCTGTCGCGGCTGGTCTACGGGGCGCACGATCCGCGGGCGGGTGCGGCCGGCTCGGTCTGGGACGTACTGCACGATCCGAGGCTCGGGCCGCCGGTCGAGGTGCTGACCGGTGTCCTTGCTGCCGAGTGCGCCGAGCTGCTGCGCGGGTTCTTCGGCGAGCGGCGGTAGCAGACCTGCGACCCGCTGCGGCGGCGGCTCAGGTAGGCTCTCCTGCGGTGGAGTCGCCTAGTGGCCGAGGGCGCACGCCTCGAAAGCGTGTGATGGGGCAACTCATCCGTGGGTTCAAATCCCACCTCCACCGCCATTGACCTGCAGCGATGTAGCAGGTTGCTCATGCGCAGTGTTAGCTGCTGACGGTGCTTAGTTTCAGTCTCAGGCTCTGATTAGTCTCAGTTGCGCGGCCTTAGCGGGGCGGGCACCGATCGGCGAGCAAGCCCCCGGCCGCTCGCGACGGCGAGCGCTTGGCCTATTCGATGACCGTCATGACTCCCGCGATTTGCGCTGCCAGCGGCACTCGCAGTCCGTTCTTGCAGGTAGCGGCCTTGTTCGACGATGGCGGGCGAGAGATGCGGCTCGCTTGGGGTCTGTCGCACCTGGCGTCGGAGAGCTCGCATGCGCCGGTTACCGGATTCCCGGGTTCAGGTCGGTGAAGCCATTCGCACGCCCACCGGGCGTGCGCTTCTGGTGGTGGTGAGCATGAGTCCTGGCATTCAGTGCCCGTCCCAGATGTCGGCCGTGTCCGCAGGTCTGTTGACCCCGCATGCCGCACGGGCCCAGTCTTCAGAACAGCCGTGCTGTTGTCGCCAGGCTCGTGCTACAGGGATTCCGCATCGCGCAGCAGTTCACCCCAAGTGACCGGGACAGGGGTGCCGTCCAGGTTGACCAGCACCCTGCCGCCGAGGCTCTCGGCCAGTGTGACTAGCACCCTGCGCAGATGGCCCTCCGCGCTGATCGCGGTGCGCGGCGTAAGCCGCACGGTCATCCGAGGCAGCGGCGCCACACAGACGGCGGTCTGCGTCTCTATCGCCTCGGCGTCATAGCCGAACAGCTGCCTGCTGCCGCCAATGAACTCCACGGCCAGATCGCTGCCGTCCGCTCCGACAGTGCCCGACCTCAGAATGTGCGGGCTCGATATGCCCTTGGCCGGCGGGCTCTGACGGCGGCCAGCACCGTGCTTGCACCTCGGCCGTGAGCACCCAGATCGGGCCAAGCGCGGCTTCAGCCTTCAGCCTCCACGCAGGCAGGATCTGGGTGCCCCGGTCGGTGGCGAACTCGGCTCGGACCGCTCAGCACCGACGGTCCGCAGCTGACCGCGTGGCCGCGGATCCGCCCCGCCGGCGGGCCGGCAAAGCATCCGCACCGCGTCCTGCGGCACGTAGTCCTCCGCAACGACCGCACCCTGCAAGAAGGCAAGCTTGGCGTCTCCGGTGGCAAACCCCTTGGTCACCCGGACAGGGCCGTCCAGCAGCACCAGTGGCCGGGGATCAGCGTCAGCCGGGAAATCGGTCCAGCGGCCAACGGCCCGCCGGGCGGCCCGGACCAGCTCAGCATCGCGGTCCGGTGGACCTTGCCTGGCACCCGTCACGGACTCTCCCATGGGGACCTCTCCAGGGCAACGGTAGTCGACGGAGTGCTGCCCCTACCCGCGCGCTCGTGATGCTGACGCGAAACTCAGTGTGCCTGTCGAAGGCTAGGTCCGCTCGATGTTTAGGTGCGGGATGCAGCCGGCCGCGACGTGCGCAGGCTCCGGTCGCTCGTTGCAGCTGGCGCGATCAAGCCGCGCGATCGCCGCCAGGGCTGGGTGGTCCGGAAGGATGCGGTGGATCGACGAGCTCGGCGAGCATCGCGGTGAGCGGTGCGAGGTCGCCGTGGTGGGCTGCGGCGCTCGCGGCAGTGTTTCGGTCGGGGTCCATCCGGACCCAATCGATGTGGTGCCCGGCGTCGTGGGCGAGCTGGGAGAAGAAGGCACGCTGGGCACGGCCGTTGCCTTCGCGGAACGGGTGCAGGGCGTTGACGTCGGCGAGGAAGTCCGCGAGCTGGCCAATGAACTGGTCGCGGTTCAGCCCGCGCAGCTGATCGGTTGCTGCCAGCCGGCTGAAGACATCCCCAGCAGCTGTCTCCAGGTGTTGCGGCAGGCAGAACAGCGACCCTTTCGCGATCGATACCGTCCGCAGCTCGCCGGCCCAGGCGAAGATGTCGCCGAGGATGTAGCGGTGGAATGCCCTCAGGTGGTTCAGGTCGTATCCGCCGGGCAGCCGCCGCCTTTCCAGGTCGATCAGCCGTGACGCCGACAGCGCGGCTTCCACCTGGGCCAGCTCGCCTGGATCGGTGATGCCCAGCATGTTTCGCAGCACGCCGCTGCCAGGATCAAGATAGGGATCCTGGCCCGCGCTGGCGGTCACCTCCGGTAGCGCGACAGGACGCGGTCCCGCAATTCGCTTGTACTCATCTGGCCGGCTGCCACCTCGACGAACAGGGCTAGGTCTTCCGCGCTGGGCTCCAAGCCTTCTGCGCGAACAGACGCCAGCGCCGCCGCAACCGCTCGCTGCCGTTCAGCGCCTTCCAGCAGCGCCTCGTACTGCTCTACTGACACCAGGACAGCCTCCGCCTTGCGATGGGCGCCGACAAAAACAACCGCTCCCGGCGACCGCCTGACTCGGTCAAGCACCCCGGCCAGGCCCGCACGGAACTCCCGGAAGGACATCACGGCCGGCACGGACACTTGATTAGTGTACACCAACGCGTACACGGGATTTCAGCCCAGCACCCCGGAGTCGAAGACTGAGCCTGATCGCCGCGGTCGGCAGGTACCCGCGCCAAGTCGAGCGCTCATGAGATCGCCTCGACGCTGATGCCTGGCCGCCCACGCCAACCAGAGCGAACAGGCCCGTGAGCGTCAAGTGGCTAGTCTCATTTTTAGTCTCATTCACCTCCGTCCGGCACTGTCCGCGACCGTCCCCGAGCTGGGCTGACGAGCACATGGCGGACGGTGGGAACCTTCGGTGGACGGTGCCGCGCAGTACTCGAAAGCGTGTGATGGGGCAACCCATCCGTGGGTTCAAATCCCACCTCCACCGCCACTGGCCTGCGCGATAACTGCCTGCGGCGGATCCGGCTTCGGCCCTACCTGTGCAGCGCGTACGAGTGGGTCTTGCCTCCGCTGGGGTAGATGCCGATGAGCCAGAACCCGGCAGCTGCGCTTCCCGAGATCGCCGTCAGGTTAGTCACGGAGCTTGCCGGTGCCGGGTCCGGGGCCTTGGATGTCGTCCAGTGGGCACCGTTCCAGCGCATCAGGATCGGGAGCGCGCCGCCGGCTGTCTCCCCAAGCTGACCCGTCGCCATGACATCTTTCGGCGAGATGGCTGCGACGTCGTTCAGGTAGCTGCCGTCGGTAGCGGCCTTGTACACCGCGATGCTCGGATCGGGGACGACCGACCACCGCTTGCCGTTCCAGTGCTCGATCAGGGCGGCGTTGCCGCTCGCGGTCTGCTGGTACCCGACGGCCCAGGCGTCCTTCTTAGACAGAGCGCTCACGCCAGACAGCATCCCCGGTACGGCCGGCGAGGCCGCTACGGACCAGCGGCGGCCGTTCCAGTGCTCGATCAGTGCCTGAGGAGTGGTGCCGGTGTCGCTCTGGCCGACAGCCCAGCCGTAGCTCTTCGAGCTGAGGGCCACTCCCGCCAGCCCGGTCAGCACGCTATGGGGGATCGCGGGAGTGGGGACCGGGTACCACTTGGTCCCGTTCCACCGCAAGACCAGGGCCTGACTGGTGTAGGGCGAGGTCGTCGCTGAGGCGCCGACGGCGAACGCCTCCGAACCGCTGGTCGTGACTGCGGTGAGCGAATTACCGTAGGCGCCCACGGCTGGGGCAGGGGCCGCAATCCTGCGCCATCCTCTGCTGGTCAGTCGCAGCACCAGCGGCTCGTACTTCGCCCCGTCGATTAGATCGCCGACTACCCAGGTCGCGGCTGAGCCAACTGTGATGGCCGTCAGTTCAGCCTCGGCTAGGCCGCGGAGATGCGTGCGCCGCCAGGAGTGGCCGGACCAGCTGAACAGCACGCCACCGCCGGCGTCGTCACCCGCCGCCCACACGGTGCAGCCCCGGCCAATCGCGATGCCACTAATACTGGCCGCGCGGGTTTCGAAGGTCGACATGCTCGAGGCTGAGCAGCGGCGTGCGTGCCCGCCGGCGGACGCCAGCGCGCTGGCCTGCACTCCCGCACCGCTGACAGTCAGCGCCCCGACCAGGGCAGGTACTGCGAAGCGCCGCACGCGCA
>Ga0335073_10015296_pt1 | contig 10732 bp, 8 predicted proteins | sample Lox_Sample_22_FD_207093 | JGI IMG/M metagenome (GOLD analysis project Ga0335073, IMG submission 207093) | Soil microbial communities from Loxahatchee National Wildlife Refuge, Florida, United States - Lox_Sample_2.2 | ecosystem: Environmental > Terrestrial > Soil > Wetlands | place: USA: Florida...
CATGCCACTCGAGGATGCCGATGCCGCGCGAGGGCGCCGACGCCGCGCGGCAGCGCCTGGCCATCGCTCGTGCCACGCGAGGATGCCGGACCATCCCGGACGCCACGCGGCGGCCGAGCCAGCGCTCAGGCTGCGCCACGGCGCTACGCCACCGCTCAAGCCGCGCGAGGGCGCCGACGCCGCGCGGCAGCACCTGGCCATCGCTCGTGCCACGCGAGGATGCCGGACAATCCCGGATGCCACGCGGCGGCCGAGCCATCGCTCAGGCTGCGCCACGGCGCTTCGCCACCGCTCAAGCCGCGCGAGGCCTGCCCGAGATCGGCGGCGGGTATTTCGCATGTGACAACGACCCGCCCGCGGCGCTACCGTGCGCCGCCGCAATGGGTCTGGCTCCCGGCGCCGGCTTCGGTGGAATGGCACAATGCGATCCAGGCACACGGCCGGATTGGTCTGTCTGCTGGGCCTGTGGTTGAGCGCCGCGCCGGCGCGCGCGCTGCAGTTCGATACGACGCCGATCTCCGCCACCGAAGTGGTCGTCGGCGGACGCGGCCCGATCGTCAAAGGCGACACCGCGCGCCTGGAGCAAGCGCTGGCGGCGGTGCCGCCAAGCCAGCACGTGGTGGCGCTGGCTCTGGACAGCCCCGGCGGCAACGTGGTGGAGGGCGAGCAACTCGCGCACCTGGTGCGCGCGCGGCTGCTGCCGGTGGTGATCCCGTCCAACAGCCAGTGCGTCTCGGCCTGCTTTCTGATGCTCGCCGCGTCGCTGCATCGCATGGCAGCCAACGATGCGCTGGTGGGCGTGCACAGCGCCAACGAGGGCGGCAAGGAGACCGATACGTCGTTGGCGGTGACGACCTTGATGGCCCGCGTCGCCGGCGAGATGGGCATTCCGCCGGCGATCATCGGCAAGATGGTGGAGACCACGCCTGGCCGCGTCACCTGGCTGGACCATGACGAGCTCGCCTCGATGGACGTGTTGGTATACGACAGCGACATCGTAACGGCATTGCACCAGTCGGCCACGGCGGTCGCCACGCGGATCGCGCCAGAGCAATCGCTGCCGCCGCAGCCCAACCCGCCACTGGCGCAGCCGAACCAGGTGCAGCCGAACCAGGTGCAGCCGAACCGGACGCAGCCGCAGCCTCTGGCACAGCAGGCGATATTGCTGCCGCCGGCACCGGCGGTGCCGCCGCCCACGCCGCAACTCGGGTTCGCTGCCGGCCGCGACGATCGACTGGTGTGGAACGCCTGGTTCTTCGGGCTGCGCGGGGCCTATCGCGACGGCGCGGCGGCCGCGTTCACCCAGCTACAACGGCCGGGATCCTGTTACAGCCCGAACGGTGCCAATCGTGGCGACTTCACCCTGGGCTGCGTCATCGCCGTCCAGCGGCTGAGAGAAGTGGCGATCAGGCTCCGCGGCGATGCGAGCTATGCGGCGGGCTGGAATGCTCTCGGCCTCGGCCAACCAGGGGGCAGCAGCGGTTCGATCGCGGGCGAGTACCGGGGCGCCTATTTCTGCGGCCGGCGGATGGCACGCCTGACCCTCAGTCTGTTCCCCGCCTCGAACGGACAGCGCCGCCGCGCGGTGTTCAGCTTTGGTCCGCTGCCCACCAGCCCGGACGTCCCCCACGGTGCCTTCATCGTGGAAGGATCGATCGACCCGAACGGCGGCGCGCTGTCGCTGGCGCCGGTCAAGTGGGTCACCCAGCCGGCGGGTTATAACTGGCTGGGACTGACCGGGCGGTCCGACGATGGCGGGCGGACGTTCGCCGGCCATGTTTCCGACAGCGCCAACCAATGCACCACCTTCACGCTGGCGCGCGTTGGCACCACGCCGGCGCAGCGCTGAAGGCGGCGCCGATCCAGGCGCGCAAAGGATCGTGAAACCGCTGCTGCGCAGTAACTAACGGTCGATAACAGGGGCGCGCGGCCGATCGAGGCGCGGCCGCACCGATCCTGCCTGACGGACATTGCTGCATCGTCGGTGCATTTTTCGCTTGGCCCGGGATGCCGATGAGCCACGAATTTACCGGCGCAATCAGCGGACTGGAACAACTGCCGACGATCCACCGCCAACTATCGGGAAAACTCCCGAGGTTTATTCGGCCGACAAATTTGCTTGGCGGGATGTCACGCGATCACTTACAATCCTGTAACTAACCCATTTCAACGAGGGAACAGCCGCTATGACAGTGCGCCTCGCTACCCCCAGGCAGATTCTGCTCTCAATTGGCGTCGTTGCGACCTTGTCCGGATGTGCGACCACCCCGCTGGGGCCGACGGTGCAGGCCATGCCGGGGCCGGGCAAGACGTTTGACGCCTTCCAGGTCGACAACACGGTCTGCAAGGGCTTCGCGTCGGATCAGGTGAAGGGACAGGCCGACGCCGCGAACCAGCGCGCCGCGGGCGTGGCGGTGCTGGGCACGGTGCTGGGTGCCGGCCTTGGGGCGGCGATTGGCGGCGCCGCAGACGCCGCCGGCGGTGGCGCGGGTGTGGGCGCGGCGGCGGGTCTCACGACGGGTGCCAGCATCGCCGCCGCCAACAACGCCAACGATCAGGCATTGATCCAGCAGCAATACGACAATGCCTTCGCGCAGTGCATGTACGCGAAGGGCGAGCAAGTGCCCGGCGTCGCACCGGTGGCGATGGCCGCGCCGCCGCCCGAGGCCGCCATGGGCTCCGCCCCCGCCGCGCCCGATCCGCTGGTGCGCTCGAGCCAGGAGGAGCTGATCCGGCTGGGCTACCTGCGCGGCACGGCCGACGGCTACATGGGACCGCGGACACGCGCCGCGATTTCCGCCTTCCAGCAGACGCATGGAGCCTCAGTGACCGGTTCGCCTTCACCGAGCCTGCTGGCGCAGATGCAATCCACACCGACCGGCGCGGCGACCCCCGCGGCGTCATCGACGGCCAGCGCGTCGGCACCCAGCAACTGGGTCGCCCCGCGCGGCAGCGGAGCGAGCCCGGCTGCCGCGTCCGGATCGGCAGGGTCGGCAGGCTGGGTCGCGCCGTCCAGCGGCACACCGGCCGCAACGCCGGCGGCTGCGTCCGGACCGGCGTCGTCGGGCTGGGTCGCGCCGACGAAGCAATAAGCCCAGGGGTTCCCAACCCGGAGGACAGTCCCATGGTGGCCATGCAAACAGCCAGGTTGCGACGGAACGCGCTGCTGTGCGGTTGCGCGCTGGGCGCCATGACGTGGTTCGCGGCCGGCAGCGCCAGCGCGCAGTCGGCCGATCCGGGAAAGGGAGCCGGTGTCACGCCACCGGTCGCGGCGGCGAGCCAGAACAGCGGGCTGGATATGGAGCCCAGCCCGCCGGCGGCGGTCGCGCCAGCCCCACCGGTCACCGCCGCGAGCGAGAACAGTGGGTTGGACATGGATACGGGTGGCGGCTCGCAGGCCACGACACAGCCGACCACTGCGGCATCCGTCCCGGCGCCGGCGCCAACCGGTCTCCCGGCAGCGCCAACCGGTGTCGCGGCGGCACCAACCGGTGCCGTGGCGGCGCCAACCGGTCTCGCGGCGGCACCAGCCGGTCTCGCGGCAGCACCAACCGGTGTCGCGGCGGCGGCGCCAACCAGTGCCGCGGCCCCACCTGGGCAGGCGGCTTCTCCCGCGCCCGGAACAATACCGGCGTCCACGGGCGCAGCGGCTCCCACCGCCCTGGCCGGCGCCGCGGCGGCGGCATCCGCCCCGGTATCGGCCACCGCGCAGGTGCTGGCGACCCCGGCGGTCAACAACGTGCAGGATGGCATCCACTACGCGGTCATCGCGCCGGGGACCAGCGTCACGCCGGGGACCAGCGTCACGCCGGGGACCATTGTGACGCCGGGGACCATTGTGACGCCCGGGACCGGGGTCACCCCAGGGACCAGCGTCACGCCGCCGCCCGCGGCGGAGCCACCCCCGGCGCAGCCGCCCGAGCCGACGGTTGCCACTCCCTCGGTCGCAGCGCCGGCGGCACAGGCCGAGCCGGTCGATCTGGACCATCCCAACGTGCTCGACACCGACACGCTGAAGGCGGGCGACGTCACGGTGTCGCTGTACGGAATCGAAGGCGTGCAGGGCGACGCGGTCGAGGGCATGCAGAGCTTCCTGACCGCGGGCGGGGGTCGCGTCACGTGCCAGGCGGAAGCGCCCGCCGGCTTCGTCTGCCTGCTGCCGGATGGCACCGACGTCGCCGAAGTGGCGCTGGTGAACGGCGCCGCCCGCGTCAAGGACGATGCGCCGCCGGCCTATCGCGACCAGGAGGCCGCGGCGCAGGCCGCGCGGCGTGGCATCTGGGCCGATCTGCCGCCGCCGCCCGCGGCGATTCAGCATCCCGTGGTGCAGGACACTGCGACGCTGGAATCCGGCGGGCAGACCTACCGGCTGGATGGGCTCATCGGCCTCGGAGCACCCTATGCGGCGCAACTCCAGGGCTATATCCAGTCCAATGGCGACACCTTGACCTGCCAGCCGCAAGGCGGCGACGGCTATTACATCTGCATGCTGTCGAATGGCACCGACATCGCCAAGATCGCGCTGGTGAATGGGGCAGCGCGGGTCGGCCCCGATGCGCCCGACTCCTATCGCGTGCAGCAGGGCGAGGCGCTGGCCGCCCACCGGGGCTTCTGGCTGAATCCGCCGGCGGATATCGTGCTGGCGGCGTCTTCGGTGCAACCGGTTCCCGAGTGTTGCGCGCTGGTGGCGGGCGACGACGGGTCGGACGGCATCACTTATGTCGATGGCATGCCGGAAGCGGACATCGACGGCGCGACGGTGTTCCTGGTCTACGGCGGTGTGGCCGGGTGGGGCTACTACGACCATTTCCATCACTGGCACGGCGCGCCCGACCGGTTCCGCCACCACCTGGAGCATTTCCATCCGGACGGTCACGGGCTACGGGGTTACGGCTACGGCCACGAGGAAGCGCTGCGCCGCGATGGGGTTCTGCGCCATGACGAGGCGCTGCGCCATGACGAGGTGCTGCGGCGCGACGAAGGACTGCGGCGCGACGAAGGGCTGCGGCGCGACGTCGCCATGCATCCGGGGATGCCGCATCCCGGCGGATTTGCCCCGCATCCCGGCATGGTTGGGGGATACCACCCGGTTCCGGGCGGGGGATATCACCCGGTTCCAGGTGGGGCGTTCCATCCGGCGGGCGGGTTCGTGCATCCCGGACCATCGGTTGGCGGCTTCCATCCGGCTGGAGGATTTGCGCATCCTGGACCGTCGTTCGGCGGGTTCCACCCGGCGGGCGGGATGGCGCGTCCGGCACCATCGTTTGGGGGGTTCCACCCGGGTGCGGCGCCCGCCATGCACGCACCGGCCATGCGCGCGCCGGCCCCGGTCAGCAGCGGCGGGGGCAGGCGGCGCTAGCTGCGCTCACACCGAGAAGCGCGGATGGTTCCGACCCGCCACGGTCACTCCGGATAGATCATCTTGCGGGTCACGCCGCCGTCGACGACGAACTCCGCGCCGGTGATGAAGCCGCTGTCCGGGCCAAGCAGGAACGCGGCGAGGGCCGCCACGTCTTCGGGGGTGCCGACACGCCCCGTGGGGTGGAACGCGTGGTCCTCGCGCCGGGGTTGCTCGCCCTTGGTGAAGATCCAACCCGGGCTGATGCAGTTCACCCGCACGTCCGGTCCCAGGCTGATCGCCAGGGCATGGGTCAAGGCCACCAGGCCGCCCTTGGACGCGGCGTAAGCCTCGGTGTCGGGTTCCGACATGCGCGCCCGCGTCGATGCGAGCGTGACCACCGCCCCGCGTGCCAGCCGCAGCAACGCCTCGGCGGCCCGGACAAGCAGGAAAGTGCTGGTCAGGTTGGTGGCCAGCACCCGCGTCCAGTCTGTCAGTGTCAGTGCCGCGACGGGCCGGCGCACCGAGATGCCGGCATTGCAGACCAGGGCGTCGAGGCGACCCTCGGTCACGCTGATCTCCTGGAGCAAGGCGGCGACGGCGGCCTCGTCGGCGACATCACAGATCGTGGTGCGGCCGTTGGGCGGGGCGGCGGCCGGGGTCAGATCGGCGACCACGGTGCGATAGCCGTCCTGCGCCAGGCGGGCCGCAATGCTGGCGCCGATGCCGCGGGCGCCACCGCTGACCAGGGCGACGCGCGTGGGGGCAGTGGGCATGATCGACTCCCTCTCCGGTCCTGAGCGGTGTCACTGATCGCGAAGCCCGGTCCGGGCAAGCTGTGGGCATGCAGGGGAACGCACCGGCCGGCCCCGCGGTGGCGACCGCTGCGGGATGATGTTCGTGCCGGCCTTCGTCCGGGACGGGACGCAGCCCACGGAACCCGAGCGGCGTTTGCCAAGGCTGCCGGGCCGGCGGTGCATGGCCGTTCTTGGCGATTCACCACAAGGACACGACGATACGGGGCAAGAGCCTGTGCATGCACTGTCCTTATCCGGTTAGCGCAGGCTGCCAACCCCTGACGATCGTGCGCCGACTGCGCCCGGGTCCGCCTGCGCTAATGGATGCACCGTCCCTATCCGGTTAGCGCAGGCTGCCAACCCCCGACGATCGTGCGCCGACTGCGCCCGGGTCCGCCTGCGCTAACCGGATAGGGACAGAATGCAATGCTCTGCCGTGTGGCAGAGATTGCCGGGATTCAGCCGCGGCTTCGTGTCGTGGTGGTGGATCCCGCGAAGCAAACGTTTCGTACCCAATCGACAAGACAACGCCGCTGCCCCGCCTCGGCTGCCGCCGTTGCCGCGCAGGAACGGCGAGAACCCGCCGACCATCGCCGGCCCTGCCGCCCCAGATGCCGAGGCCGTCGCGTTGCGGCGCTCTCGCCTTGGTGGTGGCGATGCAGGCGGCCTGGCGCTCGGCCCGGTTCGACGGCGGCTTGCCCGGCGATGACGGGGCGGGCCGAGGCGTTCATCCGCAGGATGTCCGTGCCATCCCTGGCCGCTATCCCCGCCCGATTCCGGCGCGGCGCAGGCTGCGATGCCAGTCGGCCGCAACGGCATCCAGCGCATCCTTCGGTGTCTTCTGACCCAGCAGCGCTTGCGACAGGCCCGAGCGCAACTGGATCTCCAGCGTGTTCCACACCGGGTAGGGCGGGGTGGGGATGCCGGTCTCGATCGCCTTCGCGGCGACCGGCGGCCAGCCGATCTTCGCCACCATCTCCGGATCGGTCAGCACCGAATTGCGCGGCGGTGCATTGCCGCGGATCATGGCGCGCTTCTGCCACTGCTTGCTGCACGCCAGGGCGATGAACTCCGCCGCCCATTCCTTGTTCTGGGTGTATTTGGGAACGGCGAGGTTGTGGCCATCGATCCAGGTGCGGCCCTGGTCCGGCGATGTCGGGCCCGGCACCGTGGTCCAGGCCCATTTGCCGCCGGTTTTCGACAGCTTCGGATCGTTGATCAGCGTGCCGTAGGGCGCGAACATCTGCACCATGGCGTAGCGGTCGGCCTGGCCGCCGGCGACGATCTCGTCGAACTCCCAGGTCATCGATTCGGGCGGCACCACCTTGTACTTGGTGGCAAGCTCCGAATAGAAGCCGAGTGACTCGACCCCCTTGGCGTCGTTGATGAAGATCTCACCGGTCTTGAAATCCACCAGCCGCCCGCCGTTGGAATACAGCCACGGCACGTAACCGACGAAGATTGCCGCACCCTGGCGGCCGAAGATGCCGAAGCCGTAGCGCGTCGGCGGCGTGTTCAGCGCGATCGCCGCCTTCAGGAACTCCGGCCAGGTGCCGGGAGGCTGCGTGAACCCGGCATTCTGCATCAGTGCCTTCTGGTAGTGCATGATGCCGGTGGTGATGCGGTATGGGATGCCGGCCAGCTTGCCGTCGTAGGTCGCGGCGCGCTTGGTACCGCCGAGGAAATCGTCCCAATCGAAATCCGGATGCCTGGCCGTGATCTGCTGCAGCACTTGCTGGTGGTCTTCCATATGCGGCGCGATCCAGCCGGCCATGCCCACGGACCACTGCACGATGTCGATGCCGCCGCTGCCGGCGCCGAGTTCCGCGCGCAGCCGCGCCTGCCACGGATCGGCGGGCAGCAAGGTGAAGTCGATGCGGATGCCGGTCTGCTGGTGGAACTCGGGAGCGACCTCCTCCACCAAGGTCCAGTGCCAGGGACCGTTGTCGCCGACATAGACCAGCTTCTCCGGCTTGCTCTGCGCCTTGATCTGCGGCGCGGCCAGCATGCCGCCGGCGGCGATCGACCCCGCGAGCAAGCGGCGTCGGTTCAGTATGGTCATGGTGCGTTCCCCCATTGCTGTTGGTTCAGCCCTTCACCGCGCCGGACGACAGCCCGGCGACCAGATGGCGTTGCGCGACGAAGGAGAAGATGATCACCGGCAGGATCACCAGCACGCCGGAGGCGGTCATGCCGCCCCAATCCACGCCGGTATCGCCGCCGGAGAACGCCGCCATCAGCACCGGCAGCGTGCGGGTGGCGTTGTTGGTCAGCACCGCGGCGAACAGGAAATCGTTCCAGGCGAGCTGGAGGCAGAGGATGCAGACGGCGACCAGGCCGGGGCGGATCAGCGGCAGCACCACGTGGGTGAAGGCGGCGGCGCGGGTGGCACCATCGACCCAGGCGCTTTCTTCCAACTCGCGCGGCAGCTCCTCGAAGAAGCCGCGCATGATCCATACCACCAGCGGCAGGCTGAACGTGGTGTAGGCCAGCACGACGGAGAACCGCGTGGTAGTGAGGCCGATTTTCGAGAACAGGATGTACATCGGCACCAGTACGGCGATCGGCGGCAGCATGCGCATCGCCAGCAGGCCGAAGAACAACAGCGAACGGCCGCGGAACGGAAACCGCGCGATGGCGTAGGCGGCGGGAACCCCGACGCACAGCGACAGCAGCACCGCCCCGCTTGCGACCACCAGACTATTCCAGAAGCATAATAAAAAATCGCCGCTGCTCAGCGTGGCGGCGTAGTTCTGCAATGTCGGCCACCACACCAGCACCGGCGGCATGGCAAAGATCTGCAGCCGCGTCTTCAGCGACAGGCCGATGATCCAGACCAGCGGGAACAGGAAGATCGTGGTCAGCACGATGAGCATGGCGTAGACCGAGGCCGCGAAGACCATGCGGCTGCGGCGGGAGCAAACGCGGGCGGGGGCGGCCATCTACTGTGTCTCCCGCCGGCGGATCACGGCGATGAAGAAGCCGCACAACGCCATCGACATCAGCAGCATCATCCAGGAGGCGGCGGCACCGAGGCTGAGGTCGAAGCGAACGAACGAGGCGAGGTAGGTGAACATCGACAGCACCATGGTCGCATCGGCCGGGCCGCCGCTGGTGAGGACATAGATGTTGTCGAAGGCGCGGAACTCGAAGATCGTGCGCAACAGCAGCGCGACCACGATGTAGGGGCGCAGCAGCGGCAGGGTGATGTGCCAGAACACCTGCAGGCGGCTGGCGCCGTCGATCGCGGCGGCCTCGATCGGCTCGCTGGGGAGCGAGCGCAGGCCTGCCAGCAACAGCACCGCGACATAGGGTGCGTTCTGCCACAGGTTCACCACCGCGACGGAGGCCAGCGCCGTGTCCGGCCGGCCGAGCCAGATGATGTGGCTGCCGATCAGGTAATCGACGATGCCGTGGTCGGGATCCAGCAGCAGCTTCCAGCAGAAGGCGGCGACCACCGGGGTGATCATCATCGGGATGATCAGGGCGGTACGGAACAGGTTGATCGCGGGGAGGTCGATATTGAGCAACAGGGCGATGCCGAGGCCGACGGCGAGTTCGGCGGCGACCGCCACGGCGGTGTAGGCGAAGGTGATGCCCAGGCTGCCGACGAAGGCGGGGTCGGTCAGCAGGTCCTGGTAGTTTTCGAGGCCGGCGAAGTCGCCCGAGAACAAGGGCGTGTCGGGCGACCAGGCCTCGAAGCTGAGATACAGCGAGAACACCAGCGGGACGCCGAACACCAGCAGCATCAGGAGGGTGGTGGGAAGCACGGCGAGGCGGGCGAACTGGCGGTCCAGCCATGCGGCGACGCCACGGCGGGCGGGCTGGCCGCGCGGGGCCGCAGCGGCGGCGCCGGCGCGGGCTGCCGCGGTACTTCCTCCCAACAGGCCGTCCATGCGGTGGGATCCGACGGTTTTGTGGCACGGAGGTTAGCGTGGCATGGACGGGCCGTCACGTTGGGTGCGGGCGGGGCCGGCGCGGGCGGGGCGGAGCGGCGGGAGGCAGCCGGCACAAAAAAAGTCGGTGGTGGTTGCAGTGGTGTGGATGGCAGGGCCGGCCTGACAACCTTTGCTTAATGTAACCGCGGTATCTGCTCTCCTGGTTTACAGGATGGGGGCTGCCGTGACGGTCAGTCGACTGATCAACCGCAATGTGGTTGCCGCTCGGGGCCGCACGAGCATGCGGCTGGAGCCCGAGCTATGGGACGCGCTGCTGGAGATTTGCGAGCGCGAGAACCAGGACATGAGCACTCTGGTGCGCCAGGTGGAATTGGCGGGGCATGAGGGAGGCCGCACCAGTGCGGTGCGGGTGTTCGTGCTGGCGTATTTCCGTGGCGCGACGACGGAACAAGGGCACGCGATGGCGGGCCATGGGACGCTGCCGCGGTCGCGGCTGGCGCGGGGGGCGCGGACGGCGGCGTAGCAGAGAGGTCTTGGTGCCGAGCATAGGTGCCATTCTCAGTAGCCAATAACGCGCGGGTTTGTGGCCGGCCTTCGTCAGAGTGAGTACGATCACGGGCTGACCGCCGCATCCGCACCGACGCAATCACGCGGCGGGTTGAAATCTCTACGGCATTGCCGTATCCAACCACAGCTTT
>Ga0335073_10015297_pt1 | contig 10732 bp, 9 predicted proteins | sample Lox_Sample_22_FD_207093 | JGI IMG/M metagenome (GOLD analysis project Ga0335073, IMG submission 207093) | Soil microbial communities from Loxahatchee National Wildlife Refuge, Florida, United States - Lox_Sample_2.2 | ecosystem: Environmental > Terrestrial > Soil > Wetlands | place: USA: Florida...
CAGCGTACAATAATAACAGAGATTTTCGAACAGTCATAAGTTTCGTAAGGTGGTGGTGAGTTTGGTGATATCTCTCGCATGCATTCACTTAGTACGGCAAAGCGCGGGCGCGTCGTCTGCCGCATCGTGCAGATATCAAACAAAGGCCCTGACACATCGCCCCGCAACCACCATGGCATAGGAAAAACTTATCGTGGAACATCTGACCGGACTCATTATCGATCTTTTTGTTCTGAACGGTATTTCCACTTATTTCTTCCTACACTCTTCTTCAATTGAATCATCCAGCAGTACGATAACACTCCTCTCCGCTCACTTGTCTCGTTGATATACAAACGTCATAACTATTCCCGTAGCTCTGAGCTCCGGAAAGCGGGTTAACGCGGCAATGGCATCTTTTGCACGTTCAGCCGGCCGTTTGAGGCCTCTTGCAGCTCAATTGACACGAAATCCTATCCGCCAATATGCATCCGCAGCAGTAGCAGCTTCTGGTCCTTCGAACGGCGAGCAGCCCTTTTTTGCAGACGAGCCTCGAGGTCCCATTGTCTCAACTGCAATTCCGGGTCCAGAGAGCGTAAAGGCCATTGAACACCTCACAAAGGTGTTTGACACGAAAAATTTGAATATGATGGCAAACTATCAACAAAGTTACGGCAACTATATTGCCGACCTCGACGGCAATGTCTTGCTGGATGTCTACGCTCAGATTGCTTCGATCCCAGTGGGATATAACAACCCAGCTTTAATCCTTGCTGCTACTTCCCCGGAAATGGTCAGCAGCTTGGTCAATAGACCTGCTCTCGGCAGCTTCCCACAGAGCGACTGGGCCGACATCCTGGAGACAGGCATCTTGAGCGTCGCCCCGAAAGGCACCAACCAAGTCTTCACCGCGCAAGCTGGCTCTGATGCGAACGAACTCGCATATAAAGCCGCGTTTATGTGGAGGAGGAGTCACGAACGTGGCGGTCCACACGTCGACTTTACCCCGGAAGAAATACAAAGTTCGATGGAAAACAAAAGCCCAGGTTCTCCACAGCTCAGCATTATGTCATTCAAGTACGGTTTCCATGGCCGTCTTTTCGGCAGCTTGTCGACGACTCGTAGCAAACCCATCCACAAGGTCGATATTCCGGCGTTCGATTGGCCACAGGCACCTTTCCCAGCATGCAAGTATCCGCTGGATGAGCATGCCGAGTATAATGCAAAGGAAGAACAACGTTGCCTCGACGAAGCCGAGAAGTTGATGACAACATACCACAATCCTGTCGCAGCCATCATCATCGAGCCTGTTCAGTCAGAGGGAGGCGACAACCACGCGTCGCCTGCCTACTTCCGCAGTCTCAGGGCATTGACGCGCAAGCACAACATCCTCATGATCGTCGACGAAGTTCAGACTGGTGTAGGCGCAACAGGCAAGTTCTGGGCACACGAACACTGGAACCTCGAGGATCCACCAGACATGGTGACGTTCAGCAAGAAGGCGCAGACGGCGGGCTACTACTACGGGCGCCACGACCTGCGGCCAAATCGACCCTACCGCCAGTTCAATACGTGGATGGGTGACCCGGCCCGCGCTCTTCTGTTCCGCGCTATCATCAAGGAGATCCAGAGGTTGAACCTCGTCGAAAATACCGCTGTTACGGGCGAGTATCTGTACAACGAGATAGCTAAGCTGCAGGCCAAGTATCCGAACGAGATAGTGAATCTGCGAGGAAAGGGTCAGGGCACATTTTTGGCGTTTGACAGTCCACGGCGCGACGAGGTGCTGAAGAAGGCCAAGGCCGTCGGGATCAACATTGGTGGTTCCGGCGAGAGTGCCGTAAGACTGAGACCGATGTTAATTTTCCAGAAGCATCATGGTACGATCATTTCCGAGACATGTCGTTCCGAATACAGAAGAGCTAACGAATCATGCAGCTGACATCTTACTTGACGGGCTGGGGAAGATCTTCGAATCCTAAGGCGATGCCGGACCGGACCTGCATGGACTTTCCACTCGATTTGAGCGAAAAGTGGTCTAGGCTTGGTGTTGTGAGACTCAAAAAATGAGTTCATTAGCGGGTGCCATTTACAATTGCAGAGCTGTCTTATGATCAATGGGCTGGTATATCGAGACGAATTCCATGGCTTTGCTCCACAGCCCAAAAGTTCGGAAGCCATGGAATTCAGCGATTACGACAACTCTCCTAGCAAAGTTTGAGCAACAACCGCCTGAAATATCTATGGCAAAATATAATTCCCTCTACAGCATATTATTTTGTTCAATGTCGGCCAAGTACGACCGACCGAATTTGCAGACTTCTTTTTCGGCGTTCCTCGGTGGTCTCGTGATTCAAGTTCAGCTTCTGCCCTACGATACTTCATCACGGAAACCAAACTCATCAATCCCACAAGGTAGTGTTTACCGCTCAAACGTTATGTATACATTAGCATGATCTTACCGGCCGTATGAGCAAATAGGCATAGACGTACCCGCTTTCGCCAACTAACACTACGGCTAATCGGCTTCAATATGGGCCTGAAAGGGTTTGCGAGCGAGATCGCTTTCCGAACCTTGGACAGAATGCCGCCAACGGATATGTAACCGTCAACGGATCAATTAACGCGATTTAGCAGTCGGAAATGTGCGTCCTAAACGTGCAATACCTCATTGTTGAACACGTTCTTTCTTTTGTATCTTCGTCTTTCCAACAGGTTGAAAATTTTCGTTCAGCATTGCCCCAATCCCTTCATTACTCCTGTCATTGAGCCTATCCTGGCAGTTTATTTCCGGAGATCTCCAAATAGAGATATTGGCCACTGCAGGCTTTGCCATTGAACATTGAAAGGTCTTTCTACTTTAAAACAGTCATAGATTCGTTCCTAGACCATCTCATCAAATTCAATGTCCAACCAACATGACCGACACGATCTCTCGTCAACCGACTTGTGAGTCGATATCATCAAAACATGAAGCAGAGGATCTTGATATCGAAAAGCAAACCTCCGATTCGACAAATGCAGAGCTTCCAACCCAACTGCACCATACTCGCAGCCATGTCACGAACCATGATATGCCCGTGCTCGAGCTGCATCCGACCAATGCCACGACGGACGAGATATACAACAAGTTTTCCCCACGCCGCAAGGCTCTCATCACGTTCGTCCTCGCCTGGTGCGGGTTCCTCGCACCTATCTCGTCCACAACGGTGCTCTCTGCGGTGCCAGAAGTAGCAGCGAGCTTCTCAACGACCGGCGACATCATCAACCTAAGCAACGGGCTATACCTAATCTTCATGGGTCTCAGCCCGTGCATCTGGGGCCCGCTGGGGCAAGTGTACGGGCGGCGGCGGACCTGCCTGTCAGCAGCCGTGCAGTTCACAGCGTTCAGCGTGGGGACGGCGCTGGCGCCGTCGGCAGCCGCATTCTTCGTGTTCCGCGCGCTGACGGCGTTCCAAGGGACGGCCTTCCTCATCGTCGGCGCGTCGTGCATTGGCGACGTGTTCCGGCCGACGGAGCGCGCCACCGCGCTGGGCTGGTTCCTGTCCGGCACGCTCATCGGCCCCGCCTTCGGCCCCTTCGTCGGCGGCATCATCGTCACGTTCCGCTCGTGGCGCGACATCTTCTGGCTGCAATCTGCACTGGCGGGCGCCGCGCTGCTGCTCGTGGCGGCCCTATTGCCAGAGACGATCCACCGCAAGCGCTCCGACGAGCTGCGCGGGCTGGCGATGCGCGCGTACGCCGCGCGCATGTGGGCGTGGACGAACCCGGCGCGGGTGGTGGCGCTGTACCGCTACCCGAACCTGGCGGTGGTGGGGCTGGCGTCGTCGTCGCTCGTGTGGAACATGTACTCGCTGCTGACGCCGATCCGCTACGTGCTGAATCCGCGCTTCGGCCTGACCACGCCGCTGCAGTCCGGCCTGTTCTACATCGCGCCCGGCTGCGGCTACCTGCTTGGCACGTTTGTTGGCGGCCGCTGGGCCGACCGCACCGTGCGTGTCTGGATCCGCAGGCGCAATGGTGAGCGCGTGCCTGAGGATCGGCTAAGGTCCGCGCTGTGGGCCATGGGTGCGGTTATTCCCGGCTGCATTCTGGTGTACGGCTGGTCGGTGGAGAAGGCGGTGGGTGGTGTGCCGCTGCCCGTCATCGTCATGTTTATCCAGGGCATTGCGCAGCTCTTTTGCTTTCCCGCGCTCAACACGTACTGTCTCGATGTCATGCAGAAGCGAAGCGGCGAGGTTGTCGCCGGCAACTACATGGTGCGGTATCTGTTTGGTGCCGTGGGAACAGCCGTCGTCTTGCCGGCCATTGACGGTATTGGCGTGGGATGGTTCTCGACGATTAGCGCCCTGTTCTTGGTTGTTTCGACTGTTGCGGTCTACTTTACGACTTTGTATGGGCGACAGTGGAGAGAGAATGTTGATGAAAAGAAAAGAGCGAAGATGGAACGAAAGGCTGCGCAAGAAGCGGCTCGGACTGAGGAATCGAAAGCAGAGAAGAGCCAGGATGAGAATGAGAAAGACGTCGTTTGATTTATAGTTGTTCAGCGTTTCATATGCCCTTGCATTGTAGCATCGGGCTGCTTTAGGCGTTCCATCTCTTGGCAAGGCTGGCTGGCAAGGCTAGGACAGGTCACGTGAGCATAATTTCGCAGCTCCAACTTGTCCTTTCGATGGATGACATTCGGCGCAATTGCAGGATTTGAAGATGAACATAACATCAGACTGAAAAGCTAGATACCGCTAGACTATGAGAGAGTAATTGGAATACGTAATTACATTACAACCAGTCGTGCTATCCAGTTCTCTATGTATCTGGCCACGCCTATCAGAAACTTTTCAAAAACGTCTTACGTCTAAGGAGCGTAGTGTCCCGAATGCAACATTCATGCAAGTCGTAGACAGTCATAAGGAGCGTAAGTCGCCTCTATCGTTCAATTTCGGCAACGCCAAAGAAGCAAGTAACACAAATTTCAAAAACAAAACATCGGGTTTGAACCGGCTTTCTCCGTTCAAACACATCGTATGTACAAGATGCTCTTAGGATTGAGAGACGAGGCAGCGACGCACACCGATTTTAAGGGCGTTTACAAGACGAGGTAGGCCATGGCGATGGCCAGGCCGAGAAGTCCTCCAGCAGCGAGTTCGGGCTGAGCGACAGAGGCAGCACCGGTGAACTGGGCGGCAGCGGACGAAGTCGGTGACGGAGAGACGTAGCTGGTATTAATAACAGGAGCAGGCGTGGTGGTGGTTTGGGCAGTCAACAATGGGACGATGCTGGTCGAGCTGCACGGAACGTACTGCGGCTGTCCATCGCTGATTTGGTAGACAACGCACGACGACGGCGGAGGCGAATAAATGCTGGTGGTGGTCGACGGGCAGGGTTTGTACTGCGGTTGGCCGTCGGAGATTTCGTAGACGTCGCAGGTGGCAGTGGTCGATGTAGACGGGCAAGGCACCCATTGCGGCTGGCCATCGCTGATCTGGTAGACACCACAGGACGAGCTGCTGTTGGCCCACGCAGAAGCGGTCGAGGCGAAAGCGGCTACGAGGCCGAAAGCGAAGGTAGTGGACTTCATGGTTTATTCGATATTTGACGAATTGGCGAACCGGTTGGAGTTATCGAAGTTACTCAAAGTGATGTGTTGGCCTCCAAGAGCGAACGAAGGTTGATAACGAAAGAGAGCCAGTGGCTTGCCGAGAGGGCGCGATTTAAAGTTCAATCGAACGAACTGGCTTTGCCGGGCTTGCAGGTGGAGTATTGAATGTTTGGAATGACTAGGGAAAAGAAGGGGGAGTGAGCGATCTTTATTTCTGCCACGATCCGAGATAATCAACGACAATCCCACCAGCGATTCCGTCCGGCCACCTCAGAAAATGGGTGACGAATCGATATCGGGGCCGGCGAGAAGGAAAGGTTACTGGTTCATCACGAGAGCATTAGGCATAGGAGGGCTTCGAGCGGGACCGGGTAGTGCATGGGATGGGCGGGCATGGTTCTGCTCTGATCGCTGATTCTCTCGCTAGTTTAGTTCTTCCATTTACTTTCCCCGCAGAAAGCGTGTGGTGAGCTGGTGCGTGCGAGAGTAACATCGCGGCGCCAATGACGTGAGGTCCAAGAAAGATAAAACACGCGATGGCTTTTCGTGTCTGGAACACCCGGCCGAACGACTTTTGCTCGCAGAATGCATTACGGCGAAAAGGGAAAAAGGAAAACTGGAACCGTGGACGGCAGCAGGGCCGGCGGCCAGCGGTTGCAGATGTGATGGGATGATGGAGGGCCGTTGTGGCATACGATGAGGTAGGTTTGGTGGGTTTGGTGCGGTGATCTCTGCCGACGCTGCATCGAATGCCTGCTATCGTATCGATAGGCGCAAGCCGCGGCCCAACGCCCAGCCCGTCCATCACAACCCATGGCGCCGAAGTCAGAGATTGAGTAACGAGTGATTGCGGTACTTACGTCGGATGTGATGGCCGACGGAACAACAAGCTCTGCGACTCGTCCACATGGCAAGTCCTTGTGTCATACTGTGCTCGAAAAGATGAGCTTGCCCGTGGCTGTGTGGTATCGACGGCCACGCATCTGGTACTTCGGTCGTTTTGACACACGAGATAACAGCCAGCCAGACAGTAAAAAGGCCAGATAGAGAGAAAGATAGTGAGCGAGCGGCTGCGTATGCCGCTCATCCCGCTCATCCCGCTCGCAAGACCAACGGCCCAAGCTTCCTTTGGCAGAGCTCTTCCTTCAGAGACTTCTGCAGCACGCCTGCTTACCCCCCGCCCAGCCCCATCATCTGCGCTGCAACCTATCGTATCGCCACTCGGCTTTTGCCCTCTGTTATGACCCATGCTGAGTTGCTCTCAACCTTTTCTTACCGTTACCTTGCCCCTCCGACCTTCCTCTCTTTCGTTTCGTTTCATTCGCTGACCTCTAAGCACTACACTCCGCTGAGTTCCGCCGAGTTCTTCTGAGTTCTTGGGGCCTTCGCGGCCCATTCGGACGTCAGTGGCGCCCTTGCGTACTGGCTTACCAGAAAACAGTTTCGCGGGCCTTTGTACCGTGGCTCTCTGTGAAATCTTCATCCGATCTGGTCGTACGAGCTCGGAGATGGCCATTGCGGTATCGCCATGAATTTCGATCCCAGAAGATCTTCCGAGTGATGAGAGTGACGGTCAGACTAAGATTCTTCCTAACCAGATGCTCGTCTACCCTTGATCAAAATCCTTCCGTCGGTTGAGTTTTCTGCCCAGAATCAATAGATGGCTGTGTCCAGAAGTGGAATGTAGTCCGTCGATGAGCCGCAAGTAGTAAGCGTCTGGCATGTATTCAGAGTACCTTATCGTAGAGCATTGATTGCTAAGAGTGCTTGTAACTATGTACCATGACTATATCGAATGCACGTCGGCTCGTCTCGCAATCATTGAGCCTCAATTGCAAAAGCGAAAGCAATACCGGTGCTCTGAAGCGAGGATTGGATCTTGTGTAGCACGACTATTCCTCCGATATTGCGCTCCAAGACTCGAAAATTAAAGGTAAGCAGTCTCCAACTGGCCATGAGTATATTTTGCAATCCAGCTAGCTGCTTTCCAAGCCCTTCTCATCGAATTTTTCTTGACAACGGACTTTTTCATCTACTCATTCGCAAGAATCAAGAGTCAATTTCTCATTCGATGACAAACGGCATGGCGTAAATAGCGAAATCGGCCTGTCGTGATCTAGTTGCAGAGCGCAACTACTTCTGCTTGGCCCCGCACAGTCGGGAATTGCCAATTCCTAAATTCCAAGGCCGTCTCTTTTCATACAGTCATTCATATCAGTCTTCCAGTGCGTAGCATCCCAATTCATTCAGCGCCGCACAACGACCTCACCCGCCAACCCAAACCCGACCACCACTCCCCAAACCAGCCACCATGTCTCCGGCCTCACCCAGCGAGCCCATCCCGCAGCCACTCATCACCTCGATCCGGCACTCCTCACGGCTCCTCGTGCGCGAGCTGGGCTTCACGAGCACCTCGCTGGCAGGCACCGCGCTGTCGGCGTCCGCGGTGCACACGCTGATCGAGCTGGGGCGGGCGTCGCTTTCGGCGGCCGCCCTCGCGCCGCTGCTGCACCGCGACAAGTCCAGCACCAGCCGGTTGGTGCGGCGGCTGGGGGCCGCGGGCCTGGTGCTCGAGACGCCGTCGCCGCGCGACGGCCGCGAGAAGGTGCTTGCGCTGGCGCCGGCCGGCCGCGAGGCCCTGGCTGCTGTGGACGCGTTTGCGGATGCGCGGGTGGGTGGGGCGTTGGCGGGCGTGCCGGTGGAGGAGAGGGAGGCGATTGAGCGGGGCTTGAGGCTGTATGCTGCTGCGTTGAGGAGCGCGAGGGTGGCGGCTGAGGCAAGGGGTGAGGGTGAGGGTGAGGTGGTTGTGAATGGAGTATCTGCTGCTGTGAATGGAGTGAGGTGCAGCAGTGACGATATCGCTGTTGTCGCGGGATACAGGGCCGGGATTGTGGCGCGCAGCGTTGAGATGCATGCTACCTATTATGCTGAGCATCATGGGTTTGGCCGTTCCTTTGAGACCGAGCTAGCAATTGGCTTGGGCCGGCTGGTGCGTAGGCTTGATGACCCTGGAGTCGAGGCATGGGCTGCTATTGATGGGGATGGGAAGATTGTAGGCACCGTGTTCGTCGATGTTGTCGATGCTCATGACGCTGAATTTGAGAATTGGAAGCATGAAGATGAGGTGGCCAAGATCGCGCATCTCAGGATGTTTATCGTTGAACAGGGGCTGCAAGGAAAGGGTGTAGGAAGACGGTTGCTGGTGGAAGCAATAGCGTTTGTGGATGCTGTAGGTTACGCGGAGACAAAACTTTGGACATTCCGTGGTTTAGAGGCTGCGAAGAAGCTGTATGAGCGATTCGGGTTTATAATGGTCCAGGAGGAGTTCGGTAATAGGTGGAGTACGCCTGTGCATGTGCAGTTGTGGGTTAGGAAACGTGGTTCTGGTGATGCAGCGTTCATGGCTAGCTGAGCACATTCCAGGAGTTTTGGAAGAAAGAGTCCGAAGTCTAGATGCATATGGCTCAAAGAATTCATTACTCCATTTAGAGATGATATTCAATTTGCTACCAAAGCACCGTCCTTTCAGAACCGATGCGATGACCATTGGGAGTACAAAAGTATCGAGTCCAGCCGCACTCCAATACCACCGCATAATGTAGACTTGAAAGATACTACCTTGAGAGCTTCAATTTCGAAGACTTAGGACTTCTTTCCTCCAAACACCCCGGTAACTGTACTGCCAGCACTGGAAAGATAGCTTCCGCCAGCCTTAGCGCCGTCCTGAACTGCTCCAACACCTTTGGACGCAGCATCTGTCACTGGTTGGGTGGCTTGCTGGGCTGTAGAGGTGTATGATTTCGGAGGCGGCTGCGATCTAGAGTTGGCTTGCTTAGACTCTTCCTCAGCTTGATTAATCATGGACCTAGTCTGCTGAATCGGCTTCGACTGCTCAGTCTGCTCGGTGTCAGGCTTACTCTCCACGTCGGGTTTCTCTTCAGCATCAGTTTTCTCTTCCGAATCAGGTTTATCACCTGCGTCTTTCTTGCCACCGATCATACCACCGACATAACTAGCCGCGCCCTTGGCACTGTTGTACATCGAGCTCCCAGCTCCGGAGATGTACGAGGTCGTGTTGGTTAGATAACCGCCTCCGGCCTTTGCTGCCTCCTCGCCGCCAGTCAGAGAGCTGGGTAGGAAATTGCCGTGTTCGTCTTCACCACCTCGTTCGGCACGGTTTACACCGTCTTTCGACATGATATCACCGACAGGTTGGAGCAAACCACCTTTGCCAATCTGATTGCTAACCAGGCTGTTCACGTCATCCTGCAGCGCATCGACACTCTCGATGCCAGTGACTTTGGTCTTGTCAAGTTGCTCTGTGCTATGATATCAGCAAATGTGATCACGGTTCGTGTCATGGTCGATATAGTGGAGAATAGACCTAAAGACAAACTGGAAAGAGGGAGGTCGTACTCTTTGTAACATAGGAAGCCTTATTATCCTTTGTGAACCAACTTAAGTACTGGTCCTCGATCCATGGAATCCAAGAGTCATATAATTCCTTTCCCTTTTCCTTTACGTACTCTGCATAGCCGCGTTTGGCTTGTTCCGTTTGCTCTGGAGTAAGTTTGGATGCGTCGACTTTTTGCTCCTCCTTCTCTGTGGATTGCTGGACTTGGTTTTCGTCGGCCATTTTAAGAAATTGATGAGTACGAAGTATGTAATCTCAGTATCGTAGCCTTCCACCGCCGGGTTTGGCGGCACCCGTGGGCTGTGACGTATTTGAAGCAGAATCCATGAGGATAGGGAACTAGCGTGATATCATCTGCTCCACTCTCAACTGAGCAGAGTGCTAGAGGTAAGCAGCAGAGGGGCTGGCCTCGAAAAATCAACACCATAGCCCTCTATATGGCGATCGTGCACCCTCTCCCACGAGTCCAGTTGCTTCGGAGTCTGCGATCACCACATCGCGAAGTAGGAGTCAATTGCGCAAGCCACAACACCTAGAGAGCTACCAACTATAGCTCAAAATACGCGTACTGATCTCAGCTACTACCTCATTAAGTCATAATTAATTTGGCCCTCAATTGATGAAGATATTGACGAAATATGGGACTGGCCTGCATCTAGATTTGGGGCGTGGAGGTGCAGTGGAAACGTCTAGGGTACCGTACCCTATCGTAAGCCCTTTGCAGCTTCCTCTACATCGCT
>Ga0335073_10015300_pt1 | contig 10730 bp, 8 predicted proteins | sample Lox_Sample_22_FD_207093 | JGI IMG/M metagenome (GOLD analysis project Ga0335073, IMG submission 207093) | Soil microbial communities from Loxahatchee National Wildlife Refuge, Florida, United States - Lox_Sample_2.2 | ecosystem: Environmental > Terrestrial > Soil > Wetlands | place: USA: Florida...
GGAAAAAGTAGAACACATAGTCGCAGACCGTCTCGAGCCAGCATCCGAAATCCGACTCCAGCAGTTTCAAGCGAGCAACCTCTCCATCGCAACCGTCCAGTATGCTTGCAAATAGACAGAGGAATGCGCCGAGCAGCGTGTTCCAGTATCCGCCGAGAGCGAAGAATACGGCGGAACAAACGCCAACTCCGAGTGTGAAGAGGCTCACCATGTTTGCGGTAATTGGAAACTTAATGAGCTGCCGGCTAATGGGAATGGAAACGCGGCGATTCAACTGGGCGTAGAAGCCATCCGTAGGTTTGACCAGCCAGCGATCCAGTTTCCTTTCCGCTTTCCGGCGGTCTTGCTCCGTGCTCACTCGCTGCCATAGATGCTCGCTTACGTCCATCGAAAAAACAGAATGGTTCGCAATGAGTGATGAATGCAGCGCCTCGAAGGGGTTGTCCTCTGCTGCGGCTCGTTGCTCCACAAAATCGTCGAGCATCTCTATGGATAGCTCGTAGATTCCCGCAAACTGCTGGCCGCTGGTCAGGGCCAGCACCCGGTCTTTGCCGGTCCATTCGTTGGCTTGCCGGATCAGGACTGGGTTGTAGTTCGTGTTTCCGTCGATCAAAACCAAGCGCTGGCTGCCGGCCTGACGGGCAGCGAAGCGCAATCGTTGTGGAAGAAGAGTGTCAGCGATTTCATCGATCCATTGCACTGAGCTTGGAAGGCGCCCGGTGGCAGTGAGTTCCGATTGCACGGTTTCTCGTGTCGCGGGATCAGCCACGACAATGATGCGCGCGGGATGAAGCTTTTGTGCGGCCAAGATGGTTCGGCACGCAATCGGCAAAGTCCCCACTCGAGCCATAGAAGAAGTCGCGCCTGTCAGAAAAATGACGAAAGTGGCGGCATTGGTTGCGGGGGAAGGGTGGGTATCGTCCGTTGGCGTCGCTGGATGTTCCGTGATCCTTCCCAGCGTCGTGCCACCGCCGAAATGGAGATTTTTCGCTGCGCGCGTCAGGAAAACGAGACAAACCCCGCCTACCGCCGTCCAGAATAACGCCCGCAGCCGTCTTGCCAGCGCTAAGGCCATCGCGGTGGAGCTGCTCACCCTGAAAATCTTGCCGATAAGCATGTTTCCACCCTCATAGGTTCCAATATTCCCCGGGTTGAAGTTACCAACGGCGTTTACGAGTTTGGTTAATGCTTCCGTGATCAGCGCTCCGGAGAAACCAATGTGCGCGCCTAGCAGCCAAAGAACAAGACCCACCTCGCAGATCGCTAACCATTGTCCCGCCAAATTCAGTGAAAAACTGCCCCAGAACCGCTTGGGAGCGTTGTGGTGAAAATCGAAGAGCGCCGTCTCCATATCCTGGATCAGCTCGAACTGCTGCTCGATCCAGCGTTTCAAGAATGGAATGCGCCCGATAATACGCGCGCTGCTCGAGAGCAGCGGCCAGCGCTTCCTTAGCATCATCAGCGTCAACGACAGGAATGCTGTCGATCCAAAAACAAACAGCCCAGCATAGATGCGCAACGCGTGAGAGAGGGAGAGCATCTGTAGGGCTGCCAGAATGCCGGCGATGGTCACGACGATTCCGGTAACTAGATAGAGTCCACGATCGAGGGTCACCGACGCGAGGCTATTAGCGATTTGTATTTCGCGGCTCAAGTGCGAGACGCGCATGGAATCTCCAAAGGTTTGCCCAAGTATTCCAAGTTGCCCGGCGGCTTCTGCGCCCAGGCGCAGTCCCACTAAGCGGGGGAACGAGATTCTGTGCTGATCCTTGCCTAGGGTCAGTTGCCAAGCGCGGGTCTTCACAAGATGCGATATCCCCGCCATAGCAATCACCCACGTGAAACCCCAACCGAGCTTCACGACGTCCTCCCAGAGTTTCGCGGGCCCAGCGTGCCAGACCAGATAGGCGCACAATGCGGCACTCGACGCAATCGCGAGAATCCGAAGAGCGGGGCGCGCACTTGATAGGAGGTTAGACATGAACGAGCCTTTGCAAGATTGGACTTTCAAAAAAATCCCGTTCGAAGATCGATTCGGTGTAGGCGAAAGCTTCGGGCGTGTCGACGTCCTGCCAGTGCCCGTTAGCGATGTCAAAGCTTTTCAGTTTTCGCTCACGACCAAGTTGAAGCATGCCATCCGACAACGAGCAATTTCCGTCTTTCTTTGCAGCTTCGAGTCTCTCAAACAACGCTGGACTGCAGAGAAACATCCCGGTATCCAGCGCGTCGTAGTGGAGGAGGTCTTTGCGGATGTCAACGATGTCGTTCCCTTCGAGTTTGACCTTGGTCGCGTCGTCCAGGTCGAAAATGCAATCAATGTTGTAGTCCACGCCGAGAATGACCTCATCCTCGTCGATTGGTTGTCGCAACAGCGCTCTGGCCGTTTTGGGTTCGAAGATATGATCGGCCATCAGCAATAGGAAAGGATTCCGAAGCAGTTTCTTGGCAGTCAGGGCCGAAACGCCGTTCGCTTTCTGATAATCGAGGTTGTCTACCAAGGTGATGGAAATGTTTTCGAGGGGATGATCAGCAAACCAGCGGCGGATAGCGTCGGCACGATAGCCCACAACAATTACGAACTTCTCAATTCCCGCCGCAGCGGACGACAGAACGATGTGTTCGAGGAGAGGCGCGCCGAAAAGTGGAACCAGGGGTTTAGGCGCGCTGCCCGACAACGCAGCAATGCGGCTCCCGTTGCCCGCGGCGAGAATCAGGCAGTCATTTACCTTTGCCATTGGCTACCTCGGTGAGCTGATGTGTCCTGCGATTCATGGCTTGTAACTCTCCTTCGCAGAAAGCAGAGTGGCCTCGGATGAGGGCTGCGTTTTGGGCGTGTAGTCGAAGTACTCAATGTTCACCTCGGTAGGGCCAAAGAAACGAGCATCGGTGACGCTGTGCGTGGAGAGTGGAAACCACAGCGGACCGTCCTTTTGGTACACCTGGATGAAATGCGTGCTTTTCGTCCAGAACGAAGGATTTTTCGCTGGGCTACCCTCCGCTCGTACCAACGCATAATCTTCGGCGTCTACCCAAATGCGGCCCTGGAACAGGTATTTTTCCTTGCGTTTCGGTTTGACTTCCAAAACGTACGCTAGGCGGCCGGTTACCATTTCTGCACCGACCATTTCAAAATCGTAGTTTGTGAAGTTGAGTCTGGACATGGCCCGCTGCTCAGGGTGAGAAGTCTCGCTTTCGGATTCGAGCATTTTTCGCAAAACATGGGTGTTTGCTGCCTTCCAGCCATCTTCTGAAACGACTTCGAAGTGCTTCGATCCGTCCTGATCGCCTACCACACGCACAAGGATTTCGGCACGTTTTTGCATGCTGGGGTTTTCGAGCACATACCGGCGCATTCCGATGTATCCCTCGATGGAGGACTGCCGTTGGAGATCCAGAGCAGCCATGCGGTCAATGATTTCCTCAGCCGGTGGAAGCTTCCCGGACTCGTTGGACGCGCAATGGGACGAAGCCTGGAGTAGGAACAATGCAGCCAGTAAAAAATAGTTTTTCATCTCTATAACTCCAAAACGAATTTGCCACGGTATTCGCGCCACGAGGAATTGAAGAACCCACCGAATCTCGCGCTCGCAAGATTGTTCTGCACGTCTCGCGGATCAAAATGATTGAACAGGTTGAAGGCCCCCGCTCCCACTCGGGCCGGGATGCGTTTCCCATGAAAGGGCAGCGAAATCCGGCGTGAAACCTGCATATCGAAGGAGGAAAAGATTGGGAAGCGATCGACGTTCCGCGGCCCCACGAAGGCGCGATATTCGTCTTCCACTGAATAAGGAAATCCAGTATGAAGGTCGTAAACCGGTACAACCGTGAGTTTCCAGGGCGCGGCGATGGAACCCCAGAAAAGGAAACGGTTCCGCGCGTCAAAAGGCAATTGCCCACGGGCGTCCGGCTGGATCACGGGTTGCGCCAGATTCCCAAAGAACTGATTCAGATCGTTGAGATCGCCATATGCCCGTGAGCGGACATAGGACATGTTCAACAGATTCTGCCTGGCCTTAAAGCGTGCGGCTACTTGGAACTCCCTGTAAGTATCGAAGCCGTTGTTGGTGAGCTCGAGCAGTCCGGTCGTGCCCTTCACAACCGGTGAAATAATCAAGTCGTTGCTGGTGTTGCGCTGTTCATACGCTACGCGTAGGGTGAGAGTCGAGAAAACCTGGCGATCCAGTTCCAGGTTCCACGAAGTGCTGCGCGGATTCCGAAGTCCACCGACAATTTGATTTTGGTAAGCCACAGAGCTGCTTGGCTCGCCGCTCTGGCCGAGGAAGGTGACCGTGCGATCGGGAAGTTCGTCGAAGGTGGCCGCCATGAGTGGCACGCGATCGTAGAAAAGGCCGATACCTCCCTTCAGCAGCGTTTTCCCATCGCTTGTGAGTGCCAGAAGAAAGCCGGCGCGAGGTGCGGCATGGGTGGAATTCGTGATGTTGTCATAGTCGAATCGGACACCAATATCCAGTGTCAATCGAGGATGGATGGTCCACTGGTCGCCCGCAAACCAAGCAGTCTCGTTTTGCGAAACCGAGAAGGATATTGGGGGTGTGAAAGTGATTCGCTCCACAGGCAGATTCGAGACTTCGTCGAGTTCGACGGGCAAGAATGTCTGCCGGCCGTCGTACGAGGAGTGTTCAAAACTCAGCCCGACGTTGAACTGATGAGAACCAACGAATTTCCAGGGAGCAAAGTGATAGGTTTCCTGCCAACCGACGCGTGATGTACGACGCTCCTGGCGATTGAAGAAGCCACCTTCCGTAGTTTCGAGCAGTATCCGGTAGGGATCGTCGCTTTGCGCAGTGATGTCAGCGTTGTATCGCTTGTAGCTGAACTGCGAAGCCAGCAAACCAGAGCCGATCAGGTCACTGTCCTGTACGTTTAGTTGATACCCACGCTGGTGGAAGTCGGGCGTCGACGCTTGCGTGTTGAACGTGTTCAGGCCCAGATAGTTGAGTCGTTGAGGATAGAAGGCCACGGACACGTTGGCGGTCTGCTTCGAACTAACTGTGAAGTCGAGTTGCGTATAAGAATCAAAGCTCTCGAGTCTCGTGTCGCGCTGGAACGGTGGGAGGCTATTTACCGGCGTCTCCACGAACCGATATTCAAATGATTGGGTGATGGCGACCTTGTCTTTCAGGAGAGGCCCGGTGAACGTCATTCGGGGCGTCGCGGCGCCGATGCCCCGGATACTGCCGTCGCGATCGCGCAAACGGGGTATGAAGTTCTGGAACGAGAAATGGAAGCTTTCATAGTCGCTGGTCTTCGTTTCGACGCTGGAAACCGCCCCTGTGAACCTGCCGTACTGAGGATCGTAAGGGTTGGAAATGACTTGTACTGAAGAGACCACGTCCACGGGAAGATTGATAGCGGGACTGCCAGTAACAGGGTCGGTGACGTTCGCACTGTTAACCAGCGCGCCGCTCTGCGTATTGCGTGCACCCTTGAGATTGACGTGTCCATCCGGTCCGCGAACAACACCGGGAACGAGTGGGAGCGAACTCTCAAAACGTTCGTCGACACTCGGAGCGTCACGCAAAGTCTGGTCAGAAATGGTTTCACTTGGAACTGGGCCCTTGCCCTCAGTTTGACCCGCTGTAACGACCACGGAAGTGTGAACCTCTGCTGGTTTCAGTTCGACGTTGAATCGAAGCTCACTAGCCTCGACGCGCATGGTTTCGACAATGTCGAAGCCCGTCGTTCCTGCCTCTACCGTGTACGTCCCATACGGCACTTCCTCAAGTTCATATTCGCCTTTCTGATCTGTTAGTGCTTCCGCCGATGTTGAACCCGTAAGCCTGACCATTGCACCGGGAACCACGGATTGTTTTCCCCCTGCGTCTCGAATGAAGACCGTTCCGCGCACCGTCGCGCTTTGTAGATTTGACCGCTGGCTCTTTGCTACCGAACCACAGCTGCAGACAAGCAGTAGCGCGAGAGCGATTTTTTTGGTTACCTCTAACGATGTTCTTTGATGAATCCATCGCAGTCGCTTGCTCCGTAGAAGCGTGGCCCCGTTTCTCCGTTTCCGAATTTGACTTTCCGAGTCCATGTTTCCCCGGGTCTCGGTAGAGCAAGCGCAATTCCAAAAGAACGCGCCTATGGTTCAAGCAGGAGCCAATTGGGTGTCAGTGAACTGACTGACTGGGTGAAACACTGAGGTCTGTTGGTCGAGGGAGAGTTGAATCGATCTCAAGTATTCGACGATTGCGAGCAAATGTTTGCGAGGCCTGCACAACTCGGTGCTATCCGCATCTCGGCCGGACTTCGCATTCGTACACTTCCATTGCACTAACGTGGCCAACGTCCCGGATATGTTTCACGCCTCGACTCGGAAAGTCATTCGCAATGAGAGATCTGCGCCGATTCGAGCCCGGGGGCACGCCCCAAGGATCCAGTCGCGTGTCGAAAATCTGTCAGGATTCAGTCGAGTGTCGAAGATTGGTCAAAGCATGACGTCTGAACATCTGCCTCGAAATCGGCCAAATCCCGTGCATTCAATCCTTCCCTAGACAGCCTCCGGAAGCAATCTTTGGCAGCTGGGTTGCCAGATCTAACGGCGACGAAGGCGTAGTCTGGAGATTCATCTTGGAACCTACCTGCCCAATCAGCAGATCAAGAACGTGGCGCAAGATCATGCGTCAAATCGCCGACCGCCTTGGCTGGCCACGCATGCACAGCATCCTGGGTCAGCCTGATTGCGCAGAGACTGTCGCGCGTGAGCTAAGTCGTGGCTCACACGAGTATCTTTACGCTGCCCTATCGGACGACGTCCTCTTCGTACGCGCCGACGTTCTCGGCTTCCTACCAGACGAACTTGATGTCACGATCGAGTCCCGCCGTTTGACCGTTTCCGGACGGCGAACAAACACAGAGCATCGGAAGCACGACAACATTATTTACCTCGACCAATGTCCCGACCTAATGTTGCGGATTCTGCAGTTGCCGGTTCAAGTCGATCCGGAACGATCGACGGCTATCCTGAGGGGTGGGATCCTCGAAATTTCGCTGCCGACGGTTCTTACGGAGCCCAACACGCTATTCCGAACGGACAGTCAATGGGTTGCATAAGGAATCGCAGGGACAACCAGAAGCAGGACCAGTTTTCTCACGAGCAAATTCAGGGAGAAAGGGCAACTGAGTCTTACGCCGCCGTGCAGCGAACACAGCTCCTGCCGAAGGCCTCGTCAAATGCGCAGACTCGCCAGATACGCGGTGGGGTGGCCCGGTTCGTACTTATATTACTGATGCTGGCAGCGGGAGGCGCCACACTGAAGCTCTATATAGTACAGGAATTGATCGTCGGCTTCTTCTTCGTGGCCATCACAGTCACGACACTCTTTGCTCTGACGGTTGCATTTGTACTGTGCCAGGAAGGTATACTCCACACCGTTTTCTGGGCCAAGAACACTTTTGCTGCTCTTGGCAGATTCGTGCCGCACCAGAATGGCTGTCAAGATCCAATGGCATCCGGTCCCGAGACAATATCTAACGACTCGAGCAATGAAGACTTGCCTGTTCTTGCACAACCCAAGAATCGCTTAGTCAGCGCGTCAACCTTGGCGGATAGCGGAGCTGGAATCACCCGCGAAGTTTCCCCGCTATTCCTCCTAACACCCAACCGCATTGCTCCAGACGAGATACACCCGAAACAGTCTTCAGTTGATTTACCTGTGCGCTAGCTTGCCAAACCTTGTGTGCTGACGCGGCCATGACAGGCCTGCCGCTGACACTCAAGTCTTCAAATCTGCCGAACGATCCCCTCGACAGTCATCGTCCCGAATTGATGAGCTGCTGCCGAGTGGAATCTAGAATGCAGAGATGTATTCCGCCACCCTTGGAAAGTGTGCGGGCCACCGAGGTTCGACAATGATGTACGCAGCGCCGAGTTACGTGGAAGCCGCTCCTGTGGCAGATTTTCCTGAGAGACTGGATGTGCATTGGGAAACTGAGAGTCGACTGACGTGGAACGAACAAGAACGCACCACCGAGGAGCAAGAATTGATTTATGAAGTCAGCTGGATCCCAGAGCTGGGGGTCTGGCGCCACTTTCTCAGGTCGAGGAAGAGAACGCAGAGATCACAGTCGTACCATTGAATCGAAGCCCGGAACACAACTCTTCCTTGATGGCGTCTTCGTACACGAGCTGATTCCCTTGATGCAGCGAACAAATGTACCACACCCTTAAGTTGAATCAATTATCCCGCCTCTTATTCGAACTGCGTTCAGCATGACTCAGAGCCTCTGTCGTACACGCTTGCACCGTCAACCAGTGTCGCTAGTGTGACACTTGACACGCAGCGACAGGTGCGTCTGCCAGGAATGAGTCTTTTATGACAGGCCTCACGCGTGCGCTGGGCCTCGCATGTGTTGGCATTGTGCTTGCTCTATCAGCTCAACAGGAACGAAACAGCGTGGGAGCGTACGATGGCAACCGCCGGACTAATTACATCGAATAAGAAGCGTAGCGGTAATGCTCTGGGCGACGATCACCGTGTGATGAGTGACGAGAGGCTCGTGGCAGCCGCGAAGCGCGGTGATACAAGCGCGTTCGATGCGCTATGCAAACGTCATACCGAGAAGATTTTCCGCATGACGCATCGCATTACGCGAAATCGCGAGGATGCCGAGGACGCGCTGCAGGAATGCTTCCTTAACGCGTTCATTCACCTTAGGAGTTTTGACGGAAGGTCACGATTTTCAACCTGGTTGACACGCATCGCCATGAATGCCGCGCTGATGAAGCTACGAAAAAACCATTGCCACCAGGAAGTCTCACGAGAAGAGCCTCCCGCCATAGGCGAGCTCCGGCCGGAGAATCGACTGGCCGACTCCTCGCCTAATCCCGAAGAACGTTTCGCGAAGGCTGAGCGAGACACAATCCTGAGAGACGCGATCGCCAAGTTGCGGCCCGGAATCCGGAAGGCCATCGACACTCAACTGCAGGATTGTTCCTTGGATGAAACAGCTGAAATTCTTGGAATCTCTGTCACGGCGGTAAAAGCACGTCTCTTTCACGCGAGAGCCGCGCTGCGACAGTCGCCGCAGTTGCACCTGGTAGTCCCGTCGATTTGGACCATTTCTCAGTCAAGCGCATTCGTAGTCAGACAGGGGTTCCGCCGGCGGGAAGGTCGAAAACAAACGGAAAGAGGTTATCTCGCACTAGAATCTGGCGTTCAGACAGAAGGAGTTTTTTTCGAGGAGGCACAATTATGAAACGACTCTCCATGTTCCACTGGTATCGCGTACTGCGAGTGCACCATCAGTTCACGATATTCCAGGCGATTCGTGGCGCCCTGTGGCTGGCGCTTTAGTCGGGAGTTCCGAGTCCGAGGGAGTTTGCCGGGTGTGGAGATTCCAATTTGGATGTTACTAGAAATCCCGCGTCAAGGGCGTGACTTGCCAAATGGGAATGCGATCAGCCAAAACCAAGAACTGCAAACTGAACTGGGTAAGAGCTAGAATGTATCCCCCGTGGACAGAGCGCAGAGCCAAAGACGAGCCGTTGCAACCCTAGCCATCCTCCTATGGTGCTGCCCTGGTGTTTGCGCGTTGGAGCCATCTCTCGACGTTAGCCAATATGCGCATACGTCCTGGAAAATCCGTGAGGGCTTTGCCACAGGCACCATCCACCAGATTGCTCAGACACCCGACGGTTACCTCTGGCTTGCGACAGAATCCGGCCTGCTTCTCTTCGATGGCGTTCGCGCAGTACCTTGGCAGCCACCTCAGGGTGAGCATCTTCCAAGCAATGATATTCGCGGCCTGATCGCTGCTCGCGATCGAACTCTTTGGATCGGCACCGCAAAAGGCCTGGCCAGTTGGAAGGATGGCAAACTCACCCACTATCCAGAACTCGACAAGCATGATGTCGCCGCGCTTCTGGAGGACCGCGAGGGAACTGTATGGGCCGGTGGTGTCGTGTGGGAGGCCGGCCCAAACCACCCTGGGAAACTCTGCGCGATCCACAGTGGCGGTATCGAGTGCTATGGAGCCGATGGGGATTTAAGCTTTGGCGTTACCTCTATATATGAGGATAGCCGGGGCAATCTCTGGTTGGGAGCAGGAAACGGGCTATGGCGTTGGAGGCCTGGTCCACCGGAGCACTTTGCGCTGCCAGAACTGAATCGCTTTGCGCTGCCTGGCATGGTCTTCCCTTGGAACGCGTTTCTCGATGGCGATGACGGAGCCCTCCTGATCGGCGGGCGCAGCGGAGTCAAGCAGTTTGTCAATGGGAAACTCAAAGAGTATCCGTTCCCTTCCGGCGGCCAGCAGTTTCATGAAGGGGGAACTCTGTTGCGGGATCGCAATGGTGGTTTGTGGATCGGAACCCTGGACCGCGGCATCCTGCACGTGCACCAGGGTAGGACTGATGTGTATGCGCAGTCAGACGGCCTCTCTGGCAATTCCGTCCAAAGTTTCTTTGAGGATCGGGAGGGTAGCATCTGGGTCGCTACGACCAATGGTCTCGACCGTTTCCGCGACTACGCGGTTTCCACAATTTCTGTCAAACAAGGACTGTCGAGCCCTTCCGTTGTCTGCGTTCTTGCGGCAAGAGACGGTAGCGTTTGGCTCGGAACTTCCGATGGTTTGAACCGATGGAAGGACGGCCAAATTATCACTTATCGCAGGCCGGGCACTAGTACAGCTCGACAAGCCAATGGAGTCTCAGGCGCGAACAAGCCAGGCGTTGCTCACGAGATACTCTCGACTGAGTTGCCGGACAA
>Ga0335073_10015301_pt1 | contig 10730 bp, 4 predicted proteins | sample Lox_Sample_22_FD_207093 | JGI IMG/M metagenome (GOLD analysis project Ga0335073, IMG submission 207093) | Soil microbial communities from Loxahatchee National Wildlife Refuge, Florida, United States - Lox_Sample_2.2 | ecosystem: Environmental > Terrestrial > Soil > Wetlands | place: USA: Florida...
TTCAGGCCCTCGGCGACAAGGCCGGCGACGGCCTGCTCGGTGTCGGTCAGGCTGCCCCACCCGGTGACGGGCCGGCCGGCTTGTGTGGCCCAGTGGCGGCGGCGGATGCCGAGCTGGCGCAGCCGCCGCCGGATCCTGGCCTGGTCACGGTCGGCGCCGACCTGGCGGTACCCGGCGAGAGCCTCCTTCAGGTGGCAGATCGCCTGCTCCCGGTCGCCTTGCCCGTCACACAGGACGCCCAGGTCTTCCGCCGCCGATGCCCTGGCCCACGGGTCGGGATGCCGCGCGGCGGCCTCGGCCATCCGGGCCGGATCCTGACTGGCCAGGCCGCGGCTGTGTGCCGCCGCCGCGGCCAGGGCCGGGAATCCGGGATTGCCGGCGGCGAGGGATTCGGCGAAGCGGCTGACGTTGACGGCAAGCTCGCTGTCGCCTGCCGCCCTCGCGGTGCGAACCAGCCAGGCCGCTAGCGCAGGGTCGCCGAGCAGGAGCCCCGGCCGGGCCCCGAGGTCCGCGCACAACCGCGAGATGTGGCCGAGCGCGGCGCTCGCCCCGTCGCGCGCTTCCATGATCCTCGCCTCGGCCAGCGTGGTTTCCTGGCGGGCGTAGAGGTCGCTGAATTGCGGGCCCGCCGCCGGCCGGCAGGCGAGATGCTGCGCCGCCGCCGCGATGTCGCCACGGCGCAACTCGATCATGCTCAGCAGGCTGTGGGCGGTCACGGCATACCCGTGCGCGCCGGTGCCCACGACGACGCCCAGTGCGGCGTGGCCGTCCGCGGCGGCGTCGGCCAGCCGCCCGGCGGCCAGGTGGACACGGGCGCGCAACATAGCCAGTGCCGCCTGGGCCGGGATGCCGTGTAGAGCCGGCTGGTCGGCGGCGCGCAGGATGCTGCCGGCTTCCTCGAGCTCGCGCAGGTCGATCAGGGCGGCGGCGAGGGCGAGCAGCGGCTGCGTGTCACGGGCATCGGCGGAGATCCCGCCGTCGCGGCGGGCGGCATCTCGCAACAGGTCCAGGGCATCGCTGACCTGCCCGTCGTCCCAGGCGACAACCGCGCGCGCGACTAGGGCCGCCGCGACGGGACTGCCGTGCCGGCCGGAGGCGGCCAGCACGGCGTCGGCGGCCGGGCCGGCGAGCTTGTCGCGCAGCCCGGTCAGCGCGTGCAGCCGGGCGGTCAGCGCCTGGTCCCGCAGGTCACCGGGCAGGTCCGGCCGGGCAAGGACCAGCTGAGCCTGGTCGGCGGCGTCCTGAGGATCGCCGGCCGCGCACAGGACCGAGGACAGCGCGCAGCGCAGCCGGTCCTCGGCCGCCAGCGGCAGCGGCCTGGCCAGCATGTCCGCGACGATCCTGGCGGCCTGGTCAAGTCGCCCGGCGGCGGTGAGGGCTCCGGCGGCGGCCACCCCGCGTGACAGCGCGCCCGCAGCGTCAGGCGGTGTCAGCTCCAGCGCGCGCACCGCCAGGTCAGCCGCGGTCCGCGGCGCCGAACGCAGCGTCTGTGCCGCTGCCCGGTCCAGCCCGGCCAGCGACGCGGGGTCACCCGGATGCGCGGCCTGCAGCAGGTGACCGGCGGCCCTGGCCGCCGGTTCGCCACGGGACAGCAGCATCTCGCCGTACTGGCGGTGCAGCGCCGTGCGGCCAGGCCGCGGGATCATCTCGGCGACGGCGCGGCGCAGCAGCGGGTGGCGGAACGCGAACGAGTTGTCGGTGGCGGTCATCATCGCGGCGTCCATCGCCTCTTCGACCGCGGGCAGCAGCATGGCCGGGGTTTCGCCGAGCATCTCGGCCGCGTCTTCCAGCCGGAACTCCGCGCCTAGCAGCGCCACCGTCAGCAGCAGCTGCCTGGCCTCCTTGCTGAGGGCATCCAGCCGCCGCTGCGCGAGGCGGTGGATCCGCCCCGGCAGCCGCGCCGATGCCAGCTCGGCGCGGCCGCCGGCGACGCGCACGGCGTGATCGTCGCGGAGACCGCCGATCAGCTCGGCCACGAGCGAGGGGTTGCCCGCGGCGCCGCGGGCCAGGCCGGCCAGCGACTCGTCTGGCGGCGCGCCGAACGCGGCGGCGAGCATGGCCGTCACCGCGTCCTGATCCAGCGGGGCCAAGGTGACCCGGGCGGCGCCGTGCTGCTCCAGCTGACCGAACAGGTAGTCCGCCGGGCCCTGGGGCGTGGTGGACCTGGCGAGCAGCCAGACCACCGGCTGCCGGCTCAGGTCCCGCGGCAGCGCTCGCAGCACGGCCAGCGTGGCCGGGCTAGCCCAGTGCAGGTCATCGAGACATAGCAAGACCGGCGCTGCCGCGGCCCGCTGCTCGAGGTGCGCTCGTATCTCGGCGATCCACCACGCGGTCGAGTCGTGATGATCGGCAGCGGGCCCGGCGAATGGCTCGCGCAGGGCCGTGCGCAACGGGCAGAACGGGATCGCCTGGGCCAGTTGATCCGCCGCTCCCGTAGCGAGGGAAAAGCCCAGGTCGGCCGCCTCGTCGATGGCGTCACGGAGCAGCCTGGACTTGCCGATGCCTGGCTCGCCATCCACGAGGATCACGCCGCCTGTCCCCCGCTGGGCGCGCCGCAGCAGACCACGGATGATCTCCTGCTCGGCGCCGCGTCCGAGCAGGACCTCCCTGCCGGCGGATCGCTGCCGCGGCATCATGCTGCGGCGTACGCCCGCGGCGGCGTCACTGGTCATTGCGGTCATGGCTCTCTGACCCTTCACTTAGACGAGGTGCTCGCCGCCGTCGACCGGGATGGATACACCGGTCAGGTACCCGTTGGCCAGGACCGCCAGCGCCACCGCCGCGATGTCGCCGGGGGTGCCGATGCGGCGGGCGGGAGCGGTCTCGGACCTGGTCGTGAACAGCGCGGCTTTCCGTTCGTCTCCGAGGGCGTCGTAGGCGCCGGTGTCAACGGTTCCCGGGGCGGGCTTCAGCGCGGTGGCGCCCGACATGAACAGGAACGACCCGCCCGGTGCGACGCTCCCCGCGAAATGCTTGGCCAGCAGCAGGGATCCGGTGACCTTGGTGCCGAACGAGGCATTCACCGTGCTCGCGGTCAAGTCGCGGCAGGCGCCGCGGGCGCGGGCGGACGCCGTGCAGACCACGTGGTCCACCGCCGCGATCCGGCCCGCCAGCGCGGCGATCAAGGACTCGTCGGTGACATCGACCTGCTCAACGCCCATGTCCAGGCCGCGGTACGCGGCGGCCAGATCGTCCGGGTGCCGTCCGGCGACGATAACCCGGCCGCCGTCCTCGCTCACCGCCATGGCGATGGCGCGGGCGATTCCGCTCCCGCGACCGATGATCAGCACGGTCTTGTCCTTCAGGGAAGGCATCTGATTCTCTCCTCTCCGGGTGCCCCTCACCGAAATCACGCGTCAAGCCTCATCGCCGGTCGGATGAATGCGCTTCGCACGATCCGGAGGATTCGCGCCGGGCCGGCCGCCCGGTTGGCCTGGTTATGTTCTTCGCTTGTCCCGTACGGCGAGCGACGGCGGCCGGGTTTTGGTGACGTCTGACATGCCGGGAGCGACCCGGATCGTCCGAACCGTATGAGGACGCCTCATCCGGGCAGCGCGATGGGTCACGGCGGCGCCGTGCGGCGGACTTCGAGCAGCTCAAGGCCGAGGGCCTCAATCTCGGCGAGCACGCCGTGCAGTGCTGCCTGGTCGGGGAGCGCGCCCGCCAGCACCGTGTCACTTCCGCGCTGCTCAGCCCGCAGGGCGGGGAATGCGGAACGCATGGTCTCGCCGAGGTGGCCGCGCACCCAGATCTCGTACTGCCGCGTCTGCGATCCGCCGTGCGCGCTGGCCACGTCAATCTCCTCCCGTCAGCGAGCTCTCATTGCGAGCCTGTCCGCCGTCAGGATGAGCGGCCAACCCACGAATGAGATGATTCGTGACCTCGTCCGGCGCCGTGTGCCGAGATCGCCTCAGCGCTGGTGTGCGGAGGGGGCGAGCATGCCGAGCGCGCGGGCGCGCTCCACGGCTTCGGCCCGGCTGTGCGCGCCGAGCTTGGCGTACACGTTCCTCATGTGGGTCTTGACGGTGCTCGTCGAGACGGACAGCGCGCTCGCGATCTCCGGTGCGGTCAGATGGGTTGGCAGGTAGCGCAGCACGCGCAGCTCACTGCCGCTGAGCGGCTCGAGCGCGGGCTGCGGCCGGGCCGGTGGCGGCGCGGGCCGGTTGCCGGAAAGCAGGTCGAGGATCCCGGTCAGCAGGGCTGCGTGGGCAGTGCCGCGCTCGGCGTGCCGGCGAAGCAGGGCCGGGGCGGGGTGCATCAGGAACCACATCAGCGAGCCGTCGGCTTCGGCCAGGTCCAGCGCGCGCTCGAGGGCAGACTCGGCGGCGGCCGGGTCGCTGAGCGCATCCCTGGCGATCGCCTCCAGCAGGAAGGCCTCCGCCAGCCATGACCGCCAGCCCACCCGGATCGCGCCGTCCAGCACCGGTAGGAGCGCGGCGCTCGCAGCTTTCGGGTCATCCTGGGCCAGCCGCAGCACCGCGGTGGCGATGCGGATCTCCCCGCGGTCGCGGTCTCGTTCATGCAGCCCGGCCAGGATCTGCTCGGCCTGCTCGCGGTCGCCGGGCCGCACCATCGCATGCAACAGCCAAGCCCGCAGGGGCCGTCCCAGCGGGTGCGGCCCAGCCAGGCGCTGAGCGGTCTGGAACGCGGCCAGCGCGGCCGCGACCCGGCCGCGCCCCAGCTCGAACTGGCCGCGAACGTACAGACTCCCCATCGCCGCCGCGGGGTTGGCTTCCGCCCGGTGGATACGCTCGGCGCGCTGCACCCAGGGTTCCGCCTCGACTAGCTGCCCCTGCCAGGCCAGCGCGGATCCCAGCGTCATGGAGCCAAAGCCCGCGAATCGATCATCCATCCAGCCGTGCCGCTCGGCCAGGGCGATCGCCTGCCTGCTCAGCTCTTCGGCTCGGGGAAACCGGCGCATGAGCTCGATTTCCGCCCGGTATGCCAGCGCCATGAACTCCAGGTAGGGGCGCCCGATCCGGCGCGCCAGCGCAAGCCCTTGCTCCAAGTGCGACTCGGCCTGGTCGAGCGGGCCGGCCCAGGTCTCGCCGTTGCCGATCTCGACCAGCGCCAGCGCCCGCAGGTCGTCGCCCGAGCCAGGCCAGCCCTCCTCCGCGGCCTCGGCCGCCACCAGCAGGCGCTGGGCCTGGCTGGCCCGGGCAGTCTGGTTGCCGCTGCGCCCGGCCACCTGCAGCCGGACCACCCCGAGCAGCACCTCGGCTTGCCCCCGGCGGCCGTCGGGCACCGATGCCGCCTCGCGTTCAGCCAGCCCCAGATACCGTTCCGCCACCGCCATTGACCCCATGGCCAGCTCATCGGCCGCGGCCACGGCGGCCAGCTCGGCGTCCGCCTCTGACACCCCGGCGGGGAAAGCGGCCATGAGTGCGTGCACCGTAGCCTCCTGCCCGCTCAGATGCAGGCCCGTCCAGTGGTCGGCAAGCAGCCGGACGGCCAGCCCCCAGTCTCGCGCTGCCTGAGCGTGCCGGACCGCCTCTACCGGATACCCGTGCCCGGCCAGCCACCCGGCGGCCAGCTCATGCAGTGCGGTGACCTCCGCTGGCTCAGCGCGGCGAAGCTCCAGCTGCAGCAGCCCGGCGAACAGGTGATGGTAACGGAACCAGGACCGCGTGGCGTCCAGCGACACCACGAACGCGTTCGCATCCTCCAGATCCTGCAGCACCCGCTCCCCGCCGCTCTCCCCGGTCAGCAGGTCGGCCAGCTCCCCGTTGACCCGGTCCAGCATGCTGGTGCGCAGCAGCAGCCGTCGTACCTGTTCGTCCTGCCGCTCAAGCACCTCGGCCAATAGGTATTCCGCCACGGTCCGATCGGTTCCTGAGAACTCCGCCGCGAATCGCTCCGGATCCGGGTGCCCGGCCAGCGACAGCACCGCCAGCCGCAACCCCGCCACCCAGCCTTCGGTCCGGTCCACCAGCAGCTCCAGCGACGGCCCGGGCAGCTCCACCCTGGCCGCGGCGAACAAGGCACCCGCCTCCTCCATGGTGAACCGCAGGTCGTCCGCCCGGACCTCGGCCAGCTCTCCTTCCAGTCGCACGCGGTGCAGCCCAAGCGGTACGTCCTGCCGCCCGGCGAGCACGAATCGCAGCTGTGCTGGGGCGCGCATCATCAGCAGCTCCAGCTGCCGCCGCGCCTCGCGCGAACGGAGCTCGTGCAGGTCGTCGATCACTAGCCACAGCCGGTCCTGCAGCGGTGCCAGGTCTTTCAGCAGCCGCTCCACGATCGCCCACCCGTCCAGATCTGGCGCCCCGGTCAGCTCCCTGACCAGCGCCGACCCCGGAGCCGTCCGGCGCAGCGCGCCCAGCACTGACAGCCAGAACCGCTGCGGATCCTGCTCGTCGCGGCCAACTGCCACCCACCCGGCACGTTCAGCCAGGTTCGTCTCAGCGATCCAGGATCGCAGCAGCACCGTCTTGCCGCTGCCGGGCGGGGCTGATACCACCGTCACCCGCGCCGACCCGAGCCGCTCTTGCAACCCAGGGCGGGACACCACCCCGCCGGCACCAGGACGAGCGACGCTGCGCGCGGCGGACTCCGGGCTTTCCGCAGGCTGCATAGCCCATGATCGCACGGACGCCGGCAAGCGCGCGGAGATCTTCCTGGCGGCGAGAACGGCTTGTCCTCAGCTCAGGCGGGCAGCTTCGGCGAGCGCGCCCCGGGTGCGAGCATGCCGAGGGCCCGAGCGTGTTCGACGGCTTCGGCCCGGCTGTGGACCCCGAGCTTGGCGTACAGGTTCCGCATGTGGGTCTTGACGGTGCTCGTCGAGACGGACAGCCCGGCGGCGATCTCCGGTGCCGACAGGTGGGTCGGCAGGTAGCGCAGCACGCGCAGCTCGCTGCCGCTGAGCGGGTCGAACGGCGGCCGGGGCCCGGCGGCCGCCGGACCGGGCGTCCGGCCCGCCAGCAGGTCGAGGATCTGGCCGAGCAGGGCAGGGTGCGCGGTGCGCTGCCTGGTATGCCGCTCGAGCAGGGCCGGCGCGGGATAGAGCAGGAACGCGCCGACCGCGCCGTCGGGTTCGGCGAGATCGAGAGCGCGCTCAACCGCCCGTGCAGCCGTGGCCGCCTCGCCGAGCGCGTCCCTGGCCATCGCCTCCAGCATGAAGGCCTCGACCAGCCAGGATCCCCGGGCCAGCGGGGCGGAGCCGTCAAGGACCGGCGCGAGAACGGAGGTTGCCGCGCGCGGGTCGTTCTGGCCGAGCCGCAGCACCGCAGCGGCGACGCGCATCTCCCCGCGATCGCGGTCCGGCTCGCTGAGGCCGGCGAGGACCTGCCCGGCGCGGCCGGTCTCGCCGAGCCGCACCAGCGCGTGCATGAGGTACGCGCGCGTCGGCATGGGAAGCAGGTCCGGCGCGGCGAGGTGCCCGGCCAGCCGTTCGGCGGCGCGGCACGCGGCCAGCGCGTCGGCGGCCCGGTCGCGGGCGAGCTCGAGCATCCCCCGGACGTGGTAGATCCCCATCGCCACGGCGGGCTCGGCTTCCGGCCTTATGACGCGTTCGGCGCGCCTTGCCCAGGCCGCTGCCTCGTCTAGCCGGCCCTGCCAGGCCAGCACGGCCGCGAGCACCACGTAGGCGTTACAGGCGGCCGGGTCATTGGTCCATCCGTGTCGCTGGGCGAGCTCGATCGCCTGCCTGCTCCGCTCGGCCGCCGCCGGCAGCGACCGGAACAGCTCGATCCCCGCCTGGCACGCCAGGCCGGTGAACTCGAGGAACGGCCGCGCGATCTGGTGTGCCAGGGCAACGCCCTGCACTAGGTGCCGCTCCGCCTCCCCCAGCCGGTCTGCCCAGAACTCGGCGAGGCCCAGGCTGATCAGCGTCAGCGCGCGCAGCTCCTCGCCGAGGCCGGGCTGGGCTGCGTCCGAAGCCTCGGCCAGGGCCTGCAGCCGCTGCGCCTCCTCAGCCACCGCCGGCAGGTCACCGCGCTGCCGGGCCAGCAGCAGCCGGACCACCCCGAGCAGGACGAGCACCTGCTCGCGGCGGTCTTCCGGCACCGACGCCGCCCCCAGCTCGGCCAGCACCAGGTAACGTTCCGCCCCTTCCAGCGAGCCCTGCGCCAGTTCGTCGGCCGCGCCCAGCGCCGCCAGCTCCGCGTCCGCTGCCCTGGCTTCGGCGGGGAACCCGGCCACGAGTTCATGCGCGATGGCGGCCTGCCCGGCGAGATGGAGGCCGGGCCAGTGATCAGCCAGCAGCCGCGCGGCTAGCTCCCAGTCTCGCGCGGCCTGAGCATGCCGGATCGCCTCCACAGGGAACTGGTGCTCCGCCAGCCAGCCCGCCGCCAGCTCGTGCAGCGCCCGCACCTCACCAGGCTCGGTGCGGCGCAGCTCCAGCTGCAGTAGGCCGGCGAACAGGTGGTGGTAGCGGAACCAGGACCGCGCCGCGTCCAGCGGCACCACGAACGCGTTCGCCTCCTCCAGGTCTTGCATGATCCGCTCGCCACCGGTGCCCCCGGTCAGCAAATCGGCCAGCTCCCCGTTGACCCGGTCCAGCACGCTGGTGCGCAGCAGCAGGCGCCGCACGTCCGCCCCCTGCCGGTTCAGCACCTCGGCCAGCAGGTATTCAGCCACGGTACGTTCCGTGCCGGAAAACTCAGCCGCGAACCGATCCGGATCGGGATGCCCGGCCAGCGACAGCGCCGCCAGCCGCAACCCCGCCGCCCACCCCACCGTCCTCTGCGGCAGCAGCGCCAGCGCCTGGTCGGTCCGCTCTATCCCCGCCCCGTCGAACAAGTCCCTCGCCTCGGCCAGGCTGAATCGCAGGTCGGCCTCCCGGATCTCGGTCAGTTCTCCCTCAAGTCGCAACCGGTGCAGGCCCAGCCGCACGTCATGCCGGGTGGCCAGCACGAACCGCAGCTCCTGCGGCGCGCGCATGATCAGCAGCTCCAGTTGCCGCCGCGCCTCATCGGTGCCCAGTTCCTGCGCGTCGTCGATCACCAGCCACAGCCGGTCCTGCAGCGGCGCCAGGTCCTTCAGCAGCCGCTCCACGATCGCCCAGCCGTCCAGATCCGGCGCCCCCGTCAACGCGCGCACCAGCACCGACCCGGGCACCGTCTGCCGCAGCGCGGTCAGCACTGACAGCCACAACCGCTGCGGATCCCGCTCGTCGCGTCCCACCGTCACCCACGCGGCGTGTTCGGCCAGGCTCGCCTCGTCGATCCAGGATCGCAGCAGCACCGTCTTGCCACTGCCCGGCGGCGCCGAAACCACTGTCACCCGCGCCCACCCGAGCCGCTCCCACAACCCCGGACGAGACACGACTGCCGCCCGGGCGGAACGGCGGATCGGGGGATGCGTCGCGAGTGCGCTCGCCTCGACTGCGAGAGGCTCCATGTGAGCATTGTGTATCGCGGGCCGGGCTACCCGTCATCACCCCGCGGGGCCGCTCACCCGGGTGATCCGCCGATTCCCAGCAGGCCCAGCTCGCGGGCACGGGCCACGGCCTGTTCCCGGCTGCCCACCCGCAGCTTGGCGTAGATGTTGCGGGTGTGGGTCTTGATCGTGTTCAGCGAGACGTACAGCTCGTTGCCGATCTCCCGCAGTGACAGCCGCGAGGACAGCAGCCGCAGCACGGTCAGCTCCCGCTCGGAGAGCTCGTCGGCGCCGTCGGCAGCCGGAGACCTCCGGCTCGCTGCGTCGTCGGTGCCGGTCCAGGCACGCAGAAAGCCGGGGTCCGGGCAGGCGGCCAGCTGACGCTGCGCACGGGCGCGCAGCTCCCTTGCCTCGGCCGCATCGCCGGCCTGCTGAGCGATCCGCGCCAGCGCCAGCAGCCCGTACGCGGTGTCGAGCCGCAGCCCGCCGCGCCTGGCGATGTTGAGCCCGTGCTCGGCTTCGGCACGGGCTTCTCGCAGCTCCCCGCGGGCGCGGGCGAGCTCGGCGGCGGCGTAGTCGACCATCACCGTGACCCAGTGCTCGCCGAGGGCCCGCCGCCCGGCCAGCGCCCGTGCCGCGGTCACCCGGCGGGCCGCGTCGGCTGGCTCGGCGCGCTCGGCGGAGACCGCCGCCAGATAGCCGAGCGCATAGATTTCGGCCGCGTAGTAGCCGGCTGCCTCACCGGCGGACACGGTCTCCGCGAACGCGCTCTGCGCCCCCGGGTAGTCGCCCGACCAGTAGGCGGTCATGCCGAGCGCGTTGGTCACGTGCGGTCGCCACTGCGCCGTCGGGTCGGGCTCCAGCTCCGCGGCGAGCGCCGCGCTTTGCGCCGCCGCGCCCACGTCGCCCAGCAGCAGCCGCGCCGAGGTCCTGACCAGCGCGGCACTGGAGGCGATGGAACTCGAACCGTCGGCCAGCGGCCCGGGCAGCGTGCCCCGCTCGGCGGCGCGCGCCTCCGCCTCCACCTCGCCTGGCCGTCCGAGAACCAGGAGCATCCAGGCGCGGGCCACGCACAGCCGCGGATCGGACTCGGCCAGCTTCGGCGGCAGCGCCCTGGTCCAGGCCTCGACCGTCGCGAGCTCGCCGCGGTTGACGAAGTCCAGCCAGCTCGCCGCGATCAGCTCCGCGGCCTGGCTGTGATCGCCCGCGGCGATCGCGTGGGTGATCGCCTCGGCCACCAGCCCCTCACGCAGATGCCACTCGTATGCCCGGCGATGCAGCGGCACGACCTCATCCGGCATGGCCAGCGACAGCTCGTTGGCCAGCAGGTCGCCGAACAGGTGGTGGTAGCGGTACCACTGGCGGCGCTCGTCCAGCGAGATCAGGAACAAGTTCGCGCGCTCCAGCTCCACCAG
>Ga0335073_10015302_pt1 | contig 10729 bp, 17 predicted proteins | sample Lox_Sample_22_FD_207093 | JGI IMG/M metagenome (GOLD analysis project Ga0335073, IMG submission 207093) | Soil microbial communities from Loxahatchee National Wildlife Refuge, Florida, United States - Lox_Sample_2.2 | ecosystem: Environmental > Terrestrial > Soil > Wetlands | place: USA...
AGAGCCAGCAATCGCAAGAAATCGCTGTTCAAACGGGCTTCCCGCGGTTTCCTTGGAGGGCCAAGTGACACTGAGTAAGTTTGAAGATGTATGGCAGAAGAAGCCGGGAGCGGTGGATCCGATGATGCAAATCCCGGGAGAGAGGGGGATAGAGGTTGGGTATCGGCCAGTGTCTGAGGGACTGAATAGGAACGAGCCCTCGAGGATACTAATGCAGGGGTATAAATGGTTGGTTGTGGTACGACGGTGGGTAGATGGTCTTTTAGAGCTCGCAAAGACGCTGTCAGACTCGATTTGAACTGGCTCTTCCGGCGAGCAGGTTTTTTCGAGGTCAGAAGAGGTGGTAGAGGCGGGTGTTGTTCGGGTTTCTGGTTTTCGTCGTCGTCTGAACGGGCCTCGTCCGGATCCTCGAATATGCAAAGTGGATCATTGGCGAAGACAGGTTCTCGAGGTGGAGAGAAGGCTCGGGTTAATTTCGAGGAAACCGTGGAGGGTGAGGACAGGGACGAGATGGTCGAGGAGGAAGGGGAGTGATGCAACGGCGGTGGAGAGAAATGATGGCAGTCACGATCATCCGGGAAGAGGGAGTCGGGCGATTTTACTGATAGACGTTCGGAGAGATCGGAGAGAGGTGGAGAAAAGATCTCGGGAGACGGACAGGATGTTGAGATTGTCAATGGAAGACGTCTGGCGCTGGGACGGGTCAGATGCGAGTTATGGTGTCCCCAGGACTGCGGAATTGTCGTCGGTGACTGAGAATGTGCATCGGCTGATTGCCGCTTGGAGGATGGAATTGGGACCGGCGACGAAGTCGTCATCTGGAGATAGCCTAACAGCACAAGGCGAAGAGAGAAAGGAATGGATGGAAGGCGCAGATATAGACTAGCGACATGAAAAGGTGGAGTTATACTATCCCAGAGAGTATTTTACATGGGGGCGGAAGGGAGTGGGGGCGACCTCCTGCGGAAAGTGTAATGGGCAGATCCAATCTAGCAAACCCCCCTTGATATTAACGGCACACAATCCACGACCACGCACCAAAAAGCGCCCCTCCATCTGCGTCTAAATCCGAAAGTGGCTATCATTTACGGGATGACCCAACGTTCCGAATGCTCCCACCCAGGGGAACCAATTACCACCCTTCTATTTGGTAACTCTGTCACATCGAACTCCGCGGCCCATCCTTGGATCGGGAGACTACCCGCAAGTCTCCGAACGTCGATTTCATATTCAAAACGTGGAAACCGAAACCGAAAGAAAATTCAAATATATCAAACGAGAAGAGAAAAATTGCTCAACTCTCCCTACCATTGCTGGCAATCCCGAGGCTATCATTGCCATGAGCTCGTTAGAATGATTATTCCGACTTCTTCCGGATTGCTTTTCTATGTCCTGATTGGCTCCGTCGCAGAGATCTATCACCGTTGTTGTGGAAACCATCAATCATGTGCCGGAAAGGGGGCCGTTTGTTGTCATTCACCAACTTTGCTGTAGCTGCGCACGGATACTGTTTATCGACCCAAACGGGACATAAACTTTGAGTCCTCCCACCAAACTACACACAAGGACTCTCAAAGCTGTGCCCTGCAGCGTGCTTTTCTACGGTGCCTGATTTTTCTTGAATCCAGCGTTCTCTCCTACGTTTTTTCTTTTTCTCTGCTTTTGGAAGATGGATTGGCAGTCTCTTCTCACGCAAATCAAAGCTCGCCACGAAACACTCGTCGCCATCCAGGACGAAATCGGCTCGTCGTACTCGGACAGAGCGATTCGGAATGAGGCTCTCGTCAAGACGGTCACGGAAGCCATCGACGGACAGGTCAAGCAGATCAGAATCGAAAAGGACAATGTCGTTCAGGAGTGTCGCGACTACATCACAAGGACCATCAACATGCGCAAAGCAATGGGAGAGAGACTCTCCATCGACGCTTCTTCTGCAGAGCGGATTGACATTCAAAAGGTCTAGAAACATCTTTTATCCTTGTCTGATGACTTTGTAGCCGTATCTTCAGACTCTTCAGCAACTCAAGCAGGAACATCGCTCCGTAGAGGCTGCATACAACGAACGACTTGTCACCGTCAAGAGTAATACCTTGTCCCTCTCTTCAAGACATGCTAACAATTCCCAGAGCTCCATGACACTTTGGCAATCTATACACCGTATTTGGAAGACACTTTCCTCAACATCACAGTCCCAGACCCGTCCAAACAAATTGTCGACGTCACCGCGGCTTACGTGTCCACCGTCACGGCTGAGCTCTCCCGCTGCACTGAAGAGTACAGAAATCGTCTTGAACAATGTCAAAGGCTCGCCAACGAAGTCGTCAACCTTTGGGCTCAACTCGGACCAGAATCGACCAATTCTTCCATGTCATCCTCAATCTCCTCCATCTCCCTTCATCACTTCAACCCTCAATCCGACTTTGACAGATTGATCCTCGATAATCACAACAATGCTCCAGAGAAAATCGGCCTCAAGCAAGATGTTCTCAATAGACTCGCTTCTAAGCGTGATGAACTGCTCGATGAGAAACAAAAAAGACAAGCAAAGATAAACGATCTCCGAGGCGCCATCGAACCAATGTGGCAGAAGCTTGGAAAGGAACGAAAGGATTGCGATGCGTTTCTTAGGAGAAACCGTGGCTTTAGCGAGAAAGTCATCACCGCGGTACGTCGTCTGCCCCTCATCTCTAATCAAAATAGTATGAAAAAGAACTCGCCCAGCTGATTGAATTGAAACGAGAGAACATGCACATTTTCGTCGAGGCTGCTAGGAAAACGCTTCAGAACCTCTGGGACGAGTTATTCTTCTCCGAAGAACAAATGGCTGAGTTTACTCCTGCATTCACAGGTTATCCCGATATCATACCATTCTAAGTCTGCGACAGATCTCTTCAATGATGCTTCTCTAGCTGCGCATGAATATGAAGTCAAACGCCTCGAAACTCTTGTCGACAGTCGACAGAACGCTCTTTCCCTTGTCAAAAAACATATGGACTTGGTTGCCGAAAAACAACATTTGGAAGAGTCGAGCAAAGACCCTAGCAGGCTGACCCAACGAGGTGCGCAGGCTGCTGGAAGGCTCCTTCAAGAAGAGAAAGTGCGCAAGAAGTTGAGTAAGGAGCTTCCAAAGGTTCATACCACATATTTCACTTCAACTGATGGATAGATTGAACAGGAACTCGTTGCTGTTTTGCAAGCATGGGAAGATGAGACCGGAGATGACTTTCTTGTCTATGGTGAAAGATATCTCAACGTCCTCGATCGTCTTTCTCGCGTCGACAAAGCTCCTGCTTCTCGCAACGTACTTGACTTCCAACTCCTCTTCTAATACAATATAGAGGCTTGACAGATCAACCCCAGCTTCACCAGCAAAGCCACCCGTCACCCGGGCACCTTCCAGGGCACCACCTAGCAGGCCACCTTCAGTTGCCCGCTCGGTCCCTCCTCCCCCACGTGCCGACTCGAGGTTGAATACGAGCACCTTTACGAATCCTCAAACTCCTGGAAAGCTACGTCGCCCGCTAGGCACGATGTCGTCTCAAGCGGCTTCCGTACGATCCGTCCAGGAAAGTCCCTCTCCTACCAAGCCAATCAGCCTGGAGGGGGCACACTTGAAAATGCGATCTGCCGCACCACCTAAACCGTCCGGCAACACAAGCCCCATTGGTCGATCGCAATCGCAACACATCTTTGCGGTCCCCCATCCCCCACGAGTGCAGCCACCTTCCCCGACCCGATCAGTGGCGTCGACTTCTTCGGCGTCATCCATGATGGCAGGCTTCAGAAGCATGCCAAACGTGAGCTATCCTCATCGTGATTTCTCAAACGGTTCCATGGATGCCTCCACCGCTTCTCAAACGAGCGAGAACTGGGAGACATACGACGACGGTTCAGAGCCTGAGGAGGAATACGATACTCCCCGTGCCATGGGAGCACGTCGACTTGGTTTCGAAAGCATGATGCCACCAATCAGTCATGGCTCGAACAATATGTATTCGCCGACGCGAAACCGGAGAAGCGGGAGCGCGAGTTCCTCGCTGACTGGCAAAGCACGCGTTTACATCCAACAACAAAGCCAGAGGGGACAGGATCTCATCGCCGAATTGATGGATGAGGTTCAGGAAGTAGATGATGAATGGGGTGATGAGGGTTTTTGATTATTCGTTCAAATTGATCATTGGCAAAATTGCATGATACTCTCTGGAAGTAATGTGTTTACTGTATGTGCTGTTATGTAGGGTCGAGGAGTCTTAGTTTTTAGTTTGAATTTCTCTATCGATATATCCACATTGTCGAATTGGTTCTCCGTCACACCCATCAAACTCCGCTGGGATATCTCGAAATGCATTTCAATGCCGTGTAAAAGTTTTCAGTCGTTGCGCTGAATGCCAAACTTCTGAGGGAATCGCCGTGAGTGGCAACTTTCTTCCCCCAAGACTTTGATCAATCAACCACATCCCCACCACGAACTCTTCTCTGGTCAATTTTCCCTTCTTGTTTTGATCTACCAGGTCCCTAATTTTCATTAATCCCAATAAATGTCCCAGGAACATACCAAATGTGCCCCAAGAATTCGTCAGGCAAACTGCTTCGTATCCACAGTTCCCGGACCGTCAGATTGTCTATGTAATTTGACTCTTCCGACAGGATCGAGGCGGAATCTTGACGATGATTCGACGCCCAAACGCCCTCGTATCGCTTCCGCTCGGCTTCGCTTATGCAGATTGGACCAGCGTGGACGTGATGGCCTTTTTCACGGTCCGGACGAGTTTCTTTCCGCATGGTAGCCTTCAAATGCACTGGTCGTCGGCGAGCGCCGGCTCCCATATGGCTTTGTGAATCGATTGTCTCGGACATGGTAACCGGCAAGGATGTTGCACTTGAACTCCGGGAAGACATGGCAGTGAGCGCTCCAACATCTGCAAGAGATGATGCTTCCGATGAGGACTCGTAAATCCCGATCTTAGGTCGAGTTGCAACCGGCCCTAAAGGCGACAATTTATGCGTTCGCACTACTGACTGCGCGGCACTAGAGCTGTATGACCGCAAAAGCGGTTCGGAAGCCGCAGCCTCAGGCAGCTGATATATTGATCGCTGAGTTTTCGGGGGCGAGACATGTCCAACGAATGAAGTCTCCTTTCGATCAGGAGCTGGAGAAACAGAGCGAGACAAAATCACACCAAACCGGGTTTCCCTATCTGATTGCTGCAAGGAAGTGACGGACGGGGATTGCTTCAGAGCTACAGAACGAGCAGCTTGGGTGGAGGCTTGTGGACGGATTGACGAGCTCGAAAGGACGCCAATGTGGGCGGGAGCCACAGATGGTTTGGCGACCGTCGCAGGTGCGTCACTGCGCTTCTCCTGGAAAGCGCTCTTTTCACCTTTTGTGGCCGAGATTGCAGTCTCTAGTGGAAACGATATAGTGCTCCCAGCTAATGAACCGGGGGTCTGAAAATCGTTGCCTTTAGTCTGCAGCGGCATTGTATTTGATCTTTGGACGCTTGCTTTGGCCGCTGCCAATTCGGCGCCCTTTGCCCCTTTAACAATGGTTGAAGGCTGCAACGAGTCGGTGCCATTCCTTATGATGGTTCCTGGCGGTTTGTTTGAACGTGTGCGCAACGGAGATCCGAGCGGGATTGGGTTAGGTGCTCCTTTTCGTAAGGAGGCGATGGCTGCAGCTTCAAGTGCCCCAGATGAATTGGACCGTTCAAGGTGTGTCGGTTCACTAGGAGACGTCAAGTACTGTCGGGTTGGTTCGGGAAGAGATTCTAGCTTCCGATTCTCACCAAAGTTCGACTTCGAATCATCGGCCCGTGAAGTTGGGTAGGCGTGAGCCTTTGGTGTCGAATTTTGCAGGCTTTCGTTTACTCGTTTCTGAAAGGACAATCGGGCTCCAGCCTCAGCAAACGATTTTTCCGTTGATGGCTTTTGAGCTGTTCGAGTAGAGGCAGGGCTGCGGTAGAAAATGAGCATGAAATGGGAGGTGTGGGAAGCGAACCTCAACGACGGAGTCGATCCGGCGTTGCTCTGGATAGACAGTATTCTGTCTTTTACGCTCAAACCCTCCATTGAAAGTATAATATCTCTTGTCCCGGATACACACCGATATTTTCGGGAGCCGCGTCGACTTGTCTGTGCGGGAGATGACTGTCTATTGAGGTCCGTCGCCGCATAAACGGATTTCCCGCTGGCGTCCGAAACCGGAAATGCGGACAACCTAAGCCGGACGGTTGCGGTGAAGAGCGCGGGGTAGATGGAATTCCACCAGTGCCTACGTTGTCGATCATTCACCAGGTCGGTCAACAAAGGGCGGCGTTCAATCAACATATTGTCAAAGATGTCGGATTACGGAGAGGACGGAGAGGAGGACGTCAGCAACATCGACTCTGCGTTGCTGTCCAGGGCGGACCTGCTTGATGCAGAATATCCAAACAGACCCAGGAACACCTCCCCGACCCTGCTGTTTCGCGATCTCGTCTGTTCTTTGTTTGAGGCATTGGTCGATCTGCAGCACAAGCCACGGGCACGCAAGGGACCACAGTATTCTGCTCACGAAGCTCGTAGAAACGTCATCAACCGCTTCATACAAAGATGGAGAAATGAAGTTGGCGCCGACATATATCCTGCATTTCGGCTCATCATGCCCGATCGCGACAAGGACCGTCCAATGTACGGCTTGAAGGAGGCGAGCTTGGGCAAGATGCTAGTCGCCGTACGATCTATCTCTGCCTGTTCGCTTTCTGATATCATAGACTATGGGAATAGGCAAGGATTCTGAAGATGCTTTAGCAATCACCAAATGGAAACTTCCTGGACAAGTTCGTCTCTCTAATCCATCCAAAATAATGGTTTACAGGCAAAAGCAGCGGGCGATTTTGGTGGCAGATGCTTCGGTATTCACTCAACCTCCATGTGTGCTTACTTTTTCAAATAGAAATCTTGTCAAAACGCCCCTTTAGGGACGACTTTGGGGACATGACAATCGAAGAAGTGAATTCTTTGCTCGATCGATTGAGTGCTGTATCGAAAGAGTACTGCCCGATGTTCCCCCTTCGTACTGACATTGGCCAAGGAAAGACCAGCAGCCTATTCTGACCCAATTTTACCGTGCCATGAATCCCACCGAACTAAAATGGCTTGTCCGCATCATCCTCAGGCGTAGGACCCATTACCGTTATTTCCATTGCCCACTAACTTCAAGAGATGCGCGTCGGAGCAACAGAGAGGACTTTCTTCGATTGCTGGCATCCTGACGCCGATAAACTATTCAATGTAACCAGTTCGCTACGAAAAGTTTGCTGGGATCTTTATGATCCAGATTCTAGGCTCGAGGATAAAGTTCCCAGTGTCAAAAATTTACGCTGGTCTGACATACATAGGATACGGATATCAAGCTTTTTCAATGTTACCAGCCCCAACTTGCCAATTTCAACAAACGTGGCCTCCAGCAGGTCGTTGATTGTATGGGCGGAGGCACATTCTGGATAGAGGAAAAATTGGATGGTGAGAGAATACAGCTTCATAAAGATTCGGACAAATTCAAGTTCTTTTCACGGTATGTTCCTGGGTATCCAGACGCTGATCGTCTATAGAAAGGCCAAAGATTATACCTACTTATACGGGGAAAGTCTTCACGATGAGGACAGCTCCCTTACTCGACACCTCAAGAACGCATTCGTCGAGGGTTGCCGAGAGTACATTCCAAGTGAAACTGTACTAAGATCATAGGGTCATCTTGGATGGCGAAATGATTGCGTGGGATCCGGTACAGCAAGCCGTCATCCCATTTGGCAGTCTCAAAACTGCGGCCCTTACTGAAAAGGAAAATAAGTCTTCGGATACTGGAATACGACCGTTATGTACTTATTTCCCATGGTCTATGTTGACTTTAGACATTGTATTTGATATCGTCTATATGAACGGAGAATCAGTCACTCGCTCTCCATTATCAAAGAGGCGCGAGTTGCTTACAAAAGTATTGCGTCCAGTGGAACGACGTTTCGAAGTCCATAGCTTTACTAAGGGGAACACGGTTCAAGATATTGAGACGCAGTTACGAAAGATCATTGCCGAAGGGTAGAATGTCCCAGTGCACTTCTCTGACATTAGGTCGGAAGGACTGGTTGTCAAGGTTACATCACAACCACATCCGTCTAATTTAGTAGGATCCGAACAGTCTATACCGACCCAGCGCCAGAATGGATACTTGGATAAAGGTCAAGCCAGAATATATGAAGGAGTTTGGCGAGGTAATCTTCTCTCGCGATTTGCTTACTTGAGCTAGGAACTTGATGTTTTGATCATCGGTACCTGCCAGCTAATTTGGTGTGTTCAGCAGCTGACGAAGTAGGCGGATATTATGGCGAAGGCAAACGAGGAGGAAGACACTCTACATTCTTGTGCGGGCTTCGAGAAAACGGCAATCCTCCTCCAATGAGGTTATCTGAATGAAAGCGACGATTGACATCTGGGTAGGTTCCACTCATTCCTTAAGGTTGGGGGTGGCTTCGCTGCAGGGGACTATGCAAAGATCAGGTTCTTCTTATTCGATTCCGCTAAGTGGAAGACATATTACCGATGGGAAATGGCATGACTGGGACCCCAACCAACCACCGATAGAGTTCATTGAACTCGCGGATCCTAAGCAAACTGTGGAGAGACCTGATCAATGGATCAAGCCAGATGAGTGGATTAGCCCTCTAGCCACAAGCTGATGTAGGTCTTTGGTCGTCCAGGTGAAAGCTGCCCAGACTGCGCCCACAGGTGCTATCCCAATAGGCTGTACTATCTAACCTCAGATCAATTTCGGACCAAAGTGACGTTGAGATTCCCCCGATTTCAACGCATTCGAGAAGATAAAGACTGGACAACAGCTTTGTCATATAAAGGAAAGGGCTCCCATCAGCGTAACTGATAAAATAGCATTCAATGAGCTGAAGCAATCTGCCGAACAGCTTCATAAAGAATCCCAAATGTGAGGCATTATGAAACTCCACTAACAGACTAGGTCGGTCATCAATCGAAGACAGGTTAAACGAGTAAGGAGGGTACACCCAGCTAGATAGTTTACCTTCTAATTCGAAGGAGTTCGAAATCGTTGGATACAGATCTCGAGACACGAGATCTGACGTTCGGAAAACATCGTCGACTTTCCTCAACGACAATTTCTGTTCAATAGGCCTTCACGATAAAGTCTGATGTGTTTTAGATATCATGGCCCCGGCTGATGGGCCTTCAGGTCCATCAAAAATGGAGCTCGAAGCTCTTGTGAAACAGCACGGGGGATCTGTCTTCCAGTCCGAGGCAGCCCGAAAGCATATGATCATAATCGCCGATAAAGGTGTTGTCCGCATACTATCTGAACCAACTCTGATTTCGAGAGCTCGTCCGGGTCGCGGCATTGAAGAAAAGAGGGACTCATGATATTCTCCGTCCACAATGGCTGCTCGATTCCTTTGAAATCGGCTTCCGTCTTCCGGTCGAGCCTAGGTATGCTTTGTATCTTCGTCCTGAGGTCGTGCCGTACGCAAAAGCCAACCTTGATCAATTTGGCGACAGTTACACAACCCCGGTGAGTGTAGACGAGCTCCGAAAGGTCTTACCGTCCCCAAGTTTTGCTCTGAACGGCAGGTCGTTTCAAGTATGAGAATTCAAAGAGGCATTGCCAGCGATTACGGTGAATTAGAAAGTATATTCGACGATGCGGAACATTCCCACTCTCTCGGAAGATTATTTTCTGAATTTGTGGCATATCTTGATACCGCCGAGAATTCTTCTCTCCCACCTGAAGGCCCTAACAGGTTTTCCCAATTTGATGGCTATGTTTATCAAGCTAGAGATGTAGCTGTGGCACGGACGTATCTGGCTTTTGGGAAGGCACGGTTGACAGCCTCCTTAGACGACAGTAAACTCACTCACGTCGTGGTGTCAAATAATGACCGTTCGAGGCTATCTCAGATTCGGTCTACTTTGTCTACGTACTGTTATTTTCGGTTTCCTACTAATTGGCCAGGCGTTCAACAAGACTCCCTCGTATCGTCACTACCTCTTGGGTGTTTGACTGTGTTGAGCAAAGAACACAATTAGATGAAGCTCGTTATACCCCATAGCTTTCGATTACGTAGATGATCGTACTACCGCTACTACTAAATCAAGAATTCTAGCACTGCGATGTTTCTTCTCTCGTCAAAAGCGCATCCATTGCATTTAATGCTATAAGTACGAGCCCTGGACACAGGTCCTGGCTGGTTTCACCGTACTGCCCATCTGAATGCTGCCTACTGATAGATCCTTAGTATTGGATCGCAGTACGAACTCTCGTGCTCTATAACCTGCCACGAATTCTAATACCTGGGCTTGGCTTTTAGGCAATTAATTTGGATCCAACTGTATTGGTGGGCCTTGGCCTCTCCTCCTAGTGTAGTGGGACGCGGGAGCGGAAATCTAGCACAATAGTAATAGTATTATCAAGCGATTCACGTTAAGCCGTCTGCCGAGGAGATAAAGCAAGGATGTTTGTCGTCCCAAATATAGAAAGGCTGTCAACAGATTTGGACATGCAACACATGTCTGGCACATCCAGAGAATGTTTGCCAGTGTGGACATCACGTTGAAATCCGGTTGATATTATGCCACTTCACTTACGAATGGGCACTTCAAGGTGTGTGCATGTTTGTTTTTGGGTGTCTTGCGACATGGAGTACGTACAATTATATGGCGGAATCTACCT
>Ga0335073_10015306_pt1 | contig 10727 bp, 10 predicted proteins | sample Lox_Sample_22_FD_207093 | JGI IMG/M metagenome (GOLD analysis project Ga0335073, IMG submission 207093) | Soil microbial communities from Loxahatchee National Wildlife Refuge, Florida, United States - Lox_Sample_2.2 | ecosystem: Environmental > Terrestrial > Soil > Wetlands | place: USA...
GGCTTGATCATTTCGCTGGCAGACAGGAGCTGCCAAGGTTTGCGGCATCCCGCTTCCCCAAGGCTCGACGTGCTTGCTATGTAGCACCTTAGTTCGATAGCTGGTCCCGGGATACTGAACCGCCCCGAGCCCCTCTCCGAGCCTCTGCAGTCGCGTCGATGTGCCCGGTCCGGAACACGGGCTACCTATTCAATCCGTTTCAAGGCTCTCAGTTTTGGTTGTACGTTCAAGATCGTCCGCTCAACCGGCGCTTCTATTGTGATTTACCAGATTCCATGCTTCTGACGCCGCTCGACTTGGCGAAGCGGGACTCTTCCAATCGCATCCCGACCCTGTAAAGATCACTTCGTTCGCGCGAACTCTCGGTGAGCCGTTAGCTCAGGCCGGTAGAGCATCTGACTTTTAATCAGAGGGTCCTGGGTTCAAGTCCCAGACGGCTCACCAAAAGCAACTCCCGACAGAGTGAAGATTCTCTTCTGCTCGCTGCGTCGCCTTGCGCTCCAAGGCACTTGATTGGTTGACAATGATACTGGCGCAGTCGGATGATTGGACAATGAAGCTGTCAACCGCGACGCTGGCCCTTGCTGCCCTTCTCCTGCTCGCTCCGCGCCTGAGCCGCGCCGATAGCGATCAGAATTGTTACAATCACCCCGAGGACCATTCGGATTTCTGTTACTGCTATCGTCATCCGAAACAGTGCAACGGCAAATGGCGCAAGCAACATCCGGATTGGAATCATCACCCGAATTGGTATCACGAGGCTCACAACGAACATCCCAACGATTACAAGGGCGAGCATTACCAAGGGCCACCGCCGAACGGTTACAACAATGAGCATCATCACGGTCCGCCGCCCAACGGCTATAATGGTGAGCACCCTCACGGTCCGCCGCCTAATCAGGGCAACACCTACCAGCAGCAATATCATTAGATCGATCGCGGCCAGCGTTTGCCGAACCTGTATCCGCGCTCGGCAGCGCTTGACGCGGCTACCTCTTAGATTTCCCGGCCACCCTGCCGATTGACACTAGATCCGGGTGGGTATAGGGATTTTTAAGATGTCGCCATCCCGTCGCAGACTTGCTATCTGGATCGTGGCCGGGTTCACCACGGGAGCGGTCGCATTTGGTATCGCAACCCGGCCATTCCACTCGGACGCCGGCTTCACCGTGCTTGCCGGTTCGGACGTCATTAACATTCCCACTTCCGCGATCGCACGCGGCCAGGTGCGCTTTTTCGTCTATCGCAGTCGTGCCGGCAACTACATACGTTTGATCATCGCACGCGACGATCACGGCAACGTTGAGGCTGCTTTCGACGCATGCGAGCGCTGCTATATGTACCATCGTGGTTACAAAGCCTCGCGCGGCGTCATAACCTGTCGATGGTGTGGTACGCACTACAAAGTCTCGTCAATGAGCGAAGGGTTGTCCGGTTGTGAACCAATCAAAGTACCCTTCCGGACTGTGGGGCAAACTATTCGTATCCGGACAGCTGACCTCGAACACCAAAGCAAGTTGTTCTAATCCCGCACCCACGCTCAGTCTCTATGCTGTGAAAACTCGCTCGTCGTCGGTTTGAATTTCGATCGTTGCTGCTGCGATACTTCGCGGAGCACTAGCCCCTTCAAGTCGATCGCAAATCAGGAGAACGCCGATGCCCGAAGCGCACTTTTTTGCCGATAGCCCCGCCGAACTCGGCCTCAATTCAGACAAGGTGCAGGCCCTCTTCGACCGCGCCGAACGCGAGGTCAAGGAAGGCCTGTTGCCCGCTTGCCAGTTCGCGATCGCGCGTAACGGCAAGATCGGCCTGATGCATACCTTTGGCGAAGCCGTACAGGGCGGCGTCAAGCAGCCGGCTACCAATGACACGATCTTCGTCATCATGTCCGCGACCAAGGCCGTCACCGCCTCGGCGCTATGGTTGTTGATTCAGGAAGGCAAGGTGCGGCCACAAGATCGGGTTGCCGATTACATCCCGCAGTACGGCACCCACGGTAAGGAAACCACTACGATCGACCATCTTCTGACCCATCTTGCAGGGATCCCTTTCGCCCCTTTCGCACCCAAAGAATGGAGTGATCGTGCACGGCGTCTCGAGCGTTTTTCACAATGGCGTCCGCAAAATCCGCCCGGCGAGAAGTTCATTTACCACGTCGCTGCCAACTATCTACCGATTGCCGAGATCATCGAGCAGATTAGCGGCAAGGACGTACGCGATTTCATTCGCGAGCGCATCGCGGAGCCACTCGGCCTGCCCGATCTCCGTCTCGGCATCGACTCAGTAACCGCGAAGCGCGCCGCGGATCTTTCTTGGGTTGGCGAAGCGGCCAAAGACGAAGACTACCGCAAGCTGGGCGTAACACCGCCACGGGCCGGGATGGCCACGATCGATGAAGATGCCATCCTCGATTTCAACGATAACGTGACTCGCGCCGCTGGCTTCCCGGCCGGCGGATGCATAACGACAGCCGGCGATATCGCTCTCTTCTATCAAGCACTGCTCAATCAAGGCCGGTCCTACGACGGCAAGCAGATCTGGCAACCCGCTATGCTCGACGAGGCGCGCAAAATCCGTACGGGCAAGATGCTTGATCCCGTGCGCGGGATGCCTGCGAATCGCGCGCTCGGTATCGTCATCGCCGGTGACGACGGTAAGGCCAACTTGCGCGGCTTCGGCAAGACCAACTCCGCCACGGCCTTCGGCCATCCTGGGTTTGGCGGGCAAATCGGATGGGCCGATCCCGTGACCGGTATTTCTTTCGGCTATTTGACTAACGGTTTCGACCGCAACGATTTGCGCGAAGGCAGGCGGAGCGTCGCGTTGTGTAGCCTCGCCGCCTCATGCATATAGCATAGTCGTTATAAGACGGGCGGTCGTCATGGTGGATTAATTGTGGGGGCCAGCGTGATGACCGCCCCCTCCGAGGACTAATCTCACTACGTTCAGTTCTTGGCTCTCAATCGCTAATTCCTGATATTGGACAAACATTTGCTTCGCCTAGTAGGGGAGCGAATCATCAGCCTCAGCCGAGGAATCTGCTTCAGCACCGGTCCGATGCCGATCGCCGGCTGGATTTGTGGTTCAATGATTCCAGCGTCCGCCGATGCGTATCGCCTTCGCCACCGCCAGTGCCCGTATAATCGGCGGCGCCGAGTCGTATCTCGACGTCGTAATCCCGTTGCTGCATGACGCCGGTCATCAGACGGCACTGCTCTGCGAGTACGACTCTCCAACGCACCGCCGTAGGATCAATACCGATCAAGCTTCACCGCTTTGGCTGGTCATCGAATCAGGCGTGACTCAAGCGCTCGAAGCACTCGAGCGCTGGCATCCCGACGTGATTTTTTCGCAGTGCTTGCCCACTGTTGCTCTCGAGCGGCAAATGCAAACGATCGCGCCAGTCGTCGATTTTGTCCATAGTTACAATGGCCTATGCATCAGCGAGTCTAAGATGTTCAGTTTTCCGGTCCGGCTGACTTGCCAGCGTCCGCTTGGAAAACTCTGTCTCGCACATTTCTATCCCCATCGCTGTGGCGGCCTGAATCCGCTGACCATGCTCCGCGACTACCGCGATCAGAACACTAGACTCGACACTTTTCGCACATCGCGCTCGATTGTCACCGCCTCGGAATATATGCGCCTCGAACTTCTGCGCAACGGCGTTGCCCCGGATCGTGTGCACACTGTCGGTCTTCCGGTGCTCGACTCGACCAACGCCTACCCACTAAAGCCGAGTGACGGATCCGACGGCTCATCTTCTGATAATGATCGCAACGATGGCCGGCCCCATAGGGTCCTATTCATCGGCCGGATTGAAAAGCCCAAAGGCGCAGCTCTCTTGATCGACGCGATGGTCTCAACCGTCGGCTTGATCAAACGGCGGCTCAGCTTGACCATCGCCGGCGACGGCCGCGAACGCATCGCTCTGGAAGATAAGGTTCGCTCCCTGCCCCGCTTCGACCCGTTAGTGGAAGTCATTTTTGCCGGATGGCTCGACCGTGAGCAGTTATGCGCATCGATCGACCGATCCGATCTACTCGCTGTGCCCAGCATCTGGCCCGAGCCATTCGGAGTGGCCGGCGTCGAAGCCGGCCTGCGCGGATTGCCGGCCGTAGCCTTTGACACCGGTGGCATCTCGGGATGGCTCAAAGATGGCGTCAACGGCCAACTGGTTCGGAGCCGACCGCCCAACCCGCAGGCTTTCGCGTCTATACTGGCCGACTGCCTTGGCGATCCGGTAAAGCTTGCCCGCCTTCGCCGAGGCGCCCGCACCTCAGCTCTGCGCTTTAGCCCTCAAGCACATCTGGCCAAGCTGCTCGCCGTCTTGGATTCGGCAGCTAGGCGATGATCGGCCTGGGTCGTCTATCGATTTCCAGCATAGCGATCTTGATGATCCCAATTCCAAATTGCCAGCGGCTTATCATGGCGCATCGTTATCTGGCGATACCGTTTCAGTCTCATCACTCGACCCAGAGGGAATATCCGAAGTCGTGCAAGTGCCTCCACTAATACCAGTAGTTGGCCCGAACGAGCTCACCGCGTCACCCGTGATCGTTTGGCCGGCCACCGATCCAGTTTGGTCGGGAAGCGACAAGGTAACGGCGTCGATCTCGAAAAAGGGGGCTGACACTCCCGAGGTCGTGAGCGTGAACGACAAGGTCGTGCCGTCTGACGATGTGCACGCAGTCCCTGATGTTGGCCAATCGGCATTATCCGGTTCTGAATTGAAACCGTTGAACGGCGTGCACTTTCCCTTACCTGGGATCTTGAAGTTGAGTCCAACGAGCTTGTACGACGGGTCAGGAAATCCGGAAATACAATAGTTCTTCGCCGCCAGGGCCACGCCGGGCGCGACAATGGAAAGGCTCGCGATCGTAATAATTGCTGTTTTAAGCTTATGCATCGTTCAACCTCCGCGCGTTGTCGATGCAACTCTTAAGCCTCCGTCTGATTACGCCGATTTGCTTCGGATTGGTATGCTGAGAGCCGCGGGTCCGGCGAGCCGTCATCCCGCTTCAACTCAAGGCAGCTGTTTCTTTTCGAAGCTAACCGATGCTCTACACGCTCGCTCCCCGCAAATTCACCGCTCCGTCAGGAATTCCGGGACGATCAGTGCAAGGTCGTCTGATAGCCTGAAACCCGCTCCGGCTCGAAACGCGCAGACTTCGCGGTGACTATTCTGAATTATTTTCCAACCGGCAGGTTTCACGGCACCAGCAGACCGACATTCTAGCGTGTCTGTCTTTGGTGGGCGGTGCTGGTTTCGAACCAGCGACCCCCGGCTTGTAAGGCCGATGCTCTACCGCTGAGCTAACCGCCCTCGATGGTTCACCCCTGCCGCCTCGACCGACAGGTCGGCTAAATCCGGTGCCGCCGAGCCCGCCCGATCATTCGCGCTGATCATCACCATTGGCCGCAATCCGACTCTTTCAGCGTGCGGCTAACTTCCCGCATCTGTCAGGAAATCGTCGAGGCCGTATCTACTGCTCCCATGCTATCGTTGAGGGAATCCTTCAGCTGCTTGCCGGGTTTGAACTTGGCCGATCGGCTGGCCGAAATCTCGATAGTCTCCCCGGTCTTTGGATTCCGGCCGGTACGCGCATGGCGATCCGACACCGAAAATGTACCAAACCCCGAGATATTCACCCGCTCCCCTTGTTTCAATGCGGTAATTATATCGTCAAGGACGAAATTGACCGCCTTTTCCGCGTCAATCCGGTTGAGGCCAAGCTTGTTCGCCAAGCCCTCAATAAGATCAGCCTTCGTCATAGATTCCCGCTCCGGCGAACTCCCCTCAAGTGTGTATCAGGCAATAATCCGGCGGACCGTCACATGACAGCCCGCCGGATTAGGTTAGCGGATTTATTAGAAATTGTCAGGAAAGATTGGGCGAGACTACTGGATTTTCCTGACCGTCGTCCTCGTCCGCAAGTGGCGTTTTGTCATCCTGCTCTACCTTCAGCAATGCTAGCGCATCTGCCTGCCGCTGCTTGAAGAAGGCGTCGTGATCCGACAAAACCAAGGCGTGCCGTAGAATCTCGTCCATGTGCTCAACTTTGATAATCTCCACGTTCTTGAGCACCTGCGCCGGGATTTCCTCGACGTCTTTCTCGTTCTCCTTCGGAATCACGATCGTCTTGATACCACCGCGATGAGCTGCCATGACCTTCTCTTTCAGGCCGCCAATCGGCAGCACCCGTCCCCGCAGCGTTATCTCACCCGTCATCGCCAGGTCGTTGCGGATCTGCACACGGCATAGCGCCGAAACCAATGCTGTGGCCAGCGTGATACCCGCCGAAGGACCATCCTTCGGAATTGCTCCTTCCGGTATATGAATGTGAATGTCGATCTTCTGATAGAAGCTCGGCGTCAGTCCCAGGGCATCCGCTCGCGACCGGACATAGCTCATCGCCGCGTGGGCGCTCTCACGCATCACGTCGCCTAATTGACCAGTGATCGTCAGCTTGCCGCGTCCTGGCACAATCGTAACTTCGACGCTCAGCAGTTCGCCGCCAAGCTCTGTCCATGCCAGGCCCGTGGCGACCCCTACCTGCGGCTCGATCTCCGCGATGCCGTAGCGGAACTTCGCCGGTCCGAGATATTTCGCCAGCGCCGACGCTGACACTCGGACATGGGCGTTACGATCGTTCTTGACCACCTCGACCGCGATCTTGCGGCATACCGCCGCCACTTCGCGTTCCAGGTTACGCACACCCGCCTCGCGCGTGTAGTTGCGGATAATCCCGAGCAGCGCCTTGTCCGAGAACTCTATGTTCTCTTCCTTCAGCCCATTGGCCTCGCGCTGCTTGCGAATCAGATACTTCTTCGCTATCTGGAGCTTCTCTGACTCCGTATACCCCGGCAGCCGGATGATCTCCATACGATCCTGCAACGGCCGCGGAATGCGGTCTAGCGTATTCGCTGTCGTAATAAACATCACCTTCGACAAATCGTAGTCGCAATCCAGATAGTGATCGTTGAAAGTGTTGTTCTGCTCCGGATCGAGCACTTCGAGCAGCGCCGATGATGGATCGCCACGGAAGTCGGTCGACATCTTGTCGACTTCATCCAGCAGCACTACCGGATTCCCCGACCCCGCCTTGCGCATCGACTGGATTACCTTGCCCGGCAATGCGCCAATATATGTCCGCCGATGGCCACGTATTTCAGCCTCATCCCGCACACCGCCGAGTGATACGCGCACGAACTTGCGGCCAGTCGCCCGCGCCACTGACTTACCGAGCGAAGTCTTGCCGACCCCTGGCGGTCCGACGAGACACAGGATCGGTCCCTTCAACTGACCAACCAGAGTTTGTACAGCCAAGTATTCGAGGATTCGCTGTTTGACCTTTTCGAGCCCGAAATGATCCTCCTCGAGCACTCGCTCCGCTTCATGGATATCCAACTTGTCTTCCGTGTACTCGAACCACGGCAGCGCCAGGAACCAGTCGAGATAGTTGCGGACGACTGTCGCCTCGGCCGACATCGGTGACATCATCTTGAGTTTCTTGATCTCGCGCTCGCACTTCTCACGCGCCTCAGCCGGCATCTTCTTCTGCCGCAGCTTCTCTTCCAGCTCCTGAATCTCGTTCTTGAACTCGTCCTTCTCGCCGAGCTCCTTCTGGATCGCGCGCATCTGCTCGTTGAGGTAATACTCCTTCTGGGTCTTCTCCATTTGCTTCTTGACCCGGGAGCGGATGCGTTTTTCGACTTCCAGTATTTCTAGCTCTGAACGCATATAGCCAAGGATTCGCTCAAGGCGCTCCGCGGCATTAGTGCATTCGAGCAGTGACTGCTTGTCTTCGAGTTTAATCCCGAGATGGCCCACCAGCTTGTCCGCCAGATACGCCGGATCATCCACCGCCGCTATCGACGTGACCATTTCGGGAGGAATCTTTTTATTCAGGCGGACGTAATTATCGAAGGTAGTGTTCACCGAACGCATCAGAGCTTCTACTTCGGTGGTGCGCTCACAAACCTCTTCGATCTCTTCAACTTCAACTTTGAAGAATTCGTCCTCTGGTACGTAGCGCAGAACACGCGCACGCCGCTTGCCTTCGAGCAGCGCCTTGACCGTTCCGTCAGGAAGCCGCAGAAGCTGTACTACCACACCCAAGGTGCCAACTGCGTAAATATCGTCAGGACCGGGCTCGGACACGCGTGCATCCTTTTGCGCGGCAAGCAGAATTGGCTTTTTCTGGGCTTCGGCTGTCTCCAGCGCTTTGATCGACTTCTGCCGGCCGACAAAGATTGGATAAACTTCGTGAGGGAAAACGATCAGTTCGCGCAATGGCAGCAGCGCAACCTGTTCATTGGGCGAAGCGTCGCGATTGTCTTTTTTATCGTTGCGGAAAAGCATTTCCGTGGATCCCGATCTCCTGGCTTTAAGCCGTTTCAGCGGTCTTCTGGTAGACCAGCAGGGGCTGCTCCTTCTGAGTCACAACCTCCTCTGAGATCATCACCTCCTTGATATTGGGCTGCGACGGTATTTCGTACATCAGGTCCACCATGATGGCTTCCATTATAGCACGTAAGCCACGCGCACCTGACTTGCGCTTGAGCGCCTCGCGCGCGATCGCCTTCAACGCCCCAGGCGTGAATTTAAGGTGGACATTCTCCATGTCGAACAATTTCTGATATTGGCGCACCAGCGCATTCTTGGGCTCAGTGAGAATCCGCACCAGCGCGTCTTCATCGAGCTCGCCGAGCGTCGCGATAACGGGTAGGCGTCCGACAAATTCGGGAATCAATCCGAATTTTAGCAGGTCCTCCGGCTGCACCAGATTAAGCAGTTCAGATACGGTGCGCGGATCGCGATGGCTCAAGTCCGCGCGAAAGCCCATCGTCTTGCCGGCGATCCGCCGCCGGATAATATCATCCAGACCGACAAAAGCGCCGCCACAAATGAACAGGATGTTCGTCGTGTCTACCTGCAGGAATTCTTGCTGCGGATGCTTCCGGCCACCCTTCGGCGGCACACTCGCCATCGTCCCTTCGACAATCTTTAGGAGCGCCTGCTGGACACCTTCGCCCGACACGTCTCGCGTAATCGATGGGTTGTCGCCCTTGCGTGCGATCTTGTCGATCTCGTCGATGTAAACGATCCCTCGCTGGCACCGCTCGATGTCGTAATCGGCATTCTGCAGCAACGACAGAATTATATTTTCGACGTCCTCACCAACGTACCCCGCTTCCGTCAGCGAGGTCGCATCGGCGATCGTGAATGGCACCTGCAGAAAGCGCGCGAGCGTTTGCGCCAGCAGGGTCTTGCCGACGCCGGTAGGTCCGATCAGAAGAATGTTGGATTTTTGCAGTTCGACATCGCCAGTAACCATCTGCGAGTCGATTCGCTTGTAGTGGTTATGGACGGCCACTGAGAGGATTTTTTTGGCCCGTTCTTGGCCAATCACGTATTGGTCGAGTACGCGCTTGATTTCGGCCGGCTTCGGTACCGCCGAGCTTTGGCTGAAGGCTTCTTCGTTATCAGTCTCCTCTGCAATTATGTCGTTGCAGAGGTCTATACATTCGTCACAAATATAGACGGTGGGCCCGGCTATAAGCTTGCGTACTTCGTCCTGGCTCTTGCCGCAGAACGAGCACACAAGATTCCCCGAGCGGTCGTCATGTTTGGCCATAATCCCTCCCGCGGTTCATCTGGAGGACCTCCGGCTTACGATTACCTCATCAATCAAGCCGTATTCAACTGCTTGTGCCGGATTGAGAAACATATCGCGCTCGGTGTCCTTTTCGATCTTTCGGAGCTGCTGGCCCGTATGCCGCATGATGATATTGTTCAACGTCTCGCGTGCGCGCAAAATCTCGCGCGCCTGGATTTCGATGTCTGTCGCTTGCCCCTGCGCACCGCCAAGCGGCTGATGAATCATTATCCGCGAATGCGGCAGCGCATAGCGCCGCCCCTTCGTCCCCGCCAGCAACAGCACCGCCGCCATACTGGCCGCCTGCCCCAGGCATAGCGTCGAAACCGACGGGCGGATGAATTGCATCGTATCGTAGATCGCGAGTCCAGCGGTTACCGATCCACCGGGCGAGTTTACGTAAAAGCTGATCTCTTTCTCCGGGTCCTCCGACTCCAGAAAAAGAAATTGCGCGATGATCAGATTGGCGATGTCGTCATTGACCGGATGCCCCAAAAATATAATCCGGTCCTTGAGCAGCCGCGAATAGATATCGTAAGCGCGCTCGCCACGCCCGGTCTGCTCAACCACCATCGGAACCAGGTTACTCATGGTGCATGAAATCTCCCCGGCCGAAGCGGAATCCCAGGACCCCCGACGGGCTCCAGCAGGCTACGCGAGCCATAGCTTGCGCATTAAAGAAATCCTAACCGGTTTGTAAAATACGGGCAACCGCCTAACCCGTTCAGGCGGCCTTCCGCCGTAGCCAAATATCCTTCTCGATTTGCGGCTTTGCGGCTCAAGAGTCCGCCGCTTCGCCCGTCGTCGAAGGCGCGTTCTGCCCCGTCTCAGCTGACGCGCTTTCGTCAGTCTCCGCGCTCGCCTGCGCCCGCTTCAAAAGCTGATCGAGCGTCTTCTCGCGCCGCATAACTTGCTTAAGCGACGCGCGGTTTTCCTCATGTGAATAATGCTCCGCAACTCTGTCACGCGAACGACCCGCGCCAGTGACAATCATCCCCACGCGATCGCCCACTTCGTCATCTGTAACGTCGACACTCTCCTGGTCGGCGATCGCATCTACCACCATTG
>Ga0335073_10015307_pt1 | contig 10727 bp, 10 predicted proteins | sample Lox_Sample_22_FD_207093 | JGI IMG/M metagenome (GOLD analysis project Ga0335073, IMG submission 207093) | Soil microbial communities from Loxahatchee National Wildlife Refuge, Florida, United States - Lox_Sample_2.2 | ecosystem: Environmental > Terrestrial > Soil > Wetlands | place: USA...
ACAGCCTGGCCCGGTGGCTCGGGCCGGGCCGCTCGGCCTGGAAGATCTGGCCGACGCGATAGCGGCGGTCGAGCCCGGGGTGCCGCACGGCAAGCCGTGCCTGGACTGCGGCTGCTTCCAGGATCCCGCGGACGAGGCCTGGCTGACGGTGGACGCGCTCAGCATCATGCTGGCCGCGCTTCCTGGTGTCGAGCCCGCGCCGCTGCTGGACGCGGCCCGGCAACTGGACGCCGACGACGCGGGTGCCCGAGGCGCTGTCGCTGCTGCGCGATTGCGGTCACCCGGCCGCGGCGAGCGTGGTGGACCGCCTGACCGGGCAGCCAGAACCGGCGCCCGCGCCGCCCGGGGAGCCCGCGCCGCCCGGGGAGCCCGCGCCGCCCGGGGAGCCCGCGCCGCCCGGGGTGCCCGGTCCGCTCGCGGCGGAGACCTCGTGGCATCCTAGGTTTTAACCCGCGCGTAATGGCTGGCAACTCGATTGCGGCGGGCGCCGGTTTTGGCGCTGGCCACGGAGGGTATGCGGCTACACGGCGAACGGCTTCGACCTCTGTCCACCCCTGGGAACCCGCTGGAGGCACCGTGGCCGAGCACTATCTGCACCAGCACGTCGTGGTCAGCGAAGACGACCGCCCGGTCGCCGCGGCCGAGGTGACGATCTCCGGGGGATCAGGGGGCACCGCGCGGGCGTCGCTGCGCGCCGAGTCCGGTCACATCACGCCCGGGCGCCGCGCCTCCCTGGTCGATGCCGTGCTCGACCTGCCCGGGGTGCGAGCCTGCACCCGCCTGCAGGCGGTGCTGCCGCTCGGTGACTGTGAATCCCTGCAGCGGCTCCGGGAGCGCTGCGGGAACGTCATCACCCGGCCGGCCGGGTCGAGCGCGATCCTGGAGGCCGACCTGCCGGCCCGCGCCCTGAGCTGAGACGAGCGCGGGCCGGCCTGGACGTGATGATCAGGCGAGGTCGAACCGGTCCAGGTTCATCACCTTGCCCCATGCCGCGGCGAAATCGTTCACGAACTTCTGCTTCGCGTCGTCGCTCGCGTAGACCTCGGCGAGCGCGCGCAGCTCGGAGTTCGCCCCGAAGATGAGGTCGACCCGGCTGCCGGTCCACTTGACCTGGCCCGTGGCGGCGTCGCGGCCCTCGAACGCGTTCGCGTCCTCGGACGTCGGCGTCCACGTCGTGCCCATGTCGAGCAGGTTGACGAAGAAGTCGTTGGTCAGCGACCCGGGGGTGGCGGTGAAGACGCCGAGCTTCGACCCGTCGTAGTTCGCGCCTAGGACGCGGAGGCCGCCGACGAGGACCGTCATCTCGGGCGCGCTCAGGTTGAGCAGGTTCGCCTTGTCGATCAGCAGGTACTCGGCCCGCAGCCGGTGGGCCTTGCCGACGTAGTTACGGAAACCGTCCGCCTTCGGCTCGAGCACGGCGAACGACTCCACGTCGGTCTCCTCCTGCGACGCGTCGGTGCGGCCCGGCGTGAACGGGACCTCGACGTCGGAGCCGGCGGTGCGGGCGGCCTGCTCGACGGCCGCGCCGCCGGCGAGCACGATCAGGTCGGCGAGCGAGACTTGCTTGCCGCCGGCCTGGGCGGCGTTGAAGGCGTCCCGGATCCCTTCCAGCGTGCGCAGTACCATCGCCAGCTCGGCCGGGTTGTTGACCTCCCACCCGCTCTGCGGCTCGAGCCGGATGCGCCCGCCGTTGGCGCCGCCGCGCTTGTCGCTGCCGCGGAACGACGAGGCCGCCGCCCACGCGACGGACACGAGCTGAGGCACCGTCAGGCCCGAGGCGAGGATCTGGTTCTTCAGCGCCGCGATGTCCGCGGCGTCGATGAGCTCGTGGTCCACCGCCGGGACGGGGTCCTGCCAGATCAGCGTCTCGGACGGGACCTCGGGCCCGAGGTAGCGCGCGATCGGGCCCATGTCACGGTGGGTCAGCTTGAACCACGCCCGGGCGAAGGCGTCCGCGAGCTGGTCGGGGTTGGCCAGGAAGCGCCGCGAGATCTGGTCGTAGACCGGGTCCTCGCGGAGCGAGAGGTCGGTGGTCAGCATCGTCGGGGGGCGGCGCTTCGACGGGTCCTGCGGGTCGGGGACGGTACCCGCACCCGCGCCGCCCTTCGGCTGCCACTGGTGCGCGCCGGCCGGGCTCTGGGTCAGCTCCCACTCATAGCCGTACAGGGTCTCCAGGAAGCTGTTGTCCCACGTGATCGGGGTGGCAGTCCAGGTGACCTCGAGCCCGCTGGTGATCGCGTCGCGGCCCGTGCCGGTGCCGAAGGTGCTCTTCCACCCGAGGCCCTGCTGCTCGATCGGGGCCGCCTCGGGGTCCGGGCCGACGTTGGACTCCGGGCCCGCGCCGTGCGTCTTGCCGAAGGTGTGACCGCCCGCGATCAGGGCGACCGTCTCCTCATCGTTCATCGCCATCCGGCGGAACGTCTCCCGGATGTCGCGCGCCGCGGCGATCGGGTCGGGGGTGCCGTTCGGGCCCTGCGGGTTGACGTAGATCAGGCCCATCTGGACCGCGGCCAGCGGGTCCTCGAGATCGCGGTCGCCGGTGTAGCGCTCGTCGCCGAGCCAGATGGTCTCGGAACCCCAGTAGACGTCGTCGTCGGGCTCCCAGACGTCCGCGCGGCCGCCGCCGTAGCCGAAGGTCTTGAAGCCCATCGATTCCAGGGCGACGTTGCCGGTGAGGATCATGAGATCGGCCCACGAGATCTTCTGGCCGTACTTCTTCTTGACCGGCCACAACAGCCGGCGAGCCTTGTCGAGGCTGACGTTGTCCGGCCAGCTGTTGATCGGGGCGAAGCGCTGCTGGCCGCTGCCCGCGCCGCCGCGGCCGTCGCTGATGCGGTAGGTGCCCGCGCCGTGCCACGCCATCCGGATCATGAGCGGGCCGTAGTGGCCGAAGTCGGCTGGCCACCAGTCCTTGGAGTCCGTCAACACCTCCGCGATGTCTCGCTTCACGGCCGCGAGGTCGAGGGTCTTGAACGCCTCGGCGTAGTTGAACTCCTCGCCGAGCGGGTTGGCCATGGGGGGGTTCTTGGCGAGGATCTTCAGGTTGAGCTTGTTCGGCCACCAGTCACGGTTGGGGTCGCCCCGGGTGGGGTCGGTGAGGCCGTGCACGACCGGGCATCCGCCGGCCTCCTGGGCCGCCGTGCTCTCCGGCGTCGGGCCCTCGGCGACTACTGGATCATGGTTCTCAGACATGGGTATCCTTCCGGGTCTTTGGGCGGCGGATCACGGTGCCCAGGAACTGCGGGCGGCGGAACAGTCGGGGCACAGGCCCCAGTAAGTGACATCGGCCTCGTCGATCGAGAAGCCGTGGTCGTCGGATGCGGTCAGGCAGGGCGCCTCGCCGACCGCGCAGTCGACGTCGGCGACGGCGCCGCACGACCGGCACACGATGTGGTGGTGGTTGTCCCCGACGCGTCCCTCGAACCGGGGCGGGCTGCCGGCCGGCTCGATGCGGCGCACGAGCCCCGCCGCGGTGAGCGCGTGCAGAGCGTCATACACGGCTTGCAGGGAGACATGGCCCACGCGCTCGCGCACGCCGGAGGTGATCGCCTCGATGCCGAGGTGGTCACCGTCGCGGACGGTCTCGAGCAGCGCGACGCGGGCGGCCGTCACCCGGAGGCCGGCCCCGCGCAACTCGTCGGCAATGGTCGGAGGCTGGGACAGGGTCATCGGCCCCACCCTATCGAGGTAAACGCGAACGATTCAATAAAACGAATGTCCCAAGATTGGCCACCTTGCCTGGGCTTGCGGGCCGCGGGATCATGGAATCCCGGTATCTGTCGGCCGGCCAGGCCGCTCCGGTCCGGTGACGGGACAGACTGGCCCGGCGCGGAAGGGCGCCGGCCGTGGTAACCGTCAAGGGGGCCGCCCATGACTCGTGATTCCCCGGTGCGACGGGTCAACGGCCAGCCTGAGTTCGGCCGGCGGCCGCCCGCGCACAAGCGGACCGAAAGGATGCTCCGGGACGCGTTCCGCGGCGGCCGGCAGGTCGACCTGCGCGCGCACGGAAAGGGGATCCATAACGGGCGGCCCGCCGGTCGCCGGGCGGTGGTCCCCGCCGACATGATCGCCGCTGTCCTGAGTACCGATCCCGGCCCGGGCCACGCGCGGCTCGAACTACGCGGCGCCCGGATCACCGGCGTGCTGGACCTGAGCTACGCGCGGATCGAGCCTGCCATCGCGTTGCGGGACTGCGCCTTCGACCAGCCCATCGTCCTGGCCGAAGCCCGGCTGGGCGCGCTGGCCCTCGACGGCTCGGAGTTCCCGGGCATCGAGGCGCCGAACCTGGAGGTCAACAGCGATCTCGAGCTGAGCCGGGTCCGGTCGTCTCGGACGGTCAACCTCACCGGCGCTCACCTGCAGCGCGACATCCGGCTGCGCGGGGCCCGCCTGAGCCGCGGGGAGGACCAGCAGGCGGCGCTGGCCGCAGATCACCTGGTCGTGGAGGGCAGCGTGACCTGCGACGGCGGGTTCGAGGCGACGGGCACCATCACGATGGCCGCAGCCCGGGTGAACGGGGCCGTCCGGCTGGACGGGGCCAAGATCACCGCCGACGGCCAGCAGAAGGTCGCGTTCTACGGCGACGGGATGACGGTCGGCCACGACTTCACCGCCGAGGGACTCCGGGCCGGGGGGGAGGTGCGGCTCGTCGACGTCAGCATCGCCAGCACTCTCGAACTGCGCGGCGCCGAACTGGTCAACACCGACGGCGTCGCGCTGCGGCTCGACCGGGCCGACATCTCCAGCAGCCTGTACTGCGACAACGGCTTCAAGGCCGTCGGGGACATCGCCGCGATCGGCACCCACGTGAAGGGCAGTGTGTACCTCAACCGGGCGGAAATCGGCCGGCGGACTCCGGCTTCCGGCACGGACGGGCCGCGGGAGACGGGCGTCGCGTTGCGCCTGGTGCGGGCGAAGATCGACGGAGATCTGGGCGGCTGGGAGAGCTTCGTCGCGCACGGCGTGATCGATCTGTCCCGGCTGTCGGTGGCCGGCGAGTTCAACCTGGTGACCACCGACCTGATGGGATACCCGACGGCCGCAGATCTCACCAACGGCCGGTTCGCCACGCTCGCGATCGGCGGCGAGCCGCCGGCCGGCCTGCTCGATTTCACCAAGGCGAAGACCGATTTCTTCCGGGATGGCCCCGCGCACCGGGAAAGAGGCGCGATCATCCTGGACGAATTCGAATATAACTCGATCCAGATGACCCACGTAACGGTGGAGCAGCGGACGCAATGGCTGCTGCGCGCCATGGAGGCCAGCAAACGAAAGCCCGGCGGAGACAACGACGGGTACCTGCCCCAGCCCTACGATCAGCTGGCCGCGGCGTACCGCCGGGCCGGCAATGATTACGATGCGCGGCGCATCCAGCTAGCCAAGTGCCGGCAGCGTAACGACGTGACAAGCTGGCGCCGCTTCCCTAGCAAACTGTGGAATTACGTGCAGGACATCGCGATCGGCTACGGCTACGTACCCATGCGCGCCCTCGTCTGGCTGCTGGGGTTGTATATATTCGGGGTTCTGCTGTTCCGCTACGGCGCCAAGCCTGTTTCGATAACCAGCGCGCACCCCAGCTTCACGCTCAACAATTCAGTGAGTTACACCCTCGACCTGCTGCTGCCGGCGAGCTCGCTGTCCGACCGTCAGATATGGCAGTCCGCCAACGGGCTGGGTGAGGTGGCCGCGGCGGGTTTCGTGGTCTGCGGCTGGGTGCTCACCGCCACCGTGTTCGCCGCGGCCGCGCGGGTGCTGCAGCGGAACTGAGGCCGTGCCGCAACCGGGCGGGACGCCGTCAGGCCCGGAGCACGTAGATCTTGCGGTGGCCCCGGGGACACACGATCACGATCTCGCGCTCGCGCGGCGGCAGGATCTCCTCGGTCAGGGCGACGGGCACGTCCCCGGGGAGTTCCACGCTCTCGTTGCAGCCGGGCTCGAGACACAGCACCCTTGACATTTACTTCCAACCTCAATTCTTGTATGAGCTAGTTTGTGAATCTCTTTGATCCGCCGGTCTCACGCCAGGGGTACGTGGGAGTCATGAGGAGGATGAAAGAGGTTCAGCTACCGTTTCCTGTGCTCCTGCCGGTGCCGCGGATTCTGGGACCGCCCCGGCCTGGGAACTCCCGTCCCGGGCCCCGGGCTGCTCGTGCCCGTTGACAAATTCGATGCAGACCTGATTGTCGTTGCAGATGCTAAGGATCTCGATCGCGCTCGCGCATTCTTCCTCGGACATCTCCTGCGGGTTCAGGCCCATGTCCTTGGCCTCGGTTATGTCGATGGGGAAGAGATGATGGGTATAACCGTAAACCAGTCGCGAAGCGATCTGCTCCGCTTTCAGCTGGTCTATCTGGGCGGCGCGGCTGATGAGGATCCGGGCGTACTTCTCGCCCATCTTCAGGCTGCGCCCCCACGCGCCGAAGTCCAGCGACCTGGTCTGGGACAGCATCGGCGTGATGCTGCCGATCGCGAACTTCGCGGCCGCGTCGAGCGAGTCGGTGAGCAGCATCTTGCCCTGGGTCACGGCGGCCAGTTGCTTGAGGGCCTGCGAGAGCGTCGAGAACCCGAATTCCCGCACGTAGTCGACGCTCTGGTAGCAGTCGAGGGCCGATATGTAGTCGGTGGGGTTCCGCGGGTCCCTGATCTGGGTGTCGAGCGGCCCCAGCTCGCCGAACGGTGACATGAATATCTTGTTGGCCCCCACGGCGATCAGGGTGCTGGCGCTCTTGGCCTTGCGCGGGACGTAGACGTTGAGCGTCTCGGCGTACCGGGACAGGAACAGGACCGTCCGGAACGCGCTGTCGAGCGGGCCGCCGGTCGAGTCGAGGATGACGTTGATCGTTTCCTCGGGCTGTGACTTCGGGAACCCGAAGCGCTCCTGGCAGGCGAGCTGCACCCGGCGTTCCGTCGACTCGCCCAGGTCGCCCACGCCGAGAAGCTTGCCGATCAATAGCAGGCACGGATGACCGCCGGCCAGCCCGGCGAATCGCTGGCCTGCGGCGTGAATGGCCTTTCGCTGGCCGGCATCTATCTCGCGGTAGTAGTAGGAGGCGCCGTTAGCCAGGCCGAGCGCGCCGTTCGTTTCGCCTGCGGCAATAGCCCCGTTCTCCGGAAGTGTCATCTTTCCCCCATGGCTGCCTCAGGCGCCCCGCGGAGTGCGTGCGGCCGCCCTTACTGGTCCCGGGCAGGTAGCGTCAATGGTCCCACTCTTTGCGCGAAATGTCACTCTCTGTGCCTGATTTATACCGTTTCCCGGCCGCCCCGGAGATTCGATCAGATCAGCGTCCGCCTCGAACGCGGCGCGGGCCTGAGTGAGCCGCCCGGCCAGGATCGCGGCCAGGCTGAACTCGAAGGTGAGCACGGCGAGCGCGCGGCCGACCGTGTGCAGGTCGGAGGCCGGCGAGGGGCCGACGGTCGGGACCTCCGGGGCCTGGTAGCCGACGGTCCTCCAGTGACGTCGGCCCTGCCCGGTGAAGGGATCCAGGTAGCCGAAGTGGCAGGTGTCCTGGTCCACGCCGGCGATCAGGTAGCCGCGAGCGCGGATCTTGGCCATGAAGGAGCCGGGGGTCACGCTGCGCTCCCGTGTCCGGGCCCACCGCGGCGTCGTATGATTCGGTAGCCAGCGCGGCCAGACTCCGTCATCAGGGGGCATGTCAATGGCAATCCTCGGCCGTGAGTTCATTGCGGCGCCCGACAGCTCGAAGCGCCAGATCGTCTACAAGTGGCCCGACCAGAGCATCCGCAAGTTCACCCGGTGCATCGTCGAGCCGGACGCCGTGGCCGTGTTCACCAGCCAGGGGCAGGTCATGGGGACGCTGCTCGGCGGCCAGCACCAGCTCGACGCCAGGGAACTGCCGTTCCTCGGGATGTTCGTGGACTGGGCCACCGACAGCCGCGCGTTCCGGGCCGAGCTCTATTTCGTCGGCATCCGCGACTTCCCCGGCATCCGGTTCGGGGGGCGGCTGGACGAGGTCCAGGACCCGCAGACCGGCCTGATCGTCACCTTGCGGACGTTCGGCGAGTACGCCCTGCGCGTGGTCGACGCCCCCCGGCTGATCCTCAACCTGACCGGGACCGTGGACGTGACCAGCAACGACGCGATCACCGGCTGGGTCACCCAGCAGCTGCTGAAGGTCACCCGCACCACGGTCACCACCCAGCTCATGTCGGGCTCCTGGCCGATCCTCGGGCTGTCCGTGCACTCCCCCGAGATCGAGGTGGCGGCCATGCAGGCGGCCAACGCCGAGCTCGCGGAGTACGGGATCTCCATCACCAAGCTGGGCAACCTCGACATCAACCTGGACGAGGACGACAACGCCCGGCTGAAGAAGCTCGCGGGCGACACCGCGTACAGCCGGCTGGCCGGCGGGTTCCTGCAGGCGGCCCAGGCCGAGGCGCTGCAGGGCGCGGGCGAGGGACTGGCCAAGGGCGGGGAAGGGTCGGCCGGGCTGCTGTTCGGGGCGGGCCTGGGCATGATCAACCAGATGACGCAGACGCCGGGGCAGGCGGCGGCCCCGCCGCCGGGCCCTGGGTTCGCGGGCGGCGGGCCCGGGTTCACGCCGGCCCCCCAGGCGCCGCAGGCTCCGGCCGCCGACCAGGCCCCGACCCAGGCCGGGTCCCAGGTCCAGCCGGCCGCGCCGGCCCCGGCCGGGCTGACCGAGTGCGCCAACTGCCACAGCCAGGTCGCGGCGGGCGGGAAGTTCTGCCCCGAGTGCGGGCAGCCCATGCAAAAGCACTGCACCAACTGCAACGCCAGCCTGAGCCCCACCGCGAAGTTCTGCGCGGAGTGCGGCACGCCCGCGTCCCCGCCCGCTTCGTAACCCCCGGCCACAGCCCGGTGCCCGGCCGCGGGTCAGCCCGCGGCGTCCCGTTATGGATTTCATAAAAGAAAGGCCTGTCCGAGATGGATCGGATCGAGTGCCAGTGGTGCAAGGCCCAGAATGAGCCGGACCGAACGAGCTGCTTCACCTGCGGCGCGCCGCTCGATAAGAAGAACCTGGTCTCCGACTCCGGCTGGGCCGAGGCGCCCCGGCTGCGGGACATGACGGAGTTCCGGTTCTCCAACTCCACCTGCCAGATCGAGGGCGAGATCGTCCCGGTGGCCGAGATCGCGCTGGCCCAGGGCGACGCGGTGTTCTTCGAGCACCACGTGATGCTCTGGAAGGAACCCGGCGTGCCGATGTCGGCCATGAACACCGGCGGCGGCATGAAGCGGATGCTGGGCGGCATGCCGCACGTGCTGAGCATCGCGCACGGGCCGGGCCGGATCGCGTTCTCCCGCGACGCCACCGGCGAGGTGGTGGTGCTGCCGCTGCACCCGTCCATGGAACTCGACGTGCGCGAGCACGCGTTCCTGGCCGGGACGCACTCGCTGAACTACTCGTTCGTGCGGATCAAGGGCCTGGCCAACGTGCTGCACGGCGGCGAGGGCATGTACCTGGACCGGTTCGTCACGCAGAACCAGCCCGGGCTGCTGCTGCTGCACGGTTACGGCAACGTGTTCCAGAAGACGCTGCAGCCGGGCGAGCAGATCCTGGTCGAGCCGGGCGGGTTCCTGTACAAGGACTCGTCGGTGACCATGAACACGGTCAAGCAGGACGTCCGGACGTCGATGATGGGCGGGCACAGCCTGTACCTGGCCGAGATGACCGGTCCCGGCCGCGTCGGCATCCAGTCCATGTACGTCCACCACGGCTCGGAATGACCATGTCGACGCCGACTTACACCTGCCCGTACTGCCGCATGGCCAGCGACGGCGGCGGGACCTGCCCGCACTGCGGCGCGCCGGTGGACGTCCGGGAGCGCGTGTCGGACTCCGGATGGGCCGAGCAGCCCCCGATCCGGGACATGGCCCGGATCCACTTCAGCCGGTCCACCTGCCAGATCGTCGGCAAGTACGTGCCGGTGGCGGAGATGAACCTGCACGACGACGACTGGGTCTACTTCTCCCACCACGTGCTGCTGCACACCGATCCCCGGGTCCGGCTCGACGCCATGCGGATGGCCAGCCCGTGGAACCGGAAGAAGGCGGGGATGCCGCTGATCATGATGACCGCGCAGGGGCCGGGGCACATCGCGTTCAGCGCCGACGCCCCCGGCGAGACGATCGCCGTGCCGCTGCAGCACAACCAGGCCGTGGACGTGGTCGAGCACCGGTTCCTGGTCGCCACGGGGAACGTCAACTACCAGTGGGAGAACTCCGGGATCTGGTTTACCACCCAGGACGGGGACGACCAGGAATACCACTACCCGCTGGGCCGGACGATGGACCGGTTCTGGGCCCAGGCCGGGCCGGGGCTGATGCTGCTGCACGCGCCGGGGAACACGTTCGTCCGCGACCTGGCCGCGGGCCAGCGGATCTGCGTCCAGCCGAGCGGGCTGCTGTGGAAGGACCCGACGGTCCGGATGTTCCTGCACTTCGAGTACCCGCACGGGGACTACTGGTTCAGCTCGGCGCGGTGGCAGGCCAAGTCGGTGTGGCTGACGTTGCAGGGACCGGGCCGGGTGGCCATTCAGTCGGTGTTCGAGCCGCCCGAGATGGTGGGGCAGGTGACGAACTGCTCGGCGGCTACGACGCAGTACTGGTAGAGCGTGCCTGGAGGGAAAGCGCTGTTCGGCCCCGGCCGTGTGCTTACCTTGGCCGGACGAGCGGAGAGGCGTTCTATATACTGTGTCACTGTCACTACGTATAATGAACGTGTGAAGACCATCACGATCACGATTCCCGA
>Ga0335073_10015309_pt1 | contig 10727 bp, 9 predicted proteins | sample Lox_Sample_22_FD_207093 | JGI IMG/M metagenome (GOLD analysis project Ga0335073, IMG submission 207093) | Soil microbial communities from Loxahatchee National Wildlife Refuge, Florida, United States - Lox_Sample_2.2 | ecosystem: Environmental > Terrestrial > Soil > Wetlands | place: USA: Florida...
CGAAAGCGCTGGTGAACGCCGAAGCCGGCGCCGCAGATTGGGAAAAGGGTGCTCTTACGCCTCAGTGACCTGCTGGACGATGGCGAGCCGCGTGACGACCGTGAGTCCGGCGGCCTTTGTGGTGAGGGACATCGAATCGGTTGGCAGTTGGTCCTGCAATCCGATTTCGGGTCCCAGGACTTCGACGACCTTGGCGACATGCTGGTGACGCAGGCTCAGGCGTTCAAATTCCCGATGGATCTTCAGCAATTCGCACGAAGCCTCGTCGAAGGCTGCCTGATATTTATCGTTAGGAGAGTCGCCAGGGAGGTTGCTATACATGTCGGGCTCCAATAGCCAGATTCTAAAGAAGGTGGGCCGGTAGAGTTATTGCCCAATAGTGGCACAGGGGGTGCCACTTTGGATGCCCCGCCGGAAGGGTACCGGTACGTAACCGGCAAGGTTACCAGGAACTTGGGGAAGAGGACGCTGCCCCGGGGCCGGGCCGGCGAGGAATGAATGTAGAGTGGTGAAGGACATCCATGAAAGACGCGATCTATGTATCGAAAGAGAACTACCTGAAGGCCATTCTCGAGGCCGAGGCGGAAGGGCACGATGTGATTCCGGCGATGCTGGCGCACTGGCTTGAGGTGTCAGCGCCGGCGGTGACAATGGCGCTGAAGCGGCTGAAGCGGGATGGCCTGGTGGAGGTGGGGGCGGACGGAATTGTGCGGCTGACAGCCGCGGGACGGGAGACGGCCTACCGGACGGCGCTGCGGCATCACCTGATTGAACGCATGTTGAATGAAGTGTTCGGCATGGAGTGGTACGAGATTCACGAGGAGGCAGAGCGGCTGGAGCATGCGGTGTCTCCGGCGTTTGAGGCAAAGCTGAGAGAGAAGCTGGGGGAGGGCGGGGCGTGTCCGCACGGAAACGCGGTGCTGCCGGAGAGCCCAAGCGAGAAGAAGAGACGGGGAGAGGTACCGCTGTCAGAGGCAGCGGCGGGGCAGACGTATACCGTCGTGAGTCTGCACGAACGGGATCCGAAGCTGCTGGAGTTTTTGCATCACATGGGAGTGGGGCCCAGCCGGAGTCTGAAGGTGGTAAGCCAGAACTACGACCAAACCGTTTCGATTGAGCTACCTATCGGCATCCAGATTCTGGGCAGACCCGCGGCGGAGGCCGTGTGGTTAAGACTGCAAAGCTAGATGTAATCAAAAATAACAAAAGTAATTAACTACAGTTAACAATCTGTGACATACTGAGGATGTTGCGAGACCGCGACACCTCTTTGTCCCCGATGGATACGGAACTCATTCCAACTGTCTCGCTTGCCGAGCCCTCGCTTCCCGAGGTGCATTCGACGGTAAGCGTGTCGCGCTCGCCGATCTACTGGCGGCGGCTGATTGGGTTTCTTGGGCCCGGGTTTCTCATCTCAGTTGGCTATATGGACCCAGGGAACTGGGCGACGGACATTGCGGGCGGGTCGCGCTTCGGGTACACGCTGCTGTTCGTCATCATGCTGTCGAACCTGATGGCCATTCTGTTGCAGAGTCTCTCGCTGAAGCTGGGCGTGGCGACGGAGCGGGACCTGGCACAACTGTGCCACGAGAGCTACGGCAAGCGAGCCAGTTTTGTTTTATGGATTCTGGCGGAGATTGCGATTGCGGCGTGCGACCTGGCGGAGGTGATCGGGTCGGCCATCGCGCTGCAATTGCTGTTTCATATTCCGCTGCTGTATGGCGTGCTGATCACGGGGCTGGATGTTCTGCTGATTCTGCTGCTGCAGAAGTGGGGCTTCCGGTATGTAGAAGCGCTGGTGATCACGCTGATCGGGACGATTCTGGCGATGTTCGGGGTGCAGATGTTTCTGTCGCGGCCGGATTACGGGCCGGCATTGCGCAGCCTGTTTGTGCCGTCACCGTCAATCATGACGAATCCCGCCATGCTCTACATTGCGATCGGCATTCTGGGCGCGACGGTGATGCCGCACAATCTGTATCTGCACTCGTCGATTGTGCAGAGCCGACGGTACAAGCGGACGCCGGAAGGGAAGCGCGAAGCGATTCACATGGCGAATGTGGATTCGGCGCTGGCGCTGACGCTGGCGCTGTTTGTGAATGCCGCGATTCTCATTGTCGCCGCGGCGGTCTTCTATCGCAGCGGACACTTTGAAGTGGCGGCGATCGAGGATGCGTATAAGCTGCTGAGTCCGCTGGTGGGCGCGGGGTTTGCGAGCACGCTGTTCGCGGTGGCTCTGTTGGCCTCGGGGCAAAACTCGTCGATCACCGGCACGCTGGCCGGGCAGATCGTGATGGAAGGCTTTATCCACCTGAAGGTGTCGCCGTGGCTGCGCCGGCTGATCACGCGCGGCCTGGCGATTGTGCCGACGATCGTCGTCGTGGCCCTGATGGGGGCAGAGGGCACGGAGAAACTGCTGATCCTGAGCCAGGTGATTTTGTCGCTGCAGCTGAGCTTTGCGGTCGTGCCGCTGGTGATCTTCACCGGGAGCCGCGAGCGCATGGGCGAATTCGTAAACAGCCGGGGCATGCAGGGGCTGGCCTGGGCGACGGCGGTGCTGATTATGGTGCTGAACGCGTGGCTTCTGGTGCAGACATTTCTGGGCAGATAGCAATAGGGACTCAGAAGCGGGTCTTGCGCGCCGAGCGGGCCGGCGGAAGCGCGCGCTGAGCCGCGTGAGAGCGATGGGCCGCTCTAGATGCCGGCGTACCAGGCGTAGCCGTAGTCGGGGTCGGCGGAGCCGAGGCCGTTGCCGATCTTCTTCATGGAATCGGTGGCGGTGAGGCGGGTGACGAACTTGACGCTCTTGTAGCCGAGCTGGCGCGGGAGCCGAAGACGCAGAGGTCCGCCGAAGCCGACGGGGAGGTCGCCGTCGTTCATGCCGAGGGTGAGGAAGGTCTGGGGATGGAGGGCGTCGGCCATGTCGATGCTTTCCCAGATCTCGGGCTGGATGGAGCGGTAGACGATGTAACGGACGTTGGGATGGAGTCCGGCTTCGTTGAGCACGTTGGAGAGAGGTGTGCCGATCCACTCCGCGACGTAGGACCAGCCCTCTTCGCAGACGACCTCGGTGATCTGGCTGCGGACGGGCATGCTGCGCAGGTCAGCGAGCGAGAGGGCGAGGGGATGGTCGACCATGCCGTCGACGACGAGGCGCCAGCCGGCGAAGCCGCCGGCCTGAAGTGTCTTGAATTCGGCGGAAGGCGGCGCGAGCTCGTTGGCGAAGGGTTTGGCGGAGATCATGCTGCGGGGAAACTCGCGGGCGAGCGAGTGGGTCGTGATCAGGCGTTGCGCGGCGTAGGTGAGGGTCTCGCCGGGTCCGTAGAGGCCGCTGCCGTCGGGCGGGATGAGGCCGTAGCGGCGGGCGATGCGCTCGGCTGCGCCGAGGCCGGTGACGCCGGCGGCAGCAACGATGCCGGTAGTAATGAGCTTGCGGCGGGTGAAGTGATTCATGGGCGCTCCTCAGGGAGGCGAGAGATGGGTGGGGCGGCGGCGCGGCCGGTGATCATGGCTCGGGTGCGGCTCCAGAATCCGGAGATGGCAATCATCGCGATGTGGACCACAAAGAAAAGTACGAGGGCCCAGGTAAGGAAGAAGTGAAGGGTGCGGGCACTTTGGCGGCCGCCGAGCACGTCGACGAAGAACGGAAAGGCGGCGTTGAAGGCGGGCGAGAGGGCAAGGCCTGTCCAGATGACGAGCGGGAAGAGAACAAAGATGACGGAGAGGTAAGCGGTGCGCTGCAGCACATTGTAGGAGCCGGATTCGTCGGCGGTGGGTGGCGAGCGGTGGAGATACTGGCCGATGCGCTGCAGGTGGGCGCGCAGGCTGCGCTGGCCGGGCACGGGGACGAGGTTGCGGCGGAAGTGTCCGTTGAGCAGGCTGGCGATGCCGTAGACCAGGGCGGTGAAGACGAGGAGCCAGGCGGCTTGGAAATGAAGCGCGCGGCTCCAGCCATTCTGGTCGGGCATGTGGGAGCCGAAGCCGTTGTCGATCGTGTCGCGCGAGGTGGGCAGCGGCAGGCTGAAGAGCGGGCGCATGTTCACGTTGCCGGTTTCGCCCCAATAGAAGCGCGGATGGGAGATCACGATCTCAAGGCCGGTGACGAGCAGGGCCGCAAACGCGATGACGGTGAGCCAGTGCGTCACACGAACGAGCGCGGTATGGCGAGGAGTGTCCATTGTGGGCTGGCGGGGTGACCTCGCAGGGAGAATAGCACAGGGGCGGCAGAGTTGAGGACCGGCTTGTTAAGCAGGTTCGGTGGGCTGCGGACCGGGCAGATTGCGGTGTGAGGCGGGGAGTTGTCGATGCGGCGAAAGGCTTGCACAGATCAATCTGCTCAATCTGCGCGGCATTGCGGATCTGATGGTGCGATTGAGTGTGCTTGAGATGGATGGTTGCGGAAAACCCCAGCAGTGTTACAGAGCGTGAACTCCCGGCGCATTTCACTGCGCTATAAGGGAAGTGGCGACGAGTGCTGCGAGGACAGGGCTTAAGACGAGCGCCCAGTATTTGATTTGTGGAGGATGCGTGGGGACCTGGGGTATTCGAGGGTTAGTGGTTCGGGGCGGCGCCGGAGGGCAGCATCAGGATCAACAGGACCCAATGAAAGTCGATCGCGGGTTTGCGATGGAGCTTCGTTTTTCGCGCCGGGCAGTTTGTGCGCTCGCTTGTTGCATTGCGGGCCTGATCTGCGCGGATTTGCATGCGCAGCAACCTGCGAAGAAGGTCGCTGCGGACGCGGCGCGGCAGAAGCTCGTTACCGAACTACGCGCGCATATCCATCATGTCTTTGTGGTCTACCAGGAGAACCGTTCCTTCGATTCCTACTTCGGCTCGTTCCCTGGCGTGGACAACCTGGCTACGGCCGAGGCACGGGCGCACGGCTTTCGGCAATTTGATCCGATCGGGAAGACCTGGATCACGCCGTTTGCGCTGAACGCCGCCGACACGCGCGATGCGGACCACTCGCGCGAGGCGCTGCTGGCGAAGGTGGATGGCGGCCGCATGGATCACTTCATCTCGTACGAAGAGACCAACCTGGTGAACTTCTCCGGCTACGATCACAAGTCGGCGCGACAACTGGGCGTGCTGACGATGGCTCACGAGGACTGCAACACGATTCCGTTTCTTTGGATGTATGCGCATCGCTTTACGATCTACGACCATATCTTTCAGGCGATGTATGGGCCGTCGACGCCGGGCAATATCGATCTGATTGCGGGACAGACCGGACAGACGCAGGCGGCGCGACATCCGGACCAGGCGATCAAGTCACAGTTCGGAACCGGCGAGCCGGTGGTGAACGATGCGAATCCGGACTTCGGTCCCTATGCGTTTACGTACCAGGCGAAGGGTCCGCTGCAGAACGATCAGACGTATGCCACGCTGATGTTGACGCTGAAAGGCGGTGAAGCGAAGGAGTTGAAGAAAGACACCGACGACGTGGACGACGACATTGGAGAGCTAGGCCGGCTGGATCACAAGGCAGTTCCGTGGGGCTGGTACCAGGAGGGCTTTGGTGACGGGAAAGGCAACAATCATCCTGCGTATATTCCGCACCACAACGCGCCGCAGTATTTTGGCTACATTCGCCAGAACGAGTCGATGTGGAGCGGTGAACATGATCTGCTGGACTTCTTCGCAGATGTTGAAAAGGAGCGGCTGCCTGAGCGGAGCGTGATCTTCGTAAAGGGCGGGCAGGCGAATCCATTCGGCTGGAAGCCGGCGAATCCTGACGCGCTGGCGATTCTTGGCGATGACGATCATCCGGGCTACTCCGACTCGCAGCTATCGGAGTCGCTGGTGGCGAAGGTGGTGAACGCGGTTGCGCGCAGCGCCTACTGGAAAGATTCGGCGATCATCGTGTTGTGGGACGACTCGGAGGGTTTCTATGACCATGTGCCTCCGCCGCAGTTTGAAGAGTGTCCCGACAAGGAGCCGTGCGGCGATGGTCCGCGGGTGCCGATGCTGCTGATCTCGCCGTATGCGAAGTCGGGCGGAGTTGTTTCCGATGCCGGAGATCATGTCTCGTTTGCGAAGTTTCTGGATGTGCTGTTCGAATTGCCGCCGCTGGCCTCGCTGCCCGACGAGAAGCCGTACCTGCCCGAAGGACCGCGCGACCTGAGCCCGAGGCTCACGGATCTGCTGGGTGGATTCGATGCGGCGCGGCTGGCCGGTCGCAGGGCGCCGATTGCCGCATCGGAGGCGGAGATTCCCGATGCGGTGGTGAACACGTTTCCGCCGCCGATGAGCTGCAAGGATACGGGCGTGATGCCGGTTGTAATCCCTGGCGCGTCAGCGAAGCCGCCCGAGGGCTGGATGAATACGCTGCCTTAGAGGAGTTGCAGGACCCAAACAATGCAAGGCCGCCGAGCCATCGGCGGCCTTTTGCCAGTGGGCGCCGGTCGCAGGTTTCTATTCCGTGCGCAGGGCCTGCATGGGGTCGAGGTGCGAGGCGCGCCAGGCCGGCACGAGACAGGCGAGGACGGCGACGGCGAGCAATGTGGCGGTGACGCCTCCGAGGACGATGGGGTCGACGGGCCTGGTTCCAGAGAGCATCGACTGGAAGAGGCGCGAGACGAGCAGGCTGGCGGCAACGCCGATGCCGAGTCCGAAGAGGGCGGGGCGCAGGCCGTCAAACAGGATGAGCTGGAGCAAGTGATCGCGGCTGGCGCCAAGCGCCATGCGGATGCCGAGCTCAGTGGTGCGCTGCGTCATGAGGTACTGCAGCACGCCGTAGAGCCCGACCGAGGCGAGGATCAGCGAGAGGATGGCGAAGCCGAGCACCAGCGTGGCGCTGAGGCTGGCGTTGCCGAGCGATTCGCCGATGACCTGATCCATGGTGAGCACGTCAGAGACGGGCAACTCGGGATCGAGCGCTGCGATCTGTTTCTGCACGGTGACGGAGTAGGAGAGCGGGTTGGATTCAGTGTGGACAGCGAGGGCCTGGAAGTTGATAGCGCCGACGGAGCCCATGAGAACCGGGAAGTACATGGTGGGCTTGCCGGCCTCGTCGACGCGCCAGAGCGTGTCACCGACGACGCCGACGATCTCGAAGTCGGAGTCGTGCATGGCCTCGACGTGAATGCTCTGGCCCACCGGATTCTCACCGGGGAAGTATTGTTTGGCCAGTTGCTGCGAGATGATGACCTTGTGGCTGAGGTCGCCGGTGTCGTCGTTGGTGAAGAAGCGGCCGCGCAACAGAGGAATGCCGAGCGCCGTGAAGTAGCCGGGATCGGCGGTCCGGGTAATCGCATCAGGCATGTCGGCGACGGACTTGGGAAGTGGATGGTTCTTGATGAGGAACATGTCGTCGCCACCATAACCGGCAGCGGGCAGGGTGGAACCGAGTGCTACGCCACGCACGCCGGGTACGGCGCGCAGCCGTTCGAGCAGCGCCTCATTGAATGCGTTGACTTTTGCAGGCGTGTCGTATTTCTGCTGCGGCAGCGAGTAGCCGAGGGTGAGGAGGTTGTCAGTAATGGAGCCGACGTCGGCCGAGCGCAGGTGCATGAAGCTCTTGAGCAGCAGGCCCGCGGAGATGAGAAGCACGACGGTGACGGCGATCTCGATGGTGAGGAGCGTCTTGCGCAGTGCGGTGCGCGAGACGCTGCTGGAGCCGGTGCGCGTGGAGGTGAGGAGCGACTTGATGACCGACTTGCCGGTGGTGGAGAGGGCGGGCAGGAGTCCGGCGATCAACGTGGCGGCAAAGATGAGGCCGAAGGCGAAGAGCAGAACCATGCTGTCGACGTGAATGCCCTGGGCGGTGGGAAGGTCTTTCCAGGCATGCGCAAGCCAACGAGTTGCAGCGGTGGAGAGCGCAGTACCTGTGACGCCGCCGGCGATGCAGATGAGCAGGCTCTCTGTAAGCTGTTCGCGAATGAGGGTAGCGCGCGGAGCGCCGAGAGCGCTGCGGATGGCGACTTCTTTCTGGCGGGATGCGCCGCGCGCCACGAGCAGATTGGCGACGTTGAGGCAGCCGATGAGGAGCATGCAGCCGACGGCGCCGAGGAGAACGGTGAGCGGTTTTTTCACGCCCTTGGAAAGGTCGTCGTTCATGGAGCGGGGAGCCACATCTTCTGCGACGGGAGCCGGAGAGTACTGCTGATGCAGACGATATTGGATGGCGCTGACCTGGCTGAGCGCGCTGGCCAGGCTCACGCCGGGGCGCAGACGCGCGATGACGTGGCTGAAGTGGAAGTCGTGATGATGAAGGATGTCTTCCGGCAGACCTGCTTTGTAGGGGACCCAGAGCTGGATGGTGGCGTCGGGATAGGTGAACGATGCAGGCAATACACCGACGACAGTGTAGGGCTTGCCGTCAAGGTGGATCGATCGGCCGATGATGGAGGCGTCGCCGGCGAAGCGGCGCTCGAAGATGCTCCAGCTGAGCATGACCGCGGCGCCGTCGATCTGGTCTTCAGATTCAGTGAATGAGCGGCCCAGTGCGGGTTTCACGCCGAGGAGCGGGAAGAGATTCCAGGAGCCGCCGCCCACGTGGATGACCTCGGGCAGTTCGCCGCGCTCGCCGGTGAGGTTGTACTGGCCGTAGCGCCAGATGGCCATGTCCTGAAAGCCGTTGGTCTTGGAGCGCCAGTCGTAGAAGTCAGCAGGGGCAACGACGTTGTAGTTAAAGCCGTCGGTATTCATCTGCGGGGCGCGGAAGTGCTCGTAGAGCATCACCAGCCGGCCAGGATCGTTGAAGGGAAGCGGCCGCAGCATGACCGAACGCACGATGGTGAAGAGGGATGTTGCGGCGCCGATGCAGAGGGCGATGACGAGGACGGCGATGAGGGAGAAGCCGGGTGTGCGCAGCAGCGTGCGCATGGAGTATCTGATGTCGCGGGCGAGCGTGCCAAGAGCGGGCGGCGTGTTTTGCGTCCACAGGGTTTCGCGGGCTTTTTGCACGCTGCCGAGCTTGATGCGCGCCTGGCGATGGGCGTCTTCGCGCGACATGCCGCGGGCCATGTTGTCGGCGGTTTCTTCTTCGAGAAAAGACGCAATCTCATTTTGCAGATCAGCATCGGATTGCCTGCGGCGGAAGAATCTCAACCAGCTCATTGCGCGCCTCTTTCTGCCGGACCTTCGCCCATGACGAGGCCGATGGCGCGGGTCATCTGGCGCCAGCGCTGGGTTTCGCGCAGCAATTGTTTTTTGCCTGCGGCGGTGAGGCGATAGAACTTCGCTTTGCGGTTGTTCTCGCTGGCTCCCCAGAACGACGAGACCCAGCCGCGGTCTTCGAGACGATGGAGCGCGGGATAGAGCGAGCCCTGTTCGACCTCGAGGACGTCTTCAGAGCTACGTTCGATGATCTTGGCGATGGTGTGGCCGTGGGCATCGCCGGAGACGAGGGTGCGCAGGATCATCATATCGAGCGTTCCCTTGAGCATTTCGGCATCGGTGGCCTGGGGTTTCATAGTCTTCTGGAGTCTCCACTCGATCTTCTATGGGAATGTAGCTTACACCACTCGAAGTTCTATGGGAAGGGGTTTGATGTGCATTGAAGAGAGTTGACAGAATGGGAGGCCGGTTGCAGACTGACATAGATAAACTATGTCAAGGAGCTTGAAGAAGAAACGATGGCTGCATTGATCCGAAGAAGACCGAGCGCCGACAGCGATCGCGACGAGATTCCGCCGGGCACGCTGTATGTACTGATTCTGAAGACGCTGGCTGTGCGGGGCAGGCTGCACGGGTACGAGATCGCGGAGCACATCCAGAGCGGATCGGACGATGTGCTGCAGGTAGAGGAGGGGTCGCTGTATCCGGCGCTGCAGCGGATGTTGATTAAAGGGTGGGTGACGGCGGAGTGGGGCGTGACGGCGGGGAATCGCCGCGCGCGGTATTACACGCTGACGGCGGCGGGCAGGAAGCAACTGGGCGTGGAGATGGAGCAGTTTGAGCGGGTGATGGGCGCGATTGCGCGGATTTTGCAGACGGCATGAGGAGATCAGCATGAGCCTTGCCGGGGAATGGATGCGGAGAATCGCGATGTTGCTGGGCCGCGGCCGGTTTGATCGCGACCTGGAAGACGAGATGCGCCTGCACATCGAGTTGCGGCGCGAGCAGCAGATGGCGGACGGGCTGGATGCGGAGACGGCACGCGCGGCGGCGCAGCGGCGATTCGGCAACACGGCGCGGATGCGGGAGAAGAGCCGGGCGGCGTGGGGATGGAACTGGCTGGAGACGCTGGTGCAGGATGCCGGCTATGGCGTGCGCGCGATGCTGCGCACACCGGCGATCACGGTGGTGGCGCTGGTTTCGCTGGCGCTGGGGATCGGCGCGAATACGGCCATTTACAGCTTCATGGACGCCATTCTGATGCGTTCGCTGCCGTTGGCGGATCCGGGACAATTGGCGGTCCTGAGCTGGCACGCGCCGCGCACTCCGGGCGTCATAAAGAGCGCCAACGGCACCATGCATCGGTACGGCAAAAAGGGTGGCCGGCAAAGTCCCAATTTCCCGTACGCCGCCTTCGAGACGCTACGCAACAATCCCGCCCTGTTCTCCGCCATGTTCGGCTATAACTACGTGCAGAATTTCAACGTGCTGGCGGCGGGTGAAGCCGAATCCATTCCCGGCGGATTTGTTTCCGGCAATTACTTTGCGGGCCTGGGCGTTTCGCCAGCCGCCGGCAGGCTGATCGCCGATGACGACGACCGAACGGGAGCGCCGGCCACCGCCGTGCTCTCCTACGCCTATTGGCAGCGCCGCTTCGACGGCGATCC
>Ga0335073_10015311_pt1 | contig 10726 bp, 6 predicted proteins | sample Lox_Sample_22_FD_207093 | JGI IMG/M metagenome (GOLD analysis project Ga0335073, IMG submission 207093) | Soil microbial communities from Loxahatchee National Wildlife Refuge, Florida, United States - Lox_Sample_2.2 | ecosystem: Environmental > Terrestrial > Soil > Wetlands | place: USA: Florida...
CCCTCCTGGTGCAGCACGCGGATCTCGTCCTGCAACTGCGCGATCACCATGCGATGCTCGCGGCGCATGCGCTCGAGACTCGCCGCAATCTCCGCCGCCGCGATGCGAATGCCGCGCCGCATTTCGGCCAGGGAATCCGATTCGGCCAGACGGTCCAGGTGAGACAGCTCATTTTGGATCTGGGTTTCGTGATCGTCGCCACTGGCGGTCATGCCCGACGCGAAGTTCTCCATCGCCTTGACGGTCGCGGCCAGATCGCAGCGCAGCCGCGCCACCCGGGCCGAGGTGCGCTCCTGATAATCCCGCAATTCGCCGCGCAGCGAAGCCTGCACCGAGCGCATCGCCGGCGGCGAATCCGCCGCGCGCCAGCTCTCGCCCATCGCTTCGACATGCTGGCGGAATTCGGAGGCCTCGCCGGCGTCGACTTCGACCGCGTATTGCGCCAGCGAGCGCAGCGTCAAAGCGTAACATTCCGCCGCCGCCTGATGCAGACCGCCGAGCCGCTCCAGCTCATTCGCCGCTTTTCGCAGAGAGATCAAACCGTTGTTCTTCCCCACTCTCTCATCGGCACGGCGCGCGATCCCTTCAAGAAAATTTATTTCAGGAATCCGTTGACGCGCAGCCAGTTGGCCAGCAGTTGCGGCCATGCTCCCAAGGCGGCGTCGGTCATCGCCAATCCCGTGCCATGCGGACCGTTTTGAAACACGTGCATCTCGGCGGGAACCCCGGCCTTGCGCAGCGCCAGATAATAATAGACGCTGTTTTCGGCGGGGACCGTGGTATCGGCGTTGGTCTGATAGATGAACGTCGGCGGAGTCTGCGCGGTCACCTGCGTTTCATTGGAGAGGCTGCGCGCCAGTTCCTCGGAAGGATGCTCTCCGAGCAGATTGATTTTCGATCCCTGGTGCGTCCACGGTTCGGTCATCGAGATGACCGGATAACAGAGGATGGCGAAATCGGGACGGCTGCCGGCGCGATCGATCGGGTCGGCTGCGTTGGGATCGCCCGAGTCGAAATGCGTGGACACGGTGGAGGCCAGATGTCCGCCCGCGGAAAATCCCATGATGCCGATGCGATCCGGCGCCAGATGCCATTCGGCGGCGCGGGAGCGGACGATGCGCATGGCGCGCTGCGCGTCGCCGAGCTCGACCGGGTGATGATAGCGCGGGCCCAGCCGGTATTTCAGCACGAACGCGGCGATGCCCATGGCGTTGAAGTAATTGGCCGGCTCGCGTCCTTCGAGGTTCATCGACAAGTTGCGATAGCTGCCGCCGGGCGCAATGACGATGGCGGTCATGGGTCCGTTGGTGTGGGGCGGCATGTAGATCGTGAGCGTGGGTTGGTCAACGCTTTCATTGCCGAGCGCGCCGGGAGCGGGGCCGTTCCACAGAGGAATGGTCTCCGGCTCCTGCAAAATAGGCGCGGGCCGCTGCGCGCAGATGATTCCAGCGGCGAGGAGGAACAAAATTTCGCGTTTCATTCAGCGTCGATCATATCGCGAACTGCAGGGTGCTGAAAAAGGGGACAGACCGCTCTGTCCACGGCCATGGCCGCACGCGACATGGATAACTTACAGGCGGGGACAGAGTAGTCTGTCCCCTTTTTCAGCACCCTGCTAGGCCGCGGAGAAACCATTAGCAACTGTGGCGCTGACGATCCACCAGGAGGCGCAAGCCGGACGGCTTACGTTACTGTAGGTACATGCGTATTCCCGCCGCTCTGGCGGCGACGATTCTTTCGGCCGGTCTTTTCGCCGCGCGGCCGGCCACCAAGCCCCCCAAACTCACTGCCGAGGAGCGCGCCGCGCAATCGATCATGCGCGGGATGTCCCTGCACGACCGCGTGGCCCAGCTCGTCATCGGCGTGGCTTACGGCGACGTCCCCAGCCGCCGCTCGCCCGAGTATGAAAAATACCGGCACTGGGTCCACGACCTGCGCATCGGCGGATTGATCATCAATAATCACGTGCAAAACGGCCTGGTTCGCAACGCCGAAGCGCACGCCTTCGCGCTGTTTTTAAACCAGATGCAGAGGCTGGCCAGGACGCCGCTGATCGTCGGCGCCGATTTCGAGCGCGGCGCTTCCATGCGCGTCAGCGAAGGCCCGAAATTTCCCTACAACATGGCCATCGGGGCGACCGGCGACATCGAAGAAGCGCGCTATGAGGGGCTGGAAACGGCGCGCGAAGCCCGCGCGCTCGGCGTGCAGTGGATCTTCGCGCCGGTCGCCGACGTCAACGTGAATCCCGAAAATCCGGTGATCAATATCCGCTCCTTTGGCGAAAATCCGGAAGAAGTTTCCAAAGACGTGGTCGCCTACATCCAAGGCGCGCACTCCGACCCGAAAAATCGCGTGCTGGTCACCGCCAAACATTTTCCCGGCCACGGCGACACCAATATCGACAGCCATCTCGGCCTGGCTCGTCTGGACGCTTCGCGCGAGCGCATGAACCAGGTGGAGCTGAAACCCTTCGAAGCCGCCATCGCCAACGGAGTGGATTCCATCATGACCGCGCACATGGCCGTGCCCGCGATCGAGCCGGAAAATATTCCCGCGACCGCGTCGTCCAAAGTTTTAACCGGCCTGCTGCGCGAGGAGCTCGGCTTCAAAGGTCTGATCGTCACCGACGCGCTGGACATGCTCGGATTCGCCAATGGGTTTCCCGGCGGCGAAGGCGTGGTGCGCGCGCTCGAAGCCGGAGCCGACGTGCTGCTGATGCCGCCCGATCCGGAAAAAGCGATTCGCGCGGTGATGCAGGCGATCCGCGCCGGACGCCTGACGCGGCAGCGCATCGATGAAAGCGTGATCCGCGTGCTCGCCGCGAAGATTCGCGTGGGAGTGCTCAAGAAAAGATACGTCGACCTGGACCAGGTGAGCGACGTGCTGGATGCGGAGGAAGTCGAGACGCGCGTCGCGGAAATGTCGGATCGCGCGGTGACGCTGGTGCGCAACGGGCCATCTCCTAGCGGTCCGGTGCTGGTGCCGCTTAGCGAGCCGGATCGCGCGTGCCTGGTGGTTGCGGTGGGCGCGCGACTCTCACAATATGGCCAGCATATGGCCAGCGAATTCCGCCATCGGGCGGCTCATGTTCGCGTGACCTTCGTGGACCCGTCGATGCCTTTGGCCGCGATGAGCGACGCGGTGGGCGATACCAGCACCTGCTCCGCAACCGTGATCGCCGTTTTTTCCACCGGCGGCCCCCTCAACGGCGACATCCCGCAATTCATCGCCAAGCTGACCGCGTCGCCCTCCATTCTGGTCGCCGTGGGCAGCCCTTATGTGCTCGGAGATTTTCCCAACGCGGGCGCGTCTCTCACCACCTTCAGCACCACGCCGCCGTCCGAGGCCGCCGCGGTGAAAGCGCTGTTCGGCGAGATCGCGATCGGGGGTCATCTGCCGGTTACGATTCCGGGATTCGCCAAATACGGCGACGGCATCACGGTAGCGCTGAAACGGTAACGCGCCGGCAGTGACTGGTCTCGCGTTGGTTCGCGGCCCGCGCCGCGGGATCTCCGGTCTTCGCCATCAACGCAGATCTCAGCGTACCCAGCGCACCCGGCCATTCCGCCGTGCCCTTAAAATCAGAATTATGGTTGAGATTACCTGGCTGGGCCACGGCACCTATCAATTTCGCCTCACCACCGGAGAAGTGATCCTGGTGGATCCCTGGATTGACGGCAATCCGGCTTATCCCACGAAGTTTTCCCTCGATCGCGTGGACGTGATGCTGATCACGCACGGCCATTTCGATCATATCTTCGACGCGGTGTCTCTCTCTAAGAAATTTTCGCCGCAAGTCGTCGCGATTTTCGAGACCGCGCGCTGGCTGGAATCGAAGGGCGCGAAAAACGTCATCGGCATGAACAAGGGCGGCACCGTCACGGCCGGCCCCATTACCGTGACGATGACGCATGCCGTTCATAGCTGCGGCATTCAGGACGGCGACAACATTATTTATGGCGGCGAAGCGGCCGGATATGTGCTGCGCCTGCCCGATCGCCGCAATATTTACTGCGCCGGCGATACCAGCGTGTTCGCCGATATGCAGCTTATCCAGCGGCTGTATCACCCGGAGCTGGCGATTTTACCCATCGGCGATCTATACACCATGAGTCCCCGTGAAGCCGCGCTCGCCTGCCGCATGCTGAGCGTGCGCAAGGTGATCCCGGTGCACTTCGGCACGTTTCCGCAGCTCACCGGACGCCCGGAACAACTGGCCGAGCTGATCCACGATCTGCCGGATACCGAAATGTGGGAGCTGCAACCCGGCCAGCCCGTGCAATGGTAAATAAAGCTCAGTGGTAAATAAAGCTCAGTGGTAAAGGACGCGCGTCATTCGTGGTTGCTCGTCGCGCTCGCCGTGCTGGCGCTGCGCCTGCCGTTTCTGAACCAAGCCATTCAGGGCGACGATCCTTATTACCTGTACGGAGCCGAGCACGCGCAGATCGATCCGCTGCACCCGCTCGACGCCAAATATCTGTTCCAGGGCGACCTGGTCGATATGCGCGGCCATCCGCACGGCCCGCTCAACTCCTGGATTCTCGCGGCGCCGCTGGCGTGGCTCGGCGACATTCGCGAGATCCCGTTTCATGCCGTCTACATTCTGTGGTCGCTGATCGCGGCGCTGGCGATGTTCTCCCTCGCGCGCCGGTTCTGCGGCCGTCCGCTGTGGGCCACGCTGCTGTTCCTCGCCGTGCCGGCATTTGTGGTGAACGGAACCTCCTTCGAAGCCGATTTGCCCTTTCTCGCGTTCTGGATGCTGGCGATTGCGTCGTTCATCAAAGCCGTCGAAGAGAATTCAGCAGCCGCGCTGATGGTGTGCGCGATCGCCGGCGCGCTGGCCGGAATCGCCGCATATCAATCGGTCCTGTTGACGCCGATTCTCGCGGTTTTTCTGTACCGCAAACGCCGCGAATGGAAACTCGCCTGGTGCGCGACGCTCGCCGCGCCGTTGGCCATCGGGTGCTGGCAGCTTTTCGAATATTTTTCAAGCGGGGCGCTGCCCGCCGCGATGCTCGCCGGCTATATGCGGTCCTATCATTTGCAATCGAGCCCGAACAAACTGCACAGCGCCGCCGCACTGGTCGTGCATAGCGGCTGGATCGTCTCGCCGCTGATCGTCCTCGCGCTGCGCGGGCCGAAATGGAAATGGATCGCGGCAGCCGCCGCGGCCGCCGCGGGAATTTTTTACGACCCCAATCCGCTGTTCTGGTTCTCGCTTGCCTGCGGAATTTTGCTGCTCGCTTCTTCGCTCCACCGCGGTTTTCTTTCCGCGTGGATTCTGATTTTTTTCGCGGGCGCGGCTCTCGTTTTTTTCGCCGGCTCGGCGCGATATTTATTGCCGATCGCCGCGCCGGTCGCCATTCTCGCCGCGCGCGATTGCCGGCGCGCGATTCTCGCCGCGGGATTGGCTCTGCAAATCTCGTTGTCGCTCGCTTTGGCCATGGTCAATTACCAGCATTGGGACGCCTATCGCCAATTCGCCCGTTCCCTGACCGCCGAAACCGCCGGCCATCGCGTGTGGAGCAACGCCGAGTGGGGATTGCGCTATTACCTCGAATCCGAAGGCGCGCTGCCGATGCCCAACGGTCAGCTTCTTCAACCGGGTGAAATCGTGGTCGCGAGCGATCTCGCTTTGCCGCTCAAGACCAATTCCCTGCTCTCGCCCATCGCCAATCGGGAAATTCGACCGGCGATTCCGCTGCGAATCATCTCGCTCGACGGCCGCTCGGCCTATTCGCACGCCGCCGCGGGATTGCTGCCTTTCGAGATTTCGCGCTCACCCATCGACCGCATTCACGCCGCGGTGGTCGCGGAAAGGAAACCGCGGCTCACCGTGATCGATCCCGCCGACCGCAATTCCGCGCCGCAGATTATCAGCGGAATTTACGCGCCCGACGGCTGGATGGCGGATCAGGCGACGGTGATCCTGAAGCGTCCTGAACAAGCGACCCGGCTGCGCGTGGCGATTTATATTCCGCCGCAAGCGCCCGCCCGAAATTTGAGAGTTCTCATTGACGGCCGGCTCGCCGCGGAACAGAATTTCCCCGCTCCCGGCGCGTACACGATCACGGTCCCCGCTGCCGACGCTACGCCCGAACTCACCGTAACACTGATCGTCGATAAAACATTTTTCGCGCCCGGCGATCAGAGAAGGCTGGGCGTGGTCGTAACGAAGATCGGATTCTGGTAATCCTGATCCGCCTCCCATGATTCGTGGTGGCAGGTGGGCCCAGCAATAACGTCGGGTAGACTCAAATCTTGGAGCTTCGCATGAAACTTCTGCTCGCTTCCACGTTCGTCTTCGTTCTCTCCGCGCAAACCCCGCCGGGACTCGAAAAAAAACTCGACGACACCATCTCCGCCGAGCTCAAAACGACCGGCGCGCCGAGCGTCTCCGTGGCCGTGGTCGAAAATGGCGAACTCGCCTACGCCAAAGCCTTCGGCAGCGCCGACCTCGCCCTCGGACGCGCGGCCGACGTCCATACCCGCTACGCGGTCGGATCGATTTCCAAGGAATTTACCGCGGCCGCGCTGCTGCTGCTTCAGGAACAGGGCAAATTGTCGCTGGACGATCCCGTCTCGAAATATTTTCCGGACCTCACCCGCGCCAACGAAATCACCATCCGCGAGCTTCTTTCCCACACCTCCGGCTACGAAGATTACGCGCCGCAGGATTATATTATTCCCGAATGGACTCGCCCGACCACGCCGCGGGCGGTTCTCGATCGCTGGGCGAAAAAGCCGCTGAATTTCGATCCGGGAACGAAATGGCAGTACAGCAATACGAATTACGTTCTGGCCGCCGAAATTTTCGAAAAAGCTTCCGGCCAGCCGCTGGTCGCGTTTCTGCGCGAGAAAATTTTTAAGCCGCTGGGCATGACGTCGGCGACGGATTGGCCGCCCACCGACTCTTCCGATGCGGTCGCGTATACGCGCTACGCGCTCGGTCCGCCGCGTCCAACCGAGCGGGAAGGCGCCGGGTGGTATTTCGGCGCGGGCGAATTGGCGATGACCCCGTCAGACCTGGCCAAATGGGACATCGCGTTCATGCAGAGAAAAATTCTGTCGCCCGCCTCTTACCAGCAGTTCACGCACGAGATGCGCCTCAAAAACGGCGATCTGACGCACTACGCGCTGGGCCTTCAGATCAGCGAATTCGCCAACATTCCGACCATCTCGCACGGCGGCGAGGTTTCCGGTTTTCTCTCGTCCAATCGCATGTTTCCGACGCGTGACGGCGCGGTGATCGTTTTGTCGAATCAGGACGTGGTGAATCTGGTCGGCCCGCTTTCGCAGCAAATCGCGCGCGATGTGTTCGTCACCGATCGATTGCAGCCGCCGCCCAAGGACTCGAGCGAAGTGGAAAAAATTCTGACCGGTTTGCAGGAGGGAAAAATCGATCGCGCGCGGTTCACCGGCAATGCCAACAGCTATTTCAGCGAAACCGCATTGCGCGACTGCAAGGATTCGCTGGGGCCGTTGGGTAAACTCGAATCGGTGACGCCGGTTGCCGAAAATCTGCGCGGCGGGATGATTCACCGGTCCTACCGGGCGCAGTTCGAAAAGAAAACATTACTGCTGAATATTTACGTATTGGACGACGGCAAATACGAGCAGTTCCTGATCGCCGAATAAACGTAGACCCAGTGGCATAAGCCGCCAGCCTTGTGCTGTTGACCGGTGCGAAATCGGGCGGCCGACCGCACAAGCCTGGCGGCTTATGCCACTTAACAACAGCAACCCGGAGACTCGCATACAATGGTCCGATGAGGTTTCTCATGTCCACTCGAAGAATATCTTTCCTCTTTTCGATTCTTCTGGCCGCGCCGGGCTTATTCGCACAAGGACGCGGCGGCGGTGCGATCAATCCCGGGCCGATTCCGGGCATCGAGCAACGCACCGCGGGAATGCGCAAAATCGAAGGATATTTTCCGCTGTACTGGGATGAACGCAGCGGCAGCCTGTACCTGGAAATCACGCACCTCAACAGCGAATTTCTGTACGCCACCGGACTCGCCGCCGGGCTCGGCTCCAACGACATCGGGCTCGACCGCGGCCAGGAAGGCGGGGGCAAACTCGTCGAGTTCGAGCGCATCGGTCCGCGCGTTTTTCTGGTGCAGCCGCAGGAATCGTTCCGCTCCTCGAGCACCAATCCAGCCGAACAGCGGTCCGTTGCGGATTCCTTCGCCCGATCGATTTTATGGGGCTTTCCCATCGCCGCGGCGAGCGATAGCCGGGTGCTGGTGGACGCTTCCGATTTCTTCCTGCGCGACGGCCACGGCTCCGGCGCCGCGCTGCGTCCCGGCACTTATCGCGTCGATCGCACGCGCAGCGCGTTTTACATGGAGCGAACCAAGGGCTTCCCGAAAAATACCGAAGTTGAAGTCACTTTGACTTTCGCCAACGAAGCGGCCGGTGGACGCGGCGGCGGCGGTGGTGGGCCGGTGCAGGGTCCTCCACCCATCGGAACCGGCGAAGCGGCGGCAGGCGGACGTGGCGGACGCGGCGGCGGATTATTTTCCGGGACGGTCGCCAGCGTCACGCCCACGCCCGGCGACGTCACCCTGCGGGAGCATTATTCGCTGGTCGAATTGCCCGACGGAAATTACCAGCCGCGCGAAGACGATCCGCGGGCCGGCTACGGCGGCATGACTTACGTCGATTACAGCGTGCCCATCGGCGAGCCGATGATGAAGCACTACATTCGCCGTCATCGCCTGATAAAAAAAGATCCCGATGCCGAAATGAGTGAGCCGGTCGAGCCGATCCGTTACTGGGTCGATTCCGGCGCGCCCGATGACATCAAGCAGGCGCTGATTGAAGGCGCGAGCTGGTGGAATCAGGCGTTCGAAGCCGCTGGATTCAAGAACGCTTTCATCGTGCAGGCGCTGCCGCCTGACGCCGATCCCATGGATATCCGCTACAACATGATCAACTGGGTGCACCGTTCGACGCGCGGCTGGTCGAGCGGCGCGACGGTCGCCGATCCGCGCACGGGAGAGATTATCAAGGGCACGGTGACGCTCGGTTCGCTGCGCGTGCGGCAGGATTACATGATTTTCGAAGGCCTGCTCAGCCCGTATCTCACCGGCAGCGAGAAACCCGCAAACATTTATGCCGAGTCGATCGCGCGCGTGCGCCAGCTTTCCGCGCACGAGGTGGGCCACACGCTGGGCCTCGGCCACAATTATTACGACAGCAAGCAGGGCTGGATTTCGGTGATGGATTATCCGCACCCGCAGGAGCAGTTGAACGCTGACGGCACCATAGACATTTCACACGCCTATCCGCAGCGGATCGGCGATTGGGACAAGGTCACGATCGATTATGGATACCGCCAGCTTCCTTCCGGCGACGAAAAAGCCGCGCTGACGCATATTCTCGACGAGGCGTGGTCGAAAGACCTGATTTATATGACCAACCAGGATCTGGCCGCGAATCCCAAGGTCGATCAATGGTCGAACGGGGTCAACCAGGCGGATGAGCTGAATCGCATCATGAAAATTCGCCGCGCCGCGTTGAACAAACTGGGCGAGCACACCATTCCCAGCGGCGCTCCGATGGCCACCATCGAAGAGCCGTTGGTGCCGATTTATATGTATCACCGCTATTCGGTGGAAGCGGCCGCATCGATGGTCGGCGGCATCGATTATATTTACGGAATTCGCGGCGACGGCCGGGTGCCGACCAAATGGGAAGACGCCGCCGATCAGCGCAAGGCGATCGACGCGCTGTGCGCCACGCTCAAGCCGAATGAGCTGACCGTTCCCAAGCAGATCCTCGACGCGATTCCGCCGCGCCCGCCGGGCTTCGGCCGTCATCGCGAGCTGTTCCCGCGCACCACCGGCGACGGCTTCGATCCGATCAGTCCGGCGACGGTCGCCTCGGACGTAACCATCGGATTCGTGCTGGAGTTGGATCGCGCGGCGAGGATGGTGGCGCAGCACGCGGTGGATCCGGCGCTGCCGGGTCTTGAAGAGGTGATCGATCGATTAACCCGCGCAACCTTCGACGCACCGGCCGCTTCTTCCTATGAAAGCGAAGTGCGCCGCGCGGAGGAGCGGGTGCTGGTGGATCGCGTGGAGTGGCTGGCCACTGGATCGCCGAACGGACAGGTGCGCGCCATCGCGACGCTGAAGTTGTCGAAGCTGGCCAATCGGCTTCGGACGGAATCGGCGACGAGTGAAGCCGAGCAGGCCTCGCACATGCTGCTGGCGGCCGACATCAAGCGGTTCCTGGATCGTCCGGCCGAAATGGAGCATGTGATGCCGGCTCCGCCCTCGCCTCCTGGAGCACCGATCGGCGACACCGGCGAGGATTGGCTGGCGCGCCCACCGCTGAGTGGTGCATCCGCATCGTTTGATCCGGCTTCGCTTTACTCGACATGGAGCGCCCAAGCGGATTCCTGGGTCGAATTTCCGCCATTCTAGCGGGAACTGAAGAAGGGGACATAACTTATAGGAGGGGACAGAGCGGTCTGTCCCCTTTTCCAGCATCCTGCTAAATTCGCGCCGGACGATTTTCCAATGTCTGTCTGAAAATCAGTCTATGAAAAAACATATTTCGCGACTTAAGTAATTTGCGGGCGGTTCCTAAGTATTCTTACGCTAAAATCAGAAAACCACTGCGCGAAAAGACTCAATTGAGCATTGACACCGCGCCAGGACTCGTTTAGATTTGAACCATATTGTTGCTCCGGCGTACGATACAACGCCGGAGCATT
>Ga0335073_10015312_pt1 | contig 10726 bp, 14 predicted proteins | sample Lox_Sample_22_FD_207093 | JGI IMG/M metagenome (GOLD analysis project Ga0335073, IMG submission 207093) | Soil microbial communities from Loxahatchee National Wildlife Refuge, Florida, United States - Lox_Sample_2.2 | ecosystem: Environmental > Terrestrial > Soil > Wetlands | place: USA...
TTCCAGCGCTAAGGCGTGGATGGCCGGACCAAGTCCGGCCATGACCCATGCCAGGATTTCAAACTGAGGCACTACTCTCAGTCCTTCCGCTCTTCGGGCTTGAGATATTTGGCGAGGAAGGCCGGCACGCGCGCGAGCGCGTCGGCGCGCGCGGCGGGGTCGGTGCCGGTGATCGGCACCACGCCGCTCGACGAGGTGAATTGCGGCAGCTTGCGGATCGGCTGATCGGGCCAATCGAAATCGTGATAGGCGCCGGGATAGATGTGGATCTCGACCGGCGCGCCGCGCGATTGCGCGTCCCTGAGCATGGCGCGGCACGGCTCGGCCGGGGTCCAAACGTCCGCCGCGCCGACCAGCACCAGGAACGGAATCGACGTCGTCCAGGGCGTTCCGCTGCGCAGGAGCGGCGGGAGCTTGGTCGAGGCGCACCAGCCCGGATAGAAGGCGACCGCGACGCGGAAATCCCCCTCGGGCAGGTCCTTCGGCCGGCCCAGGCTCACGCTGCCGATCGAGAGCAGCACCGCGCCGCCGCCCTCGGACCAGCCCATCGCGCCGACCCGGTCCGGGCGCACGAAGGGCTGCGCCTGGAGCCAAAGCAAGGCGCCGTAGGCATCGGCCGGCCGCGCGCGCAGCACGGCGACGTCGAAATTGCGCGGCCCGCACATGACGCGCACGTCGCGCGGCGTAAAGCTGTCGACCATCAAGACGGCGTAGCCGCGCGCGACCAGTAGCGCGGTCCAGGCGGTGACCCGCGCTTCGGGCTGGCCGTGGCGCAGCAAGCCGCCGCAGCCGTGAAGGAGCACGAGTGCCGGATGACGTGCCGTGTCGGCGGGGCGCACGAGATACCCGTCGAGCGAAACGCCGCGGTCGAGGGACGGAAATTGGACCTTGGCCGAGACGCTCGCGCTCGACTCCGCGGCGTGTGCGGCCGGACCCCAAGCCGTCAGGGCCGCGAGCAGGCCCAGGGCCCAAAGACCGAATGCCCAAAGACCGAATGCCCAAAAACCGAGCGCGCGCGCGGTCGGATGCGCGCGACTCGCGGTGGCCGGTCTGGAACGGGCGCGGATCGGGACGCGGAACATGAGAGCCCCTCACGCAGCTCCTGCGCAACCCCTTCATCGCGCAGGATTATAGCAGAGACGCCGGCGCGGCCCCAGGGCTGGACGCGGGCGGCCTCAAATGCGATAGTCCCGCGCGCTGAAACGCTGGCCGAGGATTTCCTTTCCATGACCATCGGAACGCGCCTTTTCACCTGGCTCCACGGCGAGCTGGTCGGCGCCGATGCTGACGGCAACCGCTATTACCGCGAGAAGGGCGGCGTGCGCCGGGACGTGGGCGGGCTCGACCGCGAGCGGCGCTGGGTGATCTATCGCGGCGAGGCCGAGGGCTCGAAAGTGCCGCCCGAGTGGCACGCCTGGCTGCACCATACGGTCGAGGCGCCGCCCAAGGATTCGGCGCCGCGCCGCGCCTGGCTCAAGAAGCACCTGCCCAACCAGACCGGCACTTCCGCCGCCTACCGGCCGCGCGGCCACGAATATCGCGGCGCCAAGCGTGCGCCCGCGACGGGCGATTACGAGCCCTGGCGGCCCGAGTAGCGATCGGCGGGGAGGGCTCGTTGGCGCTCAAGATCAGCCGCGACATCAGCGAGGTCCTGGTCGGCGCGGTGGCGCTGGTGGCGTTCGCGGCCTTCGTCGCCTTCGCCTTCACGGTCAACCAGCGCTCGATCACGGGATACCCGCTGGTGGCGCGCTACAATCACATCGACGGGTTGGCGCTCCACGCCGACGTGCGGCTCGCCGGCATCCGCGTCGGCGAGGTGGTGGGCGAGACGCTCGACCCCGCGACCGACCAGGCCGTCGTCACCATGACGATCGAGAACGGAGTCGAGATTCCGGACGACAGCGCGGCGATCGTCGCGACCGAGGGGCTGCTCGGCTCGAAGTTCATCAAGATCGATCCGGGCGGCGACGAGCGGTCGCTCAAGCCGGGACAGAGCTTCGACTACGTGCAGGATTCGGTCGATCTCGAGCATCTGCTCCAGCTCGTGGTGGAGCAGGCGGAGGCGCGGCGCGCGGCCGCGCATGCGCCGAGTCCGAATTAGCGCGCGCGACGGCGAGGAGGCGAGATGCTGGGAAAAAACCTGGTCGAGACCATCATGGGCGCCTTCGTCCTATTGGTGGCGGCGATGTTCCTCGGCTTCGCCTATTTCTCGGCCGACCTCTCGCCCTCGGGCGGCTATCCGGTGACGGCGCAGTTCAGCTCGGTCGACGGGCTGAGCCCCGGCTCGGACGTGCGCATCGGCGGCGTCAAGGTCGGCATCGTCAGCTCGCAGTCGGTCGACCAGAAGGATTATCGCGCGCGCGTGACCATGGATCTGCAGCCCTCGGTCAAGCTCCCGACCGACACCAAGGCCGAGATCGCGAGCGCGGGGCTGCTCGGCGGCAGCTACGTCAAGATCGTGCCCGGCCACGCCGCGACCTTCATCGCGCCCGGCGGCGAGATCAAGAACACCCAAGGCGCCATCGTGCTCGAGGAGCTCCTGGGCAAGATCATCTTCCTCGCGACCGATCAGGGCGGCCCAAGCTCGGGTGGCCCAAGCTCGGGCGCCCAAGCCCCAGCGCCTAATTCGGGCACGCCAAGTCCGGGTACGCCAAGTCCGAGCATGCCAAGTCCGGGTGCGTCCGGGCCAGGGACGGGAAATGGCGCCCCCACCAAGTGACGAATCGGACCCGCCCGCGAGCGCCATGCGCTGGGACCCCGAGCGCTATGGCCGCACCGCGCGCTTCGTCGCCGATCTCGGCATGCCGGTGGTGGCGCTCCTGGCGGTCAAGCCCGGCGAGCGCGTCCTCGATCTCGGCTGCGGCGACGGTGCGCTCACGCTCAAGCTCAAGGAGCTGGGAGCGCTCGTGGTCGGCGTCGACCAGAGCGCCGAGCAGGTCGCGGCCGCGCGCGCCCTCGGCCTCGACGCGCGCGTCATGGACGCGACCCGGCTCGAGTTCGCCAACGAATTCGACGCCGTGTTCTCGAACGCGACGCTCCACTGGGTGAAGGACGCGGGTGCCGCGATCGCGGGCGTGCACCGGGCGCTCAAGTCGGGCGGCCGCTTCGTCGGCGAGTTCGGCGGCGAGGGCAACATTCAAAGCGTTCGCCGCGTGCTCCATTCGGTGCTCGCGCTACGCGGCCTCGATCCCAAGGCGGCCGACCCCTGGTACTACCCGACCCCGGCCGAATATAGAGCGCGCCTCGAGGCCTCGGGCTTCGTCGTGCGCGCGATCGAGCATTTCCCGCGCCCGACGCCGCTGCCCACGGGCCTCGAGGATTGGCTCGCGAACTTCGCCCAGAGCTTCATCGACCGGGTGCCGGCGGCCGAGCGGGCCGGCTTCGTCGAGGAGGTCGTGGCGCGGCTCAAGCCGAGCCTCTACGACGCCGTGAGCGGGCGTTGGGTGGTCGACTATGTGCGGCTCCGCTTCGCGGCCGAGAAGCCCCGGCGCTGAGGCAATCGGCGCCGGTGCCGGGGATGCGGACGACGCCGGGGAGCGGTCGCAATTCCGCCGCACTCCCCTATATGATAGGGCCGGTCCCGCGCCCCGGGGCCTAAAAGAGCCAAGCGAGCAGCAGCCTTGAAGAAGAAAGCCCCCGCGATCGAGTTCCCGGTCTGGCGCACGCCCGAGGGCGAGGCGGTCTCCTGCCTCGACAAGATCAAGGTGCTCAACGAGAACCTGCAGGAGATCCACGAGCTCTCCCAGGAGGCGCTCGAGGACGCGATCCTCATGGGCTGCGACGAGGGCCAGGTACGCGCGACGCTCAAGCACCTGCTCGAGACCCTCGACAACCCTTACCGGAAGAAGGCGTGATGCGCCGCGCGCGCCCGCTCCTCGCCGCACGCCTGCCAGCCCTCCTGGCGGCTGCCTTGTGCGCGACCCTCGGCGCCAGCGCCGGCACGGCGCGCGCCGACAGCTGGATCGACAACAACGTGGCCGTGCTGCAGGTGCTCGACAAGGTGGTGTCGCGCATCTCGACCATCGACGCGCCGATCGGGAAGCCGGTCGCTTTCGGCACGCTCGAGATCACGGTGCGCGCGTGCCGCAAGCATCCGCCCGAGGAGCCGCCCGAATCCGCCGCCTTCATCGAAATCCGCGAGAAGAAGGCGGACGAGGCGGCGAAGCTCGAGTTCAGCGGCTGGATGTTCGCGTCCTCGCCCGCCCTCTCGACGCTCCAGGACCCGGTCTACGACGTCTGGGTGGTGGACTGCAAGAATTCCAAGAGCTGATCGCGCCCGAGCTCGCGCGCGAGCTCGGCGTTGCGCCGGAGGGCCGCCGAAAGGCGCCGCCGGTACTCGTCGCGCGCGATCTCGAGCGCGCCGAACTGCGCCAGATGCTTGGTGATGAACTGGGTGTCGAGAAGCATGAAGCCGCCCGCGACCATGCGCGCCACGAGATGGACGAGCGCCACCTTGCTCGCGTCGCGCGCGCGGCTGAACATGCTCTCGCCGAAGAACGCGGCCCCGAGCGCCACGCCGTAGAGCCCGCCCACGAGTTCGCCGTCCTGCCAGCACTCGACGCTGTGGCCGACGCCCATCTCGTAGAGGCCGAGATAGAGGCGGCGGATGTCGTCGTTGATCCAGCTGTCGGGCCGCTCGGCGCGCGCCTCGGCGCAAGCGTCGAGGGTGGCGGCGAAGGCGCGGTCGACATGGACCTCGAACGGCTCCTGGCGCACGGTCTTGCGCAGGCGGCGCGGCACGTGGAAGCGCTCGAGCGGCAGGATGCCGCGCTCCTCGGGGTCGAGCCAATAGAGCTGGGCGCTGGTGCGGCTGTCCGCCATCGGGAACACGCCGACCGCATAGGCGCGTAGCAGCAGCTCGGGGGTGAGCTCGGCCATGGGGGAATTATAACGCGGGCATAGGCGCGCCCAAAGACCCCGCGATACGGGACCGTCACGTCAATATTGTCATGCCCGGGCCGGCCGAAGGCCGTGACCCGGGCATCCACGTCTGTCACTTAAGTAAAGACATGGATGGCCGGGACGAGCCCGGCCATGACGGTCGTAGGGAGTCCTATACCGTTGGCCCCGGACAGGCTATTGGAAATATCCAGTGTTCATGTGAGCATTGCGACGAGCCGACGCGCGTGCCAGCATTCCGGCATGCGGGATGCATGGATATACATCGTGACGAATCGCCCGAATGGAATCCTCTATGTGGGTGTTACGAGCAATCTCAAGCGCCGCGTATGGGAACATAAAGAAGGTGCGGTTGAAGGATTTACCAAGCGCTATGGCCTAAAGCGTTTGGTATATGCCGAGCGTCACGACGATATTCGAAATGCAATACAACGCGAAAAGACGATGAAACATTGACCGCGCGCCTGGAAAGTTCGATTGATCCTCGCACAAAATCCGCAGTGGACGGATCTTTTCGATCGGGTCGGATGAGAATCGATTTCGTCGAAACCCAAAATCGGAGCGGGCAATCGGAATCAGCGCGCCCTACCGCTCGAGCCCGAGCCAGCGCTCGAGCCAGTGGGTGTCGTAGGCGCCGTTGATGACGTCGCTGTTGGAGACCAGGCGCCGGTGCAGCGGGATCGTGGTCTCGATGCCGCCGATCACGTACTCGTCGAGCGCGCGCCGCAAGCGCAACAGGCATTCGTTGCGGTTGTTGCCCGAGACGATGAGCTTGGCGACCAGGCTGTCGTAATAGGGCGGCACCGCGTAGCCGGCGTAAAGCGCCGAATCGACGCGCACGCCGAGGCCGCCCGGCACGTGGTAGTCCGTGACCCGGCCGGGCGACGGCGCGAAGGTTTCGGGGTTCTCGGCGTTGATGCGGCATTCGATCGCGTGGCCCTCGAGGCGCACCTGGTCCTGGGTCAGGCTCAAGGGTGCGCCGGCCGCCATCTTGATCTGCTCGCGCACCATGTCGAGGCCCGATATCGCCTCGGTCACCGGATGCTCGACCTGGAGGCGCGTGTTCATCTCGATGAAGTAGAAGCGCCCGTCCTCGTAGAGGAACTCCATGGTGCCGAGGCTGCGATAGCCGATGGCGCGGATCGCGTCGGTCGCGATCTTGCCGATGCGCGCGCGCTGCTCGGCGTTCAGGGCCGGCGACGGCGCCTCCTCGAGGATTTTCTGGTGGCTGCGTTGGAGCGAGCAGTCGCGCTCGCCGAGATGGATCACGTTGCCGTGGTTGTCGGCGACGATCTGGATCTCGATGTGGCGCGGATGCGCGAGGTACTTCTCGAGATAGAGCGAATCGTTGCCGAACGCGGTCGCGGCCTCGGCGCGCGCGAGGTGGAACGCGGCCCCGAGCGACTTCGGCGATTCCGCGACCTTCATGCCTTTGCCGCCGCCGCCGCCCGCGGCCTTGATCAGGACCGGATAGCCGATGACGCTCGCCGCCGCGAGCGCCTCGTCCGCGTCCTTGACCGGCCCGTCCGAGCCCGGGACGGTCGCGACGCCCGCCTTCACCAGCGCCGCCTTGGCAGCGACCTTGTCGCCCATGAGGCGGATATGCTCCGCACTCGGGCCGATGAAGGCGATGCCGTGCGCCTCGACGATCTCGGCGAACTTGGCGTTCTCCGAGAGGAAGCCGTAGCCGGGATGGATCGCGTCGGCGTTGGTGATGGTCGCGGCCGAGACGATCGCCGGGATGTTGAGGTAGCTCGCCTTGGCCGCGTTGGGGCCGATGCATACGCTCTCGTCGGCGAGGCGCACATGCATGGCGTCGGCGTCCGCGGTCGAGTGCACCGCGACCGTCGCGATGCCCATCTCCTTGCAGGCGCGCAGGATGCGGAGCGCCACTTCTCCGCGATTCGCGATGAGCACCTTCTCGAACATGGATCGGTCTCGATCGAAAATTGGCGGGGCGCGCGCGGGCTCGGCGCTCAGTCGATGACCATCAGGAGCGAGCCGTACTCGACCGGAGCGCCGTTCTCGACCGCGATGCGCGCGATCTTGCCGGCGCGGGGCGAGACGACCTCGTTCATCACCTTCATCGCCTCGATGATCAGGATCGGCTGCCCCTCCTTGACCTCGTCGCCGAGCTTGACGAAGGGCGGCTGGTCCGGCGCGGGCCTGAGATAGGCCGTGCCCACGAAGGGCGATTTCACGGCCCCCGGAAGATTGGCGTCGTTGGCCGCATCGGCCTCGGGGCCGGGCGCGGATGCCGCCGCGGGCTCGGCCGCCGGGCGCGCGACGCGCGCGGGCTCGGCCGTGGGCGTGCCGCGCGCGACCCGGATGCGCCAGCGGTCGGTCGCATACTCGATCTCGCCGAGGCCGGTCTCGTCGAGCAGTGCCGCGAGCTTGCGCACGCGCGCCGCGTCGATCTCGTCGGCCCCAGCGCTGGCGGACGTCTTGTCGCGCTTCGCCATCAGGCCCCCTTCGATTTGCGTGCGGGCTTCTTCGCGGGCTTTTTCGAGGTCTCGGGCGCGGGCGACGCCTCGGCGATCAGGTCCGCGATCGCGTCGAGGGCCAAGAGATAGCCGCGCGCGCCGAAGCCGCAGATGACGCCGCGCGCCGCGCGCGAGACGTAGGTCGGATGGCGGAACGCGTCGCGCCGGAAGATGTTCGAGAGATGCAGCTCGACGATCGGGCAATCGCAGGTGAGGAGCGCGTCGAGGATCGCGACCGAGGTCGTACCGTAGCCCGCCGGGTTGATGACGATGCCGCCGACGGCGCCGCGCGCCTTTTGGATCCAGCTCACGAGCTGGCCCTCGTCGTTCGACTGGCGGCACTCGACCGCGAGGCCGAGCGTCTTGCCGTGGCGCTGCGCCGCCGCCTCGATCTCGGCCAGCGTGGTGCGGCCGTAGATATCGGTCTGGCGCGTGCCGAGCATGTTGAGGTTCGGGCCGTTGAGGACCAGGACCTTGGCTTTCATGGTGCCACCTGCTTTGTGCCGCCCGCGCGTGCCCTTGCCCTGGAGCCGCTCTCGCGCCCGAAGCCTTATAGCCAGGGGGCGCGCCGGTCGCAAGCGAACCCGCCCTGACGCCGAGCCGGATCCGCGCGCGGCCGCCCCCGGGGACGCGCGCTTGGGTTCCGGCGGGTACGCGGGCCCGACTCGGCGGGATTTGCATAAGCCTTTGATCGGGTGCGCGTTATTGCCCACTTGATGGAGTAGGGCGGGCTCCGTATATTGCGCTCCGTTTTGGGCCCCGGAGACTTCCCGTCCAGCGAAGGTGCCGGCCCCGGCTTTCGGGTTCTGGAGTGAGCGCATGATTCGTCCGACGCTTCCGCCTGATTACCGTCCGACCGAGCGCGAGCCCTTCATGAACGAGATGCAGCGCGAGTATTTCCGCCAGAAGCTGTTGCGCTGGCGCGAGGACCTGCTGCGCGATTCCTCCCAGACCCTGGCCAACCTCCAGCAGGAAAGCCTCGCCGAGCCCGACATCGCCGACCGCGCCTCGCTCGAGACCGACCGCTCGCTCGAGTTGCGCACGCGCGACCGCGAGCGCAAGCTGATCGCCAAGATCGACGAGGCGCTGCGCCGCATCGAGGAAGGCACCTACGGCTATTGCGAGGAGACCGCCGAGCCGATCGGCCTGAAGCGCCTCGAGGCGCGCCCGATCGCGACCTTGAGCCTCGAGGCCCAGGAGCGCCACGAGCGCCTGGAGCGCACTCAGCGCGACGAATAGAAGAGTTGCGCACAAAGCCGCGACGAATAGAAGAGTTGCGCACGAAGCCGCGACGAATAGAAGAGTTGCGCAGGAAGCCGCGACGAATATCGCGCCGTGCACGCAGCCGCGACGAATAAAGAATCGCGCACCAAGCCGCGACGAAGAACGCGTCCCATGGCAACGCCGCGCTGCAGCAATCGCGGCCGCGGCGGCGCGAAGCCCATTGCCAAGCCACGTGGGATCGCCCAAGCTCGGACGGTGGACATCGTCTTTGGGGGGCCCCGATGAAGACGTTCGCTTCCGCACTGCTTTCGCTCGCGCTGTTTGCCGCGCTCTGGACGCTTCCGGTGGCGCCCGCGCGCGCCCAGGCTTGGCAACCCTACCAGCCGTCCGAGCGGTTTTTCTCGGTGCTCCTGCCCAAGACGCCCGAGGCCAAAAGTGCGCCCGTGCCCGCGAACGAGGCGGTGACGGAATACGATTACCTCGCCGACATGGGGGCCACGGCCTACCAGGTGACCGTGCTGGTCTTCGGGCCGGGCAGCACCGTGCCGACGCCGACCGACGATTACTGGACGCGCGTGATCCAGGGCTACGCCCAAGGCAGCGGCTCGGTCTTGAGCACGCAACGTCCGGTGACGTTCGCGGGACAACAGGGCGTGGAGGCGTTGACCGACGACAACGCGAACAATCTCCATCACCGGATCGACGCGATCCTGGTCGGGAACCGCCTTTACCTCGTCGTGGCCGCGGGCCCGAACGCGTTTCCCACCAGCGAGGACGCGCTGCGCTTCTTCGGCTCGTTCCGCGTGCTGCAATAGCCGCAGCTCGGCGCGGCGCGGCGCGCGCCGGACCGCGCCCGCGTCGGTTAACGCGCGCCAAATCCCCGCGCAGCCGACCCGATGCCGCCCATGCTATCCTTCGCGCGCGCAAGCGGGGGGCTGGCCATGGATGAGGCTCTGGTCGCGATCTTGGGCACGGTGGGGACGACGCTCTCGGCGCTCTCCCTGGTGCCGCAAACGATCAAGACCTGGCGCACGCGCTCGGCCGCGGACATTTCGGCCGGCTGGCTGGTCCTGGCCCTGATCTCGATGCTGGTTTGGATCGCCTACGGCATCATCGGCGGCGCCCAGGCGGTCATCTGGTCCAATGTCCTGACCTTGGGCCAGGCGGGCTTCATCCTGGCGATAAAATGGCGCGGCGCGCCTCGCTCGTCCTAGGCTCGGACTCCATCATCGTCGCGCGTTATTGTGCGGCTTGGGTGCGGCTTGGGTGCGGCCCGGCCAGCAGGCGCGCGCGTCTCGGCCGCTGGCGTGTTTCGCGGTATTTAGTTGATTTCATTGCTTTAATTTTTTCAAACCGGAACACTTGCGGAACAGAACAAAACTGGTACAATCGCCTCCGTCATTTCCGTTGAGCAGGGGGGCGCGCGTTGCTTGTCGACGGCGCCCATGGGATAAGGAGGCATCCGATGGCGGAAGTCGCGCTCAAGCTGGTACAGAAAGAGAACATGGACAAGGACAAGGCCCTCGAGGCGGCGCTCGGGCAGATCGAGCGCGCCTTCGGCAAGGGCTCGATCATGCGTCTCGGCCAGAACAAGGCCGACGAGATCGAGGCGATCTCGACCGGCTCGCTCGGGCTCGACATCGCCCTCGGCATCGGCGGCTTGCCCAAGGGGCGGGTGGTGGAAATCTACGGGCCCGAGAGCTCGGGCAAGACCACGCTCGCCCTCCAGGTGATCGCCGAGGCGCAGAAGAAGGGCGGCGTGTGCGCCTTCGTCGACGCCGAGCATGCGCTCGACCCGGGCTACGCCAAGAAGCTCGGGGTCGACATCGAGAATCTCCTTATCTCCCAGCCGGACTCCGGCGATCAGGCGCTCGAGATCACCGACACGTTGGTGCGCTCGGGGGCGATCGACGTGCTGGTGGTGGACAGCGTCGCGGCCCTGGTGCCCAAGGCCGAGCTCGAGGGCGAGATGGGCGACCAGCTCCCCGGCCTCCAGGCGCGCCTCATGAGCCAGGCCTTGCGCAAGCTCACGGGCTCGATCGCGAAATCGAACTGCCTCGTGATCTTCATCAACCAGATCCGCATGAAGATCGGCATCATGTTCGGCAACCCCGAGACCA